>JGI24158J21664_10003466_pt1 | contig 19799 bp, 15 predicted proteins | sample Ectturendosymbi3_FD_21664 | JGI IMG/M metagenome (IMG submission 21664) | reverse complement strand
CGCTTCAGAAAAAATTTTAAAATCAATTTGAAAAGGGTGCTTTTTCTGTCGAATGTGCCCCATGCCCAGGGAGCACTTGACCGGTCAATAAAAAGTTGGGTTGCGTGCATTGTATAATGTTCATGTGATATTTCATGTCAAATAGGCACTTGCTGACTGCCTTTCCACTTTTTTCACATTCTAATTACCCACTATCATTGCATGGCAAAACAAATTTGTATGGTTACCAAACATTAAATGAAACCAATGCAGCAGCTGAAATTCCTGCTTTACTATACAAATAAAATGTGCCTCTAAGCACATAATAAACCTGAAACTGCTCATAGATTAGAATTATTCTGTACTGCATTCCAATATAACCCGTCAAGCTTTACCTTGTTTAGACTAACCTAGTGGCAATGTGTTGAGTGTGCCCCATTTTTGTCGGATGTGCCCCATGCATATCTAAAAAATATAATGAAGAAGTACCAACTTAACTTAAAAAGAATTTAAAATCTGGCATTATCAAACAACGTTGCACTGCCCTGACTACAACGTCACAAAAACTCAGAACAGAAGATGCTCATTAACGTGGGCAAAACCAAATCTAAATGCAATTTCATAAATTACTTTCGAACATTAAAACACACCTTGGTCTGTAACTCGTAACAACGGATGCCTATCAAGAAAAAATTCACTTTAGTACTACGGCTGGTATGAGACTAAATCATCGTGAAAACTGAGGTTTAACGTTTTCAACTTTTTGAACAAATCAAAAAAGACGACTGTGCCCCTGGTTCTACTGTGCCACACCTTCCCCTATCTTTTTATGAGATTTTTCAGGTATAATGTCCTCAGATGAAAAATGATTGGCAACTAATGATTAGCAACTACATGATCTATTGCAGATCACGGAAACTATTTTTGAATTACCATAATACAGCATCATTCAAGACGTGAAAAAAAGTCGAGAAGAACACAGGACAATTGACATACCAGGCTGCTCATTCGTGAACTGACGCTACAACAGTACAGAAGACTTCATTCAAGACTTAAACGGTCTTAGAACAGAACTAAATTCAACAAACAAAACGTTGGCGAACAAGCCGACTCATGCCTCACACAAATGCAGAAGAACAAATGCCATCATTATTATAAGGAGGTCGGGGTGGCATAGTCGTAGCCAGTGGGGCGCCGAAGGGGCCATGCCCCCCAAATTTTTGAAAATATAGTCATTTCGTGTTTTGAGAGGCGTTTTTCCAAACAAAATAGCGTTATTCGCCTAAAATCAAACATTTTGGCCCAAAAAAAATTTTTGGCTCCCCCAAAATTTTTGGGCTGGCTATGCCACTGCGGGGTGGCACTTTCGATTGAAATTGAAACAGTGGCGTTGACGCCAAGCCAAGAATCGCGCCTAGAGCAAAAGCACGTGATTAATTATTGCTCCATTCCACCCCTGCTGTTTCAAATTCGGAGATGTTAAACATATTGGTGCACAAACAAAAGCACATAACAGTGTGCAGATGCACGAAACACAAACGACAATAGGACGCAAATTCAAAGTGCCGTATCATAACATTGTTGATACCCGGATCGCAGCTGTGACACCCCTTTGTTACTGCAAGCGGACCGTCTTAAGCCAACATGCCTTTCATCGTCAGATATATTCTTCTCAGCGTCAGCTGAGCCAAGGAGTGAAGTATCACGAGAAGGGGAATCGGGGGTACTTTCCACATTAGGGTCTACTTGAGGAGAGGGATCAGTGTGACCGCTATTTCCGGGAGAAGCAACAGTGTCTCTCCCATTTCTGGGGGAAGTATCAGCGTTTCCGATAGCGTGCCGCTACTTTCCTGGGGACGAGGTGCAAGATCCCGCACATTCACAGTCACTTCACGTCCACCTGGAAAACGAACACGTCTGTAGCTCGGGTTCACCGTTACAAGCTCTACCTCATCAACGAGGGGATCGTTTTCACTAGTTCGGACAAAGCGTGGAAGGTATGCTTTCCTGCCTCGCGTCAAGCAGGAAGGAAGAGACTCACCAGAACACGAGCGACGTGAAAAATCGAAAAACCGTTCATGGGGTGTCGTGTTTGTTGCAGTATACAACAGTGAGAGAATCCAATGCAGGACATCTTCAAGGACCACTTCCCAGTGTGAAGGCGGAAGATCTAAGGATTTCAGGGCCAGTTGAATGGCCTTCCAAACCGTTCCAACAGTTTTCTCCGCCTGACCATTGCGAGATGGGTGGAAAACACTGGATATGCTTGAAGCAATTCCTCGTTCGAATAAATACGTTTCAAATTCCTTAGATGTGAAAGCAGGGCCGTTATCAGAATGAACGAAACCTGCCGTCCCACATAGTGCAAAGAATCGATCAAGACATTTGATAACAGTTGACGTGGTCATGTCCCTGCATGGAAACACAAAAGGAAAACGTAAGTATTCATCAATCACAACCAGCAAGTAATTATTGTTGCTGTTGGACTGAAGTGGGCCTTTAAAATCCAAATTAAGACGCTCCATGAGTAGCATCGCTTTGATTAATGACCCTTCTGCACAAATTTTCCAATTTGACACAATCTTTCCCACATCAGTTGTCGAAGAATGCAGGTTTTTACTTCGTACAAAATGCAACATCCTTGTGAAGCCCGGATGGCAAAAACCGGTGTGTAGCTCGTTCAATGCGCATTTAGAATGTGTTTACGACAGCTCTCGAGAAAGAGTCTGCACCAACGTTTTGCTGCCCTAGACCAGGGCTTCTCAAACTATGGCTCGGGGTAGCGAAATGTAATTTTGGGGTCGCGAAACAAATTAACTTGACAAATCAGATAAAAGTTTTAGCAAACTTTACAAACATTTGGAAGTAGACCTGCAGTGTGTTGCGATCGGAAATCCCGAGCGGCATGTGCGCAAAGCTTCGCACCGTGGCAGCAAGCAACAATAGAGATCACGCGTCGCAATCTCTCTTACTATTGCTTGCTCGCGCTACATATATAATGGTGTTATTCTTCACGCACATCCTGTCCGTGGTGAATCACGCAATCAATGCAAAGCCACCGGAGAGGTTGCAACAAGTGAATCAATTTCTCCTGCATTTTTATGGGTAATACCGTGTTTCATGCTTTCAGTTATTTAGCCTGCCACGATGTCTGCCAGGGCTATCAAATAATTAATCAACTAAGCACAATTAGTTATGCGTTGTTATGTCATGATCGTTTTAACGTACTGACCGATATTGACCTTGTTGCATTCATTCCGACACGAGGCCACACCTGTATCTAGAACTTTGGATCTAGTTTAGGTCTAGACTAACTGCTTTGAGAACACACTGAGTAGTTTTAGTATAAAGTTAAGAGCTTCATACACAGTTTCAGAAGTACTTTGGGATTTGTTTCAGAAAAAGTTTTATCCACAAACCATACACAAATGAAGTTTCAGGAGGCCACACACCTGCCATGCTCAGCATGAGTTTGCGGAATTTTTGAATGACAAAAGTTTGCAACCGGAATTTTCAAAACAGATTTTGTGAATTTTGGATAAGAACAAGAAATGAATACCCAGTCATTTCTGATCTAGCCATTCATAAACTATTAGTTTTTTGCACAACATACCGTGTTTCCCCGATAATAAGACAGGGCTTATATTAATTTTCACTCCGAAATTTACACTAGGGCTTATTTTCGGGAAATGTCTTATTTTGATATTCCAAATATGAAGTTATATGGGAAAATTAAGAGATTTCCAAATAAACAGAAATTACGAAACATTATCTGCATTTGCTTATCATTAAACATGTTTTTTATTCAGAAACTCGTTAACAACAATTTAATCAAAAAATCATATCATCATCCTCTGGAATGTCTTGCAGGTCATCGGAGTTTTCGCTTAACTCAATTTCCCACCAGTCAACTAGGGCTTATTTTAAGAGTATGGCTTATATTAAAATCATTCTCAAAAATCACGCTAGGTCTTGTTATCGGGGAAACACGGTATTTGTGTGAAGAAGCATTCTCTAAATTGGCAATCATCAAGTGCAAAAACCGATCCCTTTTGAAAAGTGCTGAGAATGTCCTTTGTCATCCATTGTCTTGTATAAATCTACGCATGGATGATCTGTGTAAAAATCATCAAATGCATCCATCCCATTAGTTGTGCATGATAACTTCAATAAACTGATTTTTTTTGTTGATTTTTTTTCGCCTTACTGACTCCATTACCTGGTTGTTTTATTACTGCATAGTTACTTTTGCGGATTGTGTACATTGTATGATTTCGCCATAGACAAAAATGCCTCTTGAGATTTGTAATGGAATTTTTACATATAAGCCACAGTCCGTTGAACCCGGACTATAAACACTATCGTTTGTGTTCATGCGGCCTTCCCCAGACAGAGATTCACATTTTGCTACATTGCGACCTAACCAGAGCTCCACGTCCGGTAGTGTTAAATTCTATTAGAAATATTCTTTTGAAAGAACAGGTTTTCACATTATATCAGCTAAATAGACTCGGTCAAGCTGCATGGAAGTGTATGATCTTATTTGGCCACGCTGAACAAAATCGCCCTTCCATCTTGCAATTATACGACGCAGTTTGTGACTTTCTTTCAACAGCTTTGACGCATTTGTAACGACTCGTGTTTCTTGCGCTGGGGGCTCAACATTCTTTGTCAATGTTGCATTATCGTTCTTTTCTTTTCTTGCGTCTGTATTTATTGCTGTTTTAAACACATTGCGTGCGTGGGAGCGACAATGCGCGTCATTACGCGTATGTCCACGGCGCGCATAAGGGAGTAAACCCACGTCATAAAACACACTTCAAAAGTGCCGCCACAGGCGTTCATCTGCAATTAGCATTGATCACGCGGGCGATTCATGGTTGGTCTGAAGCACTTGCGATGCATTTTTTCTTGTTTAAAGAGCGTCACAACTCAGAGAATAAAGATATAAGCGGAGGAGTAACCTGCGAGAATATGTGATGTTTACCACGAATCAGTGGTCAGATAAACTCGTTCCGTATTGAAATCCAATGTGGTTGAGTACGGTTAAGCTCTTGTAGTTATTTTTGTGCTGTTAGACGAATACTTTAATTTTTCGGGTAAAACAGTGTGAATTTCTACGTTCAAAAATGAATAGTATGAGTGCTGAGCGTCATTCCAGCAACAGCCTGAACAAAGGGGCCTCAGTGAAGATGCAAATTGTGCAGAAGGCGTGGCAAACGCTTAACCGCATGTGGGGTTTGACTTTGCATGATACCATGCTTCAACGAGTATCACTCCCTGAAACATGTGTGATTTACTTCCCTTTCATTTGTCATACCACAATTGGTTGTTGGCGTTGGTGTCTCACATTTCATTGTTTTATTTGGCATATTACGATTCATTGTATTATTCGCTCGCACTCCAGGCAAACAAAGCGATAATTTCCGAAGTTTATTCTGAAAGTTTGCTGTAAAAAAACTGTTGTATTAAAAACGGTACCCTGTTTTCAATTAATTCGCTTGGAAATGATTTAGCAAAGTGTTCTTCAAATAGGATCTACGAATTAGGGAGCTATAGTTGCTGCGCTATAATACGTCACAGTGACGTTGCTAAAGTTCGAAAAAGACATCAGTTCAGGAGGTACAATTTAACTTTCTTATAATGTTTCAGATTTTTTTGTAGCACCTGTGATTCGTAAGTTATAGTCACAAATGAATCGAGAGACAAATCATTTTGCAGCCAGTCAACACTTCACGCGCTACGCATCTAATTGCCGGCAGACACGACCTGCTTCGCGACACCGCTTCGCATTTTACGGTTAGAGACACGAGCAGACAGCTGAGCACGCAATGTGTTTAATGTATCTTTTTTCGCCTCTCTGTATTACCTTAAAAAGGAGGTGTGGGAACCAGGTCCGTAACCAGCTTGGGACACCAGTGGAGGAGAAGAGTTTTCTGAGGTGGGATCAAGTTTTTAAACTATGCCCAATAATTTTAAACTATGCTCATCATATTTCTCCAAGGGGGGCGAAAAGTTTTGTAGGGAGGGCTTCGCTCCCCCCCTGCGTCTCCCCTGGTTATGGGCTGGTGGGAACGCCGTTCCCACATCCAACATAAAGGAAGACTGGTTCGTCTGCAAGAATTCCCATACTGGATCTTCTTGTTTCACTTTAGTACTACGGTGCTATACATGAGATAATTTGTCATTTATGCTGCTCCAGGCGCTACATGTAGAAACTGAAATGAAAAATCTAAATCTTCAAGTAACGTTACTAGTGCAAAAAGGTGTGGGAACTCCGTNCCCGCACCCACTGCACTCCTGTTGGTAGATCTGACACTAATCAGTAGTCATCTTTAACATANCCTAGAGCTAATCTAGTGCAGTTCATTTTAAGCCTACCTGACGTAGGTTACGTTTCACGGTTAGGTTTGCTGTTTTGGAATTTACGCTGTCACTGAGCGCTCTAACCTAGCCTGTAATTAACTGCATTGTAAGTTCGTTGTAGCGTAATTTTAATACCTTCGCTTACTACAGTAATAACGTGAGCTAACTCATTCATAAAAACTTNTAGGAAAAAATAGTATGATCTGCAGCTTATTCAACTTTTGTCCACAGTGTGCTCAGTTCCGTCGCCACGAAGGGTTTTGGTGGGATTAGCTNCCCCAAACAAAGCTCTTAGCCCCCTATATTGAAATATGAATACTATAAATCAATGGCGTTTTGGCAATTTTTAGAATGTTCAGCCCCCGGCACAAACGCAAAGCCCCCCCTATTGAAACTTTCTAGCAACGGTTCTGAGTCTCCTGCTTATTCATCTTTTGCCCACAAGAAGCGAAATCTTACCCACACGAAACAAGAGTTTAAATACTTACGTGCGCAGTGGCATGACCAGACCAAAATTAGGGATCAGTCACAATGCTTGATTTTAGACGAGCAACAGTATTTTGTTTGAGGTACTGCTTCTGAAAGTACAAAATGACCAGATATTCTAAAAATTAAGAGGTCCATGGCTCCCTGCCCTCCTTGGCTAAGCCTGTGTACGTGGGGTTTATGACGTACAGCCTACGTAATGTAAATACTTTACGCAAACACTTACGCATTTATATAACATTGGGACCATTATTTTTATATAAAACTTGTTTATTAGACGTTTCGTTTATAGTGAAATAAACACATTCTGATTGCCCAAATTGAGCAAAATAAGCTTTGCATTTATATTTTGTCCTTATCCCTGGGCAAGAAATGGTTGATTTAAAGTTTATCCAAAAAATCACCCCAATGGACGTTTCTGTGTCGGAAACGACCGATCAAAAAACGTATCAGAAAAAAATTAGGGGGCTTTAGCCCCCTTAGCTCCCCCCCTTGATCCGCCTATGAGCACTGTCCGTGGTCATGAATATTTAGGGGAGTGAGGCGTTACGCAGGACAATGTCACCAGTCCGATGTGATGTGCTTTGTTACGAACCATGGAGTCGACAGTGCATGAAATGATTTGGTTCCAAAGTTGCAAGTATTGTTTTTAATTTTGGAATTAATTCAAAATCTTAATATATTTTAATCTCCAGAAATCGCCCCCCTGGAAACTGAAATTTCCCCCAAAATCTGGTAAGCGACAAATTCGCCCCAAACCAGTGACGGATTTACGCATAGGTCAAATGGGCCATGGGCTAGGGCCCCGCGCTTTTTGGGGCCCCGTGCAAATCCTTCCTATGACGACTCATTCTTAACTTAAAATTTGCGAAACTGCGCAGAGGCATAACTTCACAATTTTCTTTGAAACGAACGAAAATGCAAACGTGTATACTCTTATCAGTACAGTAACAACACGATAATATTGTTTGCTGTGCAATCATGGGCTTCCGCAGAAATTTTTCCAGGGGGAGGCAAAGTCGACAGTTTGCTTATCCTTTTCCGGTTGGTGACGATGCAACGCAAATGAACGTACACGAAACTCTTCACCCTTTCTACACCACAAAGAAATGCCCAATGTTACGGCAACAGTTGCATACAGTGTTTTCTCTGAAAAAAATTTACACCAGGCAAATGTTTTTCTAGTGAGCATGGATATTTCAGGACTGAGTTATCAGCCTTCTAAATGAATTGTAAAGTTTGTGAATTATTAGAATAAGTATAAAATTGTATCAAAATACGAACAAAATACATATTTGATTGAAATCGCGTCGCTTGTTTTATTGTTTTTCCAATGTTTTGGAAAGTTGCAAGAGGGCGGTATGAGATTTCACTGCGCAAACTTCTGGTGGAACTGCGCACTGTAGAGCAGGTTTCTGAACCTCTGGGCCACGGAAGGATTTTGGTGGGCCACAGCCTGGTATTATAGAAATTAAGTACGTCTTGCACGATGAACCTTTTTGAAAACGAAGGTAGCTCTTGAGCTACAAATGTCATAATACACTCTCTTTCGTCATTGTGTGTTAAGAATTATTGTGACATGGAAATTTCCATGTCGCCTACCACACTGCGCACAATATACAGTTGCTGAAGCTATTTTGAAATAGAGAAGCGGCTCTTGTTGCCATGAAAATGAAATCTACAAGCAGGCTTAATGTGGAAAATGACTTGATCTGTGCATCATCATGTGTTGATCATTGGATATCTGTGCTTTCAAACAACGAACAGACACAACCTTCACATTTATTGCAGCGCACGTTGTGTTATGTTTTTATATCTGCTCGATGCATGTGCAACAGTTGCCGCATTGGAGAAATTGTACGTTCGGTGGGCCACGGACCCTCTGTTTGTTTATTAAGTGGGCTACAAGCTTGAAAAGGTTGAGAACCCATGCTTTAGAGGGGGCATTAATTGCCAAAAATGCGCTTTGTTGGCAGCAAAGCTTCTTTTCATTCATGTTTCTTTACACATAGTATAAAGCAGGGGTGGGCATACTTGTCATTTGCAGAAAACCAAAAACTTCGGCGAGCCGCAAAACCAGTTTGTAGTGTCTACACAGATACGCTAAAGAATGCAAGTTTTACAGGAAGTGATGTACAGTAATTGTCACTTGAGTTTTTGTTTGATTTTTTAGCCCCCGAAAATCTGGACAACACCTTGTTATAGCAGTGCGAATTAATTGTCCCAAGGGTTCATTTTAGGGTTGCACGATGGTTGGATTTTACGAACTTCATTACAGAGAAAAAAAGTCACAGCAATATGTCGTTCTGTATACAGAAATGAGTTTTACACTGGTCTTTTAAGTTGTGGGTATTTTCTGGAACCTGTGGCTAGAAATTGAGCATAGCTTCAGCCCTATCTGTACAACTTTCCAAGTGTGGTCTTTTTAACTTAAAACTTTGTGTTGCATCAGGGACCATGCAAAAAGTTCTTTAGTCTTATCTGAGTGCATTTGCTATACCAGTTATGCTTTTCAAGCTCACAATGTTTCGCTATGACTGCATTATTGCAAACTTCACAAAAGCTTTTCTTGAATCAACAGCATAGGCACTGACAGGGGCGTAACGAGGTTAGCTGGCGCAAGTTTGGCGCCCCCATATTCGAACCTGAGGTCTTTCGGAAGCAAATTCATTGTATTGAAGAAAGTACTTGTGACATTGTTGGGACCTTTCGACGCTCCCCGCAGTCATTCGGCGCCCCAATAGTAATTCGGCGCTTGGGGAATTGTGCCCACCACGCCCCCCTCTTTACGTCCTGGGCACTGAGCCAAGTGCTGAATCTTGCAACAATATATGTCAAAATTTTTGGCTCTATGGTTTGCCAAGTTTTTTACGAGACATTACTCACTAGCGCAACCGAACCACTTGGAAATATCACGTGTGTCGTGGGACAAAAACATTCTACCATGTTGTCTTTTAAACTAACGCGATCACTAACCACACAAACAAATCATTTCACCAAGCCATCTTATTGTTATTATGATACATTACACGCTTGATGCAGCTTTGTTGCATCATAATCAAAATCCTAATAATTGCAGGCAGTTGGTTGTGCTTTGTCCTGGTGTTACCCAATCAAAAACGTCATAAAGAGAAGTATATTTTTTGATGAAGAAGGTGTAAAAGTCTTCATCTTGAAAAAGAGTTGAAACAGATTTTTGATCAGGAAATATTTACCTGCTAAACCTGCCAAATGGTTGGTAAAATCTTGCTAGAAAATCAGCTAAATGCTAGATTGAAAGTTTTACAGCTAACTATAAGAAAATCCTGCTGGATTTAGCAGCAAATCAACACAAATGGCAACGCTGCTGACTGCAATCTCGTGTCTTTTGTTACATAACTGCGCAAATAGAAATAAATTTACAAATAAAACCAAACAAGAATTTTTGGATACAGACAGCGTTCAATTGAAACTTTTCGTTTACTACTTACGGTAAATTTAGCAAAATACTGACTTCTTAGACTGAAAAAAATCTTCTATTTAATGTAATAAATATGATTTATTACCGAGGACCGCGGGGCTCCCAAAAGCGCGGGGCCCGTAACAATTGCTACATTTGCTACTATTGTTAATCCGACACTGCTGTAGCTACCACAATCAAATGGCCACCTATTAAAACAGTCGGTGAACTTGCAAGCTATCTTCGAAAAATGGGAAAAAAATAAGAAAACTATTGCTCACAATATGAAAATTGTTTTCAACATCAAATTTGTAGCGTAAACATCAAACATCAAAAAAATCTGAAAACATCAAATCTGATGTTATAACATCAAACGTGGCATCTCTGGCCACCTGCCCACCACATGGCAAGAGTCTGAGTTAATGTTTCGCAACAATCGGTTGTTCCATCATAATCTAATAATTGATGCAGGTCTACCGTCCTAAGCGCAATGCTGTCGAACAACTTCAGTACACCCACATTTTTTTGCAATTTTTGAGCTGATGAAGTTTATGTGCTTTGGCTCAACACTCAGCTACACGCACAAACAATTTCTCAACACAAGCCCACCCCGCACCCGCAGCAAGTACAACCAGCTCCCGCCCCGAAGCAAGTTCAACCCGCACCAGCACGCAAAGCAGTGCGGGTTCCCGCACCCGGCCCGCAAATGCAGGTACCCGCAAGGGTTAACCCGCCCCGAGCAGAACTCTTAGGAATTAGCGCCCCACTCTGCAGTAGTGTTGTACCAAGTGTTACAAGTTAGCGAACAATTGTGTTAAGAATGTGTATGCAACCCTGTGGTTCAGCCTTCAACGAAAAACGTTCTGTAAAGTAAGTGTCTGTAATCCTGTCAACCAGTTTCCAATGCCGTTGCAAAACGTTCTGTACTGTACATTTTTATCAACCTGCGTTGTCCAAAAAGTGTCTGTTTGTGCTATGTACCTCGTGTCTGCGAGCAAAATGCATCATCATCATCATAAACGTTTCCGAAACTGTTGTGACGTCTACACATGAATGATCCATCAATCATGATTTGTGTAAACAGCAACTCTTGTCAAAAATCACTTCACTATGCCTTAGGTGGAGATAAGTACGGAATGGTGTTTCTGTACAAAAGTTCAGTTCCAACCAGGGTAATCAAGTTGTCGTTCAATTGCACGTCATGCAATAGGCAAGTTTGAAATGGAAAAATAAAAAGGGGAAGGATTTGTGCTGCGTTTTGGATATTTTTCAAAAGATGAGGATTTTTCAAATTCAGAATTATTTTTTTTATTACATATTTGACTGATTGTCTGCAATGTTTTGTTTTTGGCCTCCACAGCTTTATGAATCGTTCCAGAAAATTTACAAAAGGGCGTTTTTCTTTAAACATTGCAATTTAAAATTGAAAATGTCTGTGACTTGGAAGTGTTTCGATGGAACTCAACGAAAAGAAACATCACTATCAGAGGTAAGAAACAAGTTTCGATTCCAATGAAACAAAGCATGTTTTCATAGACAATTTGATTGTCAAATGTTTGTGCATTATCCTAGAGCTTAAAGAATATATCATCAATGAAATCATTATTTTTCCTTTTTTCCGGATGTTATAACATAATTTTGTAGCTTGTTCATGTTCTCAAATAGTACAAAATAATACGCACAACGGTTTAGTCTTTGTTTTTAACAATTTTCAACATGTTTTTTCAAATACAGGTTAGTGTTTGCATAATGATTACGTCACCGTTTTAATATATTTCTGCTCTGGTGTTTATTCAGGTTCTGTTTGAGAGCGAAAGTATATCAGTTACTGGGAAAAAGTTTAGAAGCAATTTCGAATTGAGCAACGAAACCTTCAGGCAAGTTCACAAAACATCTGTAAATATTGTTTGCTGCTATGCAGAGAATCTGCTTGTGATGAAGTTCAGGTGTTTGTGAGTGGGTGGTGTCCTTCATGTTATATGTGTTAAAAAATGATACGAGTTTCAAAGAAAGAAACAAATTTGAAAACGGTTTTCATACGTTCTAACAATAATGTGTTCACAGTAGCATTTGCAAAAATGTGTCTTGAATAGTTTTCATAATCAAAAACTAATCCACGAAATGTCAATACAAAACAAGTATGTTACAAATTGCTTAAAAATGTTTTGCTGCAGAAAAATAAAAGAATTAGTGAGAAACATTAAACACGCTTCAAATATTTCAAATTACAGCTTTGCTAAATACTAAAAAGTAAGTATGCATGTAATCTTGCAATACATGTACGAATGATAAAAGTGCGTTCCAATCAAAAGAACGTGTGCTTAATCAAATTGTGCATTTCTACCGCTTGCAGTTGCCCATTTTCAAGCAACGCAATTGCAGAAGACGATGTACAAATTGAAAATGCCGACTCAAGAGTTTCAAGTATGAGTAAAAAATGATTTGTTTTTTATCATTTCTTTAGATTATAAAGCATTTACGGGGAATTCTTACTAATCCTGCGTTTTTTTTTGTAAAAAGCACGAAAAACCAAAGGTGCGTAATGGAAGAAACTGCATATCAACACTGCCAAACAAAACTATCTTTTCCGGTAAAAATATCACCTGCGAATGATTATCAGCAAAATTTATATTCACTGCCAAAATTTTCTCTTATTGTCTTTTATGAAAGTTTCTCTTAAAGTTTCTTAAGTTTTTGTAAAACACTCTTACGGTAGTGAATATTTGAAAATATATACCTTTGGCAAATATGGCTTTATTTATGATACCTGCTAAAAGCATTTTTAATAACAGGTGGCGAACAGTTAGACAAAACTGTCACAAGAAGATCAGTGTTGGTCAAGACAAAGGAAAGAAAACATCAAAAAGAAGTTTTGAGCTTGAGAAACTTGTTTACTGTTAAACAAATCTCAAAAACACCGAATGACAGGAAAATTGTACGAAGTCATGGAGGATCTGAGAAGCGAAACAATGGAAAATGTTGTTTCAAAAACCAATCAGAAAAAATAAATATTTCACAGAATATGAACAAAATATCACAATCGGAAATGCTCTTCCATCTCAGCAACAACATTCTCTCAGAAGATTCATTGAAAACATCGAAAGGTCATCGTTTGCGTCACCTCGGCAAATTGACTCGAAAACATGTCTTCGAAACAACATCTAAAACTACCCTAACACTATCGTTTGAAGCAAAAAAGAGTCCCTAAACCTCTATATTCAAGTTTTTCAGCAAATACTAATCTCCAATGCAATGTCTACACAACACGCTATTTGCAAATACCCCATTCAGCTCTTTCGATGGAAACAATAACCAAAGATATTCCCACTAGTAACGGTTTAGAAAAAAACAGAAGAGGATTAAACAACCCTCAAAACGATGATGTCCCTCGACGTACTCCTCAAAGTAACTCTTTGCAACATAATGGATGTGGAATTTATAATGAAACCAAGTCATGTCCAACAGTAGGTACCAAAAATTTAGCTGATGAAAACTTGTTGTGCTTGGAACGCTGTAGAAAATATTCTACTCAGGCAACATCATTACCCGAAACAACACGCGAAACATCCGATGAAAAAAGGCACTGTAAGTCAATTGGACAATGCTTGGTCAGAAAGTTGTCATCCACCAAACACACGAAACCTGCACAAGACACAAAACAATTTTATTGTCATCACACACTAGAGAAAAACCTTATTGTTGCCAAGAATGTGGAAAAGGATTTTCCCGAAGCGAAACCTTGACCAAACACATGCGAACACATACTGGAGAAAAACCATATTGTTGCCAGGTGTGTGGAAAAAGATTTGCCACTGCCGGTGACCAGACCATGCACATGCGAACACACACTGGAGAAAAACCTTATTGTTGCCAGGAATGTGGAAAAAAAATTTCCACTGCCAGCAACCTGACCACGCACATGCGAACACACACTGGGGAAAAACCTTATTGTTTCCAAAAATGTGGAAAAAGATTTTCCCTGTCCGGCAACTTGACCAAGCACATGCGAACACACACTGGAGAAAAAACTTTTTGTTGCCAGAAGTGTGGAAAAAGATTTACCCGAGCCTACAACTTGACCGCGCAGATGCGAACACACACTGGAGAAAAACGTTGCTGTTGCCAGGAGTGTGGAAAAAGATATTCCACTGCCAGCTCACTGCCCATGCAAATCATCGAAACAGCTTAAAAAACCTATTCTACATCAACTTTTACTCGAGATTTCATATCATGACTGACCTTTACCTAAGGTTTAAGCTCGGTGTGGAAGTTGGTGACAATGAAATGGAAGCTGGTTTACACGCGCATGGGTGTCGGAAGTTTTTCTTCCAGGGAGGGCCAGTGGCCAATAGTGGATTTTACAGGAGTAGCGAAAAAGATTTTTGCATTAAGGGCCAAACGTAGCAAAATTTCACTTTAACCACTCTAAACTAAGAAAACAACCTTCTTTCACAAAAAAATTGATAGAAAAATGTCAGATTTCAAAATGCCTCCCCTTCCTCCTTCCGACGCCCAATATAGACAAACTATAATGCACGGAAAAAATAGGAAATCTGCAGCGACCGACGAAAAAGCGTCGTTGAAAGTAACTGTCGTTATAGCGGAAGTCGCTATATGCTAATTCGCCCTTCAAGTAGTTTGACGCCTTGTGTCTGTGTTTATATTGAGACGCCTTGTGTCCGTGTTTATATTGAGACGCCTTGTGTCCGTGTTTATATTGCAGCCGAAATCCTCAAAGCTTTTGTTTTCTGCGCCTTGTCCATGAAACTCGAATAGTTGTTCTTGAGGGCTTGAGGCAAACGAGGCAGATATTCCAATGTATGTATAGGTCCGCTAACGTACGTCACTCAGCAGATACAGGGCTGGATTTAGATGGTGGGGGGGCTGAGGCCCAGACGTGGTGGGAAGCCCCATGTGCGGATACAAAATCTTTCGGTAGTGAATGATCAATGAAGTCACTAGTATTACCACTGATCATCAATGTTTATGACGTAATCTTGTGACGCCACATTTGCTAACTCAACTGTAACAAAACCTTATGATGTAACATCATTTTTGGCAATGATCAGCGATTTGTGAAACTGTTGCAAAACCACTTACCAGAAGTGTCGCATCTTCTTTTTTTGAAACTTTGCTTAAAAAATGTTTTTGCATTTTTTTTTTTGAAGAAAGTTTCTGGGCGATGCAACGTTTTCATCATCTGTAAACGCCAGTCCTCGCTCAGCAATAAATTTTACGACAAAAAACAAGCGTTGCGGCAGAAGCGATTTAAGATAATATTCCCATTGGTTGACCTGACTGGCTAGTTCTGTATCAATTCTTCAAATTGATTAATTTCATCTGCGACTGTATTTTATAGCGGCATCTATATGTTCCATTGAATGCTCACGACTCCTTAGGCGCTCAAGAGCGTGCTTCCAGCCGCAGATTCCATTTGTAAGAAGGACATGCGGCACTTTGTTGCATAGGCGTACGACGGGGGCCGGCAGCTCCCCCGGCTTGAAAACTTTCAGGGCAAGCGCAAGTTGTTCAAAAATCCTGAACGATAAAAATGTACATTCAATACAGTGAATTCAGGGCACATTTTGCTTTTTGCTCAAATATCCTTTCTGTAAAAAATATATTCAATGTGGTGAAAAATTTCAGGGCAAACTCTGTTTTTCAGGGCAAGCGCAAAGTTGCTCAAAAATCCTGAACGTTGAAGACATTTTTAATACAGTGGATTCAGTGTATATTCACTTGGGAGTGGTCCGTGTAATTTGGGCTAGTGTATAATCTGGACCAGAGTCGTAACTGGTTATAATGACTTTGATTTGGACGGAGCCATCGTTTCCTGTAAAAATCGAACAATCGGATGTCGGTAGGTCAACAGCTTGATATAAGAATTCGGTAATTCTTTCTTTGTTCGTTTTCGAGTTTGCCCTGGGTAGAGGTGCAGGGTGTTAAGATGATAGATTTTTTTGATTGACAGAAGTTTCAATGCCAGGTTCTTTGTGCCTTTTTTAAACCTCTTCAGTTATCTGTTCCAGAATTGATCTTAACATCAAATTTGAGCTGACTGGCTGAGGTAGGGAAATTTTGAAGGTAGTTTTGTAAATTCAGCGTGTAAGTTGAACCAACCCTGGTGGCGGTTTGTGTAATATGGACTAGTGGTACAAATGGCAATACTTGTATAAAGTACTTGGAAAGTATTTTATAGGCTATCAATCGTTTGTCCAAACAATTAATCAGCAAGGTAACTATAAAACAGATTTGGTAGAGGCACGGCCGGCCATGAACCGACGCAACCGATGCGGCTGCATTTGGCCCCGCGCCTCAGGGGGCCCCGCGCCATGGTGTTTGGTCAGGTTGTTCATTTTTGCCGGGGTTCCCAACATTTCTAGGATCTCGTACCACTTGGGCACCCCGTAATGTCAATGCGTACCACTTCTTCCAGAACAACTAATTTGATCTTAGTTTATTCAAAAGAATAATATACATTAAAATACCAATAAAGGACCACAACTAAATTTAATGATAATTCTGTTTTATTTACCTTCCACCAATTGGTCAATGCGTGGCCTAAATTTTCAAACAGCCATGGGCGCCCGCAGAAACTTTATCAGAAGGGGGCAAACTCGACATTTTTCTTATCCTTTTCAGTTTGCTGATGATGCAATGCAAATGCACATTCACAAAACGCTTTACCCTTTCTACACACCACAAAGAGATTGCCCAATGTTGCGGCAACAGTCGCAAAAATACTCTTCGTTGGCAGCAATGCTTTTTTCACTCATACTTCTTTTCACACCGTATAAAAATAGGCGTCTTACTGCTATGGGCAGTCACTGCCTCGCTGCATTACCTGTCACAGATGTTTGTGTTGAATAATCACATGCGGCAAAACGCATACTGTCGTACCCAGTACCGCCAGATGGTTGTCGCCTAAATCTGCTAAATGGTATCACGAAAAACTGCTGGATTCTGCTAATAAGATTGTCACTTGTAAAGTTATATATCAGTTTTTGATCTTGTACTCACTATCATTGGACAAGGGCTGAAAATGTCGGTATTGGCCAGCGAACTTTTCGGCCCATAGTTTTCTTTCCGTCGACATTTTGAGCAACGTAACTGCAGCTTACCTCCTTTTTTGTATGACAGGCGGTGTTTGATAAGCTTTCAATTGGCCGCCTGTGTGTTTACAGAATAATGCTCAGCGATGAACAGACTGAGCATAGCTTCAGCCTACAACTTTCTAAGTCTGGTCTATGTAAGTCAAAATGATTTTGGGATCACGCAAAAAGTTTTCAGTCTCAACTGAGTGCTTTTTGCCTCCAGAATGCCTTTTAAATTTAGAATGTTTCGCTATAATTGTATTATTGCACAATCTGCAATAGACTTTTCTTGAATCAGCAGGATAGGCACCGAGTCAACTTAATTCTGAATCTTGCAACCATATATGTCGAAACCTTTGACAAAGTCCTTTAGTTTGCCAAGGACTTCTTTTTATCAGACATTACAACTTAGTGTCGTAACTGAACTACTGTACTTGGAAATATATATGTATCTTAGTATGACGCAATCCTTTCCTTTAAGCAACTTTGTTGCGTTACAACAAAAATTCCTTATGATTTAATTAAGGAAGCTGGTTGTACCTGGTGCTGATGTTGCCCTACTTAAATCTTCATCAAGAAGATATACTATTTTTTGATGAAAGAGATGTAAAAGTTTTCTTCCCAAAAACTGTTAAAACAAATTTTTGTCAGGAATTTGTTACTTGTTGAACCTGCCAAACGATTTGTAAAATTCTGTTAGAAAATCAGCTAACTGCTAGATTGAAAATTTTGCTCCTATAACAGTGAGAGACACCCGCTAGATTCAGCAGCAAATCAGCTAAAATGGCAACACTTGCCGTAACTTGAGGTGAACCTCTGAAGATTTGTTGCTATTGTTACGAAATAACACCAATAGTAGAACAATCCGCTCCCATATTTCGAATCCTGCCTCTGCAGGCAAAGGAGCGGACATAAGCGAAATGCAAGCTCATCACTGCAGATGCTAGAACAGTGAACCTGGCTCTAGTGCAGTGTGAGTGTCATACCGCGAAATAAACTGTAATTGCAAGAATTAAGGCAAATAATCGGAATTAAGCTGCTGGCTTCAGGTTTTCTAGAAAATTTTGGTTCTTAGTCCCAATTTCCGGGGAGAAGTTACCCCCATGCTAACAGCGGATCGAAAATCATAATGTTACGAAACAATAGGAACAGCAGGCTACAGGAAAATTTATTTACTTAGAAACAAAACCCGATACGTAAACTAGAAGTTTCTCGCGTACCACCCGGAAGACCTTCGCTACCACTAGTGGTACGCGTACCATAGGTTGGGAACCACTGTGCTAGGGGGTTATATTCGCGCTCCACCATGTCCCACTGTTTATGGATAGAATTTGGTTGTTACTAGTGCCAATTAAAGATTGCAGTAGATCTACAGCTACTGCAAACAAGGTGTTTAGTGATTCAACTCGCAATGAACAGGTCGCGACGAGTGTCTGTCGTATTAACTTTGATGACAGTTCTGCTAACGTGACGTTGTCCAGTTCTCGAAAGAACCTTCTTTCTTTGAAAATTTATGTTTTTTTTGCGGGTCATCTGCATTTTGACAAAGGCTTTTTGACAAGCTTGGGTAAAGTGCTTTTACATCTGCCGCAACAATGTAAAAGACTTGCTTTTGCTTTCCACTTTCTTCAGTTTTGATTAGGTAGTCTTTCCAATTGAGTAGGTCTCCAATGTATTGACGGCTGTCTTGACAAAATTCATCTGGGCAGTTTTTGCAAAAGTTTGTACTAATAGGCTTCAGTATTAATTCTAGAAAAGCAGTAATTCGTGAGGTGCTGATGTTCCCAGCAGATTGTAGCAAACGCACAGATATGTCTTTGATATCCGCGTTCAGTAAATTCTCCGGGCTTAACTTATGTGTTTTAAAAAGCGGGTAGGCGTAGGCAGGTGTATTGCAACAAAAAAACTTTGCCAATGCACCGTTGACTTTGCGATACGAGTTGCTCTTGCATTTTATTCCAGTTACGTGGAGAAGCAGTTCATCATTTACTGCACCCAAACTGTGGAGTTTGACCATAAGGTCGTTGCAATCGTTTCTCAGTTTTTCAAGGTAAGCGTCGCATCCTCTACCGACACATCCAATTTTTCAAACAGTTGCAGTTCTTTGGTCATAATAGCATCGTAATCTTCGTAATTAAGTTTCAGAGGAAAAAAGTTATGACTGTTTATTTAACACCTCAGCCTAGAAGGGATTTTGTGCTTTTCGACTGAGTACGCAATCGCATGTGCGCTCCGATGTTCCACATACCGTCTAACAATCGCTGTGCCTAGGCTCGATTCGCATAAATTTTGCAACAGCACTTCGTTCATGAACTTCAAGCTGAAGTATATTTTTGCCGCACACACTGCAAACGAAACGTATTTGGACAAAATCCAGTACGCGAAAACAACCCAAACACAAGCTGAATGTATTTAGACATCGCCCGAACATTGGA
>JGI24158J21664_10003465_pt1 | contig 19799 bp, 10 predicted proteins | sample Ectturendosymbi3_FD_21664 | JGI IMG/M metagenome (IMG submission 21664) | reverse complement strand
GATTTTAGGGACCCGATGATAATTTTCTCTGATTCTAGGGACCCGATTTGAAATTCTAGGGACCCGAATCGGGTCCCTAAAACGCCTTAAAAAACCCTGGTATTACATTTGCTTTATTCGAGTTTTAGATGGGGGTGAGTTTTAGTGTGTTTCTATAATGGGTTGCGGTACATAAAAGGTTGAAAACCCTTGCTTTAATGTATTGCTGGACAGTAAATGTCAGTTGATCTGTGTGCGAAATGTCTGGGGTGTACTCCACACTTACTGAAAATACTTGGATTATTTGGCTTCTTCAAGAATAGTACAAAGAACCTGTTTTTCCGTTATGTCAATAATTTCCTCATAAGTATTTGCAGATAAATACGACGGATTCCATTTTCCACGATTTCCATAGATTTTGAGATGCTCTTCCAGAATAGGGCCAATTCACTCAGCAGCTCTGATATATCTAATTGCTATCTTTTCTGACCCAGTTTTTTTTACACGAAAAGGCAATGTCTTGAGGTAAGAAAGTGAATGACAGGAACCACACGTGTTATGCAAATAAAGAACAAACCTTTCTAGTTTTCCATCTCTAATCAAATATGCCGTCATGCACTTTCGATACTCTTCCCAATTTTCATGTTCTACAACACCTTTGCTGTGTATTCAGTGAAACTCCATGTAAGAAAGAGAGGCTTCGTGGGCAATAGGCGACATTCAAAGCGCTACAAAGGCCTTGGTTTAGTGAACAGAGTAGCCGCTCATGTTTTGCACACTCGTAATTCTGTAGTTCACGTACGGTTGAATTGTTTAACAAACACCTTGTCTTCATATTTTCTACTCTTGTTTTATGCACTCTGCGTGAGTTTGAAAATTTACTACCATGATTCTATCAGAATGAAAGCCCACTACAGATCCAGTAGTTTATTGAGTTGGGGACCGCGTTTCAGGGGGGAAGGTCCAGTGGTGGGTTTCAAATTTTTTACGAACGAGTTATCTCACTCCAGGACTCACTAACAACAGGTTTTCTCATTATTACAGTCTCCAGAGGCAAACCAGGAATGACCGAAAACCATCAATAACTAGGCGGTTGATCAGAATGCATCAAAACTATTGGGCTTATGCTGTGTCTCCAACCTCTGCCTATATATGGCATATTTATAGATTCAAACGGTTATCAAAGTGATCTTGACATATTTAAGACCACCATTTCTTATGTCGTGAGGCGTGGCTACAGATAATAATAGGTACAGCCTCAAAAAATATAGCTAAAATCCTAACAACTACAGTGGTGTCTGCATATTTGGAAAAGTAAACATAACCAGCTGGCAGCGGTGGCCGTCGGTGTAGGCTTTGTAACGGCGTTCTCGTTCGAACGAGATTTTAGTCGAACCTGATTTTAGTCTTGTTTTTCACTACAAAAAGTTAGTAACAGGTCTGTGGGAGGTTTGCCAAAGTAAGTTAAAAAAAGTTACAAGTAAAACTGTTCATGGTGAAAAACTGAGAACCCCTGACGTAAGTCACCAACCGGTTCTCGGGATTAAATAATAATTAATTGAAGTAATATGTTTGTTTTATCAACTTTGACAAAGAACTCTTCAAGTGCTAAGAAGCAAATACCTAGTAACCATTTTCAAGTAGTAGCACAGTACAATGCAACTCATAGGCGTAGCCAGGAGGGGCCAAAACGGCCATGGCCTCCCCAAATTTTTGGAATTTATAGTCATTTTGTGCTTTGAGAGGCGGTATCTCAAACAAAATAGTGTTTTTCGCCTAAAATGAAACATTTAAATTTTTGTGCTGGCTACGCTACTGATGCAACTGCCATAACACCACGGTCCATAATTTGCTCCCCATTTTGCCAATTTTGCAAAAGGTCGTACTACGGTTGAATGAACACGATGACGTCGTCGAAAAGTGATATGCACAATAATATGCATAACACACAAAGCGCAAAGCCAAACTCGGTCCCTGATTGAATTAGTATCATTTATGTTCCATAGCCTCTGTTCGCTCTCTTGGACTACAAATTCCTTTACTGTGAAAGAAATGGATATTTCCTTTTGTGAAATGTAACCAGCTGGAGCAACAGGCAGTGTTACTGCACTATTGGTGTAGTGTGTCCGCTGAAACTGTAATTGGCAGCAAGCAATTGATGTAGATGTTATTGCAGGAACAGTGCCACTGGCTGACGTTGCAGGAGTAGATGTTGTATCTGAAGTAATTGTACAAGCGACTCACCGACTGTCATGAACCAATGCTGAGCCGCAATATTAATTTTGAAGGTTTACCTGTTTCTTTTCCTCCTTCGCAGATCCCTTTCTCTTCTATAGCCTACTCTACATTACGTTTCATTTTCTGAAAGGGCTACTCGACTTGAAATACGTGTTTTAAGGCTTCCGTTTATCGCATATGCGTGTGCTTGCAAGAAGGCCTAATAATTTAAACATTCTGCTTTCATAGTGAACATGTTCTTCCTTAATAGAATTTATCCTCAACCGGTTAAGTGGTTTAGCGGGTTGAGCACTTTGAACACTACCAGCTCTAAGCAAGGTCGTGGCCATGGGGAGAAAGGCGTGGTCGCTCGTCACAAATTTAGGTGGCAATTATTGAACTTGCTGAGCACAAATTTTTATGAACGCGTAAAGCCATGCATTTATTAGAGTTCACAATTCTCGCTATCACCAATTTTTCTGCCTATGCGCCTTGCTCTAAGATCGAGTTCATTTCCCGGTCGGGTCATGCCGAAGACTTGAAACCGGTACTTATTGCCTATTATTTGTTGCAATTGTAAAACAGCGCTGCTGTGCATTCATCATTGTTTACAACAGACAATTGCTTGCAAAATGCTTTTTTTGGCCAAACATCTCACAATTATAGAGCTTTAAACTTTACAGGGCAGAGCGACCACAACGCAACGAACACAAGCCACAGGACAATGCGAACGAAAAGCAACGAGCAACGACGCGGTATAACTTTGTCGAGTGCGTGAAAAGATACTCCACGATCGTGATGCGGACGACAACGAAATTAAGTATTCGCAGCACGGAAGAGAGGATTGAGTGTAGTCGTGACTTGGATCAAAGGTATTATGCCGTCGGTTCGTCATAAACAATAAACAATCCCGCAATCTTGTTAACTGTGAGAAAGGTTAAGCTAGTGCTCAGACAAAAAAAGACAATCAGTGAACAGTCATGAGATGACTTAAAGTCAGTGGCGTAATGCCAAAACAGTGGTTGCACGTTTGGTTAAAGTGAAGACATATCTCTCTGCAGCCAAAAATGTTGAGAAAATTTTTAGTTGGAAGTTTCACAAAATATCGCAAAAACAACGATGATACGTGCTGCATCATCAGAAAGCAAAATACGACACTTCGTCTTTAAACAATGGGGTACAGCGCACAACGCTTTCCTGCGATCCTCCCGACTACCCCACAGCTTGAAATACAGTAGATGTTCCGCTTTGACTGCATTACGCACCATCACCCATGCACCACGTTTGCTTAGTCGCAATTGCAGCAAGCAAGCCATTCTTGGTTGGTAACACAATATGTGTCTCTGCGCAATCAGTTCACATAGACAAGCTTGTTTGCAGAAGTACACTCTGCTGCTTAATATCTGACCAAAAACGCAGCCCACAATGCTCCAACGAATGCAACGATCGATGCCGTAGCTATAGTGACCGTCACAGTACCGGTAGTCACTACGAGCGCACCTATGCCGAGACCAGTGATGATCTGAGACAGCTGTATTGTACAAGTAACCAGAGCGCAGTCTATTCCTTTTCCACGCTGTCTTGCGCCATCTGAATGAGTCTGAATAAAAAGTGAAAGCAAAAGCTTTATTTAAAATGAGCATGTAGTTTCGCATTCTGAAAAAGGTATGCAAGTGGCTCAACAAGGCCATACATCTAGGGTAGGATATGAAGATTGTGAAACGCTTCACAGGAGTACATCATCTATCGAAAGAAGTCCTTTCCTGGAACAAAATAAGACTATTTGATGCTGACAGAGTATATATATATATCTATATTTCGCCCGTGCTAATAGGTATCCTCTGCTCTTATTCAAATAGAACTTTCACATTTCTTTTGTGTTCAAGAAATATTGTTTACATTTCAAACCTGCGGGTTGCATGGAACCATAATGTATAGCCTATTGATGCATACTCAATTGTTAAAGAAAATAATATTCCGAGGGAATTAATTAATCAATTATCGTTTTCTGGCCATAACCTGCCAACCACTAGCGCCAGATGGCTAATCAAGAGTTCTAAAGACGTGGGTTTTGCCTAGCTTTTTTAAAAGAAAAAAAACGGGTGAATTGAAACTTTAAATTTTTCTCGAGCCCAGATGACGTGATCCAAGTTTCCCTTGACCCCAGCAGTGACGTCGCACAAAAAAGTGCAAGCCCAGAGGCACCCGGAATTTTTAAATCGAAGCTAGGAGACTTTCTGCTTCTTTAGAGGGTTTGAACAGCTCTAGCTCTACCAGTCGGCAAGTTATAACTGGACAAAATCTGAACCACTACAGTGGCTTTGCCGTCCTTAAATGGTTAAAGCAAAATTGCTTTTATCTCATTCATATTGTACATTCGCACTGCTCAGCCGCAGACAAGTAAGTGTCACCCCTCACAACTTGTCACTTCGATCAGAACTAGCAGGGCTAGAGGCAAATTGGCAACACTTGCAGTCGGTGAACTACTGTGATTGTAACGAAGCTAGTACATTTTTAGTTGACAGGTGAGGTTTTGCTAAAAGAACTTCCCAATCATCTGGGGCGTACGCAGATTTTTACCTCAGGGGCTAAAATTACATAAATCTTGTTGCCAAAAGCCAAGTGAATATAAGTGACTTATGCAGCGGTTGAAAAATCTGATAGGTTGTCGGCCGACCTTGAACCATCTGTAGGCACGTTGATATCTTTAGAAGACATACTTATAGTAAAAATGTCAATACGCAACCAAGCATTGAAAAAAGTGATTTAATTTCCTAGCTGAGAATATGTTAGCAGCTTTCGGGTTTCATCCAAAATAAATATATATATTCACAATAATACCATTCCACATGCAACAGGCAATTTTCAACATTGTTTTTCTTCTTAGCATCCTCATCCCATGTTTAGCGACGTAAAAACTAGGTTGAACGTCAGCACATCAGTGAATGTTTATAATAGACCCTATTATCATTGAAAAAATTACAATAAAAAATATAAAACCAACATTCCCGTGCATTATAGCTTCAGTACACCTGTGAGTAAAACTCCTGTACCATTTACTTCCTGCTAAGCCCATTATTGCTCTTGCCAAATAGAGACAGGATGTGAGAAAAATTGCGGTGATCAGGGTTTGGGCAAATTAACTTTTTTCGATTTCATAACAGTGAAAGATCGCAACAACCTCGACTAGGCGCCATGAAAATAATTGATTTTTCTATTTGCTTTAGTTTACCTACGCCATAGGCTCTTCTGACCAGACGCGGTACCCTTGAATGATAGTGAAGGCAATGCCTCCCTAATTTCGACCTATTTGAAGTTTGTTGCGAAATGCTGATATTGTATAATACCCAGGTTTGTCCATGGGAAGGTCATTTCTATGGGTATCACATCGGAAACGTCCCATGGGATGGGACAGGCATAAATTGCTATGGGATGGGAATGGGACAGATAAATATGTCCCATGGACAACCCTGGTAATACCAAAACAAACCCTTCTTTGCTTCATTGCTTTAAAAATATACTTCAATTTTCTGACACAAAAATGACATAAAACAATTTTTTATAAAATAATTGTAAACAACGTGTAACAACATAGCAATTTGGGAACTCTCCTATCGCCTCTTATCTCTACGTCCGATGTCCATGCCAAATACGAAAAAGATAAAACTGCTAGTTTCACGCTGCATAGCCCTCGTAAGACTCCGAGATCGGATCAAAGTTAAGACTGGAGTACACCTCATTACGCAGTAAAAGAAGAGAAATAGATTTTGTAGTATCTGGTGCAATAGCCTTTCCCTCGGATCTACAGGTGTTGGTGGACTTGTACCTATGTCAATCATTGTTGTGAGCGCCGCGTTTGTTAAATTGCATTCCGGAGTAAATAAGACCAGATGGTCTGACGGCCGGCCATGACAGCCGGTACAGCGGGTTCAATCTGTGTTTGCGTTTTCTTAAGTTTGTCGTAAAGTTATCGTTGTCCAACAGTGATTAGAAGTTACTGTACATGAATATGAGTTGCCTGCCATTGTATATTCTGTGAGAGGACAGAAAAAGTTTTCAAGTATTGGAAATTTCTGCTTAGCGCATGCAGTAAACCTAATAAATGTTTGATTTCTGATAACGGCAATGACAGCAAAAGTTTTTCATGCTGAAAACCCAACGCAACTAACCTTGTAGTACTCGTGGTACTGAGCAACTAGGAAGTAGGGGACAGTGTATAAGGTGGCTGACATAATTCCTATCAACGACGAGAAGGAGAGAACCACATAAACGTTGGGAACAGTTGCCATCACACACGTCCCAATACTGAATATCAAGTATCCGAAGACGTACATGGTCCGTGATCCAAAAATCCTTGTGAGAGGCCTGAGCAGAACTGTGAAGGAAAAGCTTATCACTAATGACCCGCACGGCTTTTTTTTCTTTAGAAATAGCACTGCTCTTTTAATGGTTCTTGCAAAGCTTGTTCGACTTTGATCATTAACAAGCCGATGCAAAACAACATGTTGCCTTTCAAGCTTTTATTGCTACGAATAGAAAATCCAAACAAATAATCACTGGCGCGAACTCGCGTGGCCATCAATAAAAAAACAGAAAAAAAATTCCATCAACTAGATTTAAACTTAAAAATTTTGGGTTGTTGCTGGGGCCACCTGATTGTGTTGCTTGTTTGTTTGTTTTTTTCTGTTCAAACACTTGAGTGTACTCCTTTCATTGTTGACGCTTTTTCATTAACACAAAAGTATAAAAAGCATCTTTCTTGTTCAGTAAAAACACGGATGTATAGAGGAGATAATTTTTATCTTATGTTAACTGTTGTGATCTCATTAAATGTTTGCAAAAGACAGTAAGAGACTCGTTTTTAAGTAATTATCTGGAAAATGAAAACTATACTGTAAATTTCCTAGTTTTGAATTTCATTATCTGGAAAAAGAATTGTAAAGATACAACCGCGCAACTTTCTTCTTTCGGATTTTAACAACCAAATACTGTGCATTTTGAAGTTTTTATATCACAGGTTTCGTTTCCTTTTTAAAAAGTGAGTTTTTTTCGGAAAGTTTCACTATTCAAAGCAAATTCGCTAGCCATGGCTAAAAAAAATAACTTTTGTGTATATCTAAAATTTTCAGTCAGAATATATCTTTGAAAAAACATTAACACGCTGATTTTTCTATTACATATTTTAAGCAATGCTTGGATTAACAAGAATCACTAGCAAGCAACATTGAAATAAGCAAATATATTTCTGAAACTTCTGACAAACCACAATAAACTGCTGATGATGCAGCGTTGATTGTTAGTCCCCAATTGCCAATTTCAACACCTCGTTTGTAATTGTCAGCAAGGCGACTGTTTCTCGGTGCCCTGGGGTCTCCTTTCATAACAACTTGACCGACGAAATCAGTAAAGAAGAGAGCGCTGCTCAAGAAGGCAATCCATCCCAGAAAATGGCAGATGCACAATAACCTATCGCAGTTTCACGTAAAGAACACTGTAAATTTAAACGCCAGCAGAAATTGCGAATGATTTTGATTGTACTTATTGTTTTTTAAAAGATGCTTTTCACAAGTGACCGTGAATGTATCACAAAATGTATCTAAAACAAAATGTGACAATTGCTTTTTGAGATACATGCAACGTTACGTTTCACACCATAATGCTTTCGTTACAACTTGGTCAGTCAGTAGACCCGCCAGCTCACCTGAGCTCTTTCGGCATGGTCGATACTGCGCGAAACAAATGCTGCAGGCTTCCCGCTTGCTTCTTTTCTTCTGTGTTGCTGGCAGTATCACATATGCCGGTTTCGCAAATCAGTCCGCTTCGTTTTGCATAACCCGTATCTTGTTTGTCTGAGCTAGTCTCGCTACCATCAAACAAGCTTTCTGGTGATAATTTTTTCTTGTTATTCGAAGCAGTAACCTCACCAAATGCACTGACTTTGCTGGTAGTTATACCCGGGTCGGCTTCAGCTAAAGAAGAAATGCCCATACGGTCCATTATTCGTTCCATGGAATCATCAGAGTCTAAACGAAGAACAATTTTAGCGATAAATGGAGTGCTACCTAATGAAAACAAAATTTTCAAAGAAATTCTAAGGTCTTAATTTTTTATAGACAATTTTTGAAAGAAATTGAACAATCGAATTTTCTTTAAACTAGCATGCAAATTATTTTTTTCAAACGTGACCAAAACATGCCAAACATGTATTAGTCAATCTGATGTGTAATCTGGTTCAAAATTTTTAAACTGTATTGAAATCACAAACCTGAAAGAGAGCTGTAAAAGACCTCATCGTCACAGTCGCTTTCGTTGTTTCCCAGCTGAGGTTTGCTAAATCTTGGATAAATTAACCTTGCTGCAAGCGCATCGCTATCGCGCATGCTTCTATGGAGATAGGTGTTAGGATGTTCGGAATCAACTTTAGTAGCAATATCCTCTAATGCTGGTGCCGTTGGCTGTAGCATAGCACCGCGAGATAAGTCACCAGATTGCAGCAGGCCTTGCCAGGGTTGATCTACATGAGCGAAAGTGCCGTAATATGGCACTTGAGTAATTTGTTTTGTCGTTGAAAACCGTTTTCCGATTTTAGGTTTCGCACCACGTTGTGGTCCAGATCTAGCTGCGTTAAAGGATCGTTTCTTCACTGAAAAAGGTTTTCTGCCGCAATTTTTACTTTTCTTGGAACTTGTTATTCGTCGGGAATGTTTTGAAACAATAGGTGAACTTTCGTATTCTTCGAACAGTTTGTTCCGATGCTGACGATGGAGATCAAGCAGGAGCGCGTTTTCTGGGCCGCCAGTCTCTTCCATCAAGCAATTTGTTGAGCTCATTTGCCCGTCGCCATCAGCTTTCAATTTTTTTGTATGTAGTTGTTGATTAGTACTGCCCTTGCAACCCGATTTGCCGAAATCGTAGTGTTGCTTGCTGTTGTTCAAGATCGTACTTTCTCCGGTTTTCGATTTCTTTCTCTGCTTTTGGTAAGCATAAAGAGTGATGAAACATCACTGCAAAGTAATCAATTATATTTACCGAGCGTTAAGTAATACGCGTATAGGTCAAAACAATTGCAAAATGTACCCCACTCCTAAGATTTTGAAATGGCTTGGGAAGAAAGCCTGTCATTCAAAGCGAAATTTGCCAATTTTACGTTGCTATTATTACCAGAGGCGCTTCCGGAATGCTGAAAAGGTTGAGCGTGCAGCAGAAAATGAAAACCACTGCGCACGCTATGTATAGGACTTGGCGATCGCTCGGGAAGTAGAAGCCAAGTCCAGTATTTCTTGTCCAGGATACACCTCCGCTTGCGTAGCCGAAAGCTCCACCCAAACCTGAGACGGGCAGTCGAGAAACAAACAATAAATTATATCAGAAAAAACATAACATTACATTTGCACTCAGTAAATGGTACTACGACGGTTTTCCAAAAGAAACGCTTTCCAAATATAACTCATGGAAGGCTATTATTTAGGCCTGTCCTCTTTTGAAAATCTTTGCATTTATAGAGCGGTTTATAATTTGCAATGTACTAAGATTCTTTGAAGGCAAGCTCTTTTCTAGGGCAGTGCATAGTGAAACGTAGCATAAGCATGCATTACACCAATTCTTTGAAAAATCAAAATCTTTTGAGCCACGAAAACAAATCGGCGGCTGATAAAGCTGAGGCAAAGTGAGTACAAATTCCGTGCAGCGTCAACGCCGCCAACATCAGGTTGGTGACGACATCACCATCTTCGAGAATTTGACATAAAAATGCTTTGACACAACAGTACTAACTTTCTTCAAGAAAGTTTGTGTGTGAGCATAGTAGTGGTCAGAGGGATTATGTCTCCCGATTTTGAAGACAAAAATGTACCAGCAAAGTACGAAGAAGCCGAAGTGCTTCGTGTGTAAGGTGACAATTTGGTTCGGAAAGTGGGGAAGATTTTTTGCTCTTCACTTTTTTCAATGACAAGCTGTGAAATTTTGTGATATCTCTGCAGATTAAATTTCTGCAGAAAGGTCAGCAGTTTCCCAAATTTTGTCCCCCGATCAAAATTCCTGCCTACGTCACTGTGAATGATTGACGTCATCCGACATTTTACTGGGTTCTTCGTATTTTGATTTTCTCTTTAAGCTTCTTATATAGTTTTAGGAAGGTAACCAACATTAGTAGTCCAAAGCAATTAATATTGTAATGCCTCGAGTTCGTGCTCATCTGGACCATTGTGTATTTCTGTAACTGCTATTGCTAACGCATGTAGTGAATCATTTTCGTAAGCTTGTATCGTGTTTTTGCAGTGTGTATAGAGCTGTGAAAATCATATATTAGGAGTGTGAAAAACACGTCTGGAAAATATATGAATGATTATATAATTGAAGATAGGGATGAAGTTATTTTTGTCACACTAAAAAACACGATATGTCTTTGACATCGTTTGCTTTTTTACCATTAGGCTGCTGAAGACTTTTGTTTTTCGTGTATCATAGAACTTTTCTGTAGTTATATGAATATTTACTCTTCCCAGGGGCGTGTAGAGGGCGGGCGACGGCGACGGTCACCCAAGCTATCACCAATGATAGCTTCTTGATTATCAATTCTGTTCGCAAGAACACGTGCTGTATAAGTTAACCCGCAAAGAAGTCATTAATATGGAAATGCAGCTAACGGCAGAGATTAAGCTGGAAACAAAACCAGATAAGCAATATGAAAGAACACACTGAGGCCTCAGGATCAATTTGCAATTTTTGAAGGTATCATCAGGCCCATGTTCAAAGTAGACTATTGGAGTTGGTTTTTGCATGCTCCCCTGCACTCAGTCGGGCTTCGTATTCTTTATTTTTCAGTTTAGTTAGTCGGACATTGACGTTTGAGTTGTCGCGTCGGACCACCTCTCTTATCAGAGTAGTGTTTTTTCTGCAATTGTGTAGCCCACAGAATTTGATTATACTGGAAAGATTTTCTGATTTCTTACAGTGCCAGACATTGCACTCTCGGCCAATAGATATTGTTGGATTTGAAAATGCCATCGACGGTTTAAACAACGCAATGCACCTAACTCGTAACATAGTGATTCATTACTACTAAAAATGATTTGCACAGCATCAATGCTGCTTGGAACAGTTACTGAGAATCACTCAACTTTGTTAAGTAGATATTAACTCTACACTCTCGCTAATGCAACAATCTACTGCAATCACGACAGGTTAGGTACTGCTTACGTACTACAGCGGAGTGCGCCAAAGTCCTACAAAACTACTCCTCTAATTAAGAATTTTTACATCATAAATTTCAGAGAAACTGACGGCATGAGATCGATCTTTTGGGACCACATCGAAAATTAAGAGAGCACAGACCTCGCACATAAGTAGGGTGGCGTTTTACTGTGCCCCTCCCATTACGCCATTGTGGATTACTTGGTCGCGTATGCTTTACTTTTCTGTATTTGGAAATTTGCCCTTTTCCCAAATTACATTTTTTACTCTACAGGAAATGAATATTTTTGCTAAAACAGCCTGCATCACGGACCTCGTCTTGTTCAAAATGCTCGTATCGAATGGCGAGAAGTATTATGATTTTCGGCCCGATGCAAAAGTATCATACAATTTTGAGAATATACTTCAGTAGTTTACCATTGATTATGTCGAGACGATTCACCAAATTTCCAGCGCAGGGACGACCCTGCACAGGCGGAACTTGTTTACAAATGGCTGGTTACGCCAAAGGCAGCAAATTTCAAAACAATCTAAAGCAGCGGTTCTCAATTGGAGCTGCTCGCACCCCCAGGCGGTGCGAGAAGGGACATCGTGGGGTGCGAACTTCTCTGTGCGAACTTCTCTGATAATACAAAAAACAATACATCAAATGGTGCAAGGGGTGCAAAAATAACTTTTCCTTTCGGACGGGGTACGGGCTTCAAAATGATTTGAGAACCGCTGATCTAAAGATTGAAAAAAGTACTGCATCCCATTGCAGCTCAGTCAATATCATATGTTCCAAATATCGTTGCCAATGTTTTCATTATTGAAATTCATGCGTTTCAACAAAATTTCTATAGATATAATTTATGTGTCTCCATTATTTTTTACAACGCTTTTGTTAACACTGATTCCAAGGAATGAAAGCAAGAGAAACTGCTGAAAGCAAAACGTACCTGTAAATATCGCTTGGCACAGGAAGCATGTTTTGACATCTTCTTCATTGCAAACGTCCATTGCGTAAGCTCGTATAGGTCCTTCAATGAAATCGGCGCTGAAGTCAAATAATGTAGCTCCGACCATAGTCAGCGTAATAGCTGCAATGACGGTTGTTCTGCAGCAGAAGTTTCGATCATACAAAACTCGGGACTGTTAATAAGGGTGTGGAAAATTTTCTGTAAATCATCGTGCCTTTAACTGGATCTGCACGGTTTTGCGGCACTACCAGCTCGCGGTACCCTCGATAAGCGGTAACTGTAAACATATTCGGTGGTTTGAAATATCTAACGCGGAGTTTTTTAGCTTTTTGATAAATCCAGACACACAAAGGATTGATCAATGTGGTAGCATACCCTCCATTTGACTGTCGAAATAATCATGAACATTCCTTATATTTAATTGCCAGTATGACTTCCAAATATATTAACATCTTAGATTTACTGTACTTTAGATACAGATATCTAGGAAGAGATTCTATTTGAATATGATTTCAGAACTGAGGATGCGCAGTGTTACGTGAAATCGATTTCCTATAAAATTTGCTGATTGATTCAAATTCATCGCCTTTGCGGAGACTGGTTACTACAAACTAGGAATAGAACATGAAATCTAATTATAAGCATTGACAACAGTTTATTAAATTTATTTACAATATGCAAAAGCATCGAATGCTATACTCCAACATTTGGTTGCCATATTCCAAGGCGTTTAGATACCCCCAGTTATAAGCACCTGATCAAAAATAAGCATTCGACTGAAAAATTTTCTACGTGAAAGCATGATTTGCGGCAAGGAATTTTGAAATCAGTCGGCAACAAATTCTTCACATTGACCTCAAAACTTTGAACATACGAAAATCGCACAATCAGTGTATCACGTTTTTACGTGAAACAAATATCGCGAAATTACATTTCACCGTATTGATGATGGAAGTAGCGTTTACCAAAATATTTGCAATATGTCTGAAATCGTTTGCTTTTTTACCATTAGGCTGCTCAAGACTTTTGTTTTTCGTGTATCATAGAACTTTTCTGTAGTTACATGAATATTTACTCTTCCCAGGGCCGTGCAGAGCGCGGGCGACGGCGACAGTCATCCAAGGCAGGGGCATCCAAAGAGTGAAATCACAAATATTATATTTTATTAAAGTGTTGTAACTAGATGCTTCTTCGTATCGCAAGGTTACAAACACATGCTGCATGGGTTTGATGGGAACTGGTCTGATGGGGCATGCAAACGTATGTTAAGTGCCCCGAGAGAGAGAGAGAGAGAGAGATCAAACTCTGCCATCGTTTTCTTAAAGCCTAACACCCCATCTCTCTTTCTTCGTTTGTAAGCTGACCAATTCCTGCTAACCTATTGTTAAGCTGCGACTTGTAGTCTTCGAAACATCTCCGATTTTCTCTAAAGCCTGGGTTCTTTAAACTGGAGGACGTGAAAGGTTCGCAACGGGTGGCGAGTATGACAGCGACATATTGTTGAAAAGTATGGGATCCTTGTTTTTACTGTATCATTCGTAAATTAATCATCATTTCAATATAAACGCCATAATAAAAATAAAGTTGACAGTACAGTGAACGAAAACCGAGACCTATTAAACTTACTTGTTTAAACTTGGATTTTGGAGTAAAAATCGTTTCAAATTACAACGGTGTCTTGTCTGCCTGGTTTCATTTTTAATGGCGATGCGAATTATGTCACAGAGCTATATCATGCATGGCTATAGGTTCTTCGCATTCAGTTGTTGTAATAAAGATCACAATAATACAGTAAATTTGTCAGATCACAATAATACAGTAAATTTGTCAATATCGTTCGGAGCTATAAAAACTTTTGGTGCCACGATACGTTTCATCAAACTGCGTGGTTGTACAATTTCAGATACTGCTTATAAAAGAAAAATAGACAACTCTATCTCGTATCATGCCTCACAAGTGCAATTTTTTAAGTGGGCCTATCTGATATGCTTCAGACCCACAGAATGGAACAATTTGTTAAATGTTAGCATATTAAAAACAAAAAATGCTCTTCGAAATATTTTTATTTAATTTTTTAAAACTTGTTCTTCGTCAACACCAGTTTTTACGTACTTCAAATACCTAGGGGAGCATACAATCAAGCAGTTCCACCAGACATCAGCAGACTTCTGCACGCCACTAACTCTTCCATGTGATTCTTACTGATGTAACCATAGGCTTTTGCCGTATTATTTCATTTTAGCGTCTTCCCTACAAAGTAATTTTAAACTACGAAAATCATTGGGAGTTCGTTCACAGTCACAGACTTAGTCAGCTTAACAATTTGCCACTGTTGACGAACACTTGAGATGCACTGTGCTGTGGGTTTAATATGCTTAATTTCACAATGCGCCAGACCAAAATATCTCACCTAAAATCTTCGTTTCTCCAAGAAGCATTTTGTCCAAATACTGTTGACACGATGTGCTCCCCATTCAATAGAAATGTAATTCCGAACATGAGAATTATAGCTGCCACAAGAATAAATGGTCTACGTCGACCCCAACGCGATGTACACCTAAAAGAAGACCAACCTTTTTATTGTTGAAGAAACTTTTGCGGTGTGTTCATGAAAAAACTTGAAAATTTGGTGTTAAGATATATTCTTTTTCATTTTCATGCTTTCTGTACCTGTCGCTTAGATTGCCAACGATGGGTTGCAAAACGAATCCTAAAATTGGACTAATAACCCAAGCCAAGCTATACAGGTTGGCAGGAAGACCAATGCTTAAAAGGATTGGAGTTGTCCAACCAGCTTCAACGGCATAACAGAACTCCCGGCCGAACATAATCGCGCTGTTCATCATAAGCTGACGGCGAGAACGTTTAGGTTGGGTGTTGTCACGCATTCCGCAGGAAAAGGCAGAGAACGTCGAAACTGTAAAAGAGCACACTGACTGACTTCTTGTTTTACGTCTTGCCACTAAGCGTGTGTTTGTATGGTTCTCAAGGTGACTCTGTCTGCCAACGACCCTGGAACCAGGTACTTCTCTTGCAGTATTTTCTCGATCAACATCTAGTTGGAAAAAACTGGAATCCATTTCTAGGTCTGAATCTTGGTTTACGTCTTTCTGTAAGCTTTGAATGACCTTGGTGGTAGGTTCTTTTTGCTCAGAGATCCCCAATTCGTCAAACTTTATTCCAGCAACATCTAAAGTTTTGTAGTGCATGCTTCTGCTATCGTTTTGTACGTTGTTCATCGTATCCGAAAAAAACAATTTAAGACGATTGCCATTCAGACCTCTGGAAGCATCAAACTGCTCATGAATCGATTGAGAGAATTCCATCATCTGTGAGCTGTCACTTGACACAAATTCATTACCTCCATGCAATCCTCTTTCCATATTCTTGCCTATGTCATCATGATTCGGCATGCTTGCTTTGCTGAGAAAAATTTAGTATGCTTGCAAGACTGGCCGAAGCGTAATTTATGAACCCTTGTAACCGGAATGGTGTTGTTGACGAAGTGGCACATGATTGCTATAGGATATTAAGCCAATCGTTTCTAGGCGGTAATCGCACTTAATGCGCTTTCCCTAGTGAAGCACGGGATTATGCTTTTAGAGACTAAGTTGGAGGACTACGAAAACAAAATACATACTTTGACGCTGAAAAATAGTGAAGTTACTTTAGGCTCTCCGTTTAGTAGAGCTTATTTCTGACAAAATTTCCAAAGCAGTGGAAACAAAACGCCCTACGGTTCTATTCATAGTTAAACAGCTAAACCAGAGCTATGTACAACAATTAAACTGTCGTCTAATCATGGGTGGATATTAGGAGAGGCGAATGAGGCTGATCCTCGGAAACGTTTTTATCAGTGACGCCGCTTGCATTGTTTTGTTAAACAGCTTTGGAACCACTCTAGAACCACATTTAATAAGCTCTGAAGCAAGTCGTATGTTTTTCAAAACAAAACAATAATTATGCGCAAATGTGCCAAAGGAGGCCACTCAACAACTTTAATGTGTAGACAAAGAACACTTTGAAACCAAATGACTTCAAAAAATTTACAACGTGAAATAAACTTTCACGCACAAGCAAATTCCCAGACAAAATGAAAAATGTATCTTGTTTTCAACAAATAAAGTTTCTGTATAGCATGTGCAAACTATATGGGGCCTCTTTTTTGATATAACATGAACAAATATAAGCGTAGGAGCCCCTTCTTTAAGACCACATATTGTCTCAAAAAAGGCGATGTTTTGAAGCCCCTTTCAGAGAGTTTGCCTCGGGCCCCTAAATTCTAATATCCACTCTTGCTTCCAATATTTCCTGAACGTTTTAAGCCTTGTGTAACTAAAGCGGTACTATAAAAACAACTAACATATTATTTTTAACATCCAGCGCATTTAAATGTCATGGCAATTTTAACTGAAAAGCTTGGGGCTAAAACTAAGTCCACGTCGGTTCTGGCTATGCTGCTGAAATGAGATTGCTTTTAAATTACATAAACATTGCTGGGATTGTTTTCCGTAATAAGTACAACCATATTGACGCGCTGAATATTCATCCAACGTGATGTATGTATTGAGGTTTTTGAGTGGGTTATACAATTTGATGGAACGCCCAATGCCTAACTGAAGAATGACAGTAACATCCAAAATCCAAAACTAACTGATATCACAATACTGTACGCTAGAGACAGACTGAGAGGCATCCTGACTCAGTGTTTAACTGACAGTAAGAAATACTTCTTTGTTCTTGTAAGTTAAAGGATGCCTGCCAGTTTGGAACAATTACAAACACGGTGATGTTAAATGACTGCATGTGGCGTATTGCAACAAATATTGCGTTTGGTATCATATTTGCAAAAATATACTTGTCAGCACTAGGTTACTCATTTCGTCAAAACAGTAGATTGTGCAATTTGAAGCAACATTCGCCATCGATTTATTTATCAATTCTTTTAGCATTCTGCACAGTGGCGGATCCAGACCAGGCGTTTGGGGGGCAGTCAAATAAGGGGCCACCAAAAAGTCTTCACCCCAGCTTCCCTGTGGCAATCGTTGGGTATCACGCAAAAGTTGTTACCTTTTATAGGCCAAGAAAATAGCTATTTTGTTGGTCGAACTATGTGATTTTTCAGGGAAACACCACAATTTAAAATCGCCTTGTATCATTAATTCACAAAAAGTTTGAAGCGGTCCAAAAAGATAGGTCCCATTTTTCACAAGCTACACATAACTGAGAACGCTGTGGGTGTCCCAAACAATCTTTCATGTCTACAATAAGTTTTTGAAAGATATACACTAAAGCAGTGGTCCCCCACCCTTTTGTAACCGAGGACCGGTCAACGCTTGACAATTTTACCAGGGCCCGGGGGTACTCTTGCAACGGTGTTTCCATGGGAAGAATCGACCAGTCACATGCATAGAAAGCGAGTGGTGTCACCATAAGTGTACATTTTGTAATTTCGCGGCCCGGTACCGGTTCGTGGCCCGGGTTTGTGGACCACTGCCCTAAGGCATGCTGCGCGCTGGTGTTGACTCTGTTTGGGATATACGCATATCAGAAAAACACAATGAAGCGTATTCCTAATTGCTTAGAAGTAGAACGGTTCTTACACTAGGAAGTGACAACTCAATTTCCAAGCAAGGAGCCTAATGAATAGCGAAATGACGATCACATTTCCAGATGAAATTTGTGCAATTACATGCACATGGAAAGCATGTTTATTGCTGAAGCGACAATTAAAAAACAAAAAATAAATAGACATTTTCTATGACATGATTCCCATTTTAGGTAGCCCTGCCGGCAATCGCGAAAAACGTTCTCATAATCGCAAGATATGTTCACACTGGGCCTGAAAGCATGGGCGGCCGCAGAAATTTTTTCATGGGGGGGGGGGCAACGTCGACATTTTGCCTACCGTTTTTGGGTTTCTGACGATGCATTGCAAATGGATGTTTACGAAACGCTTTGTTCTTTCTACTCAAAGAAAATTCCCCGTGTTACGGCAACAGTCAAAAAATGCGCTTCGTTGGCAGCAATAGCCAGGTATATTACGATAATTTATACAATAGCCTATATGCAGATTTTCAAAGCAGGGCACTTCTTTACAAAGAAGCATTGCCATGATCTTTAATGAAACCACAAATTTTGACTCTTTTTATTTTGCGAGAATCGTCGGCGTCACTTCCAAACAAGAACTGCAAACGTTTGGGAGCTCACTCACAAATCAGAATTAAGCCTTAAGGATTAAGATGTATTCCTTCAAGCCTACATAGGCGTATTACAACAAGTTACATAGTTTTAAACTGTGCAAAAAGACAATGAGACAATAAGCCAGTACCAGACTAACAATAGTAGCAGATGTGGCAACTGCTACGGGTCCCGCGCTTTTGGGGGCCTCGCGATCCTTTGTGGTACACTTGTTCTTTACTAAATGCAAGGGTGGATATTAGAATTTAGGTGTCCGAGGCAAACTCTCAGAAAAGAAGCCCTATACTTGCACATGCTATACAGAAACTTTATTCGCTGAAAGCAAATTAAATTTTTCATTATGTTTGGGAATTTGCTTCTGCGTGAAAGTCTATTTCACGTAGTAATTGTTTGAAGTCATTTGATTTTAAATTGTTCTTTGTCTACACATGGGACCCTTTTGGCACATTTGCACATAACATTTGCTTTATTTTGACAAACAAATATACCCACCTATTAAATGTGGTTGTAGAGTGATTAATAAGCTGTTTGACAAAATATCGCAACAATTAAGTTCGAAATTCTCAAAAAGAGCCCTCACAGTGGCGATTCTAGAATTTAAAAAGTGGGGGGACACTGCGGGGCCAAGAAAAAAGTAGGGGGACCAACATAAATGTCTATCTTGCATGTCGATTTTTCGTTGTTTAGATGATTAAGTTGCTGTGATTAACCCTGTTAAACCTAATATAAGCTTGTGAATATCCTTAAATATGAACTAGCGTTATTATTCACTAGCGACACCTAAACGCCACTGCAGATGCAATCAGACACATGTACTGCTATGTCGAATATTCTGTGTTAACCATGCAACTTCCACAGCGCTGCACATGTAAAACAAAACATCATTTTCCGTACACAATTGTGCCGACCCCACATGAACGAAAACAGCTCCGCGAAAGTGAATACAATTCACATGAAAGCGAAATGATTCCACTTCCTACCACCTATTCCATATTGACACAGAGACAAGTAGGCTGTTGATAGCCAACTAGTTTCGTCAAAATATTCTTACTACAAAACACATACAAACAAGCCATTTGCCAACGGTTTGGTGACTACTGACGAATACGTTTGTGTGGTAGCTTGTGGGCATTTTGTGATTGTGGTGTAACCATTGTTATGCAACTACTATTGCGAGTGTAATGCCCATCTGCAGCGTGGATAGGGTGAGGACTATTCAATGCAGTATGCAGTTAACTTCAGAGAGGTTTC
>JGI24158J21664_10003464_pt1 | contig 19800 bp, 14 predicted proteins | sample Ectturendosymbi3_FD_21664 | JGI IMG/M metagenome (IMG submission 21664) | reverse complement strand
AGGTCTTATTTTTGGAGAAACACGGTAGAAAGGAGATTTCAGCCGTAACTATTTCCAAAATAGAAGAATTCATCAAAGTGGCGTTCAATTAGAGGGTTGCGCTGTATTTATCAACCCTTCCTTTATAGTGGCATTCTATTAGAGGTGGCGTTCAAATAGCGGTGGCGCTCAAATAGAGGTTTTGCGGTAAGTTTAAGATTTACAACAAATTTTAAGTACCCTGTATTGTTTTGTTTTTTTTGAAAAACAAAGGTTATTTTAGCTTATTTACTATACTTTCAAGGGCAAATACGTTTATATCGACGCTTCTCCACCAGTCGCAGTGGGCCAAACAGCCCGTCTGAATTCCGAGCGGATGGTTCCGACCAGCAGCGTAGCTTGCCTGCAGTTCTGGTACCACATGCTTGGCGATGGCATAGGCACTCTACGGGTCTGGGTAAATCAGGGGATTCCCGGTACACACAACATCGACGCTAGCAGCAAAGAATATGTCGTTTGGTCTTTGACTGCCGACCAAGGAAGCAACTGGTTAAACGCTCAAGTGAGTCATGACAGGCATCTGTGGTGTGCACTGAAATTAAACAATAGAACGAAGGCTAACCAGCATCGTTGCTTGTGCTGTTTAACGCGTTCATTGGTTTCCGATTTTGTAAAGTCCACATTGCAAAAATCTCCATTATTGCTATATATGGAACGTGGTACTGTTGTTCACCTGGATGGCAGTCTGTTTATACTTATTTTCAGCTACGGTCTCAGATACTTGAAGATCCCACCCTGAAAAGTTTCCTTCGTCGTTTAAAATAAATCGGGAATTTTTCAGGTTCCCATTTCAAGCGTCATCGAGTATTACGTCGTGTTTGAGGCTACGCGCGGTGCGACATCAGGCGGAGATATTGCCATCGACGATATTCTGATCACTGATGGCAAGAACTGTCAAGTACAACCTCCCGAAGCCGATCCATTTACTGATTTGAGCATCGCCAGTTGCAGCTTCGACAAAGACTTGTGCAACTGGGTTGACAGCGACCAAGGTATGCCACAAGTTATATCCTGGTAAAATGAATTTTTTTGAAAGAATAACCCTGGCACCAATGGAGTGCTTTTCATTCGGTGGCCAAAGTCTTCGTGAACTATTTTGATTTGCGTTGTGTACTTGCCAAAACCATACTCCTAGGTTTGTCCAAAGTGTTTTATCACATTGTTTTGTATGCAACAGGACTATTTTATATTTTCGATGATGAAAGCGTGATTAGCCGCTTAAGAGCATCCGGCCTGTTCCATCAACAGACAGACAGACATTTTTATTTAACATCTGAAAAAATCGGATATCAGGGGGAGGAGAATGACCGCAAGATCTTCGAGACATCCTCCCCCGCGAAATACAAGTCGAACTGCACAGAAGACGAGTAAAATCTACAGAATTCTAAGGCCTACATATATCTGCAAAGACGGTGCAGACATAACCACAAGACACAAGCACAAACAAAGAGGACATAAGCACAAACCAGACGCGCTACAACACAATTACAGCAGACAAGCGTAAAAATTAAGTTTTTGTAATATGTGAGGATGTTCAAGTAAATTAAATAGTTTTTCTGTAACCTACAGAATCGAAAATATTTGACTAGTTTAAAATCATTTGGAATTTCATTCTATACTGTGGGTCCTCGAAAAGATGAGTGACTTCGTTCATTAAGTGTCTTAGCTAGCGGAATTTCATATGTTAATTTGGAAGTTTGTCTAGTTTCTCCGATTTTGGTAGTAGTAGAAATGTTGAAACCGTTTATGATATAATCAGGAAAGATATTGTGATAAATTTTGCACGTATGTTTTGCTAATTCATTATTATAAATATCCTTGATCTGTAGTATCCGTGCTAAATAAAATAGATTTCTAAGTGGAATGCACTCTCTACGATTAACTTATAAGTAGACTACGGATAGCTCTACTATTTAACTTTTACTAGACCATCAATATTTGACCAATTAGCTGTAGCCCAATTCAAAATTCCGTAAATTAGATGGGAGTAGACCAGAGAAAAATAAACTATTCCTAACAAATGTACATCAGCAAAAGGTTGGAGTTTGAATAAAACGCTGGCTCCACTAGCGACTTTTTTACCTAAATTTGCTAAGTGGGAGGTCCACGTTAGTTCAGAGTCAATGAAGATCCCCAGGTATTTAACAGAATCTGCTTGGGAGATAATTAGCTGCGAACAGAATATATTCATACTGGGTCTTTGGAATTTATCACCGAAGATAATAAAATTGTTCTTTTTAAAATTGATCGTTAACTTGCTTGCTTGCATCCAGGCTACGATACTAGTTAACTCACTGTTGGCAGATTTCTCAAGTTCATGTTAGATCGCTGGAAAATTCCACTCAAGCGTCAACAGAACCCGCTGGATCTCTGGAAAATTCCTCTCAAGCGTCATTCAACTCCCATACTGCGCGTCCTGAATGATTTGTTTCGATTAACTCTGACCATGTACAGTATGGCCGATGTAGGACACGCTACATATTGAGAAAATTTAACAACCCGTTGATTTTGCCAATTAGTCCGCTGATAACTTAAGTCTGACAATGTCTGCATGTCGTCTACAAAGTTGATCTTGATGCTCTCATTCCTATACTGCATTCAAATATACTTTTTACTGGTGTTTAATACTCCACACCAATCTACTACAAATGCTTTTTGTGTGTGTGCTTTTTTATAAAGAGACATATTTTTTAGACGAATTGGACTGGTCTAGAATATCTGGTACGACGCAATCTCAGGATACCGGACCTCCCGGAGACCACACGAGCGGAAACGGAAAATACTTGTATATTGAAACATCTCAACAGCAGCCGGGCGATAGCGCCATTTTGCTGTCTCCTTGGCTGCCCCCAATGTCTGAAAAATCTTGTTTGAGGTCAGTTGGAAGAAATGGAGTTTGTGGGTGTTGCGGGAGCTGCGCGGTCTTGTTTTTTTATAAACTAATTCAGCTTTCATACCTGATAGTGTATGATAATAACCTTGATAAAATATCCACACTAAGAACCAAACAAGTTTTCTGCTAGACATTTATACTTTACAAATGACATGTACGCCAAAGAAAGAAGCGGTAGTTTTTTTGCCTGCGCAACCAACGGAGGTCCTGTTGTTCAACAAAATTTTGATAACCGTTTTACATGCAGTTGTTTTTTTTTGTGCTGTCTATTAGCTATATTTTATTCTGTCTGCAATATTTCATTTTTTGAGTGTTATACTTGTCTTTTTCATATTTATCATTAGCATTGTATTTCAAAATGAGTAGGAGCTTTGATACTTTTAATCTGCGCTTTGTATAAGAAAATTTAAAATGAGTTACCCACAAACTTCTGATCAGTTTCCGGATGAACAACCTGTTTCTTTTCTACGTAACGAATGCGCTTTTCGACTATGCAGATCTCCTGAAAACGCTTATCCCTATGATTAACGCACATGCACAGTAATAGAAACGTTACATACACGATCCCTCAAATGTGTTTTCATACAACTGATACGTTTGTGCTGACAATTCGCTGTTTGTATAAATGGCCATTACCATTGCTAAGCCTTTTAATGTAGGCCTAACTCGTTTTTTAAAGCTTTTTTTTCACGCTAAATCAAATGTTGTTCGAAGTGATAGCAAAATCTGTTTGCTTAATAGTTTTTGCTTTTTCCGGTAATTAGCAAAAGAATTTTTCTTCCAACAGGTTCTGGTACCACATGTTCGGCGCTTCAGTCGACACTCTCAACATGTACATGGAGTTTTCGCACGGCGACCTTTTCAAAGTCTGGTCTCTCCAGGGAGAGCAAGCGAACGTGTGGCTTTCAGCCTCCTACTCATTGCAAACTTATAACCCGGTGCGCTTGTGGTTCGAGGGGGTCGTCGGATCAAGCTTCTTTGGTGACATTGCCATCGATGACGTCAATCTTGCTTTCGGGCCCTGCCCGGCCGATGTGAGCATTAGAAACAAAAATGCTAATTGTTTCTGGTTTTAGTTTGCAATGCTTTTGGCGTATGTTTAATGGGGTTCACTTTCTTCGAAAGATACATTGCAAACTTTTTTTTATACGCAGCTTAACTCGAGGGCTGATCGTGCAGCAGAAATTTTGACCACGTGCAAATGTGCAGATGTTGTTTCGCTTGTGATTGCATAAAAACAACACATAAGTTAGAATTGTTCCCACTGAACAAATTTGCGCATATGATTAAACCTTCGTAACTGTTTAACAGGGCACTTGCAACTTTGAAGGCGATCTGTGCCAGTGGTCTCAAGCTGACGATGACGTGTTTGACTGGGAGTTTGAAAACAATGGCACGTCAACTCAAGGCACTGGCCCTTCTTTGGACCACACTTACGGATCACAGCTGGGACATTATCTTCACATCGATACTTCAAAGTAATTTTTTGGTGTTGCACCATGTATGAGGCGAAGGTGCTCAACCTCACAAACACATATTTTTGTAGTCGAAGAGTTCAAGGCGACACTGCAAGATTAGAAAGCTTCGTCTATCCTGCCGGCGAACGATACTGTTTTGAGTTTTTCTACCATATGTACGGGTCTTCCATCGGAGCACTAAACATTTACGTGAAACCTATTAGCCAAGGATTGTTGCCGTCACAAAAAGTCTGGGGTGAATCAGGAAACCAAGGGGACATGTGGAGATATGGTTACGTCACTGCAACCGAACGGAACGATGATTATCAGGTGCAGTGATCGTCATCTCACCCATGTTTTCTGGTCATTGCTTATCGAATGTGCTGAAAGTGTCCATTTCTGCTATACTATGTTGTTGTTTAAGTCAACACAAAACTGCTGATTTTTTTATTGCAACGTTTGGGAGCTCTGAACGTTGTTCAATTTTGCTGCTCATTAAAAGTTTTTTTTCTGACATCTACCGAATTACTGGTGTTTTTAAGAGATGAAAGAAAGGGTGTTTTTCAGAATTTCCAACCCACACCTCCTTGCGAAATATATAAGCCGTGACGTTAACTGTTGTTTGAAGAAAATCAATTCATCAGTTTTTTACTTCTCTATATTGTTTTGTGTTGCCGTGTTGCTTTTTGTTGCTGGTGTCAAACTTAGATATATTGAAATGAATCAAGACAGACGTTAATTAAGAAAATCCACCAGGCTATAATGTCCTAATCACCATCATTTCTTATTGCAGAAGCTTAATGCTAGTCTTTCTGACAAAATCTATACGTTTTGATTGTTCTCAGATTATTGTGGAAGGTGTGGCGGGAAGCAGTGATACAGGTGACATCGCACTGGATGACTTGAAAACTGTAGTTGGGGAGTGTGCCCCTCCTGGATGGTGCGACTTTGAAAGGTCGTTTTGCTCTTGGGTCAATATTCTTGCACCTGGTCAGTGTAAATGACACTATATTTATTTGATACTGCTTTTGAAGAACGAAATAACTAAAAAATCTCTGCACCTTTCGTTTGACTGTTTATGATCCAAAAATGTTTGTTAACTGCTCGGAGCTGTTTAACTTTCCGCGTAAGTTTTTCTTTTTAATTCCAACACTTGCTGACTTTTACAAGCAAAGCTGAAACTAAGCTGACTTTTACAAGAAAAGTAATTTTTTCTTGTTAATGTGGTTATTTCCGGGGATGCGTGTTTTCAAGTTATGATGTATCTAACATGTCAGCATGTGTTTTCACTTAAAATGCGCTTGGTAGAATTGAGCAAAATTGTCATTAAAAAATTGTCACCTGAAACTTCTACATTCTCTTCATACAGATACGGACGAGTTGAATTGGTTGAGAATGTCTGGATCAACGCCAAGCATCGCAACGGGACCCACGGTAGACCACACTACCGGCACCACCAGTGGGTTTTACGTTTACTTGGGTAAGTAAAAATGCAAATCCAATGAAAAACCTGACAGACTCTGCAATGTTTTCATCCAGTAAGATATCGCCGCTTGGTTTTGTCATAGACTAAACTACATGCATTTGATGTGGTTTTAGGTTCTTCGCTTTCCACAGCGAAGCGAGACAGAATGTTTTGATAAAACTGATACAACGAAAATGTTTGCGATTGCAAAGAGTGTTTGTAGCTCGGTTAAATTCTCTACTGCATTGAAATCAGAGCATACTTGTCACATCCTGTTGTGCGAAAGTTCAATTTTTTTGTTACGTCCTTTAAACAAATTTTGTAGCTAACGAAATAATCGCATTGCAGAAGCAAGTTCTGGAGCCAGTGGATACAAGGCCTGGTTGTCAAGTGCCTCCTACGAAGCCACCACGGGCAGTGACTCGGGGGGAAAATGTCTCGTTTTCTGGTACCATATGTTTGGAAACAATGTCGGATCTCTGAACGTTTACGTGGCACACGATCAGGTTCGTGATCGAGTTCATCTCAGCTGCGTCTTGCTTCGTCTGTACTATGTTGACATTCTGTTATTCGCTAATTCCAATTTTTTCCGGGCGGTAAAAGACAACAGACATATTTATGTTTTGCACGCCTGCATAATTTGTCATCATCGCGCAGTGATGAAAGACAATCGTGAACAAGCATTGTTGAAGCTTTTATGCCGGATAGTCCCTGTATAGTTTCTGCTTGATACCGAGAGCTTTTCTGAACGAAATAAGTGAGGTTGAAAGCTTGGCTGCGTTCAGTATGACTTGCGCGCTTTTGCAGCACGCGTTGTCACTGGGCGAAGCGATTTGGTCGAAATCCGGTGATTACGGCGACTACTGGCTTGGAGCAGCTGTCAACGTAACCTCCTCACAACGTTTCTTTATCATTTTCGAAGCTGTCAGAGGTTCAGCACATAGAGGTATGCCTCTTGAAATACGGGAATTTCTATCAGATGTCAAGCTACTTTTCGTTGTATGCGTTTCAGGCGACATTTCCATCGACGACCTTCAAGTGTTCGACTACCCCTGCTCCGATGAACCCCTTCCGACACTCCCACCCATCGATGCCCCAACACCTGCCCCGACCCCGTGGGACTGTGATTTCGAGCTAGGATGGTGTGACTGGACCAACGATGCAGACCAAGCGCTGAACTGGACAAGGCAGCAAGGACCGACACCAAGCACTCTTACCGGGCCAACCACAGACCACACTACGCAAAGTGCAGAAGTAATTTTGTGTCAGAGTAAACTTTTTGGGTGACCTTCCAGTTATTGATTGTAGAAAAACGGGAATAGTTAGCGAAATGTTGAGATTTTAAAGAAAATAACCGCGCTTAATAGAGTTGAAAGTAACACTTTAACCTACTGATCGTGCAAAAATTCTTTGCGTTAAAAAACTTCTAATAAACTTACGTGTCGCTTACTTTTCGTTTTATTAACTTGCTTTCTATAACGTTTTGAGTGTTAACCATCTAAATTTTTGTGAATAAACGCATAGTAAGGATTTGCTATATCAGATCCTTAGCGCTTCTATGGACAGATGTTTGGTACATATTTTGCAGTATTATTAGCCTTGTGCCGTTTAGGGCTGGTACGTGTTCGTGGACATGGACTATGTCGGCGAAAACTCACACAAGAACGACCCGGCCCGACTGGTCAGTCCCACTATTACTGCCACCAACGAAGACGGACTGTGCCTAACGTTCTGGTATCACATGTACGGCGACTACGTAAACGAGTTGCGCGTATATGTTCGCCAGCGCGATTACGAGTCGGCGCCGCTGTGGTCGCGAACCGGCACTCAGGGACAAAAGTGGAATTATGGCCAAGTAAGGGTGTTTCGGTTGCCATCTGTTGAGGATTCTGGGATATTTTTGATAAATAAAAATTCTTGTCTGCGCCATTAAGCATGCCTTCGTTGGTGAAATACTTACCAGCGTGGTCCATATTGTCCTTTGAAAACCTCAATAAACTTCTACACCATCTTTCTGAGCAGCTCCGTTTGTGTTCAACCCTTCGCAGTAAAAAATAGTTAATTCATTTTAATCTTTGGATAATCCTCTTTACAAGTTGATTAAACGTATATAAGTTATATAACTGGTGTTTCAGAAGGTCTCAATTAACCTCAGCCTTTCAGTCCTTGAATGTGTTGCTTATTTTTTACAAGACGTGGGAATGTACGAAAACAAATGATATATTGCAAATTGAATTTTGTTTAGCGGCTAAGTGGGATAGTCGGCTGACCACGTGCCACTAAAGCTGATAGGCTGGGTTCAATTCTTGACGGGGTCTTAGGGAAGACTTGAAAAATGATACTTGCGGTCAGTCCAACCTCGTCCTCGGCGTTATGAGTGGGTGCAAGGAAATGGTTCACGGGCGGTGCTGCCATTGTCTCACCACCAATGCAACATTCACTGCGATAGTAGCCGTGAGGCCCTGGAGATGGGGACAGCAGCTCATTAGTGAGTCGCGGCACTCCAAAGGGAGTACAATAATGAAGTCGAACCTCAATTTTCTTCACCTTTGCTCAATCTATCGCTTAAATCTTGTCTTTAGTGTGCCGCGCCAACAAAAAGTAAGCAAATGAAGCAGCGCGTAAACCGCTCCACATCAGTAATAGTTGATTTGCAAATTTTCAGCCTGACCTAATTTTACTCTTGTCTACAGGTGCATATGAGGAGAGCTGGTGATTGGACAGTCGTGTTCGAGGCGCTCCGGGGGTCGAGCTACAAAGGGGATATCGCGTTGGACGATATCAGGTTTTACGTCGGCAGATGCCCCACGTCTGGCGTGTGCGATTTCGAGGAACCGGCGATATGTGGGTTCGAGCACGACCCAACCGCTGATTTCAACTGGATCCGCAATCAAGGAAATACGTCGACGCAGAACTCTGGTAATCTAATTGTTTTGCTTGTTGAAATAATTGTGGTTTGATACAAATACGTTGGAAAATTGAAAAGCTCAGGTGGATAAGTGCGAGGTTCAAAAGACACGCGGTTGATTCTTGTGTACGTAATGTTTCTGCAGGACCAGCTGTTGATCACACAACTCAGACAACAAACGGATATTACATGTACATTGAAGCAAGCACTTCCGGTTTGATCGAAGGGTCAAAAGCAAGGCTTATCAGTCCATTGCACCAGGCCTCTTTGCAGAAGTGCATCATATTCTGGTATGTGTGTTTTTTGTTTTTATCATATAAACGACCTGTTTATCATGAATTTGAGTAACGGCTATTGGCGGAAAGCCTAAGAATATTTGCTTCTTGCCTGGGTGGTTGAGGTTATGGATCTTGCTCAGCAAGCGCTGTGACGACTCAGTCAGTGGCTCTGAATCGAACACACAACCCTTCGATCGAGAGATGGACACTGCCGCTGAGCTATCGACGACAAAACTATTCAACTTGCGTAAACAATGCACGGAGTTGCTGTAGATTCTTGTTGCAAACAAAACAGCCACAGTAATCGAAAACATTATTTTATTCAAATTTTACACCTTTCTAACTGTTGCATTTCATTTATTGCTGATGATGGCTCACGCATAAGCCGAAACGTTGGATAAAATAATGTTTTCGTTTGTTAAGGCTGTTGTGTTTGCAATAAATATTCAACTTGCGTTTGACATGGTGTAATGCCACACAGCTATTACCGCACTCTGCGTAGTATTCTTATAATGTCGTCAACAACTGTTACCTTGTAGTGGTTTGAAACGCTGAGGGGTAGATATGAAATATTTTATTGATACTGGCATTTCAGTCTGAGGCAACACTGCTTGAGACTCAACACGTACTCCAGTACACTTTTCGGTGGAGCGCTTCTGAGAAAATGTAGATACTCGCTGCTTCTCTAGCTGCGAAAGCATAGAAGCAGTTTTCTACTTTAAAGGTATCACATGTACGGCAAAGCGATCGGCACGCTGAACTTTTGGACGATAGAAGAAGGCGTCCCGAGCTCCTCTCTCTGGTCCCTATCTGGTAACCAAGGCAACATGTGGCGACGAGCTTCTGTGCCTTATCAATCCATTGTGCCTTACCAAGTAAGAAAAAATGTCTTTACGGGGTGAGGTAAACAATTATTTTAACACGCAAAGAGTTGGTAAACCTTATTTAGTTTCGAATTCCACGATTGCTTTTGACAGATCCATGATTTTTTCGTCGATTAGCACAACAAAATATTCAACCTTGAAAGTTGTTGCGTTTCCTAACAGTCGTTAGAAAAACTACCTTTCCATTACTCTCCAATACTTCCTGTAGTTCATGTGCTACATAGTCAACCTGCTGAACTGTATCTTACGTTTGCTAACATGTTTTCGTTCTGCATGTGTTGCAAATTTGTTCCCTTATTTCGTCGTCCGGGTTCCAACTGTTTTGCCTTACTTTCTTCTACGTGTGGTGGCGGCTGCTCAACATTCTTCTTATTTTTTCAAAAATGAATGTACGACGCAAAATGTGAAAAAGCTTTGCGCTGACAGGTGAAGTTACGCTGAGCGTTTTAACGAGTAGGACGTATACTTTTGTAAAATTGTGGCTATATACCACTGTTTCTTGTAAACAAACAAGAGTCTGTAATAGCAACATGCTCACTGTGAGGGACCAGGTTAGGAGTGTTAAGTTTCCGAGTTTATCAAAGGTTTTCTTTGCGGCGTTCTTGTCACTTCCGCATATTTAACGTAATATAGCGCCTGAATTCGCAGCTCACTTAACATCCAAACAAAATGAGGTTAACTGGAGAAACGGTCGTGAGTTGCCGAGGAACAATTTTTGGGACAATCTGTTGACCCACGAACCTTGTTTTCAATAGAAATCAAACATGTTTTGAATAAGCACTAGGGTGGGGGCGACCCCGATTTGAAACGTTTCAAACTTACATTTTATACTTCTAGATCGTGTTTGAAGGAGTGAGGGGAGTGAATGTTGCCGGAGATATATCTATCGACGACATTGAGATGCGTGATCAAGCTTGTCAGTTGCCAGGTGAAAACCGGAGCAAACCGGTTGAAGCTTTACAAACACCACAGGTGCAGAAGATGATGTATTCAGTTAAGATGTTTTGTGCAGGAACATGCGACTTCAACTCTGACATGTGCGGCTGGACAAACGCGGTCGACGACGATTTTGATTGGTCGATGAACAGCGGTCCAACCTCAACTAATAACACCGGACCATCCGCTGATCGGACTGGCAATGGTAGGTCGCCTACCCTGCGCGGAAACAATAGTTTTTACATATCGGCTGTTGGCGGTTTTGTTCGCCGACCTTTTTATTTTATGCAGTGAAAACATGTTTTTTTCGTTGATTTGCAAAGGTAAGTTTTGTTTAATCACCGAATAGCCTTGTTACAATTTTTGAAACAGAAAATGCTTTGAATATATGGCATGTACGAAGGTACAAAAGAAAAAGCATGTTTTTCAGGGAACTACATGTACATCGAAACATCCGATCCAAGGGATCCAGGAGAAAAAGCTAGACTCGTTTCTGAGGTGTTCACAACGAGTTCGGGAAGTGCGGACAACTCGCACTGCATCACGTTTTGGTAATTCTTCCCCACTACTTTTTGCCGAATGGTATTGTTCGTATCGCGTGGTTCGTGAACTTTTTGCTTGTTTTCAACAGGTACAACATGAAAGGCAAGACCATGGGATCACTTGAGCTTTTTGTCATATTCGGGGAATACCCCGGTCAGCAACAGAGCGTTTGGAGCAAAAGTGGAGACCAGGGGTCAGACTGGCACTTTGCTGAGGTGAACCTCATTTCTGTCTGAAACTGGCAATAAACGGAAGTAGCGTTTATGTGCTAGCAGCGTTAACCACTTTTCTATGGTGTTTCATTGAAAGCAGTTTTCTCTCAACAGCTTATTTTTTGCTCCTGTAAATTTGAGGCACTCCCATCGTAGTTTTACAATCTGGTTCGAACACAGCAGGTTAAAGGTTCTTCATCCTGATGTTTTATTCAGGCACCCATCGCCACTTCGAAACAGTTCTACGTCGTATTCGAAGGAACAGTGGGGTCAGGCGTAGGAGGAGACGCCGCTATTGACGACATTCTTGTTTGGCCAGGTGAAGTAGTAGCTCAGGTTTTTGGTCCTTGCTGATTACGTCGTATAAATGAAAGCTGTCACGTTATTCGTCACCGTTTCCTTATGAACGTTTCTGTACATTAATGGCAAATAGGTTCAGGGCGTGCTTATTTTGCATAGCGTTAGCACTGTCTACTTCTCAGGTATTTGTGTATCTGTTGAACCCCCGAGTCAAGTCAGCTGTGGAGGTAGCGATGACGTCATCCTCAGCACGGAGGTTTGCAACTTCGCCGTTGGTGAGAGGATCTTTATCGTTTTGTGGCCTTGAACAGCGTAAACTTAAGTGAATTTAAGCGCAAAACAACGTTTGCACTAAGTCTGCGCTTCTTATTGAAACCTTGCGACGCCGTAGACATTACTGAAAAATACGCATTGCCTTGTGCAAAGTAGTGCGCAAGCCATGTATCAATGGTAATGGTGATGCGTTTGTTCAATTGCGTTAAGTTATTGCTCCTTTGCTGAGCAGAAAAAAATTTGAGTGAGAGCTGCGTTTTGCGATCATAGATAGTTTACGTATTCGTATCTGACGTGCAGTAGACGGTCGAAGTGGTTTATGAGAAAAATGCATTCAACCCCAGCTGTTCTGTATTTCAATGCGAAGGTTGCATTTCAGTTTTCTGGTAGAATTTAAGTTACCACGAACTTTGGTTGTATTTTCTTTAAAAATTTTTGCTTTGCTTTCTTCGCTAGAAGCTGGTTAGAGCCTGTGGAGACAATGTTATTACGGCTATATGTTGGTGTAAGCTATGACGTGCTATTTCCACTGAGTGAATTTTTTAATTTTTTCGAAGTCATATTACGTGTGTTACGGCAGTTCATCTAAACTATCCGGCCAACGCTTTCGGCAGATTGTCCAAACTCCTGGGATGAGTCAACATGTGGCGCTTGCACGTTTGAAACTGGGCAATGCGGATGGTCGGATGTGTCCAGCGGCTCGTATGCCTGGATCAGAGACAGAGACGGAACATCTGGAATAAACACTGGCCCTTCGTACGACCACACCCTGGGGCGTGTCGATGGTGAGGGGGGAAGAACGTTGCTGAACGTAAAACCCAAATATCTTCCAAGACACGGATTGGATTCGACCGATATTTTATATTAGTTCGATTGGGTCTTAACAGTCCCTATTTATTTGGCTAAAGTGTTGTACGCCCTTTAACAAGTTCAGATGTTGTTGGTGTAGGGTTGCTGGTGTCAGCAAGCAATGAACTTAATGTTATTAGTTAAGTGGCGGTTACCGCAGCAATCCGTCTTAGATTGTTAGTGTGTTCCTTTTATTTATTCCCGTCCACATTAGGTTTACTTTTGCAGACACGTTCTCTGCAAACGCCTCCAAAGCATCTTTTCGATTTACAGCAAAGAAGACCGTTTCGGTCCCTATAGCGTTCCTGCTGAACATTCGAACGGACTTTACTGGTGTTTTTGTGGCTAAAACATTGAATCACTTGTTTCCGCAAGCATAGGATCACTTTCTTAAGCTCAGCGTAATAGTCAAATTATTCTCGTACGACGCATGACTAGGAATTCGGTGCCCAACAGGCGTTCCATGTTTCAGGTTATTACATGGCGGTTGAGGCAGTCAATGGTGACAGGCGTGAGGAGGCGATCATGCTTACCCCGACGCTTCGCGATGCAAGCACTACCTGTCAAGTATGTATCATTAACAGTGTTTTTCGCCTTTCCTGCAAATTGTATGAACAAGACCAAGCTGTTCAAGTTCTGATTCAGCACTGCTGAGCCTGGCTGAACGGTGCTAGCTGCGTATGTTCCAATGCACCAGGTTCCTTGAAGCCTGTTTAATATGGTCCACTTCAGCCTAAGCATTAATGAAATTGACCACGTCTTGGCTTATCTCAGCTGAATTTACAGGATTTGAACGTATTTTCTTTTTCAATCAAAAAGTTTTTTGATTAGATAATTCCAAGCCTCCCTGAATTTCAAGCAAGTTCTTAAGATTTCTGGAAAGGTCGCTTCAACGTTACCTGCGCGTTTTTGTGGTACACCTGAACATAAATATCAATTAAACCTCTGTCGCTATCGTGAGCTTGCGATTGGTCGCAATTCGTTTTGTTTTGCTGGCAGCTTTGTCAAAAAGTAGAGATTGATTTTATAGTATTAAATTTTAACTCATTGCAGGTTCGCTTTTACTACCACATGTATGGGTCGGGCTTCACAGAGACCTTGTCCAACCCTAACCCTGGCGAGCTTCGGATGCTTATCAAGCTTCCCACCAGAAGCTTTACTATCTGGCATCGAAGTCATGATGATGGCGATGAGTGGGTCGAGGCTAACGTGTACATTGGTGAGTTGTGCATGTTGTGAATTACGCTCTAACTGAAGAAGCAAGACTTCGTTGCGGTATCATAAATTGCAAAAGACTGCGTACACTGGACCACTGGAGAAGTTGACGATATCAAAAACTTTTAGCTTTAACTTTTTTATTTAGAGATTACCGATTTAGATGGTTATCCTTCTGTCATAAATTCCAGGAAGCTGTAACTTGCAACGCATAACACTGCTTGTTTGCTGATTGTTTGTACTGTCCACAATCTTAACACATCCTTTCCTGGTCTCGTTATATGATTACATGTGGTTACAGGCGCTGCAAACTTTATGTGTAAGTTTGACCTTGAACAAAAATATTATTTGCCCATACGCCAATATTGAAGAAGTGGAAAGTTGTTAGAAATGGTATATTTTGTAGTGCGTTTTTTCCAATTTGAAAAAGTTGCTGTGTGAAGGCACTTTCGCCTCATATTTTTGTGTGTTTTTAGGACGTGTTTCCGAGATTTTCATCCTCTCCTTCCAAGCCACGCGCAGTTTCAGCGGTGTCGGAGATTTAGCGGTCGATGATTTAACTTACATCAACTGCGCGCTACCCACCATCGCCAGCAGCGGTTGTGGCACAGATGAGTGGTGGTGAGTGACAAAGTTAACTTGATTCATGCTCGCAAAACATTTTGTGCCTATGGCGACAGAATCTTTCTGCGAAACCAACTGTATAGCATTGCATGCGGTTGATTTTTTCCTTTTCTACATTTTTGTATGATATGTTATGTGCAGTAGGAGCCTAAAATCTTTCTGCCTGTTTCAGGTGCGCTCGCCAGTCTTGCATCCCCGTCAACAAGCGCTGTGACTTGACTGACGACTGCGGTGACATGAGCGATGAGGCATCCTGCGCCTCCTACACTCAGTGCGACTTCGAAAATGGCTTCTGCACTGGTGTGTATATGGGCATTTTGACGCGTTGAAGGCTGCGTAAGGCTGCTTTTTCCTCAGCATTTGTTGATGGCTTAACCCGACCTGTCTTGTAGATAGCGATCTATCATAACATTTCCGACTTCCTGTTGCTTTTCGGCCGTCTGTATATGGAGTATACATGCTTCTCTTAAGTCTAATGAATGACTAATGAGTTTCGTTAAACCTAAATGAAATCCTGCCCACTCATCGACTACACGTTAAAGATAAAGCGAACCTTTCAAATTCGTCATGGTTTTCCATCTGCACAGGTTACAATGTTGGACTGGGCACAATCGACTGGGAGCTAAGGTCAGCTGACACGCCGCACAGCACCGGCACTGGGCCCAGTCGTGACCACACGACCAATACAGATGCAGGGTGAGACGGAGCAATATGTATGCAGAAAAACTGTTGTTAGTACCAGTCCGGGGCAAATAGCGTTTGTTTCGTTTCCTCCCACTCGCGATTAAAAAGCGTTAATGTCAGACTGTTATCACATTTTATCGAGGTTGACGTGAATTTTTCCGCGGTTGCTTCACACTCGCAATATATGAGGAAAATGACTCACATCAGAAGTTTGCTAGATGTCCATTTTACTTATACTTTTGAAAATTAAATTGCTCAGCTGAAAACCGTATTCATGTAGCAGATGACGGAACCGCCCATTTCGAAGTAGCTCGAAAACTTTCAGCGCTTGCTTTGTCTGAGATCTTATTTTTAAATAAGCAATTTCACCTGTAGGCTGATAACCTGATAAAGAAATCGAATGTGCTCTTAAAAAATTCGAAGCCAATGGTTGTATATCGATTTTTATGTTCTTTTTACACCAAGGTGTGTCAGTGGTTGATATCTGGACTGTCTTTGTGAACACAAAAACAAAAACAACCGCTACAAATCTACCATGAATTGTTCTAGCACTTTCACCACCTGTAACGATTCTACATCAAATCTGAATTACTACAGCAAGCAAGCGTTTTGCTTTCTGCGCAGACACTACTTGTACATGAATGCCGCGAAGCCCAACTCTGAAGGAGACACGGCTTGGTTCGCATTCCCAACGATAGCCGCCACAGGCGGTTCAGGCGCTTGTCGGATGAGGTTCTTTTATCATATGTTTGGTCGCCACGTTGGACAACTCAACATTTATAAACGCACTGAGGTAACAGCATTCGAAACTTAAATTCCTCTTTTTTCGAAGCTTAATATATGCAGAGGGCCGCCCAAATGCCTGTGCACTAGTCGGCGCATTGGGGTGGTTGTTTTATTAATGCAATGGCCGATTGAGCACCAATTGTATCACGGCTAGTAGAATTTTTATCTCTGCTAGGTGCTTTGAACTGGCTGCATGTGTTGGACAAGGCAAGAAGTCTTTTTTATCTTATTAGTTGCTCTTTTACGCACATTGCGGTATATGCGTTGGGACAAGCAAGCACATGTTTTTCAGGACGGTGGTCCACTGACTCTGCTGTGGTACCGACGTGAGGCGCTGGCGGTCGATTACTTCGCCAGAGCAGAAATAACGCCTGCCGACAACAAGAACTTCCAGGTGCGTTGATCTTTGCAATTTCGCGACGGACTAACTACTTGTTGATATCGTCAAAAAAAGCAAAAACTGCTAATTTTAGTGCCGCTTCGAAGCGTAGCGTCAGATTTTTGTGGCGAGTCACGTGCGATGTGGCCAGTGGCCACCCCGGCACTCGGACTCCTCGGTCTTAGCCCGAGTCTTCGATTGCGATTTACATTGTACAATGCGAGCTTGTTTACTTTGTATATTTGTGCCACTACCCGCTTCATTAATTGAGGTTGCTAACTCGGACTCTTTTCATAGGGCCCTTGTCAGCGTTCATACATTTTCGTTCCATGTCGGCCTTTCGCGTTCATGTTGCAGGTGACCTGAATAAAAAAATGTCGTTCGTAGTAGGCGTTCTCTCAACTTCGTTCGCTCGCCCACACGCTTTACTCGGACTCATCCGTTAGAGCCCGAGCTACCCTTTGCAATAAGTACTTTTTAAAGTATAAATTCAGATCAGACTGAATGTTTTTTGAAGCAATGAACTTGCATAGAACGTTGGATTTGAATTCCATTCAAACGGACAGTTCTCATTCGAGAATAATTTCAAACGAACGATGAATTTCCCAGTAACTCGGGCTCATATGAATGAGCGTAGCACGCAGATGACTAACTGGCGTTATCATTTCTCTGTGACGTACGTTACGTAACAATGGACGAGTTCTGATCAGAACTTCTGATAGATTGCTGCGTAACTAACGTCACAAAGCAACGATAGTGTCAACCGGAAAAGCAAGAGGAGATTTCAGTGACGCAAGCCTTGAATGGTTGCATTCAGTGTCAGTCAGAGTAAATCGCATGATGAGCCCGAGCGACGCTGTTGACCTGGAGTCGCTCCTGGATGCAGTAATTGCCACCAGCATTTGCAGATGCGTGCTTCTAATTCCACCCGGTGTGGTTTGATTAGAAAAATGTCTGGCGTGAAAGTTCCCTTGTTTCGCAGATTCTTATCGAAGGTGTCGTTGGCAACGGTCACGAGGGTGATATCGCGATCGATGACATTACCTTCACTCCAGAATGTGTCTTCGACGGCAGCGACCTCCCGCCCGGCACCACACCGGCCCCGACCGCCTCTCCTTGTGCATTAGAACATCAGTTTTACTGCGGTGAAGGCGCCGTATCTTGTGTCGATTCTGCTCAGGTATACACATTAAAATTGCCATCCACTTGCTGATGTACTCACTTTCTACAACGATTTTGTTGTTAAGCGCTTGTTTTGTAGTCATTGTTGTTTGTCATGTTATCGATTGCTAGGTCTACTTTGAAATTGTCGCACGTGGTCCAAAACGATAAGCAGTTGCTTTGAGTGATAACGATATGCTGTTTGTGTTCGACTGGCCAGAGGGAAGCTTTCATAAAATTTCTAAGTGTGTGGGACTGCTCCAAATGCTTTGCTGTCCAGTTATTGTGGAAGTAGTACTATTAGGAGCGCTCTAACTTGAAGGAATTCCAAACGATGTTGGTCGGTTTCTTGCTTTCCAATAAAAACTTATTTAGAGCAAAAAAACGACAAACAAACATCATATTATAGAGCAAAACAAAAGAAAAGAACAACTAACGCGCTTCACTCATTCAATACTGTGCATGGTTCGTTTGAAACACTGTGGAGAAAGTTCTTTTATCACTTGTGAATTATTGTTTTTGCGCCTGGTCTTCAACCATCATGGTCCACTCCTTATTGCTCAATGAAAGACTGCATGCATGAAGACGAATTTAAGTTTTCGATTTGATGTAAACCAATAACTCAGCGGTTCAAATTGCTACATATATTCTAAAGCTCAAGTCACACGAACTGCTAACTTTTAGCGGTAACGTTACCTAGCAAAGTGACAGAAACTATGTCACTGAAACGTTTCGTCAACACTAGCGTACGGAAGGGGGGTCAGGGCCAGATTAAGGGGGGGGAACGGGGGCAATTGCCCAGGGCCCCCCGCTGCAAGGGGCTCCCGGTGATGAAATTTATATGTTTCAAATAACATACTCGTTTGAAAAATTCCGTGATTCAGAAGCGATACANGAATATAACTCTCTATTATATTCCTATGTTGCGTTAAGTGCAAGGGACAACAGCAATTGATTTCTCTACAAGTTTGACTGTCTGCCAGTTTTAGTAATCGCAATTGAATAGCCTAGAAGTATTTTCGGTTTTGTTCAATACAGATATATTTGATTTCACTGGTAACGTTTTCCTAATAATCGTTCTTCTGGCATGGGTATATGACTCTCTACTCGTGCATCACGCCTATTGCACAAATGTCACGTAAACATTACTATTTGTGTGCTAAAGCTAGTTGTTGCTGCTGTTTAGTATCAATCAATGTTGCCACTGGGGTCAGTCTCGTTAACATCAGATTGTTGCCTTTTTTAGCATCAGATAACATCAAATTTTACGCTACACTTTCATATAAGCTAAATGCTTCTATTAACAAATCTAACAAAGCCCGATTACCCTCGTTGAATCCGAAACAGAGCGAAATATCGCCAGTGGAGAAGTCGTTTATAATTTACGTAAAATGTTAGTCTCAACGCAGCGAAGAGAGTCTCTTTAGTTTGAAACGATACCCAAACACACATTAGGGTCAGTGGCTTAACTGGCAGGGGGGAAAAGGGCGACCCCTGGAAAGCTAAATGTAAAAACTGGGCCTCCTCCAGTTGACATTTTTATATTTAGGATTCTTTAGATTGTTGTTTTTTTGCGTTTTTCGTGGTGATTTCGCTTTTTATGTAGCACAGACATCCAGAGATTCACCGTCTTTCTCATCTTCTTTTCTGAGTTTTGGTTAGTGGGCCCCCTAAAGTGACCAGTGGGCCCCTTTCAGCTAAGATTTCGAGCCTGGGTCAAACGTCTCGTTACGCCACTGATTAGGGTGAGAGGTTCATGAATCTAACTTATTTTCCTCCTAAAATGAGAGGAAACGTGAAAAAAAACAACCTTGCCAACATCAGATTTGTCGACAAGACATCAGAAATTTATCTGAGAACATCACATCTGATGTCATGTTAAAATATCAGAAGTGGCAACACTGGTATCAATGA
>JGI24158J21664_10003463_pt1 | contig 19806 bp, 14 predicted proteins | sample Ectturendosymbi3_FD_21664 | JGI IMG/M metagenome (IMG submission 21664) | reverse complement strand
GCTGTAGCATAAACCGGTAGATGTCGGGAAATAAGTCCGATTGTTTTCCATTCATTGTGTCTTTGTCGCTATTTATGTGAAAGGATTCGATAAATCGTGACCAGGAAAGTGAACGAAAGAAAGAGATCGACTTCGTCAGATCAACTCTTAAACAAAACGGTTACCCGGACAGAAACGAGTTGTGAACTAAGATAGCCGAAGTATCAACAGTTTTTGAGTTTACTGTTGTGAAGTTGCAGTCAACATTCACGAAGAAGCGTATTGTCGGGGTGTAAAACCTGTCCGTGCTAAGTATATTGATATGGCATTTAGAGACAAAGCATCCCAATCACGCCACAAACAGTTATAAAGCAAGTCTGAAACGTCAGAGACTTATCTTGCCGGATGTTTCCACTAAGAAGACAGACATCATATGAAGTTGCACTTGAAATTGCCAAGCAGAAAAACTCACACGATTGAGAAAAACGCTTGTGAAACCTGTTTGTTGGAAACAGCAATACTTACTTCTTGGAGAAGGTAGTAAGGCAAACATGAGACGAATATCTCTTTCTAGCAATACTACTCAGAGGCGCATTTCAGATATGTTGGAAAATGTGAGAGACCAAGTGATAAATTAAATGAAAACATCTCCAACTCTAATGTTTTTTGTGGATGAGTCAACAGATGTTACTTCATGTGCTCAGTTGCTTGTTTTCATGAGATATATTCATTCAGGAGACATTAACAAAGGAGTTCCTATTTTGTGAGGAACTGAAAACAACAAGTGTAGATGTTCGGGAGAAGTAAAAATCTTTTTATTCTGCAGTTGCAGTGGAAATATGATTGTTACTCCCTGTAAAATGTGCTGAATTCCACAATAAAAATCATCAATTACATCAAATCTGGAAGCCTCAACACTCGTCTGTTTAAAGAATTCTGCAAAGACATGATTTCGACACACAATTTTTCCTATTCCACACGTCTGTACGTTGGCTATCAAAAGGAAACATTCTAAACTGCATTTTTGTGTTGAAGGATGAAATAGAACTGAAAGCAAACGAGTTGTCTTACATTAGTGTAAAAGATTTGGTTGAAAAAGTCTTGCTTATTTGGCTGAAATGTTTGAAAGGTTTAAAGCTAAAATGCCAACAAATTACCTGTTAATTACACAAGAACTAAACTCATATCTTTTCTAAAATTTCACCTTTAAATCCCCTATCAATCTCTCTTGCAGTGGTCTCACAATAGAACAAGTTGACAGTATTAAATAACAAGGTGTATACAATAGATTCGTGGTTAAATTGGGATCTAGATATTCCTCATGTGGGAAAAAAGGTTGCTTGTGGTAGTGTGGTGCTGTACAAGCTGCAGCATTATGTAAATGTGGATCTGCTCCATAAAGTCTATTTCTCTATACTTTGTTGTCACCTACACTATGCAATTCTTATTTAGGGCACTGCAAACACAACCGTGGTAGATTGTCTAGTTAAATTTAATAACTGAGTTATACGCAAGCTATATGTATGCAAAATTCACATCAATGAACAAATATTCATGAAAGATATGTATCTTTTCACATATATCCTAGAGATAAAGAGTTAAGTTTATTGGCGCAAGCATTAGACAATTTCATACAAATTAAAGCTAAAGCAGTGGGACACTGAAAAAAACTGTTAAACTGGTTCTCTCATTGGGCACCCCTTGACAGTTTCATAAATTTTTATTATAGTTTAATTGCAACACTACAGATAATGTAGCGTGATAAAGACAATCTTGAATGTAAATTTGGGCTATGTGCATTACAATAACATCATAATGAGTGGTTCAAGAGCTTATTACACACATAGCAATGACATGGCTATGTTATTCCACAGCAAACTCAACCATTATCTGAGGCTGTAGTGCTATACTCTTGGTACAAGCAATACTGGCTGAAAACTTTATTTTCTGTGGAACTTATTCTGTGCAAATCTTTTAATCAGTTATTTTCTATGTTGCAGAATACTTGCCTTGGAGCCTGGTAGTAGTATTCATATTTTCCACATAGCATGTCTGAGGCACAAGGATTGTTTCTGCAGCAAAATGCAGCAGATACATTACTTCGAAACACATCATCCTTGCAGGTTTTATTGAGCATGGGATTTCCAAAAGAGAGAGCGTATGTTTGGTTTATTATTGTGTTTTTATTATATTATGTTGTACCCTAATCAAGAAGCGAATTAGTAATAGATCATAAGTGTGTGTGGTATGTGCACACAATTATTAACTTTTATTTTGTTAATAGATCATAACATGCCATGTTAAAGAGTGACAGTAGCACATACTTGCACTGCACGTTATAAGCAATTAAAGAACAACATGCATAGCATAATTTGTGTACATGTACAGATACTTTCAAAGCACAACATGTAGTTTTTCTTGCTTGTTAGTTTGTGTTTTTTGAATATAAGCATAACAGAATGTGCAAGCTATCTGAAGTTTAAAATTCAACCGGATGTTGCTGGCACATTAGGCTGGTAGTGCAACAATTCTAAACAGTTGTCTTTACAAAAGCAATTCCATTTAAAGTACCTTTGCATGACTGGCACATCGCCTTCTTCAGAGAAAAATATTTTTCAGTGTGGGGTTACCCTTACTAAGTTGAAATCTTGATAAATAAGCGAACATTTAGAAAGTCTCAATTTATTGTACTGCAATCAACTTGGAATTTGATTGTGTTTTTTTGTAGTTGTTAAAAAATAGTCAAGCAGGTAAGTTTGTTGTTCTGGTGATTATTTTTTAAATAAAATGTCTTCATGCTGATGCCTGAATGTTCAGGATGTCCAGTACTTGGTATTTTGGATACAATTCAGCGATTCTAGAATAACTTCGGAATACAATGTTATTCTGAATTACCCATCACTACTTGCAACTGATCTTCTTTTGTAGGTACTTTTGGGTATCATGCAATGCAAGCAGAATAAAAACGTTTGTTCAATATATATATAGCCTGATTTCTGTGGCATTGATTCATCTTGCAAGTTTTCATGAAACTTGTTAAATATATCCCATTTGTTGTAAAATATAAGCTGGGCACACATAAATTTCAAAATTGATAGCATTTGGCCATGGATGACTGCTATAATAACCAGCTAAATGGCTTAGTTGGTTGAGCATGTGCCACCAAAACTAGTAGACTAGGTTCGATTCTTGGTCAGGTCATACTAAAGACTTGAAAAACAGTACTTGCGGCTTGTTGACTCTCATGCTCAGCGTTGATGGATGGGTGCAAGGGAACAGTTCACACATAGTGCTGCCACTGAATTGCCACCAGTGCAGCATTCACTGCGAAAGCAGCTGGATGGCCTATGGCTCAAGCAAGCAGAAATGGGCGCTGCAGACCACTTGTGACACTCCAAAAGGAGTACAGAAACCAAGTATAAACGAAACTTCACTGAAATGACTGCTATGATTCTATGTAGTTAAATAATTATTAAGAATTGTATACCTCAACAGTTTTTATTTTTTAGGTTTAAAGTTGTTACTAGTTAACACTGAATCGCTTCGTTTTTTTGTAGACTGAAAGCTTTGGCTGCTACAGGAGATGCTGGAGTTCAAGTTGCATGTGACTGGTTAGTTAGTCTGTATCCACTTCTAACTTTTTTTCACTTTTTTCTAATTGTGATGAATAGAAGGTATCTAACAACAACTGCTATGCTTTTTCTACAAAGATATTTATGTTGTAGCAAAGAGGTTTGGCAAGTTTTGACTTACATACTAGAAATACACCTATCTTCTTTATTGCAGCCCATCATGGCTTCACCCATGTGCTTGAGATTTAATATGTGAGCACATATTTTTTTTTCTTGGATATTAGCAATTATGTTCTATATGGGTGATTTAAAAAGTCCTTGATAATGTAAAATATTAAATGACCAGAATAAAGTGTCAACTTTTTTCATAATTGAATATATTTGAAATAATTGCAGCAAATTTGAAGGTGTTGCTTCATCGCTTAAGTTTTGTACACAAAATTAATAAATCACAAGATAGGGCTTATATATTCTTCTCTTAACAGTACAAAATAGTTCTTGCTGATGCTTTCAGTGTTGTTGCAGATTTTTTAATGCATGTCAGATGTTGAATACACAAAAAATAGAGTTCATAGGGAACTAAGCTGTATGTTTTGTTGGTGCAGCCTTTCATGCGTGTAACCTTGGAAAGATATGCTGCATTAACTGCAGATTGTTTCAGTATGAATGCAACTTATGTGTGCTGTAAAAGTGATCTTCATTTTGTTTGGGTGTTTGTGAAGAATTAAAAATTATAGCAAACATTAGCTTAGATCAGTAGTTCCTAACCTTTTCTCTACCATGCCTCCCTTAAGTAATTGTCCTTTGTTTTAAGCCCCTTGACTTCAATTAAGTTCTAAAAGCAAACATAATTGTTAATTGTTAGTAAATTTATTGATAAAACTTTTGACATTGTAAGGCACGTAAAGGATTGTTCCCCCTGGAAATTTATTGACTCTTCCTGGACGAGGTGTGCCCCCGATTAAAAACTGTGGCTTTGATTGATGGCATGAGGCATGTAGTAATGACTTTTGCAAGGAATACTGACATGATGTTCATTTTTTGCCAGCGCTATGTATTTCGAATCAGTATTTTACCTTTTAACTTCTCAGTGTTGAAAGAAGATAATAGAGAGCCTTTTTTTGAAATGATGTGGAATGATAGCTTATGTTAAGCTATTGAATCCAGATAAAGCTATTCTTAACATCTTTGTAGACATCCCTCTTTTAAGACTTCTCAGATGCAATGGCAAGAGAGAATGCTTTAATGTGAAATATTAGTCTTGTTTAGGCTGTAATTTTATGACTTACAGACCAGATAGTGAAAGACTAAGTGTGTTTGCATCAAGCCTCTTTCTACTGTGCGCACAATTAATTATGCTTAAACCTAACTTGACTCATATTTTTAAGGATTTTTGCACATGTGAAGGATCCTACACTTGATCAAATCACTCCACGAGATTTTATCTTGTATGCATGTCCAGCAGGTAAATATGCCTGTGACAAATTGTATAATATTATCTATTCAGCAGTTGCTCCACCTGTGTATTAGCGATAAAGCAAATTTTAAGTACTGTATAAATCTAACATCGTACAGACATTTTCAAAATCTATGCAATTTCCTTTTACACATACCATCCTATATCAAAATTTTTACCAGCCTAGCATGTTTTTGTTTTGAGTAATTCTGGAGCAGACTGCTAAAAATTCCACAAGCTGATAGACGAATGAATTGGATGAAACTCCCATGTATGGCCATGTTTAGCAACTGAACCTTTCAACAACAGCAAAACCACAATTATAGCTTAGCCTTTGTCCACTCATAACTTGCTGACCAATAGAGCTAGAGAGCTGTTCAAACCCTATAAAGATGCGAGAAGTCTTCAAGTTTTGAAAAAAAATTGGGAAGTTATGGATTTGATTCTTTGTAGATTACGTCACAATAGGGTAAGTTTAGGCTTTTATTTAGCCCACATTCATCAGGCCCTTGGGCCCAACCCCAAGGTGCAATTTTTTATTTCATTTCTTCACGTTCAGAGCCCTTGGTTGGCTTCTAGCGTTTGTAGTTTGGAAGTTATGACTTGAAAACAACAAATTATATAATTTATCCCCAGGGGAATTAATTAATTGTTTGTTTATTTATTTTGTGGTTTCTAGGTCATAACATGCTAACCACAAATGCTAGAAGGCCAATCAAGGGTTATGACGATGCGTTTTTTTGCCTCGTTTTTTTTTAAGAAGAAACAAAAAATTGCCGTTTGGGGTTGGGTCCCAGTGTCCGATGACGTGAGCCAAAAAAAGCTTGAACTTACCTCTAATATGACATCAGCCACAAAAACTCAAATACAAAACTTCCCAAATTCTTTTTAGCTGAAACTAGAAGACTTTCCGAGACTTGAGGGTTTGAACAGCTCTCTATCTTAATTGGCTGGCGAGTTATGTCCAAGTATACCTTTTGTGGGATTTTTAGTTTTTACCAAAATTTTGTTTTTTGAGCCAAAATTTTGGCACCAGAAACGCTAGAAAGGCAATCAAGGACTCTTAAGACTCGGATTATAGCCTAGTTTCCAAAAAAATTGGCTCGTTGGGTTGGCGACAGGGCCCAGTGATTTCGGCCAAAATGTGTAAACCTACCCTCATTGTGACGTCACCAACAAAAAATCCAAAACTTTCCATTTAAAAAAATCTAACCTACAAGACTTTCCGCATTTTTAGAGGGTTTGATCAGCTCTCTAGCTCAATCGGTCGGCAACTTTTGACTGGACAAAGTCACTGCCACTTAAGTGGCTCGTGGTCCTTAAAGGTTTCATCCACAGTTTTTATTGTATCCCACATGTGACGGAATGCGACAACAACCAATCATTTTATGCTTTTTGCTTGCCTGGATCTCTTTAAGGCTGCTGTTCTTTAGGAAAGTTTTGTAAATCATTTCAAAAACATTGACAGTACATGTTTTGCTACAAATTTACTTTTTTAATCAAATAATTGTTCTCCACAAAGCTATGGTATATAATTCTTTTTGTTACGTAAAATTACTGGTTACATGGTGGATTGCATTTTTTGAAGCAATGCATGCGCACAAATTTTTTAATAGACATCAATATTTACGCTACTAAGCACCAAATTAGGATTACCCGAATCTAAAACGCGGCTCGCAAAAAATGTCTCAGCGATGCCAAAAACACACAAATAGTTCCATTTGAAAGCTGAAGCTCCTTAATTTTTTGTACGTTATTTGTAGCATTTGAAATGCATTCTACAAAGCGGTGTAGTTTCAAGCAGGATCACAGACATAAGTATTCGCGAATTCCTGATCTTCGCATGGGCAGCGATCAGGCAGTATTTTCATTTCTGTCCGATGATGAAGACAAATGCGCTTTTGATGTGACCGTGAAAATACGACATTCCTTTAAAACAGTCGAATTACAAAGAAAATTTGTTGAAAAAATGTATTCAACATGATTTTACTGGCCGTTTCGATACTGCTTTCTTTCGATGCTTTGCTAACTCAGCCAAAAAAATTGCATCTTGGCAAAAATAGTTTCAATATAGTTGTGGTTAGTTAGTCGTGATTTGTAAACTATAAATGTTTTGTTGCTATAATTTATGGTTCTAATAAAGGTAGTGCAACCTTCTCTACGCAATCAAAATAAATTTATTGTTTGAAATTTACGTTTTTGAACGTCATTGTTGTTCGTTAGCAAGTGCTCTGAATGGTCACTCCATATTTCTTGAAATGGCAAATGATTTCCATTTGCAGTTCCACCTTTTATCCCGATAACAACCACCGCAGTAACTTTTCGCAATCTTGGCCCATGTCAAAATGCAGTGTTGTAGTAAATTGAGCCCAACACCAATAGGGCCAAAAACTCATAAGCGCAGGTATCATTTAAACCAGCGATTCTCAACCTGGTCCAGGTGGTCCACCAGGAATTTCTAGTGGTCCACGGAGAGTTCCACAATCCTTGATTATTTTAAGACTAAGATTGAACATGCCTTTGAATTCACTGACCTATGTGCAATGCAGTACGACTATGTCTTCATGAAGTGTCAGCATAGCTAAGTGTTCCATCGGATATTTCTTTTTGAAAAGATGGTCCCTGGGCAAAAAACGTTAGAACCACTGATTTAAATGCAAGATGTTAAAATTATCAAAAATCGCTGGTACATCAGAAAAACATTCCATCAGATTTAAACGATCGCAGTGAAAACGTTTCGGGACTTTTGATGTATGGTTGATTCTTTCCTTTGTACTAAATTTAAAACTGTTGCCGCTATGATTTGTTTGTGCTTGATGAAACAGGTCCTTTGGGTTTGCTTCTTGAAGAGTTTTGGCAACAATCATTGTTGACTTGTGGACGAAATGGAGTTCACAGCTCGTTTCCTCACGTGACATTATGCTCATTTTTTAAGGTGAAGACTGTTCCATGGTACATAGTTCAAACTGCGCGAAGATATGCATAGATATCAGGGTTGAAAACAACGTTTTTTTTTTCAAGAAAAAACAACCCACCTGTTTTATTTGTTTTTTTTGCAAAATCCTGTGTTTTTGTTTTTTTTTACAAAAAAGCAGGTTTTTGTTGTTTTTTTAAGAAAAGCACAAGAACCCCATTCTAAATTGTTTTTATTGCATCATGCAATATCACCATTTTCAGAATTACACGATAATAACTTGTTATACCTATTATGGCATTCAAAATTAAGGATAAAGAAATGTACCCCATCTTTTTTTCGCAGTGTTGTTGGTCAGTTCACTCAAGTGGTGAGGATTGGCAAACATGCGCACAACAAACAGAGAAAAGCCACTCCCACACAAACTCTGCTGTTTCACGTCAAGTTTATGTGAATGCTTTGCTAGTTCAGCATCTATAAAGTGTATTTTTTCAACATATGGTTTTGTATGGTCCAACATCAGAAACAGTTTGGATGCAGAGAGGGCAGAAAAATTGGTTAAAATATATCGATTTTACAGAGCTAAGAAGATAACCAGTAGAATTTACTGGAACTGTTCGAATTACTCTTCTCTTTTTTTAAAGTCCTTTAAATTTTGATGCTGCTCGTTTTGTTTGATAGAAAATTACAGTTAACTGTACAAGTGTGTTGCTTATTTTACTATTTGCTTCATAGTAGATTTTTCAAAGGAAAAGTAAAATGTGAGTTTCTGATGGGTTTTACTGTTTTTCTAAGTGGGCTTTTAAAAAAAATCCGGGTGTTTTTTTTGGTTGGGTCCAATTACATCAACCCTGATAGATATACGGGTCTGGTTTTAACATGTGATCAGTCGAAAATAATACTTGCTTTTATTTCAGTGCAAAGATGATAATGTATCGCGATTAGTGCGTGCAGNGAGTAACGCATGTGAGCGAATGTCAAAGGAAAACTCGCCAAAAAAGTTTGACTTGGAATACTTCTCTACGCAAAACTATGTTGGTTTATTTCTTGAAGAGAAAGCTGCCAACTACCTGCGCAAACTTGCAGACCTTTTTGCAGAAGAGGCGCGTAACCTTGCAGGTAAAACTGAAAAACACTATTTGATTTTTGTGAAATGATTGAAAATGCGAAAACTGATCTACGATGCAAATACAACCCTGTTTAAGTGAACTTGAGAACATCGTAATATGCCACCTTTTTTCTGGAGGTTTTCTGGATTGCTAGATAATTTTCTAACGTCCAGTGTTTTTCCAGGCAATCCAGGGTGCGCAATTTTTACATCAGCAGTTGCGTGCAAAAGCCCTGCAGTACAAATAACACGGGAAAAGAACTTGTCCCATTGATGCATTCGCGACATTTTGGTTTAAAAGGCGAATTACCTTTGCTCGATTGACTGCTATTATATTTTTGTAGCAAAATGGTGGAACTACGTCAAAAAGTTAACAACGTTGATTTCCAGAGCATGGCTTATGCACTGTTTTCAGGAACATCTGATTGACCGTGTGCGTATTTTAAGTGGTTTAGACAAATTTTGACTTTTCGAAGCTCGGCCGGATATACCCGGTTCTTTTTAAATGCTAAAGTCATACAAGTTATTAGTGCTTTCGTCAAGTACAGGTAATGTCGTTATACAGGATACTTTTTGTAGACAGTAAAGTTGAGTCACACAGCAACAAACAGCTTCATATTACTCTGGCTTACAAGTTTCCCGCGAATCAGTTGAACGCTTTGGAAGCACTGGCGAAAAAGCTTGATCTCACTGCCAAGTCATCGTGGGAAATACGATTATACTCGAAAGATCCTAAATTTGGAGATTGTGAGGTGTGAATTGCGTCTGCAAAAGATCTTAGTGCATTAAGTGCGTTGGCCTGGTACTGCGTAGCCATTTAGTTCACTGAATGACTAACTTTGTTAAACGGAACGTTTTGTTAAGCTGGTATATGAAAGCGCATTCACTGTTTGACAAGTTGATCAATTTGCCTACAAGGCGTTGCTGCGTCGTATCAAACGAATAAACACGTTCACCCTGTTTCTTTTTCGGTCGTAGACCGAAACGTTTTTGAACTGACCGAAAAAAATTAAGTCATTTCGGTCAGAATTTCTGAAAATATAGGCTAATGAACACTACGTTACGGTGAGTTTTGATAAAACTGTGAGACAGATGACCGAAATGTCTCAGTGACCAAAATGTTGCAGCAAAAAATGACCAGAATGTCTCAGTGAAAAAAAACAGCGTCCACCTCGGTTATCAAAACAGATTGCTGTGAGTTGTTTGTCGTTCAGTGCACGATTATCGCTTCATTGGTGAAAGGCGTAATGAATTTTTCGCCCAGTCTTAGTGACATTTGTTGTGTTCGTGTGTTTTTACCGCGGTATGCCTCACAAAAGTAAAGCCTGGTAGTCGCAACATATGGCTCCTGGTGATGTTGGTCAGCAAGTCGATGAAGTTGGCTTAATAAATCGCTTGGTAGCGGTAAGTTGGAGAAGCTTCATGAAATTGAGCTAACGATAGCTACCATTTTTGGTGGATTACGCTGGATTTGTTGCTGTTTATTTAGAGGCAGAATATCTACTGCATGCTTAATTCTTGGTAATGACATTTTGTTGTTCACTGTAGTTTCTTACTTCACAGACGCTGAGGGTGTTGTATCCTTACTCTCCAACATCAGACACACATTTACAACTAATTAATGGAGATTGCATTTTTGTGGGCCCGGAAGATGTCTCTAACTCGTCGAAGTAAGTTGCGGCAGCAAACGGTGTTTGGTCATAGGATGTGTAATCTTTTAATATTTCATTCTTACGTAAGTTCGTCGCTAAGTGCGAATAAGAACGGACGCTGGAAGAGTGACCCAAAATTATTATCAACATCAATTTCTGATCGCTTACAAGTTTGACAGTGCTGTGTAAGCGGTGTAAAATGCTGTAGAGTGATTCCAGGTGTCAAGCTTTCACAGTTGCCAAACAAATTTATCTTGCGACGTCTCGGTGAGTGGAAAATAGGTGCCAATGGGCGCAAGCAAGCGGCCCAATTCGCATCGCACGCATTAGATCATTTTCCGTGCTATGTTACAATGATTGTGCGAAACAGTCGACATCAAGTGGTGCATTGTTCGGCATGATATTTCTAATGGTCTATGCTAAACTTCCTTTTCAAAGGATCGTTAAGCTTCAATCAGGTCGCGCTTTGAGAACGGCACTGTATACGAACAAAACACTTGCATTTGTTTGCTGCATAACGAGTGCCGAAAAGTCGTGGTTAACGCAACAGAGTCGTTTAACACTTTTCTGGTACTCTCAACTTGATGACATGTGCTGTTTAAAGTTGGTGAAGGCCTAAACAGCTTGTCTTCAAGCGCTTCGTCCTCGACAACTCCTGCAGCAGCATACCTGCACATGCCTAACCTGCGTAAATCGTTCTCGCACAATATCCTCGCCTACTGGGTATGTAGGTAGAGAATGTATCCCAGGTTTAAGTCACGAGACTGTCAGTTTAAAACAACGTTTCTCAATTGGAGGTGCTCGCACCCCCAGCGGGTGCGAGAAGGGACTTCTTGGGGTGCGAACTTCTCTGTACGAACTTCTCTGATAATAGAAAAAACAATGGATCAAATGGTGCAAGGGGTGCAAAAATGATTTTTCCTTCCGGACGGGTTGCGGGCTTCAAAATGAATTGAGAACCGCTGGTTTACAACAGCGTTTCAGGAACGCTTTTTAATGTTGAGGTTTTTTTGAAGCAGATCTGTTAATAAAAGTTGAATCTAAATCGCACCGCTACAACCGTAGCATACGTTTCAATGCAATTGCATGTATGCTTGTCGGAATCAAAATAGTTTTATGCTTGGCCTTTAGTCAATTTGGCAAGAGCTCAACCAACGGCGGTGGGAAAAGAATCCGGATTCCTTGAGGTTTCAGAACTATGTAATGGAAAACTTGTGTTCAGAAAATCTGTTAGTACGTTGTTAGTTAAGGCGCAAGAGCATACTTCACTTCACTAACCAGTTTTTCGAACTTAACACTTTTGGCAGAATAATCTTGGAAACAGATAACCGTAGCTTCGATGGATGGTATACTTATTTCACAACATATAAAGCCACAATCCGAAAGTCACGGGCTGAGAAATCAAAGTGGTGAAAAAAGCAGGTTTCCAATATGATTGGAGTTGATGCTATCCCACATTTTCTCCGAAAACTTGCTGTCGATCATGTTCGCCAGTGACCAATATTCTTGCAGGACAGGGTTCGAAGGATGGTTTTACGGCACGTCATGGATGACTGGATGCAGCGGTTTCTTCCCAGCATCGCACACTGAGAAGTCAACAGACACCGACACGTGGACTATGCACAAGTAAGGAAATATACGACAGCCGCGTGTGTTGCATGTTCTTCAACGTCCTCAATGGTTGGGGTTAATGTTAGTTTTTGTGAGGTATTTTTGCACCAGCACTGCTACTTTTTATTTGTTAAAATGTTTTCTGAGATGTTAACTCAAGATTTGGTGAATGGCGGTTAAGAATAGTTGGTGAAACAGGTGGTATCGATTTGCTACACGTTTGTGATCTTAAAATGAAAATCGTTTTGTGTCCTTGTCAAGCGTTTGTTAGCCGAAGTGACAAAGTGGTGAAGCCTGTGTTGCAGTCAACTTGTTTCAATTGTCTTTGCCCCATGCGCAGATTAAATGGAACCACTTTTCGTTAAGCAAATCAAACTTAAGCGAAAAGAATATAAGAGATTTTTTCTTACTACCTGTCCAAAGCAATTACGTTGTTCATTAGTTACAATGGAAACAGCACTGGCAGTCTTTCGCAACGGACAGATTCAGATGGTCAGCCACATGAGCTGTTGATCGCTGTAACGAAAATCAACAGAACAAATCATAAAAATGAGGGTCAGTATTTTCGCTTCGTCTCGACGCAGCTGCTTTCCTTCTACTGTAGCCACGGCCCCACGTCCGGTGAAACGCAATCCGTGCGGCTTGCCCCACAGAGGTAGCCAGACATTACCGTGGTACTGCCACTGTTGACCTCCGTTTCTTGATTTTGTTTTTTCAAGAAAATACGTTATATCAGATACGGGCGTGACGCAGCGCGATACGAAACTGACCCGAAAGTACTCGAAAGGTGCGGACGAGTTCCATGTCTCCGGCTATTCGTCCTCGCAGAGTTTGCTGCAAGGGGTAAGGCGAGAATTGTCCATCTGCACTCTGTCAGCACTTTAACTTTGCAACAAAGGAAGAAGTGTTTCGGTTAACGACCACATGAACCTGCAGTGCAGAACTAACATTGCAGCTGCCAGTCAGTTTAAAGATGGTTATGTGAAGCTTTTGCTCACCGGCAGCTTGCAGCGCCGGTAGTTGATTTCAAATGATGCGTGCAAAACATTTCTTATCGCTTGCGTTTGTTGAAGCGCTGTCGTACCGGCGTTCCTCGCAAGCGTCTGCCTGTTGCATGTTCGTTATCGGTAAGGTCGTAGCGTTAATGCTTTAGATGGAAGCAAGCGGAAATGCTTGCTCTGTCTGTTGCTTCGGCGCACATGCGTTCGTCTGTAGTTTTGCGCGAAGTCACTTCGGTGAGCATTTCGCTAATTGCGTCTTTCGGCAGGATATTGATACTGTGCCTGAAGAAATTGGGCAGCCAACCACCGAAAGCGATTCCTACAAAGCTAATTCGACGCCCGATGGTCCGGAACCACCGCCGAGGCCCCCTAAAGACGCAGTATATTCGGTGGTAAGACATGGTGCCATGTCGTCATGTGTAATGGACCTGAGCTCAAAACATCAATCATTTATCATTAGCTGAGTTAATTTTGTCAAACGGACGTAGTTTGTAAAAATAAAACTTAGCACAGGCCTCGATGTTAAGAATTGTTAGGTTTTCGAGGCAAACGGAATGATGCAAATCTCCAAGATATCATGGACACTGACTTCACAATCTCTTTCCTAGGTCTATCATCTTCGGATATTGAACTGCAGCCAACTGTGCTAATATCACATTTCGTATCAGTTAACGATGATTAGACACAACCGATGACACTAAATTTCTTATTTAAACTTTCTAATCTAGTTGCACACTTCACTTAAAAGCTATGAGTAGACATGACGTAGCCTACTATAAATCACAGGTAATCTTTGTTTTTCATGTGCCCTCTTTAATTTGGTGGATTTCGACCTTGTTGGATTAATTTTTTTGTCCTTTAATTGGTGTAATATGTTGCATTATCTGAAGCCTATGGTTGACTGACGTGAATTATTTGATTAACCACCCTAATCTTTTCCATTTTCTTCCGGGTTTACTGTGTCCCCTGCTGTCCATATGGGTAACTATGGTGCGTCATCATGGCATACGGGTTACTATAGCATTTCTTCATGATCTATGTTGTTCACATTTGCTTTCGCCATGCTGTCATGTGCATTAAATTCCACATCTTCATTGCAATAGCATTTCATGGCTTTCAGCTGTCTACCCTGCATTGCCGCTTGTATGTACAAATTCTCTCAGCTATGTGCATATCTCGACTTCTTCATCCGCACATTTCTCATTTCTTCGCATGTTGCTTGCTATATTTGTAATTGATTTACTTTGTGCTTCCTGCTTATATATTGCACCGTTTTTTATGCTTATATGTGTGAGTGCATTGCTATCCCTCTTGGTTGGTCTTCGTAAATTCCTGTTTGATGACTGGTAGTTGCTGAGACATGGGGCACTGGTCGCATGTTGCGATAATTACGAAAAATTTGTGGTTTGTTTTCGTAAGAGCTAACAAAAACTGTTCTGCGAGATCGATAGAAAAACCCTCTTGCAACTTATTGTAACTATGAATTAATTGTTCTTTCCAAAAGTCCGCTTGTCGCTTTATGAAAAAAAGATAGCTCTAATTAACAGTTTTAATGCCACTGTAGCTTAAGGGCTGATCTTGCTTCTGTATTTACGATTATTATAATACAGCATTATCATTGATTTTATCACCTATACAGGACCTTATTTTTTAACTGGCGGGTTTGGAAAGACCCTAACTAGCGGAGATGTATTCGACTTCCTCTGTTACTTTTTTGGAGTGACTGTGACGTCTATGGCAACAGCAAAGTTGCTTTTGTTGCAACAAAAATTTTCAGTTCGTTTTTGTCTTGTTTGCGTTTTGCTTTGCTGAACAATCCCAACAGCGCTGTTCATATTATTCTTAATATATTCTACCGCTACGTTGACGTCAAATTCTTGTTTGTGAATGTCTGTTGCGAATATCTGCTGTATTATATCATAGAAGCTTGGAATGCGTTTCTTTAGCATTTATTTAAAAATAACTTTCCTCGTATACAGCGGACGTCCTGGAGAAATTTTAGTGAATATTATGTTTCAAAATCGAGTTCGTGCGTTGTGTTTAGCTACCGTTTTCCCGAGTCTTAAGCATCACATACGTTGATGGCATAAGCGNACTGAGAGGTGCCATATCCTGACGTCTCTTTGACTGATGCTACTATGTGACGAAGGTCTTGGCGTGCTGCGCGGANCAGCCGTGTGATTGTTTTGAATTTAGAGAAACACTTTGTCATGGTTCAAGACTAAATCAATTGACCGACGATTCTCAGGTGAAAAAAACGAAAGGTCAATCCGCCGTTGTTCCCAAAGTCGCGCAGAAGGCTCGCCGCGTTTACATTTTCCGGCACTGCGAGCGAGTGGACGTCACGTTCGGCAAGCAGTGGATCCAGCTTTCATTTGATGCGAAAGGTATTGGCTGAGTTTTGACCGATCATGATACGTCAGCTCATTTTGTCAAAACTTCCAAGGCCTGGCGTGAAAGGCGAAGCTGCCGTAAAAGAGCCAAGTCTTTGCAGTTCGGCTCCGTTGAATGTAGCTTGTGCATATGCAGTGATTAACTCTGACAATGGCAGCCAAGAATGTAAGTCACTATAACAGTGTTTCCCAAACCTATCCGTCTCGCAGAACTCCAAATTAAATATCTATTTTTTTCGGACCTTTTAATACTCTAAAGAACGTGAACAAAATATACAAATATTTTATTCACGTCATTGCACGTGCAAAGTTTAAGCAGAAAATTCCGTGGGCGTTTTGGACTATTACAACATAAAGGTAGTACTGGAATTACCTAGTTAGGCCTAGAGGTGCATGTCAGACAACAATTGTGCTGCGATTAAGCTGAATAATGGCCCAGATAAAAACTAGCGGATGTTCTTAATTAGATTTTGGTTTACTGACCCTCCAAAACACATTCATAGACGCCAGATTAAGAACCCTTGCTCTATCTCGTGCTCTGTGCTGGTGTTCTATGAAATGTGGATTTACATTTGCAGTTTTATTGTTTAAAATAACACGCTTTTAGCGTGATTGTTTGTAGAAACCGAATATAAATGCAAGCGGGATTTTCATAAGTGTTGTTTTAGGTCGTGTGGTTTACTTGTCTGAATGTATAAATTGATAGTTTAAGAAGAGCTTGCAGAAACTCAAACTTAAACTGGGTTGATCTCACTTCTACAACTGAATTTTTAATAAGATGCAAGTTGAGAATGTAAGGATAAAAAGTACTACAGTGTAGGAGTCCTGAAGTTTCGAATGCAGATTTTTTTCTTCTGCAGGTCAGTACCATCGAAAAAATCTTAACATGCCGAAGAAGCTCCCTAAGCGCAACGGAGGCCCAAAGGACTTCGTCCACGACAGCCCCATCACTGAAATGGGGATGCAGCAGGTGCGTGCAAGCGTCTTATCGCTCACAGCAAACGCGGTCGACTGTTTTACTCGAAAACGCGCGGGTCTCGCAGATATGCGACCTGCTCGCTCACAAGTTCGCTCTCGCCAGCGCCGAGCGCGCCTCTGCATTTAATGACGTCGACACTTCCCGTGTCTGCACCTTGATCGAAAACAACACTCGGAATGCACGTTGCTTCATATACTCACGGCAGAAGACCAGTGCAAGATATCGTGTGATGTTTCAGTCAACTACGGCCACATCCGGCTTGTGCGCGCCGTCATCAACCTGTTTAACTACAGGATATGCTTAATTGATTGAGGCGATTTTTAACAGTCGTAGTGACCCGGCCTTGTGCGTTCGCTTGCTGGACTGTCATTTAATTCGTTTCATCCGTTCCGCTCTCGACTTAAACGTATGTTCTTGTTGAACTTTCGTTGCGCTTGTAATGGATGAGGAAGGTTATAATTGTGACGGCGTTGGGTTTTCGGCACACATAAACTCAGACAGCGGATACCACGCGATGGATGACTGTCGTTTCACGGAAGAAACCACGTAACCGACGCTCACCCGTTTTAATGTTGTTTCCCGCAAGCGTGCTCTGACCTGCTGCGGCGCGACTGTGATCAAACCAGCAATCGAAACGAGTGGTGCGAGAGTTTCATTTGAAAACTCAAAGTCGCTTATGTCAACATGCAATTTTGCGTTAAACTTAAACCTTCGCGAGGTGGAAGTCAAGTTGCTTAAATTTGCTACGAACTTGGTATTTTCCAAAATGAAACCAACACACCACTATGACGCTGTCGATGACTTGGCACCAAAATTAACGCGAAGAAGTTGCAAAAGAGAAGTGATTTCATTTCAAATTTCGTACCTCGTTTCTTTTGAATAAGTTGCGAAATCTGATGCAATCATTGCTGAAAATGGCTTCGGGCCGCTGTTGCCATGCTTCATTTTTTTAAATTAAGTGCGTTTTCGTTCTTTAACTGCAAGAACAAGAAATGGCGAACACGTTCACTTCTTTTTTCCCAATCAGGCTTGGTTTTTCGCACTTGCTGCCCACAAACTGTCATTGATGATAACCAGACAGTGAATTCAGTAAAAGTCTGAACTATAACGGAAACGACTGTGAGTACATCCCGTAAGATCGAGAAGCGATAGTAAGTGATATTTCTCATCACCGTCTAAGTTTATTGAATGCAGATAGTTTTTCATATTTTCCTGTTAGGAACTTGACGCCCTCAACAACTTTCAATTTGAAGCGATTCATTTTTAAGGTTGTAGCTTGCTACGCTACAGTTTACCGTTCTATGTGAAAATAACTATCAGTTCGAAGAAGGACATGAATACTGATTCCCCATTTGGCATAGCTTGTGTTGGCGCCGCCAACGCTGTTTTTTTTCGCTGAGACATTTCGGTCATTTTTTGCTGAGACATTTCGGTCATTTGTCTCACAGTTATATTAAAATTGGCCGTAACAGTGTTCATTAGCNTATATCTTCAGACATTCTGACCGAAATGACTTAATTTTTTTNGGTCGTTTCAAAAACGTTTCGGTCTATGACCGAAAAAATGACCGAGAAAAACAGGTTGGCGGGCACAGTTTCAATGCAAAAATGCCGCCACCAGATGNGAAAGAATAGTTTTGTGCAGAAGCTATCGTTTGTGATTTCCTTGCTTGAGTTTTTCTACTGACATCAGCTTTGAATATTTCAAACAACGTGATGCACGTTTTGCGCAAAAATTGAAGTATCACAGTTGAGGCTTTGCAATTGGTAGTTTTCTTCCAGGCTTTATTTCCCCCCAACTTCACATTCTTGCCAGTTGAAGAAAAGATACCGAATTAAAACCTTATGGTTGTACGTACTCCTTTGGTAGCAGTTTGATTGTCAATGGTATTCGATTTACCTTTTACTTTCCAGTTCATATGCGTTGAAAATTTCAGGCAACGTAACGGTGCTCAGAATGAAAACTAATAATGTCGTCGCGCGTTTCTTTATACAAGACACCGTGAATAAAAGTAGTGAGCTTACAGTGCGAGCATTCATAGAGAAACCGTTTTCCATCGGTGTTTACGTGTAGGTGAAGTTAGTTCGAAAAAGTGCATGGATTTACAAGAGAAAACTATTCGAAACGTCGCTGTTGTATTTGTATTCAGGCACCGAATTAATCAAATGCATTTTATACCTTACATTTTGGCGTCGATTTCGTCTGTTTGATTCGACCCACTTGCTTATTGCGAATTAACTCTTCAACACACGCTGAAATCATGCGACCACCCTGGAATCTAGTGCAGAAAAAGATCGAACTGATTCCCAGCAGTTCTTTGCTTTGCGCCAATTGTGGTTCGTCTTGCCCAACAGTTCCGGTTCGGAGCTTCTGAAAGAGAAGTCAGTTTGGTTTAATAGTGAAAAATCAGTAAAACGCCTTAAAAAACTCTGGATTTAGTTCCTTTGTAATTCAATGTGAGAAACTGACCTTGAGAACGAATGTTAAAAATCTTGGTTCAGAAACAGTTACAAGCCGTTTATAGATTTGGAAAGAATTTAAAGTGATCAATGTGACTCGTACACGGAAAAGAAAGAACTTAGGTGATCAATGTGACATTGGAAAGAACTTAAGTGATCAATGTGACTCGTACACGGTCTACGGCTGACATGCGTTTAACTAAGGTACAACGGGCTCGAACAATTTATTGTTCGGTGACAACGACCGCGTGCTGAATTGCCAAAGCACGCTGCAGTGCGTGCAAAGGTGTAACTGTCGATCAACCAAATGCAGTGATGATCGGCAGCGTATTGGAGGCGCTTGAAATTAGTGTTTTCGGCATTCAAAACTGAATTGTTTGGGATTGAGGTTAGGAACCCAGCCTATGGAAACGACGTTGCAATAGAGGCAAAAAAGTTGTGTTGACTGTGACGCCAACATGTTCGTTTTCACAACTGTACCGTGTTACCCGAATAACGTTAGATTTGATCATCACTTTTCAAACTACCTATAGTTTTAAAAGGTCCTCTACTTCATACCTTTTACGAGAGTATTCTTGAACAGCAGTCAAAGGCGCAGCCAGGGGGGGGCTGAAGGGGCTCAAGCCCCCCCCCCCTTAGCAATCAGAATATTGATGTTTATTTCTTAGTTATTCACCAACAT
>JGI24158J21664_10003462_pt1 | contig 19809 bp, 10 predicted proteins | sample Ectturendosymbi3_FD_21664 | JGI IMG/M metagenome (IMG submission 21664) | reverse complement strand
GGGGGGGGGGAATTGCGCGGTTTTAACCCGGTTGCGGGTCTGGTTCTACTGTACCAGTTGCTTTGTCCGAATTTTCAGCGTGGTATAATTGCCTCAGTAACGACAATGAAATGTTGACATAATGGCAATAATTCCCTAAGAACTGTGCGACAATGAAATATGTTACCACTAAGAAGATGGTAAAGTTCGTTGCCCAATGGGTAAGATATTTATCAAATTCTCGTCAATGCATCAATATCCAGGCATTGACCAAGATTCTCTGCTCTGAAGGTTAATTGGGAGCATAAAAATTTTGTTACTTCTATCAAAAATTTGGAACAAGGCAAAGGTTTACTAGACGATGGCAGTTCTCAGAAAATCATGAATTTTTAAACAAACTATATTCTATTAAAAAATTACTTGATTTTTCACTGATTGCTGGGTGTAAATGCTTGGCATAAACGGAGCTGTTAGACAAGACGAAGACACTTAGCGCTAAGTAAAAATGTGCACTGGAAATAAATTTAGCAACATGTGCAATATGCCGATAGGGTACTAGGTATTCGAAAAGATTCTGTACTTCTTGGCAGCACCTAGAAGAACAAAACATTCTTGGACAATAAGCAAAAAAGAATCAAGAAAAAGGCAGACTATTAAGTTGTTAAAAGAGTCTTATTCACGTTATATTCAAGTCAACAAACCATATTAAGAACTTCATAAGCGCTTTTTCCAGCTAGTTCATCGGGCTTAGTGACACTGACTGTTTTCATGCTTCCATACTCTCCCACAGCTGCAGCAGCATCCCTGAACATAAGATCAAGATCAGTGTCTGTCTGCTGGACTAGTCTGGAAATTTATGCGTTGGCATAATTTAAATTGTTTTATTTTCATCATTTTTTAGCCAAGTATAACAACAAAGTTTTGTTTATGTTTGTGGTGTAGCACGAAATACGCGCAGTTTATCTTGCATCGAGATAATATAGATAAGACAAGCAGGCTTGAAAACACAAAAACCCTGGAATCACTATCTTAAAAGTACGATCGCGACTTTGGGTGCCCTCATATTGTAATTTTAAATACATTTTTTCGTTTCTTCTCCGGGTACAAACAAAATTACTTTTTGCAGTCGCTTGTACTCACGTGAAGTTATCAATCCCAAAGTATCCCAGCATTGTTTCAAGCGGAGGGGCCGAGAAACAATATGTCATCGACATCTTTGGGTAGTAGTAAACAAACGACTCACACATTTCTTCGTAAGAGCTGAATCCTCCCTTTTAGCAAAGATGTCAGAAAAAAACATTGTTTTTGTTCAAATAGATAAATGCCACCAAGGATTCGTTTCAAAAACAAGGTTTGGAAATAATTTTGTAGCATGGTCTATACTTCCCACACTTTTTTTTGTTTGAAAAAAAATCTGTTTCATCATATCGAGCGAACTAATTTTGTAATAATTCCGTTACATGATTGCTGTAAAGGTTATGTGACATTAAGCACAATGATCACAATGATATAGCAGAAGTGCTCTTCTTATGACATTTATTTGTTTATTCCAGTATGATGGCAGGCCTGAGACTGAAGTGATCATTGATTTATTTCACAAAATTAATTGGCTTTTTTTCACAAATTATCCGTTCCACCATGCAGATATTTGTTTAAAAACTAGTCATCAGTTCGTTTCGTTTTGTTTTTCACCATGATGATGGCTTACCAGAGTAATGTTCAATCGTACATTCTTGGTTTTGTAATTACAAACAACTTGCATGGAATCTTCTTTTGTGAAAACACGTTCCTGCTTTAAATGTCGCGTTTCTTGAAAGTTAAAATCGTAGGATTTGTCGCTTGCAATCGGTGCAAGCTCGACACCATTCCTACAACAAACAAGTATTTTTGACACCATTCCTACTACAAGCAAACATTTTAGCCTTTTTTTTTCCTTCGTCATTTTTGCTGTCGTTTTCACGGTGGAAAATTCATTCATTTGCTCAAAACTCTTGAGGTGTATTTTGGTTTCAACACACAAGAACGACCAACGCTTCAAAACTGCTTCAAACAATTCATTTTGACAAGAGCTGGAAAAAGTACTGCAAATGCTTGCCTTTGTGTATCGCTCATTGTTTTTTTAGGCAGTCGAAGTGTTTGATGCTGACGCTTTGTTCTTCGTTCCTTTTTCTAATACGTTCTACATTGTTCTGTATGTATTCTTTCCATCGTTTGACAATTGTATATTCTTAGCTGCCGTTATCCAAACTCGGTGATTAAGTTTCAATATCAAAATTACGTTTGATTCTGCGAATATTTACAAAAATTGCTGATTACTTAAATGTTATCAAAGTTTTGCAAAACCGGGCGACATAAGTCGCAAAACTTTAGTGTTACATCTAAGTGTGAGATCAGGTTTTTCCCATTTAAATGGAAGTGAGGTATGACGTTTCCCAATCCCGGCCTAAGTACACACCTGACAGTACTTACCTCCCATCCGCCACATTTGTACGGTGCATGCAAGAGTGGACGTTTGCACTTAAAGTACGCAATACGGTGTATTTATGCAAAGAATGTTCTTGAATGAGTTAAAGGATAATCTTTAAATCGATTAGTACTTTCACGAAATTGTCCAGAAACCTTATTGTTAAAAGGAACTAATTTATAAAAAAAAAAACGTAAACAAATTTTTTCTGCAATGCTGCTTTATATTCCCACATGATCATGAGATATTTTAAGGAACGCTGTAATTCGCCGGAAGCGAGTGAACTATTTCTATAACTTGGTCTGCTCATTTCAGTTGACTAAGGATCTCAATAATTTTCTTACAATTTAATGTAACTGAATGTTTGTTATCTTGTAATTTTCAGCCACAAATCTACAGTCTGGCAAGCGCTTGTGTAAAGTCGGTTGCTTGCTTGTGACTAGTGTAACGCTGACTAGATTGCTGTAACGCTGACTAGTTGCTTTTCGTTTTCAATAAAAACAAGCTCTTCGATCTTTGCTAAAGCAGAATATTTTTCTGATGCCCAGTGCATATGTCAAACAAAATATTATATCTTGCTGTACTTACGACAAGTAAAGCAAGCTGTTGCATTTGATAGAATGACTATTTTTGTAGGTTTCTCAAGTGAATGAAAAATAAACAGTTATAAAATACTTTGTTAAAAAAAATAAATTTTCACCATTTTTGAGCTGCATCGCTTAGAATTCAGGTCTCAAACTCAAATTTCTCCTAGGGCCAAATTAGGATTATAAAGTAAACCGAGAGCCGCATTATGACGCTGACAGGACAATGGAGGTACCTGAACCTTACTATAAACAGCTTTTACCTTTTATTTCTTGCGAAAGGTATCGTGAGACATAAGAAAATCATTTCTAGTCATCTCTAGGTTCGTTTCAAAGCAACTACGCGCAAGCCAAGCACTTTAAAACACCAGTGAATAAACCCAATAACTTAAATGTTAATTATTTAAACATTTTCGGAAAACATACCGAGCCGCACAAAATACCCTCGCGCACCACATGTGGGCCGCGTCTTTGAGTCCCCTGACGTAGATAGAATGTGTTCTAAAGAAGCTCAGCTTACTCTGAAACCGGCGAATGCAACTAGGTCTGTTACTGTATTTTTATATATATGGTAACAAAATCTTTTAATGTCAAATTTATCTAAACCGCTTGACAGCAGCAAAACACTTAGATATTTCGCACTTTTCATAGCGTAATGGAAATGCTTACAGGTTTAATTTTTCGTGATTGCTAAAGATCAAATACGGATTAGAATGTCCGTATGAAATCTGGTTTAATATTTAAATACGATGTATGTAAGATTTAAATGAAATCTGTTTAAAGATTTAAATCTGAGTTAAGATGAAAAGATTTGAATCTGATTTAAAGCAATGAAAGCAATTTCGACAAAAGCAAAAAACAAATTTTCAAACCAAGCACGTGCCTGATTGCACAATGTTTTTCCCAAATAAAACAGGCGTTTTGCAAATAAATAAAACGTAAGTTTTTCTATAACAACCAATTCTCCATGAAGTTTTGTTCCAATATACAGTAAATTCTTTACACAGATTTGTCTATCACTAACGCATTTTTATCCTTTGTTATTGAAATATAGAAAAACTACTTTTACGAAAAACTAAAGCTGAGACTGTTCATTAACAAGACCCTGAGCTATCAACAATGGCTGGCTTCGTTTCAATTTGCTTAACATGCGAAAAATTCGAGCAGAATATTAGCCAAAAATGCTCTTCACTTTTTTCTATATAACGGTTTCAAAACGTTAAATACTGAAAAGCATGAAAATCAGTGATCTTGATAATAGAGACTCTGCCGTGTTTCGATCAACAGATAGTACAGATATGAGAAATTGTTGGGTGATGTCAAACGCGCTTGCATTTAAACCTTACCTAGTTTTCAGCCTTGCTGAGTTAAAATTATGGGTTTTTCGAGTCCACAAAACTTTAAGCACCATTGGCAAGACGGTTATTATTTCGAATTATGAGAATGGCGTTGTATTTTCATCGCCTTTTGCTTTTTGTCTTATGCAAGTTGTCATAACAAGTGAAATCTTCTTACAAAGTGTCAAACAACAAAAAAAGTTTTCAAACAAAAACTTGAAAATCTCGTATTCCAAAACCTAACCGAACAACCACAACCGCCACTAGTTGCTACCAGTCAAATTTTGCAATAAACATTTTTTCTCTGTTATTTAGTCTACAGTGCAAATGTTTTGTCAAATACTTACCTGATATGCCTCAAAGTTACTTGCTTAGCCAGTAAATGGCTGTGAAGCTGCACTCCAAATATATTGATTTCGGAAAGATTATCCTGTTCCATTCCCTGCAAAAAAATAAGACAAAAATGAACAATTTATAAAAATTATAGGCAAACGTTTATGTCCAAGAATTTTGTCGGTGGTGTTATTACTATCATTTTTGCTCTTACGTAATGCGATCGGTCAGATAGGCAGCAACGGATAATTTGGTACCACTGAGCTTGCTAGCTGGTTGTTTGTAGCTGCCCACTCCAATCATAATGTGGTTTTACGATGTCCGATTTGTAACTTGAACGACCGTTTTGCAGCCAGTGACTGCGCAAACAATACAGTAGTGTATTTCAAAAACGTGAATTGGACACAGGGTCCACTGAACAGCAAGCACTCATGTAACTGGCCGTCCATCACTCACTGAAGGTAAGCCACACGAATTGCTGTAAGAGTGGAGCAACATCCAAATAACACAAGTGGTTTCGTGATACAGAAATGATATTTGCTTGCGGGGCAATTGCAACACAAGGAAGAAACTATTGAAATATGAAGCTCTCATAAATACTTACAGCAAATTTTCTGTGAACACAGTTCCTGAAAATCAGTTGTGTAAAAAGTCAGGTTAATCCAAAAATAAAACTTGATGCAATGCAAAACTTTGTTTTATGTTAACGCAGTTTAGGTTCAACTTTTCATAGTACGACAGACCCTTTTCATTTGCTTGGATCATATCATGTAACCATCAGTAGCATCTCTTACGGGTGAATTGTATTTAGGTGGGAATTTTTATTTTTGCAACGTTGCTTCATAGCATGCAAATGTTGCAAAAGTTGAGAAAACAGTTGCGTTGAAAGGTGAGATGCACAAAAGGTTTTTTACACTTTAACCTTGGTGGCCTCGGTGGCCTCCAAGACATTTCAAGAGACCGCAACAGTTTCATCTAAATACCAAGATGTTCGTAAAGCGAGGTTTTAGTGTATTTTGATGTTGATTATACAGCGAGGTTCTAACTGTATTTTGAGAGACATTTGGAAGAATTTGAGAGACCGTTTCCGTCTCTCAAACCACATTAGAAAATACTGGATGCACATACCACATTCACACCGAGAGCAGAATAAAAGGTAAAGAGGCTTGGTAGCCTATCACCTTTTATCGATGAAATCAACACACCTGACTGACTAAGCTCAACAACGAAACACCGTATTGCATAAGAGATTAATGACTTAGACTTAAAGATTCACGCATTTACGTTCATGAGTGCAGTAAACGTAAAGATTCAAGTATCCTTAAATGACATCATTTTCAAGACGCAATCTGTGTATTGGTGTTGTGAGAAAAGTTTTAGAGGACATTTGAGATATGGATGAAATATTTTTGCTCTAATGTATGTAAATAAATTTACTGTGCGCACGATAATACAAAATGTTAGTTATTTTAAGATTGGAGTTAAAGAAAAACAATATTTCTGACCACATTAGTGCCTTGAACGATTAGTTTGCTTTTAGTTCAAATACCAATCTAGGCAGGGGTGCAGTGGAACAAGCAGCTAATCAAAAAAAATTGCTATGCATTTTTACTGGCATAGAGGTTACTAGAGCTATTGCCTCACCGATCCTAGACATTCCGCTGAACACATGGCTGTATCTAGAAACGATTCAGTATTAGGAGGGATGACGTGGTTGTAGCTGGTGATCTGATGCCCAATTTCCATGACTCCAGCGTCAAACTGTCTCAGCTGGGAGGTGTACACGAATCTTAACCCAGACGAGTCCACAACCCCTGCAAACTAGAAATTATTACTTTTATACAATTATTGCGCAAAGCGTTTTATTGTCGATTTAGCCTTTTGTTTACTTGATTAAAAAAAGTAAAATTTACAAAAAAATTATCCACTTCAAGTAGCAGTACACTCAGAAAGAAATATTTTATATTGTAAAAAGTAAAGGGATGATTTAGTCATGTATGGATTTTATTATTCGCACATGAATGTAGAAGTATCTTAGTGTTTGTAACATATTTTCACAAAAAGCTGTTTGCTGTACTACAGAACCATGCAAGGTTGTATAAGTAATTTAGAATTAGAATTGTGGAACCGAAAGCATTCAATTTAGTCTGCTTTGCTTGTTTTAAAAATGAGAAAATAAAAAATTAGCAGCATCTAATTTACTCAACAAATCAACCCTGAAAACTTGTTAACCACTACGATATGCTACCGGCAAATCTCACGGACAGTGACGTACCGCCTTGTATAGTTGGATTGTCGTAATGAGTCTCTACTACCACGTATCTTGGAGCGTCTTCAGTTCCAAGAGGCAAACCAACATTTTTAGGATAATGGAAATCCTAAGAGAAAATCGATCGTTTACGTTCTTGGTCGTACGGTCAAGAAAACCTTTTGGTGCATATCCGTGGATTTTACACACTTCTCCAAGCCATAAGTGGCTGCTGATTGCTACATTAAAACCTTACTCACAGCAGGCATGATGCGAAAGAAAAATTTTGCAACGAATTGTCAAAGGCACTCACTCCTGCTCCAGTAGCCCATGCATGCATTACGAACTGACAGCTATTGAAATCTTGAGGCATGTTGTTGGTATAACATTCCGCATTCTGTCCCACGGATTCAGAGCTCTGCGAAAAATGCGGAAACCTGATGCTTTGTTCTTACGATTAATCAGCTATTTTCGTGGACTATAGCCTACAGAGTGAATTACACTGAGTTGCAGATCTTCAAGGTACAAGGAGAATTTTATGGAAGTTAGTTAGACAGTTATGAGCAAAATTCAAAAATATGCATATGGTTACCGTCACGTCGTCTTTGCAGCTGAACACAAGCATGTGATGAAGGTAAGCCTCATTGCCTGGTTGTATGATTGGTTCAATCTGAAAAGAAAGCTTCTGTTAACGCTATGCATTCTTTATAAACCTGATGAATTCGATACAGGGATCTTTTGAAAGACGAATTCGTTTCAAGTTCAAGGAAATATAAAGGAAATATTAAATAAACAGATTGCTTAGTCGTTTCTTTTGAAGTCGAAACCATTGCCGTATCATAGCAGGACAACCTACGTCCTAATTCACTGACCACAAGTACACTGCCATCGTTGCAACATAAAAAAAAAACTAAATCGGATTTGTTTGGCCATCTACTACTTTTAATGAAAATATGCGAAACGCTTCAGGCTAATAACTTTTTTTTCACCCCAGGGAAGTATCGATAGAAACCGATAAGTAGAAAAATCTCTTGCTGTCGCTTTCAAACTTGTTGTAAAGGCGTGTCATGCTCTTTTGACAGAGTTGAAAATAGCTGAAAGATACACAGTTTTTCTGGAAGCGAAATACCACTATCCTATGAACTTCTTTCCGCGACCCTGACAGGCCTACAGATTGCTGCGAAACTAACGCCGCTGATCTTGGCAACTCACTTTAGGCTTTTCATACACCTCATAAACCTCATACCAAGCTTTCATTTTGAGATTCTCCAAAATTTTATGTGTTTCGTTCCTGTGAGCAAAACTTATTTTTGAACTTACCATGAGATATACACAACTCAGCTTGCTTCATTTAATTCAATAGCTAACCAGACATAAACTCGACGATTTTTTGCTTTCGCTAATGTTGTTAGAAATTGACTGCATTTCTATTTTAAATTTAGTTTCATACTTTCTTTTTGAATCATTTACCTATACTTCCGTTAAAGCTCGCCTTTGCAAACGTTGTCTGCATTCAAGGGACGTAATGGTTTGTATAAACTTAAGAAGAACAGGCTTTCAATAATAGAATCGTATGTACAAAAGGCTTACTTTCACTAAATGATGCTTTCCTTTGATCTCAGGAAGTTTGTGCAATCTGCAATTGTAATACGTGTCTACAGCAGGGAGTGCGAATCGGTCGTTCGTCAGATCAAAGCTTTCGTGCTCTTCTCCATCAGGAAACATTGACTCATCCGTAGTGGCTGGATCAAGCAAAAGCATGCTTTTTGAACCTGTGAAAGCAAAAATACAAAACTTAAACAAAGACCGGTAATCGTTCTGGTATCGCAAAAACACCTGGAATATTGGAAGCAGATTTAGGTGACCTTCAGGCAAAACCCAATTCTCGTATTCCTATTTATGCATTGTCGTTTTTTCGTTAAAAAAGTGCACGCTTTTCTTTCAACCATATCATAAAAAGTTGTACAGCAACATTTGAAAAACATTTTTTATGACAAATGTTAAACAAGGGTGAATTCAAACACTGGTTGGTGTGCGAGGATTAAACAGCTTGCCACAAAATTTGACTTGCACTTTTCTACAAGTGTTTTAAGATTATACTTAATATGCCCAAGTGTTTTGAATGTTTGCGAGCCGTTTCCAGGTTTATTGGCATGTTGCTTGCTTCTAGTTAAGCCAAGAGCAGTAACTACTCTATAACAAAAAAACTGAGGACGCTTTAGAAATAAATACAATATTTAACATCGCGATAACTGGTTCTTGGCTTAAAAGATCTTTCTTAAAAGGCCTTCTCTTGATAGATACTAGGGAATGCTACACATGAATTACAAAATAAAAAAGAAATTGTGAAACTTGAACTTGATAACACCGCTTTTCCAACGCGATATTGTGACCGTTGCGCTTGAGCACCGCACCGGCATAGCTAAAAATATACGTTTAACAACAAATTTGGTTGATGTAAATTTTGCAGGAATTTCACAAAAGTGTTTTTGAATTTGATCATGTGCTTTCAGTTTTAAAACTTTTTGAGAAGGTCAAAAGTATTTAAAAATTTTAGAAAAGTCGACATTTGATATTGATGCGTGACTATCAATGCTTTGCAACATGTCACATTTCACAGCATGCCTACTGAAAGCAGCGTCCCAACCAAAAATGCACCGTTTTCATAAGCTTATTAAACTTTGCTAAATCTTCCACACTGATCTTCATCTGGTTTCTTGATGGTTTAAGTGTGTCATCCGGATCTTTATGTTCTACAGAATTTAGGTTACGGAATCTATGTTCAACCCATGTAAATGCATAAAATTACTGAGTCATCCTGGGCTTGGGCGTCGGAAGGATTTTTTCCAAGGGCAGGAATAGTGGATTTTTCCAGGGTAGCCAAAAAGATTTTTCCAGGGTCGAGTCGAAAGCAGTTAAATTTCATTTTATCCACTCGAAACCAAGGAAACAACCTTCTCATTGTTAAAAATTTAATAGAATAATGTTGCATGTTGAAACCCAGGTGGAGGGCCAAGTCCCCCTTGCCCGCCTTCCGTCGTCCATGATCCTGGGTAGGGGAGCTCTTACCTCTGGCCTGGTTGTGGTAATCTTCCTGCGAAAGGTCATCACCGGAAGGGTCATCTTCCCCGTAAGCGTAAATAAGCTTTACAGTGTCGGCCTGATAAAACACGAACATTGTGTGTTTAACAATGTGATAAAATTTGCAGCAGAGCTTCGTCATCGCAATGGACATACAAAGCAACTTCAAATCAACATGGGCAATCGCTGCAGAACAGTTTTCTCTCTTTTGTCCATTTCCTTGACGGAGGCCTGCCGATATGAGGTGTAATGAAACATTAGCGCAGTTTCAACGTTTTGCAAACATTGCTCGTTGAGGTTAATTTAAAAGAAAGATTTTGTCGCTGATTTCTCGGTCTACAACATAGTGATTGAAAATAGAAAAAATGAATTGATCCTTCTTAGCTTACCGAACTGTAGGGGTGTGGTAAGCGCAATCCAACTTGAATATTTCGCCTTCTTGTGCAGAGAAAAAAGATTGCCGAACTTCAATTACGTGAACTCACCGTAATCTCCACGTCGTGCACATTCTCACAACCTGCCAGCTGTCTTCTAAACTTAAGCACTGTCCATCCGTTACACTCTTTCCCAGATATCAGCTCGAGGTTTTGTTTCAAATCCAAATTTGGGAAACCATTACCATCTAAAGGTCCATGACGGTCCTGGTGTGAATTTTGTAATCGTGAGGCACTGAAAGCTAAGCAAAAGCCTAAGCTAAAAATCCACAACCGCTGTAAGCTTTAGGCTAATATTGCTCATTTTTACTGTTGTTATTAGTACCAAGTTGTGAAAAAGTTTCTAAGCGCCGTTATTTGTTAATTCTGGCAGCATCCTTTCAACCAACAAAATGTTCATCAACCTTCACTATATCTAGGGCAACCAATTTTTTACCTATATACTTGAAACTTTGACTTTATAATTTGCGCATTTCGACTTCATTGTGGCCTACCAATTTTCTGCGCTTGCAACAGGCTACTGTAAGACCACGTTTCTTGCCTTACCACACCTAGCCTACTATGCAGTTGCAATCATCTAGTTGTGGGCAAAACAATATTACTACGTCAGACGTCGCAACAAACCCATTATTATTTCAGAATTGCAACTAAACTGGCAAAAGCATATCAATATCAGTTGTTGTAGCTTCAATAAAATAGTGACAAAGAGAAAAAACTGTGCTGCAACAAAACTTTGACCAACCGATAAATTTTGACCTAATGATAAACTTTGACATTATTTTGACCTGATAACTTTCGAGTCACTCGTGGTATCAGCGTGAAGCCTGGTTTGTGGACGTTTCATAACCTTCAAAAACGGCAAGAAATTTTTGACTTTAAAGACGTTTGGTTGCCCTAACTATGATAACCATAACTAATGTTTTCAACTAAATGATACTAAATGATATAATCTTCTTCAGTTTTTTACTTTCATCTTACCGTAATTTTCGCTTGACCGTTTTTGACCCAACCAACATGAATATCAGCATCCCGCATAGAGCCGCTCGGTGAAACTCCTAATCCAATCCATCCAGTTGTATCAACGTGCAGCTATAAGCAAAATACTTTACAGTTAGAAGAAAAAGGTCTCGTCTGAATTTGTTGACTCGACTCAAACTAATATGAGTGTTCATTTTTAATGACACCCTACAATTTAAAGATTTCGCTTTGAAACAACCCCTTGATTTGAATCAAGTCACATTCCTTTTTCGAAAAAGTAGAATTGATCCCACTATCTGTAGGAAAGCTTTTTAACTGAGTTGATGGCATATTTTAAAAATTGCTACTGACTTCTTTAAATACATTTGCACAAGTTTTTTAACACCGCGAATAATATAGTCTGATCTATTTCGAAACTCGAGGCAACAATCAGCCTGAAATCGGCCTGCTTTAATTTATCAGGCGACCGAACGTAACTTAGATTTTATGCGATGTAGATAAATATGATTTTATGCGATGTAGGCAACTTGGATTCAGACAGTTCGGGGATACATTGTACTTGAGCAAGATTTGCGCTGAGTTGTATGAATTTTGCAAAGAATCGGTCATATTCCTTGTCAATTCAGCCTTTAGTTTGTTTATTACGCAGACTTCAATCATTTTTACATCAGGAAGCCCGCAGTATCGCTGTTGCTATCGTTTCACTATTTTTAAAATACCTCATGAGACAATCATTTTAACTGTAAGACGTCTTTGTGGTTCCGCCTTCTGGCAAAGCAGGAGAGTGCGAATAATTCAGTCAATTTGTTGATCGAATCCACGTTTCCAGTCTCAGGCTGCCAAGTCACTTCCTTTCTATTGCAGGTGCCAGCCGCGCGATGCAAACGGCTTACGAACGCGTTTGCGTTAAGGCCCGTCTACGCTTAGGACGAGCCAGCAGTTGGCAGGCGCAATCTTTTGTTTGTTTTATCGGGTCGGGCAATTCTGCGCCGTGCACGCTTGGCACGGCAGCTCCCGGACGTAACAAAAAAAACAAAGGCGCCGCGTGCGCACTGCGCCGCACGTGTTTTCAAAATTTTTCGCAACGCAATTGCCGCGTGGAAATATAGTAACTTATGATGAATTTTCGGGTCTTAAGGAATACTTTTACTGCTTTCTTAATTTACACGTCGCAGCTTTGTTCGCTGCCGCATATACGCAAGTAGGATTTCTTGGTGTGCTTTTCCCTGGTGGCGTGACTTCGTTGGCCCGTGGCACTGTGTGGTGAGCTCATTAACAATTAGGAGTGGAACATTACGTACAATTTTGGTAATACTGAAGTCAGTCATCTGGAAAGTAATAGTTGACACCAGAATATGAATACATAGGCCTGTTGAATGCCTACATAAACCAACTCCTTCCACTAAATGCATTACGTAGCACCAACGTCATTTAAGCACTGGCAAAAGGCTCTCATACATTTGCCATACAGTATAGAAATAATAATATTTCTATTGCAACTAGCTGCACAGTGCCTCTCAACACTTATTTCTTTGCCAAGCACAGAAAATGCGGTTGCGTTTCCAATAGCGGAATGCTGGGAGTTGTTGGCAGGAACAAAACTTTCTGTCCGCTACATCTCTGCCTTTAAAACTACATTTATGAATGTGGAGTGCCAGCTTCAGCACTTGCCTCAAGAACTATTTCAGTGACTGTTGCATTCAAAGAACATGAATCTCGATTCGGACTTGATTTCTATCTCGATGGAAGCACGTTTGGGTTAAGTTATTTGTTTTTTAACTTGCAATCGTTGCATTTGTTATGCAACATTTTCGACACAATGCCCCTTTGAAAAAAGCTGTGGAAAAACAACTTAAAGCCTTTAAATTATAAGGCAATCCAAGGGCGTACGCAAGGGCAGGGGGNATTGGGGGTTAAAAANCCCCCTTGAGCTTGTCATTTTACAAAAACTTTATTGCCTGCGCAAAGAAGTTTAATTGTTTTCNAGTACTTTTTGCTTGTTAATTTGTTGCCTTAGTCAAATACCACGGAATGAATTTGCACGCAAATCTCAAGGAACATTGCAACTGGGCCAAAAACTAATAATTAGCTTTTGGTGGGATCTGCGTTATCGGTTGAATCCAGAAAGCATCTCGCCACTNTTTGCAGACCTTTNGNCCACTACGCAAGCATGTTTAAGATTGTGTTCCGCGATTGTTCACTTTATCCAAAACAATTGTCTTTATTTTGTNTGCTATGGCTGATGAGCGCAAGCGCTGACCGCATTGGCTAAAGGGGTAGGCAAACACCGACCCGCGGCCTGGTGCCGGTCCGTGAAACAAATGTTGCCGGGCCGTGCGAGACCAAGGCTAAATTGATCCAAACGTGCCTGGAACGACTGACATAACGAACACACTAAGAATGCCATTGACTACCGTAATTCCTGCGGCATCTTATTGCGGTAAAACAAGCCCAGGTCTCTCACCGAATCAGTACCATGATGAGTTACGAGTTGTAATAAATTTGCATGTGCCAAACATTCATTTTTTAATGAGGACCGGAACGAAAAATAATGCCAGGCTGAAACCGATCCGCAGTGCGAAAACGTTTCCCGACCCCTGGGCTACATTACCAAATTCTGTAGCATGATAGAACTGTTCCACAAGCTCAAAAGCAGCAGTTGTTAACACAGAACCATTCAGGCATTTCATAATGTCTCAGCAGGGAAAAAGAAAAACTAAAAGTTTGCTTGACTGGACTTCTATGCATAACCAAAAATCGAAAGTTTTCTTGCGTACTTTATGCGCATTCTCAATTCTTGTGTAGTTTAGCAAGATTCGATCTTTCAAGTCGGGGGTGTGCTCCAGCCAGTCCAGCCGCACACTTTCTATGCTCAACTGCTCGTATTCGACAAGACATTAGCGCAGTCTCATTTTGCAGTTGTGAATTGGTGTGACGCAATGATGAGTGTGATTTACTCCCCTGCTTCAATGCGCAGATTGATATTTTTGCAGTTATGAACTGCTGTGTCGTAGCGTTAAGTTTATTTTCCACCAACATCCTAACTGAGAGCGCTGATAGTTTATATCCGGTGCAATGGCACATAAAATAAGGGCAGCGAGTGTAGAAGAACATGCATATTATGTCAAGGAACTTCGCCAAATCATTCGTTTGAAAACATGAATATGACGTCAAATTGTGACGTCAAAAACAGCCACACCAAATACAAATGACTGACCACCATATGCCACTGAATGAAACCACCCCCCATGAAAATTTTCTGCGTACGCCACTGAGGCAATCACTCGTGTCGATCAGTAGTTATAGAAAAATAAAAAAACGAAGTTCTTCGCAGTGAATTCTTTTCCAGCGAAAACCCCAAATCCAAGTTCTTCGCAGTGAATTCTTCTCCAGCGAAAACCCGAAAAACAGAAATCAAATTTTTTCTGATGGGTTCAAAACGAAACCGGTTTGAAACAAATGTTTTTCCAGCTGCCCGTCTCGGTCTCAACGAACCAGGTCTCGACTACATCATTTGTATTTATCAAACATAATGAAAGTCTTTGGACTTCGTTTGTTTATACTATTTGTTTACTTGTTTGTCTCATACTCGTGGTCCAAACCAAGACTCCGACTCCCGACTCCGACTTTCCAAAATTTCCGACTCCGACTCCTTAACAAAAAGGGAGTGAAATTTGGTTGTTAAAATCAATGGAAATCGTGGTACACAGCAAGAAATCTCTGTTTCAACAAAAGTTTCAAAAGAAGTTGTACCATTTCAACAGGAATTTCCAATTTAGGAGTGAGTGTGATGTAAAAATGATCCAACTGAACACCCGGAGTCGGAGTTGGACAAAAAATATTCGACTCCGACTCCCAGTTTTGTCAGGAATCCGACTCCGACTCCACCCGAAAACCTCCGACTCTTTACGATTCCGACTCCGACTCCGGCTCCGACTCCGCAACCCTGGTCCAAGCAACATAGATTTATTGATGGTACGCGTAGGAAGTTGTAACAATGAACAAATACTGAAACAACACACCAACAACCACTTCATTGGCTCATGATCACATGCTGAAGCTTTACATAGGTTTTTCAATTTCTTTTCTTTTATCTTGCTTTACAAGTGTTTGGAACATCAAATTTTTTGTCAGTGTTACTAAACTGTCTGGAATTACCCCGTGAGTACTGCGTATGGAACCACAAATTAAAACTGGGCATGTGGCAGCGGCCACCGATTACACAAAGCAAATTGACGAATATCTACGCCCTACGGTAAGGACAAAATGTCAGTTTTGACCCTCCCAAAATGCTGTGCTTTGAAATTGAAAAATAAAACCTTAACTAATATCTGTTTGTAATAAATTAAATCTTTTGCGTTGTCGAATAGCAATTGCAAGATTTATTACTACTAGTTTTTGTCAACGAAAGAAGTACTTGACATTTCACTGGAATAATGTTTTTCAACACAATGGTTTTATATTTAAATGAAAAAATTAATTTCTGTGGAAAAAGATAAATCTAATTTGGGATTGACCAAAGTGCGGCCAGCGGACCATATGTGAACCCCGGGTACATTTCACAGACAGAGCCCACCCATTTGGTTTCAGGTTGTGTTGTACATGGCCAGCCAAAGCCGGGATTACGCTTCTGTGTCGGAGTGATGCCGTTTCGCGATACCTTAAGACGTTTACCGTTATGGTTTGTTGTGCTGAGAGCAACTATGAGCACGAAAGCCGTTGCGCAAGGGTGCTTGTGATTCAAACCCTTCACGAAATGCCTAGGCTATGCTAAACTGCACTTTAGAACAAAATATGCCAAAAAAAACTGCTGACCTGCGGGAACCTTCACACGATCAAATTTAGGGCTATTTGAAAAAAAGTTTAGGCACCTAATCTAAACCGTCGATTTTTGTAGTTTTTATTTCACCCAACGGATATTGTTATAGAGGTAGGGAACTTACTTCAAACGTTATGTTGCCATCATCGAATTTCCAATACAAACGCACTTTGCTGTCATCATCTAATTCCGTAAAATGAAGATAGGCTTCAGAAGGCTGCAGCTGGGCCTGACACATTCCTAACATAGCTACAGTAGCGACTGCTATCCAAATTTTCATGTTCTGTAGCATTTTACTGAAGAAAACTAGCAAGCTGAAAAAAGGTGAAAAGATATCGATTATTTTCAAATTAAAGTTGCATAAAATTTCTTTAATAGGTTTTGCTATGTTTGCACGTAAACTTGTTCTATACAAGATATGCTGCCACATTTGTTGAAAATTAAAAGAACTTTGCTCAGGATTTGCAGGTAAACACTTTGTAATATCTATGAATTTCGAGCTGAGCATTGAATAGAAAATATGACTTACCGAAGATTTCTAGGTAAGAACTGTCTTATCAGTTTCACAAATTTAAACTTCTTCAGGCAACACGGACTTCTTGCTTCAAACTCTTTGATCGTTTGAAGCTTACATCGTAAACTGCACGAACGGTCATAAAACGTCGTTTGCAGATTGTTTAATGTGTTGTTCCAAAGGCCAGCTTGCGAAAAGAGAGACGAAACAATAAGAGATTGATGCAGTCCAGTTGGTTAAAGTTTAAACTGTTTTTGCCAAACTAACTTCAAAAAAGTTTTTCAAATCCAACCGCAATTTTGCAAGTCGTTGTTAAACGAATCGTTACCTGATTTCGTAATCATCATGTGCGACAGAGTGATGTATAACTTGAAATAGCAAAGCAGTGAATTGTACTGTGATCTCGAATTCTGGGGTTATAATAAAGATTGAATTTGACACTTCCTTAACTTTTGAACGCCTAAGCGATCGCCAATCGTTATTACCAAACTGGGCCACTAGTAACCCATACACCATTTAGAAGTATTGCCTAACTGGGTTACTTGCGAACCATCCAGAGCAGGGCTACTCAAGTGGCGAGCCGCGGTCCAAATCCGGACCTTTGGACGGCGAACGCCGGATCTCATCAACCTCTCAAAAGAGTATTTTATGAACAGAGGTTTTTATCTCAGAATCTAGCGCTTTTAAACGTTCTTCTTAACCATCTGTACAACTGTCGATCAAGCTATTGTTTAGCTATATTGCACCGCACACTTGAGCTGTCTGTGTTAGTTTTTGCTTCAAAAGAATTATTCCGTCATTGTTGTTCAGCAACGGCTTGCCATTAAAACGTCTATCCTGGTAAAAACAGTAGAATGCAGGCTAGGAATGGCAGCAAAACCTTTTCGTGCCGAAAAAAATGGCAATTATACACATTTACTTGTACACAACATTGTAAGATGGTTGATTAAGAAAAACGATTTGGAAAGATTTTGGTCTATTGGAAAAGATGTATTGGATTTTCTTGAAAGTCAACAAAATGTGAAGGCTAAGGCATTTTCAGGTTTTTTAAGAATTCATGAAGAAATAGAAGCTCTTGAATTTTTGTTTGACATCAGTGGTGTAGGAGCTGGGGATGCAAGCTCATATTCAAAAGTTTCAATTTGTCAAAAATTTGGGCAGTAAAGCTCCTACACGTTTTAAAGGACGAGAAGAACGACTGTTTATACATACCTAGAAGGGCGAAATGCGTCAATTGATGAAATGCTTGTTAAATTGCAGAAATATGAAACATTTTTTTCAAAAAATTGTTATTTTTCTTTTGCAAACTACTTTTGCTATGTTAATTTTGGTGACGGCAATTGGCGGCAGGCCGAAGCCTGAATTGTGCTTCTTGCCGGGGCGGTTGAAGCGAATGCTGTTGCCCAAGGAGCGCTACGGCATTTGACTCAGTGGCTGTGGATCGAACACCCAACCTTCCAGTTGAGACCACTAAGCTATTGCCGTCCCTAAATTACTTTCTGCTGGCTTCTACTTTTTTATTTGGAAATACAAAAAACGTACATTCAAAACCGGTATTTTTGTAAAAACAACTAATATAGTATACGCTGTGCGTGCAGTATTGAAACTGACGAATTTAACATTTTGTGTGCACATGCAGTAGCGTGATGTAAAACCAATAAAGTCATCGGGCTGATGCGGAAGTGAAGTTTTGTAAATACACATTCCCAATCTTGTTTTAGAGGTGTTTTCAAAGCAACACTAATCACGCTTTGCTTCATACCTACAAATGATTTAGAAATTAATAAACTTAATTTTGTTGTTGAACATGGTACTGTAGTTCAGCTTGGTTGCACTACTATCAGACTATGATACAAACAGGCACAGTAATATAGTAGAACACATCAATTGAGTTTTATCAGAGCTGTCACTTGGAGTGCGCAAAACGGTGCATCGTATTGGTCGCACATGCATATCACTCTTAAGTAGAACACATCGATTTTCATGCGTTTTATAAGAAGTATGGGTTACAGCACGATTTGATGTCTTGCTTAAGTTGCTTAACGTTAAAAAGACGATTAATTGCAAGGTACTATATATATAGCTATGGTAGCTAAATATTTTTCTTGCACATTCCTGCTCTTTAAAAATGTTACAAATCTTTAGCTACTGGGCATCATGCATTCAGCCCCAACCCAGGTCAAATCTCCATTGATATCATCTTACAGTAGCAAAAAATATTTGGCTAAAATTAGCGTAGCCCACTTCACAAAATGATTTAGGGGAAGGTGGGGTACAGTCGACACTTTTTTGCATTTTTAACCACTGCTACTTTATTTCAAGTCCAAACAAGCTCAAAATTTGTCACACAATAAAGCAACTCTATATGCACCATATCATGCCAAAACATGGAAACAACGCCTTTCAGAAAACATTTTACAATCAATTTAAAACGGGTGCTTTTTCTGTCGAATGTGCCCCATGCACAGGGCACACTCAACATTGAGCATGGGGTACACCTGACCTGTCAATAAAAAGTTGGGTTGCATGCATTGCATAATGTTCACGTGATATCTCTTGTAAAATAGGCACTTTCTCACTGCCTCTCCACTTTTGTCACATTCTAATTAACCACTATCACTGCATAGCAAAACAAATTTGTATGATTACCAAACATTAAATGAAACCAATGCAGTATGCTGAAATTCATGCCTTACCATACAAATATAATGTGCCTCGAAGCACATAATAAACCTAAAAATGCTCATAGATTAAAATTATTCTGTACCGCATTCCATTATAGCCTCTCAAGCTTTGCCTTGTTTAGACTGACCTAGTGGTAATGTGTTGAATGTGCCCCATTTTTTTGTCAGATGTGCCCCATGCATATCTAAAAAATAAAATGAAGAAGTACCAACTCAACTTAAAAATAATTTAAAATCTGGCATTATCAGATAACGTAGCACTGCCCTGACTACAACGTCACAAAAACTCAGAACAGAAGATGTTGATTAACGTGGGCAAAACCCAAATCTAAATGCGATTTTATAAATTACTTT
>JGI24158J21664_10003461_pt1 | contig 19811 bp, 12 predicted proteins | sample Ectturendosymbi3_FD_21664 | JGI IMG/M metagenome (IMG submission 21664) | reverse complement strand
AAAATTTATTGACTTTAAAATTCAAAAGTATAGTCTAAGTATGACAATTCAGTAACATTCTGACACTCTCATTCTATTTCTGAGTCTCATGGGAAATACAAATGTGTTCTGTCCCATCCCATCCCATGGGACGTTTCCCATGGGATTTCCACAGAAATCCCATTCCCATGGACAAGCCTGGGGATTTTGCACGGATTTTCAACAAATCAAAACGTTTGGGAGTGCGCTTGCACCCCCTGCACCCCCGCCTCCTACACCGCTGTACAATTTCACAACTTCACAAAATTGAAGGAACTGCATAAGGTATCAAGTTAACTAATTACTATTTGAAGAAGCCAAAACAAACGGTCGCTTTGTCGCGTTCCTTTACAAAAATGGTTTTCTGTTTCTTCAAACTTTGAACCAGATTAATCGCCATTTGTGCAGTTCTTGCTTTGATAAACTGTTTTCAAATTCGGCGTGCTTGCGTAGAAAGTGCCGTTTCAAAATGTATTTGAAAAAAAAACAGCAGCTTTTTCATGGCAGATGAGACCAGCGCTGAAAACTCGAGATTCGTCTCAATGCACATTCGTCTCAATGCACATTTCACTCTGGAAGAGCGGAGGTCTTGGTCTCGAAAGTTCATCTTTGGCCATTACGTTTTGCTGGAAACACCTTTTCAAACTTTTCTTGGAAAAACGATTGTTTAAATGCAAAACGCAGTCAGCTCAACCACCTCATTGCTGTATTAATCATCGGGCGCTGAAGAAACAAAAATTTGGCAAAATTAGCTGAAAGTCTATCAATGTCGAGATTCATAATACTGATGACCTTTTTATTGGTCATGCGCGTAAAGCCGGAAACAAGTTAATTAAAACCTAACAGCCGGCTTGGCTGTACAAAGACCAAGCCTTCATGCTGAATCCTGTTCGCGTGAAAACACATAAATCACTAAAACTTGTTTCGAAAGCTCCAGGCAATAGAGGCGGGTATCGGTTTCGACTACCAGACGAAAAATTTTCTGGTCTCAGTCTCGTCTTGACTCTTTGACAATCTATCGATCTTGAGGTTTGTACCAGCTCTCAGTCGCGGAGGTTAAGTTCAAAACTGTTATAATGTACACCACTGGATCAAACATAAACGTAGGGAGTCCAGGGTCAAGAGAGAATGCCTTTCAGTCCACTGTTTACCAAAACACGGCATTCGTCTTCAGTTTTTCACAAGTTAGATAGGTTCAAACAAAAGTATTTTGGGTAAATGTTGTCGGAAGGTAGTCAAGTGAAAGCGGCCAACGAAGAAAAAGAGTCACGAAGTTAAATCGGCCGTGAAACGACGTCACTTTGACTTAGATATAATCGAACTTCAGTTTAAATGACGCGGTAGAACCATGTCTTTCATGGGCCAAAGGCACCAGATCCATGATTATCTCTATTTTGCTCGCTGTCTTCAAATTACCTGAATATGCGACTTCTCGACGGGGCAAATGAAAATATTTGGCTGGCCGTAGTTTGGCCACCCCTGGTACGGGCAATATTTTCAAGTGACTACCGTTTCCACACGCCACGTGACTGGAACGTAGGGTATTAGCACATGCAAATCAAGCATATCTGCAGTTAGGTGCCATGATACACTTGCTTTGTTTCTTTTGCAGACCTTAGATGAATGCGTTCAGAAAAGACGGCAGGAATGCATCAAGCCATACTGGCAGGTTGTGCCGTACTTTTGTGGTCAAGAGGCTGGATGCATGTAAGCTTTTCGCTAAAAATGATGTTTGCTGCAAACAGTCCTATAGAAAAACAAAAGATCTTTGCTACGAAGAGAAATCTCTCAATCAAAACCAGAAGATAAATTTGATTTTATTTCCCCGTTTGTTTCTTTCAAATGCAAGATTTTAGACAATCTTACACATCACTAAAGGATAATATTAAACAACAATAACAAATGCAGAGTCAAAATATATCTCGTAAAAAGTTCGCTAATGTTGCCATATCAATTTTGGCATTTTAAAGAATTTAAATGGATTGCGACCTCTCCTGCAAAGCTGTAAAACTATCTCGCTTGCTTTATTTCTCACACGGCCAGAGTTCAGAGCAAGAATTTAGTCCAGTGGTTCCCATCCTTTTAGGCTTGCGGCACCCTACAGAAAAGAATCATAATTTGCGGCACGCAGTGGAGACTCCAGAGCAATTTGCTTTGAGCTTTGATGATAGTTTAAAAATGTATTTTTAATGATACGTTACGAAAATGCATTATCCCGCGGCACCCCTGGGCACTGTAAATGGCTCGCTAGGGTGCTGCGGCCCCCCGGTTGGGAAACACTGATTTAGTCTTTACCATTTCATTTTGCAACCAAGATCAAATGCTTAATGTATACAATGCAATTAGAGACATTCCTGTTTGCAAACATGTTTTGGGGCCGAAAACATTTGTTCAAATGTCTTTCATGATCAATATCGAATGGTGTCAATTAGTAAAAGTTGAGTTTTTTCCATGTTTAGCCTCAATCCATGTTTAAACACTTATGCTTGAGACCGGACAAGTTGATGTTGGTTAATGTTTTTCGAGTTATTGCACGATGGAAAACAGTCTTGTTTGTGCAAATGCAGGACGCGCACTTTGTGGGCTGTCAACAAAGCCAAAGAAAACATCAAAAAGCATTATTTATTCGTCGGTGTCCTGGAGGATCTGGACACCAGTCTGCACATGTTGGAGGTTATGCTCCCACGATATTTTCAAGCAGCGCGAGAGATTTATCGCAACCCTGTAAGATTTTTTGTTTGTGTTCGTTGAAAAAAAGACAAATAAAAGTTCAGATGGTTTAGTTTAGACCACAATATAGACTTAAACAACTTTACACCTACTTTTCACACTATCTTGTGTGACTACCCCATAATTTAAGATTTAGCGCCAACTACCGGAAATCACAGCGATTCAAAAACAGAACAATAACATTTCTGCCAGGTCTAATAATTCCTACGATATGTATACAACTTAGAAAAAGACGGAACAGTATACAAGGCGTTTTATTTGCTTTCAGGAAAACGAAAGAATGAAGCACGAAACGTCAACTCGCAACAAAATACCGACCTCGCAAGCGAGCAAAGCCTTTTTAAAAGAACATACAAGTTTAAAACTGGAATACGAACTCTACGAGTTTGTCCGAAATACATTGAAGCAGTTGCAACGGACATTTTTGTAGCTAATCCAGGCAGATTTTATATTTATTTTCAAACCCTGTTATTAGTCTTGATTTATTTGTCACTAAAATATCGTGCGGGCTTCGTCATCATCAACATGACCTGTCATGCTGAGAGCGGTAATAGGAGCCCCGCCGTTCGTAACCATTAAGTGGCTTTGAGAGGATTTGTTCATTCCATGCTAAAGAGACGCTCGCGTGTTATCGCGGTTGCATGCTACTGGATTGCAGTTTCACAGCAATATCTTCTGGTGAAAATGGAAATTTCTGGTCAAGACTAAGTTAGTAACACCCAACGCTTTGACACAACAAGAACAAGGCTCACAAAACTGCATTAAAGGTTAACCTGGAGTATTAGCTATGGATGAAGCTCTCGAGGGTCAGGTTTCAGTTGTTTTATCTCTGTAAATTTCCTCTGCGCATTCGTTAAAATTTTATCCTGTTTTTTGAAACAGCTTGCAGTTGATTTCCTATAAGCGATTAAAGAAAATGTTGGCACAGGATCCTTCAAATTTGCATTTCGTAAATTGTTCGTTTGTTTGCTCAACCTTCTTTAAACCACTCTGCAAAAATAGAAATACCGTTAGCTATACATAATACCAAAACAAAACACCTTTAATTGAGTCAAAGCTATTGAGCAACGTCATGAATAGTTGCATTATATTTTGTTCAGGGTTCAAAATTATATTCTGTTGGTTTTACGCCAAAGGCATGTGGTGTGCTAAAGTAAGTTGAATTTGTGGATTGAATGACTTCATCTTATTATGGCTTTCTTAAGCGAGTGATATGGCCCCTGAGTCGGACTGTGGTGCAAAGCCTTTTTTCGGCCCGTTTCAACATTTTCAAGCTTGCTGTCACTTTACTCGAGATACATATTACCTAGAAACAGGTAAAATATTCATCGGCGTATTCAATCATTTGTCTACATCGGCTAGCCCGATTCACTCTTTGATTTCGAATTCACGATTGAAGTGTGACTTTAATATCCGGAAATAGACACTGAAAAATACGGGGAACTAACCCTTTAGAATAATTCAGACTCACTAGAATTCTGATTTATCTCATTATTGCAAGCTTTGTACGCAACAACTTCGCTTCGACGGTATTGCAAAAACTTATGCATATTCCGGCAAAAGTTTTGGTGATCTTACATTTTGTTAGTTTCTGATATAGAACCACTTGTGTAGAAAAGTTGGGAGGCTGATTTATTTAACGCCCTCAGTTTTTGAGGAAATATTTTAAAACTTCCATTTTGTGCCGAACAGATTTTCTTAGTACGTAAAATACTGGAATTTTGAAAGCAAACTATTCTTGCCCTGCTATATTTAACAAGTTAAAAATTTTTTTTGAAACATACGTTTAGTTTGGTTCATTGGTAGCAAGGCACAAAACGCATCCACCTGCATCCATATGTTAATGAATAAGAAAATCATTCGAACTTTTTTAACAGGTGCTTAAAGCGTGGCCGATTTTAAACAGATGCTTGAAGCGTGTAGAACAACAGGTTTTTCCACTCCATGAAATATTTGACTTCCTGGGGTATTTCCACGTGAACGTGTAGTATAGAACGAAAAATTTAAGGGTTTATTGATGTAATAATTCATCAATATGGACAAACAGATTTGTTAAACAGATGTTAGAACTTACACCCATGCCAATTTACAATTCTACGCGGGCCCGCATTTATTAGATCAATGCACGTCTTGACGAAGTGTCTTCTACTGGCTTGAATACCGTATTTATGGGGTGGCTTACATTTCTTATTTCTTTGCCTTATTGAAAGGTCTAGAGATGACGCTCACTCTTTCCTTGCGACGTTTTTTTCGACCGAACATTCTTTTGCATTCGGTTCTCTTCAGCATCACGTGCACATCCGTCACACGAGGGATATGATGAACAAGAGGCAGTTGTAGTGGTGAAGCATCATATACCAGGGTTGCCAAAACGTGAAACGTGTCAGTACGCGGAAGTATCTCAGAGGCATAGGTAACCTATGTTGAAGTGGAGCTTACAAGCAAGGGCTGCTTACATTAATTTTGAATATTTCGCGCGGCTTATAATCAAGGGCGGCTTAAAATCGAATAAATACGATATACAAAAGAAAGGGCACAATGTGAAAATGCAGATTGAAGGTGCATGTTTTCTTGATATACAAAAAATTAGTTACAATTACTATTTTTGAAATTGCTTCCATGCAACCAGCCTCATCCTGTTTATTAATACGTATTTGCCAGTTTTGATCACAAAGCACACGCACAGCTCATAAAATAAAGAAGGGTCCAATTGTTGATGAAACAGAGCTAGATTTGATGAAAGTGGTTTGTGAATCCCAGTTATTAATCGATTCTTTGGAGTCACATGAACTGTTTATCTCGAGTCCTCCATGTACTTCCGCCGACGCCAGCGACTACGTCACATCGTTGTTATGTGTCACATTGCTTGTTGGTTCTGTAACGGTGCAGTGTTAAAGTTTGACCAGTTTTATCACTCAAGCTTCTAAACAAAGTTTAGACTTATTTCCTCGTAAATGTACAGTATGCGAAAGTGATTGATTGACGCAATATGGTCCTGTGAAGCACTGGGTTCATTGCAAATCGACATCGCATCCGCCCCCACCAAATTAGCCTGTGTCCGCTACTGGCGCCAAACTTGTTTTTTTCCCGGGCCCAATCTAACCTCGGTACGCCCTTTTGTCACACCGTGGACTCTTCGCAAAAATCCCATCTTTGGTGCTTGCACCTGAGTTAATATTCTTTCAGTCACTAACCAAGATTCATGACCATAGGTAAGGATCGGAACAAAGATCGATTTGAAAACTGACAGCGTTGCGGTGTTTGAAAGCTCCCGTTTTGTGGCCACAGAGCGATAAAGCTCACGCAGAACTGTGTTAGCTTTACCAACCCGTGTATCAATCTCATGGCGCTCCGCCTTCCGTCACTCGAAAATACTACCCCTAGGGACTTGAACGTATCCACTTGCTGCAGTGTATTGACGTTCACTTGCCGCATACACTGCCTTGCGTTTGTAGAGATACACAGTACCTCGGTATTTTTAGTGCTGATTTTCATTCTGGCTCGGTCGCATGCAGCAGAAAACCGATCGAGTGCATGCTGAGGACCCTGTTTTGAAGATGCTAGCAGTACCAATCGTCTACAAAAGTAAACGGTTGATCCTGCAGCTCCCGACTGTGACACCCTCGTCGACTCCACTGTGACTGACTATCTAATTCATGCATACCAGTGGTTCTCAACCTCGATTCTGTGGGCCGCATTCGGCTTCCAGGCACCTTTTGTGCGGCCCTCAGCAGTCTTTCAATGTAACGTCTGATATTTTGTGTAACAGACTTCGTTCTGCTGTAAAACTAAACGTGTCAATTAAATTGTGTCAAAAAATTTTAGTGAGGTTCTCCAACAAAATCGTAGCTATGGATTTGGTTCCCTTCAGCAAAAAGGTTGATAACCACTGATGTAGATTATGAAAAGTAGCGGTGACAGCACACACCCTTGTCGGAGTCCAACACTAACGGTGAACTATCGCAATTTAGCTCTCCCAACACGGACACAAACGTCTGAGCAGGAGTGCAGTGACTTGACGGCCAGTAACAGGCGGCTGTCAACTCCGTACTCACGCAATACTCCACAAAGCTTGTCACAAGGAACCCGGTAGTATGCTTTCTCGAGGTCGACAAAGCATGTGAAGACGTCTTTAGCTTAGCATACTCCCAAGATTTCTCAAACTTTTACTGGAGAGTGAAATGTGGTCCATAGTGCTACGGCCGGGACGAAAACCGCATTGGGTATCATTCAGTTTTGATTCCATTATTTCGCGGCATTTTTTTTCAAGGCACTTCGCAACGCAAATGTTAATTATTTGAAAAATCCCAAAACGCATCGCAGGCCGCACAAAAGGTCCTCGCGGGCCACATGCGGCCCGCGGGCCGCGTGTTTGAGACTCCTGCCTTAAGACATGAGGTTGACGCTCAGCATCCTTTCAGGGAACATCACGGTACTTCTTGCTGCAAATAAGTGCATGTTAAGTAGCCTGCATGTCATTGGAATGGATTAAACCATTTTCTGAAAACTGCAGAAAAATATGTCATGAGCCTGCTCTTATGGCACTACCTCATGATCTGAAGACGTTGCTGTAGACTTAAATTTGAATACGAGCATAGCAATGGACAAAAATTGCACCAGGGATATTTATCCAAAACTCACTTTTGCAACCCAGCAAGGTGCTCGCTCATAGCACTTGCTGTAACATATGTTTGTCCAAACAGTTTTTCCTTCAGTTGATATTCTTCAAGTACAAGTTCAGCATGATGCATTGATCCAGCCGCACTCCGATCACGACTGACATCACTGATGACTGAACCTTGGATATTCTATACAAACCCTTCCTTTGTACAAGCACCTGTTGCAGATGAAAGCTGTGATTTTGGTGTAATGTCTGATGTTTCATCAGAAATAATTTCAACAAAACGTATTTCCAGGATTTGACGCTTGGTTTCATCAACCAAAAACAGTAGTAATTTTCTCTTCACTCTTCTGTTGCTTCTACGAATTAAACGTTATATTAGTCAAGTCACAGAAGTGAGCAACAACAAGCGCATCAATCGCAATTTATTGCGTAAGGAAACTAGTTTCGTGTGTTACACATCTGCAGTTGTGCGCAAAAGTCGACATATGAAAGAAATAGAAAAACTACGTAGGCCTACTGCTGTTAGGATCAAAACTCAAGATCACAAAATTGAGCCCAGTTAGAACCCCTCCACTAAACACAGCTACAAAACTGTTTAACAAACCCGATCGTAAAAGCTATTCGGCTCACTGATTGACAAAAATTCTCTACGCGTTTTAGCGTGGTTTTTGTCTCAGACAAACGATCTGTCTCAGACGAACACCTTTAGCATGAAGAAACTGAACAATCGTTTATTTGTATCGTAACTATAGTGTAAACGTTATAACCGAATTACTCCATTTTGCATTACCGCCGAAACTTTAACTTGAATTGGCTTCCTAGACTTTTTCCACTGCACGTTACGGTCTGTTGTAAACCACGTGATCGTCTGAGACAGAAACCACCCACTGCTTCGTGGTGCCTAATTATTTGTGTTTTTTCGTCTAATTCCTCTATCACCCCATCATGTAGAGGATGTGCACTAGTTAAATATGTAATTAGATTGATTCTTTTGAACTATTAAAATGCCCACCGTCAAATCTCGCTTTGAATTTAGCGAAAACAAATGGTTGTCAGCCTCATGCTAAAAATATCTTGCTGAACATTTGAAACTTTCATCAAAACAATTTTAATGCCTTTGTGAGCATTTCCGATCGACGATTTTAGCCATTCACTTTGAAATCTGACGTTGAATGCCTTCAGTTTTTTCCCACTGACGGATTACTGTTTGATGATGAACTGGTGCGTTGTTTCAGTGTTTGGCATCTCCTTTTCGTTGTCTGTGGTTACCATCTAACACAGTGATTCTCAAACGGGTGGCACATGGCTCATAAGAGAGGAATTTTCAATTCATGGGGGGAAATTTGTCCCGGGGAGAAATTGGGGAGGAGAAACAAACGATAAAAAACCTTATATTTTTAGTATTTGTTCATTCAACACATAAAAGGCTGCGCACCTACGTTGGTTTAGATGGGAATGTCTGAAGTAGGCACGGACAAACTGCTTGAACTGCAGTGACAAACGTTATGAAAGAGTCTGTTTGGTTCATTATCGTCTAGTGTTTCTTTACAGTAGGTAGTGTGAAATTTTTGCAATTATCTTTTTTGTGATTTTTGTTGGGAAGGAATTGACAGTGTTTAGGTTTGTAAAAGGGAAATATAAAAAAAATTTGACAACTACTAATCTAACACCTGTTCTGTACTGTGGCGGCCTGGAGATAACTCCACAATCGTACATACAAAGAAATGGTCACCGGTAGAAATTGCCCATAAGTAACAAGCCATTGTGACAGTCAGCACAAACGAAAGATCGTAATTCACTTATCCCTATATAATGACAGTGCAACCTAGTGTTGCGATCGGAAATCCTGAGCGACATGTGCGCAAAGCTTCGCACCGTGGCAACAAGCAACAATAGAGATCCCCCGACGAGATCACTCTTTATTGCTTGTTCGCGCCACATACATATATTTTTGTTCTTCGCGCTCATCCCGTTCGTGGTGAATCACACAATCAAACGCAACACCAACGGAGAGAATGCAACACTAGTAACAGTACAGTGAAGGGGTCTCTGTTGTTGCTGGTTGCTTTCCTGCTACTGTAGTTTTAATGCCCCAAATTGCCATTTTTCTCTTGTGCGTGCCCCAGGAGCTCAAGGCGATGCAGATGTCTGCAACAGTACTGCGTTATGACTATCTGTTTTGCGTTGTTTTGTTATTCCGGAACCCATGTTTGTGATATGGACGATGAGTCTGACGCAAAATAAATCTTATCTTATCACCATAGTCCCTAATCGCTAACGCTATATATGACCATCCTATCACTGTGCAGCATCCACACATTATATTCGATAGTTAAGTTTAACTAGCTTTATTTATGAATTGTGGAGACCGTGATTAAATGTATGAATGAATGAATTTAATTTGTCATCACTAATCAGACACGAAGTCCATATAGTGCAAGCACACACTGTTTGCACAAGGCAGGTTGATAAAAACAGCAAAACAGAACGTTTTACAACGTTGTTGGAGGCAGAACCATAGAGTTACAGACACTTTCTCAACGAACACTGAATTGATCAATTCAGCTAATTAAATACTGTAGCCCAGGGTAAGTTGCCAATTATTGACTTTTTTAACGCACCTGGCTTTTTTGAACATCAAAACCCAGATAAAATCCGGATTTTCGTTTTTTTCTGCCGGAAAGGCTTGATTCTGAAAAAACGTTGTCTGAGCTGCATATTCATTGCAAATCTCTTCTGACGCGAGTGTGACCATTCAAGGTGCAAAGAAATTTGCAAACATATCGCTGTTGCTCTAAAAATACTCGATGTATTTAATACGAAACAAATGTATGTCAGTGTTAGACTGTTAGTGTAATCACGGGGAAAGAAAATGTTGAAGAATGGAATTGTATTACATCGATGTTTCTGACAAGTTTTAATATCTATTTTGTGTTTGGTTATGCATGTTTCATATATGTATGCTCATGATTGCTATCTACCACTGCTTTTTTTGCGACTAGGTCTGGCTTTTTTCTGATTAAGACAGGTTAACAACCCTGGTAGCCTAGGCCTACATAGCTTACATTGCTGAAATTTTTATGAAGCGTACCAAACTGGGTTTCAGTTTCTGTATCAAGGTACTTCTTTGCAGAGATGAGCACGGACAGGGCTGGATCGGACTGGATCAAGCCTGAAGCCAATTTTGTCCGGATCAGGACTGCATCGGACTGCAATTTTTTTGAAATTTGGCGGATGAGGACTGGATAGGACTGAGATAATTTGTGTCATTTTAATGTGAGTATTCTAACCATATCAAAAAATTTATCTGTGATTCGATTTTGCAGATTTGTCAAATAATAATGTATATTTTACCAACAATGGCAAAATCTCTGTTGGGACTATTTTGCTATTCGCACTGTGTCCACTAGAGGTGACATGGGCCGCTAAAATGGCCGTCAACGGTAGGTTTTCATGAGTCAGTTTACCGCACAATTACGTTTGTTTTTTCGTGGATACCGCTACAGTCCGCTAACTTTTTTGAAGCACAACATTTTTGGGATTAGCATCGCCCTCTGGTGGAATTTGTGTCGTGCCTGACAGAGGTGTACGGAGTCTGAAACTTTTGACTCCGACTCCGCTCCTGCTTCGGCTGAATACACTCCGACTCCGAAACATTCTAACATTTTGGACTCCGATCCCAGCTCAAATTCCAAAGTGAATTACCTAAACGTTTAGCAGTGTCTAAACGACCGTATCCGGTTTTCACATTAAAAAGACTAAAAAACCGTATCAAACAAATCTGTTGATCAGTGCAATACACGTCACTTGCTTCTCAGATAAAGCATTAAGTTGGCCATAAAATTTTTACTCTATAACCTACCCTAAACCCTAACCATTTACCTTAACCACAAACCCTAACCATCAACACTAAACGCTAATAAACCCTAACCTTTGACATTAACACTGAACCCTAATCCTAAACGCTAACCTTAAATCCTAACCTTAAACACTAACACAAAACCTTAATCCTCAATGCTAAACCTTACCCTAGTCCAAGAGCACTTGTCTGCGAAATATACATCAAAAGGGGTCCAAAAATTTGACTCCCAATCTTGTGCAAGTACATCAAAAGAAAAACCAAATGCAATAAAGGATTCACTCGAACTGACTATTGTCTAGTCACTTCCCACTCGACCATGTTGACAGCAGCGAGATTTCTCCTAGTCAGTTTTATATCTGCCGGAAAACTGGATGCGGGACACCGTACTTTTTGTCCTTCGAAACAGAAAAGTGGATATGCTGGTTGTTGAGACACTACCTAAACTTTTTGTGTGAGCTAAATTTCATTGGCCAACATATTTTTAATGTATCACCATCAACAAGAAATTGTCCAAATCTCCACACACATGAAACTCACTAACCTAACCTGACTTACATCCAAGTTGTTCTAAAATTTTAAGACTTCCTGTGAAGTAGTTTTGCAAATTTGAAGGTTATGTGACAACATGCTTTGTAAAAAACAATCTGCAATAATAACACTCAATAATAAACAAACTAACCTCTTATTAAAAAATAACTCCGGCTCCACTCCGGCCCTTCCTTAGAAAAATCAACTCCGGCTCCACTCCTATTTTCGAAAATCGTTAAAAATCCGGCCGGAGTCCACTCCGACACTCCGGTTCCTGTACACCTCTGGTGCCTGAGATGTTTTTCGAACTTCGGACCAGAGGTGTTCGGACTCAAGTTTTTTCGAGTCCGACTCCAGCCCTGATCCAAGAAGTAGGAATCCTGTTCCTGATCCGAATCCTGTTTGCAACACAAATATGAAATCCAAATCCTGAAAAAATCCTATTAATATGTTTGACTAATCAATGTGCAACTATTAAAAATTTTTGTTTCTAAAAGGCAGTGTCTACCGGTCCGTCAGCGGACCTTCGCATTTGAAATGTTATACATCCGTCACCTGTAACGTGACAGTAACAAACGATGAGTGTGTAGTAGAGTGCACTAGGTTGGTGTGAATGTACTAAACCCTCAACCTAACCCCTAAACCTAAACTAAAACTGTAAATCTGAACACAAAGGTTTGGAAACATTTGAAGAAAGTAAAGAAGTGCCCAGCTTACAGCAGACGTTTTTAAACGCCTTTTAAAACGTTTTTGAAACGTTTGAATGTTTCAAAAACGTTTAATAAGTTGTTTAACAACGTGTTCTGTTTGCTGGGTGGTCCCTTAACAAGTGCCACCGTTAGACTGCTACCAAAATGAAATGCGCCAAGGTGAGAGCCGAACCGAAAACCCTTCACACAGCAGACGTATACGCATTCACTACACAACCACAACGGTGCTGTTAATGTGACAAAGTCAGCATTTTATTCTATCCACATCACTCTCGCCGGACCTATAGCCACTTCCTTTCTGAAAAGCAAAGCTTTGCTAAACGCAGACTGGGAAAAATAAAACCACACATGCCAAAAATGGCACTAAAAGGCAGGTCCTCAAAATGCAGTCAACCAAGTTCATGCAATGAAACATGAAGCTGAAAGCAATATTACCAATTAAACTTCTAATCACAAAACAACTTAAGCTTGCTAGACTTGCTACATCCATTAACAGTAGCTGATAATTAAGCCCTAACCGATAAGTAAATTGGCACTAACTGATGTTGATGCACACTAAAATATATAATACCTCAAAATAGGCTCAGCAACACCACATTTCTAACCTCGACAACTCACAATTTACAAATGTAATCTGACATCACGTTACATTAAGCCTGATCTGAGACTGATAGTGGACTGATGGGATCAGTACTGCCACAGGCTTCTCTGCAAAAATCACTAGATTTACACAAAAAACTCACTAGATTTGAAAAAAAATCGCTAGATTTAAAATTTTTGCATCGAAGTTTGCAGTTTTGCTTGAAATAATTTGGCTATTTACTTTATCACCCAAAAACTTTTACATCATTTGCAAGCTTCTTAAAATAGATGATGTTGAAACCTGGAAAATATAATACCAACAATCTTCAGGCTGTTCACAAGAGCTGAAAACGACACCACTTAAGGCGTATTTTAGACCAATCAATCTATCATTTCAATAATTTCCACTGCAGTATTCCTGCAAGGAAATGAAAATACCGTCATGGCCAACATTGCAGCAATTAACAGTACAGATTTGAAGTCGTGAAAGCCATAAGAAACTCAAATTAGAAACACTTTTTCGTTCTTTTGGTGCAAATATTTAAACAAGGATTCACGTAATCAATCGTCTACGAGTTAAGAAGGGCTTAAAAATTAGAAAAAAACAACCAATCTTCTTCAAAAAAACATTTTTCGAAAAATCACTGATTGCAGTGAAAAATCACTAGACGTGGCACCAGCGGATGAGATGCTATGGTGATGGACTGGTGCTCTGCAGTGCACAACACGTCCGGTGTAACAGCGCCTCATTCACACATTTACAATTGATGTGAACTATACTACATCATTTAAATCTTTGCAAAAATTCTTTTCATGATTGTATTGGAGTCAATCCAAAAAATGAAATTTGAAAATCCTGATCCTGATACTTGAATAAAACCGTAGCCCGGATCCGATCCGCTTTGTTCAAAATGTGCTGAATCCTGTCGGACTCGAGTTCTGAAATCCGGATCCTGTATACCTTTGCTTCGGACTCGGAGCTCTGTGAGCGAGAAACACGCAAAGTGCAGACCAAGCAGAGATGAGCACGGAGCAGGACTGGATCGGGCTGGATCAGGACGAAGCCAATTTTGGCCGGATCAGGACTGGATCGGACTGCAACTTTTTTGAAAATTATCGGATCACGACTGGATCGGACTGAGAAAAATTTTGTTGTGTTAATGTGATTATACTTTTGTTGTGTTAATGTTAATGTGATTATACTTTTGTTGTGTTAATGTGATTATGTGTAATGTGATTACACAGCCAGCCTCTGGGTAAGGGCAGATATTAAAAATGTGGAATCGCCTTTAACAATATTATGAAACTGCTTGCATGAAAGGTGTTTCAAATGCACATCAGCTTTAGACTAGAAACTGGTTTAACCTGAAAATTTTCTCTTTCTTTTAAGTTTGTGGCTGCATCAAGGAAAAATCGTTCCACATTATCATAAAGAGCCATAACGCTAAAGTAAAACTGCAATCTTTACCAGTTTCTTGAAGCATTCAATGGTATTGCAAGTTGCAAAATATTTTGCTCATCTTTCATGTTCCATCATTTTACAAAAAAATACATTTGGTTGATGTTCTTTCTGCACGAACTCAAACACGTTTTGGCATTTGACAAACAGTTTACTTCAACTTCATCAATAGAAACGTTTCTATCAAGCAGATACTACTCACATGTTTTAACATTTTCCCATTCAGTTGTTTGCACACGGAGGAATCTAGTCAAAGCATTAAAATTCAGCAAATAAAGTGGTCGATTTAGTCATATGTGCACCATAGGACTTGTACAATAGAGGTACATCTGACATGAATAATGCCCAGTCACGATCCTTGCCTTTTCTCAGTCTCTGAGTTACTTGGATTGTGCTGCTTAGTCCTGATTTAACTTGGCTTGATATGTAGCCTATATCTGAGTGCCTCACCTGAATCCTTATTTTCACAGTGGCGAAACACGATACAACCTCAACAATTGATGCTTTTGACTTCTCAATATTCTGAACTTGCTCAGTAAAAGCAACCAGAGATGGTTGCAAATGTTATAATGTCTTAAACAGTGTTCGCTTCAGAGAATTTCCAAAAAAACGTTTCAGAACAACAGTTGGTTTGTCGATGGACATGAAGTATGAATGTGAAGCTGGGTAGGCCAACCTTTGAAGCATCCTTGGCAAGCTAGGATAAAGTGATAGACACCTGGTTGTACGCTGTGAGAAGTAAGTTTTTGGTACTCAATATGCACAAAGTCACAATAGTCTTTTCACTCTTTCTTGCGAGCTGTGCAAATGCAACTACACGTAATTCACTCAGCTTCAAATTCATTTAGTCCTTTTCTTAAAAAGGGATACTTCTGACGTATTTATTTATTTTTTAGCATTACTCATGAGCTATAATTACTAGAAACTACTACACTAAGCTATGTGCAATACACCGTATCACGGTTCATCACCAAAGCTAGTACAGTGTAATGAGGTCAGCAGTCCGCACTCTAATGACAAAGTCATTGAGGTACTGAAAAAAAATTTACCACTGTTATGTAACGATTAATGTGAAACCATTCCCGCTTATCCAGGCGGGAATTAACTCAACCAAAACATAGATCAACTGGACAACTCGCAGGCCCTCCCATAAACTAAGCTGCGCCACCAGCTGGTATCTTGTTGCAGTCAAGTTGGGACGGTTTACTGTATGTAAATAATCTATCATAGCCAGTGACGTAACCGACGGGGAGCAGAGGGGCGAATTACCTCCCCTGGCAAGCTTAATGTGAAAGCCGGACCCCCCTTAACTTATATTTTGGCTTTAGTATTCTTTTGGTTCTCAACAGGTTGTTTTTTGTATTTTTCGGACTATTTTCCGGTGATTTAGAGTTTTAGTATGGCCATCCACAACCAGACTCACCACCATTTCTCAAGTTTTTTTTTATGATTCTTGGCTAGTGGGCCCATTTTAGCGATGTTTTCCACCGTGGCTCAAACCTCTAGTTATGGTACTGATCATAGCTATGTAAAATAAGAAATGCAAAAACGAGGACATGTTGACATGTTTGAAAGTGCTCGGAGAATATTTCATTTCCCATGAAAAACGTGAACATGTGCTTCAAAAAGGGAGCGTATGCTAGCCCTTCTTAACAATGCTACTCATATGCAACTGTGCAGACTCAAAATCTACCAGTAACGAGTAGAGACTTAAGCAAATGCATTCTATGTGGCTTGGCCTTGCATTCACTTAGATTCAGATACCTGAACGACTTTCAGGAAATCAATAAGTGCAATAATTGTTTCGTCCCAATATCAAGTAATGTTCAAGTAAATGCTACCGATAGCGTTTACGAAAAATTTTCCCCGGTAAAAATGTCTAAGTGGCACGCACAAGTCGCACATATGGCTAAGCACATGAACGTGGTGGGGGGCTCCCTTTGTTGGGGGCCCTGGGCCCGGGCCCCTTGGGTACCCCCTAACTCCGGCGCTAGACGGGGCAGTCAATGTCCTCGTCAGTCACTGACGTCGTACTGAGTCCGAATGCTACTTCCGTTTATTTTCTAACAGCTGAAAATCGATACAAAGCACCACCAAAAATGTGAGAATGTTTCTTTCGGGAGAGGCCATGGCCTCTTCGGTCTCATTCTGGCTGCGCTACTGTTACCTGGCAAAAATGATAGCCTACATTTTTATTCAAAATTGTTTTAAGTGTGATTATGACCATTACAGTGCTTTTGCGTTCGGCAACGCATGAATAACTTTGTGAACTGAGAATGTGTTGCGTTTGTGAATCAAAATTAGATATCTGATTGCAGTAGCTAACTTGGGAGTTATTCTAGTTTTGAATGAGTCGTGCTGTGAAGTTATTTGTATACGACACAGGTCTCCCTCACTGATGCTGCCATGTGCATGAATCTAACAAATGCGTTTTTGTTACGCATACTAGTGATAGGGTGACTCGAGTCAATGACACGACTCGACTCGAGTCACGATTTATGGTGACTCGGACTCGACTCGAGTCACGTTTTTCGCAAAATGACTCGAGACTCGAGTCAGAGTCATTTTTACAATATCTTTGAGTTCCTGATGGACAAACCCAGTTCGTTTGCACACAACGAAATGAGCATTTTATGCTTCAGTGATGATCAAGATTGGCGCAAATTTTCTGTTTGCCTGTCTAGTTGTGCTATGCTGCATTTTGAGGATCAAGTGTCCCCACCTTGCGTAGAGGTAGACTTGAGACTTTGCTTTCACTGAGGGTTCAGTAAGGCACAATATATTGACACCTTATCGTGGTTTAATGTAGTATTTGCATATCGTGATCATGCCAGTGGGCCTCATACTGTGACCTTGAGTCTTTTCCAGATACCAGTAAAGTGATTGAAGTTTTCCAGATTCAAATCGAGGCCAAAAACTATATTGCAAAATATAATGCAAATGCAAAAACCGAATCTTGTTTAAATCCAAATTCCTGCCACTGTTATTAGGTAGTAGCAATAGGAGATCGAACCTAGTCAAATGTGTAATGTCAATTGCTATTGTGCTGAGGTTTGTCGGTTCGACTCTTTCTTTGTTTGGCTCAGGGCGGCGCAGCATTGTGCCTGCAACAAATGGCTCCCAGCGTGTCGGTGGCTGCAATCCACTGTTAACCTGCAGTCCTACAGTAACCTACAGTCCCAAAACTGAAACGAAAGTTGCGAAGAAGTTCAAAAGGAAATCATCAATTCCAAACCAATTCTGTTCAAACAAAAATGATAACTTCCAAATCAATCAATACATTGAAATGCCGTAAGGTTTAAATCCTAGTACACGTTCATCTCTGGTCATTTTCATGTATTGGGCATGCGAAAACCTCACTTTCAATGCAACGCCAACCGAGAGGTTGCAACAACATCCTTCGTTTTTTCAATAAACCGCACATATTGCACGTTCTTTTTGTGAAGGTTGTATCTGGCACCATCTTCATATCCTGGTCCAAGCACCACTTTGTTGTGAATGGAAAGGCAGAGCAGCAAGTGCGCAAACCTTCACACTGTGGCAACAAGCATCAATAAATATCCCATGTCGTGCTAATTTTATTTCTGCTTGTTCGCGCCACGCGGGTGTTGTTCATCACGAATATCCCGTTCGTGGTGAATCGCACCTTCAACACAATGCTAACTGAGAGCTGCAACACTAGCAGAAAGGTTGGGCTGGACTCTTTTGACATGACTGAGAGTGAAAGAGACAAGCAAAATGCAAACTGAGAGAACTTAAATATGAATAACCTGCAGTCGAACTTGTTAAAACAACATTGGGACCATTTTCTAACTTATCGGGCGCCATTTCATAGCATGTTGGATGCCATTTCAAAGCAAAAAAGTGTCGTTGAAAAAACGTGAAATTTCGTGTGACTCGAGCTTGCAAACCAATGACTCGAAGTGACTCGACAGTTCTCGTGACTCGACTCGACCAAGTCATGACTCTGACTCGACTCGAAAAAATTTTGGATGACTCTGACTCGACTCTGAATCCAAGGGCGTATGACTCTGACTCGACAAAAATGACTCGGACACATCACTGACATATACTGTAGTGATATCGTACAAAACTGACATATACTGTAGCGATATCGTACATTACTGTTGTTCATCCTAATTTTAAACAACTTTCCAGAACATGTACCAAAACATATTTTATATCACAGTCTTTGTAATTTAAGGATGATTCCATTTCTGTTGAAAAGTATGAACTACACTATTCGGAATCTTGAGATTTCGAGCAAAACTTTAGGTACGGTTTTACGCATAGATAGCGTCTGAGACAGATAAATCCTGGCTGATGATGTGTTGTTCATCCTATATTTAAACAACTTTCCGGAACACGTACGAACAAATATTTTATATCACTGTCTTTGTAATTTAATGCAGATTCCATTTCTGTCAAAAGTTTGAACTACACTTTTCGCATACCGGAGATTTCGCACAAAATGTATAAAAAGTATGGTTTTTACATAAAGTTAGCGTTTGAGAGAAACAGAAATCTTGGCTGACACCTGTTGTTCATCTTAATTTTAAACAACTTTCCGGAACATGCACGAAAATATATTTTATATCACAGTCTTTTTAATTTGATGCAGATTCGATTTCTGTCAACATTTCGAGCTATACTATTCGGAATCTTGAGATTTCGTTCAAAATGTTAGCTACGCTTTTACGCATAGACAGCGCCTGAGACAGACAAATCTTGGCTGACAATCTGTTGTTCATCTTATATTTTTAAACAACTTTCCGGAACACGTACGAACACATATTATATATCACTGTCTTTGTAATTTAATGCAGATTCCATTTCTGTCAAAATTTTGAACTACACTTCTCGGAATCTTGAGATTTCGAACAAAATGTTAGGTACGCTTTTACGCATAGATAGCGTCTGAGCAACAGACATCTTGGCTGACAATCTGTTTTTGATCCTAATTTTAAACAACTTTCCGGAACACGTACGAACATATATTTTATATCACAGTCTTTGTCATTTAATGCAGATTCCGTTTCTGTCAAAGTTTGAACTATACTGTTCGGAATCTTGAGATTTTGAACAAAATGTTAGGTACGCCTTTGCAATCATTCTTAAACGACATGGAAGGGACGTTGCAAAGCATTCACTTAAAGTGTGTTTGTTTGTATAGGTTCTTCTTGTGGTTCATTATGAATGCATTCCTGAGCGTTTCGAACTTCACTTCTAGTGTTCATAAGAAATGAAGAGCGTTTTTTGACACGTTGCCTGTGATGATGTATTTTCACTCTTGAAATG
>JGI24158J21664_10003460_pt1 | contig 19811 bp, 7 predicted proteins | sample Ectturendosymbi3_FD_21664 | JGI IMG/M metagenome (IMG submission 21664) | reverse complement strand
GAGCCCCCAATTCTACAAATGGCCATTGAGCGATGGCAATTCCTGTATTATTATTACTATTAATGGTTTATTTTAGACACAACGGTCCATATCACGCCAACACAAATTAATTGATTAAGGTAGTAAAGTAAGCCACGGGTTAAAGTCAAGTCTTTCAGGACGGAATTATTTCATAACAATGCATCATCAGGCTGGAGTTAATTTTGAAAATTTTGACTGAAGTAAAATTCATGGACATTTTGCTAACCGGGACGCGACACCGAGACAGACATTTAAATCGGAACAGTCCCGGTCAAACCGGGTCGTATGGTAGGTCCAACCTTAACCAAAATCTAAAACCTAAACCTAAATCTAACTTCAGGTTCATAAAGACCATTTGCTATTCCTTCTTTTCACCAAAAGCGACGCCCCCCCCGAAAAGTGCCGCCCCGGGGCATTGCTCCCCCCGCCCCCCTTGTCGGGGCCCTGTCACCACCAAGTCAAGCTACCCGCTAACAACGATCAAAAACCTACACATCGCGGTAAGCAGGGAATTTCCAGACTGATAGTCAGCAAGGAAGAACTTGATAATAGCAAAGAGATATTTGACAAACCTTCACAGGAAAGCTGCCACAAATAGAAGCAGCAACACAATTCAAATGACCAGAAAAGTCTTTGGAGGAAACGCCAGTGAAAGATTAATTAATACTGCCCACAAACAGCACGGCTGCAGAAAACATCAGAAAAGTATCTCCAAAGCTCACAAAAAACACTTCCCAAGAACAATTGGCATCATAAAGTTTTGAACAAAAGTGTTTTAAGCGTTTCGCATGGGTTCAGTATGGCAACAGTGGTGAAAAAGCGCAAAACGTAAGTTCTCAATAGCAGCGAAAATATTGATCACCATTTAATCCGAACTAAGTAACAGAGTTGGAAACAGGGATGCATTCAACCCAAACTATATCCGAAGGGCCACGGAAACATAAGTCTACGAGACAGAGAATCTGGGAGAGCGGCTATCTCCTTGGCATTGCAAATTGTGAACATCAGACCATTAAGGGCGGTATCTGTAAATTTCTGGAGCAAGGAGCTGTTTTTTCAGCGGAAATGAAAAACGTCAGAGTAGACAGGGTAAAGACAGTTTCGAAACCGAACGCTGAAGTTTAAATATTATCAGCTGGTTTCTTCAAAAACTGTGCAAGTCAGACGACTTTAAGGAATATTTCGTTTCGGAAAAATGTGATTTTTCTGTTTTTTTCGCTCTTCACTTGACTTTTTGAAACAACTCACTGAATCCACCAGTTTTCTATACCTTGGTCAAAAAATCCTGAGTCACAACTTGGGTGAGATACTAGGACAGTGGCAAACTTTTCAGGCCACACGGCTTCTGCCCCTTTGATAATATGCTTCGCTCATAAGCCTATGCCGGTAAAAACGGCTTCGTGCTAAAACTTATAGAAGTTTTTTGAATGCAGTCTATTGCAGTGAAGTGAGCGGAGAGACAGAACATTATCTCTCTCCTCTTGTTGCAACCTTTCCACATTTTCTGTTGCGGCAAAGTTTGGTTTTGCGCGCTCTGTGTTTGAAGGCGTCAGTGACAGGAAAGCGTGTTCACTCCCAAAACCAACGTTGCACCTTCTATTTAAATCCTGGTTTTATCACATTCTTTGATACGTGCGAAGTTTTATTTTCAAGGCTTTTACAGGTGCTTGAAAAATCAAAATGCACACTCTTTGCAAAACCTCGCAGTAGCATCTGATTTAATCTTTTGTCCGAGAGAATAAAATGCTTGTCCGCACGAGCCGCTCACATGCGAATGAAAACACAGTGCAGCATGACTTACTTCTCATGTGCACCTTGCTCCTTGCAATCACTGGCTCTCAAGCAACCTTGAACAGACGTAGCTGAATAATTTTATATCCGACAATCTGTTTGTCAGTTGCTTTACGGGGCATGGCAAACTCTGACCTGGGTAATGTTTGTTAGGCCTTATACAGTATCAAGCCAAGTTTTGGGAAAAACAGCAGACCGAACTGCTCGACCTACACTCGCAAAAAAAGTCTTAAAGCATATGTACAAACTCAAAATGTTGTATTCAAACAAAATTTTGTATTGTATTCAAACAAGCTTGAAAATATTATTTCGTTCCACCACAGGTCAATGCAGTTTTTTTTCACAAAGAGTAGATCTTGCAAGTTTCATGCTTTTTCAATTTTGATAAGTTGTTACCGCGTTTTTGAGGTCTTGCACCGATTTCCAGAAGGAAACGAGCTGAAACAACGGTTGCTCGAACATCTCTTCTGCAACTAGTGCTATAGCATTTTGATATTCCAACAAAAAATAAAACTTTGAAAGGTGTCTCGTTTACCGTCCCAGACAGATATAACACCTGGATGTTGAGACTGAAGATCCCACGAAAAGGGCGACTGTCTCAGCCCTTGTTGGCACCAAAGCGTCAGTACCTATTTACTTTTTAAGACGGAGTTGCCTTATTGGAATGTCACTTTATCAAACTACTGTGGCATTTTGAGAACAATGCCTAGGGCAAAGGACGATTTGTATCACGTGAAAATAGCGCTTGAAGGCCAACGTCCAGTCTTTGATCGATCCTAATATAATCGCAAATCGTTTGACGCACTCACGTGAGAAGGCGTCGCTACGCAAATCCGTGGCGCATAAAGCAAGGGAAACCAGACTTGACAAATAAAATGTCAGTCCACTTAACGTTTCTTTTTAAAGATACATAATGAGGTACACCAGTTTCTCAAGAACTTGTTTTGCTTTTTTCGTTATAACATGTGGGAAATATGACGGCGTTTTTTGAAGTTTCATACACGTCGTCACGTTTTTCCTTACTGATGAAAAGTAAAGAAATATCACTTGGAACTTGAAGTGCTCAAGTTAATGCTCATAAGCAAAAAATGCATCCAAAAAAAATGTAAAAAATGCAAAAAAATGTAACTCTCAAATAATGCCACTTTTAATATCCCTTCGCAGTGCAAAAAGGTTCTTTTGTTTGCGATCAAAAGAGTAAAGCAATAAGTTATGAAATATTAATCGCATAACGTGTTTCCAAAATGTGCCGTCCAAAATGTACTCAGGAAACACCTCGTGCTTTTTACGCTTGGTAAGCGTGGTTCCGCTTCTTAGATTGTCACACTTCAAATGTCAGTTGTGCCGTCACAAATATTTGTATGCCTTATGATACCATCAAAATGTTACGCATAGGTAAAAAGCATCCAGACTTTGTTTCAGTTTGTTGCTAGATTTGTTGGTAGCAGGAAAACAATCATCCAACTTAATGATTTTTGTTTAAAATAACCTGCATGTATTATTAGAAATCACCGGTTGTTCTTATTCTTAACTGTTAACGTTACATATTCAAAACTTTTTGCAGTAGACACGAATTTTCATCTTGTTTTCTCTTCCACTTACTTAATTTTCGCTAAATCGAATAAACAGCGTTATAGGTGAGTTAAGGGGATTGTTACAACCAGTCAAGTAGTGGTGAAATTTTGGGGATCTATAATCACGACCTGAGATGAATATTTTTGGAATTTATGGATATACGGTTAAACCGGGCGTATGCTTACCCCAGCAGGCTACTCAGCAGTTTGGGGTGTTATTTTGATTCTCCAAAATTTGCTAATGACTCTTCAAACTAGCATTTGTTACTACATTGTCTTCAGCAGTTGATAAGGCGACCCCTTAAGCAAGTTAAGGACACTGCGAAATCACTGTTAACATTCTACAGCAAAACGGTGGGGGTAAACATGAGCCTAAGAATACCACAGTTTAAAAAAGTCTATTTCAAAAGATAAATTTTTTCAGAAATTCGGGACAATCACGTCAAAATCACGTTCACCATTTTCAACAAACGGTGATATGTTTTTAATTTGGTACAAAGAGAAGTTGAAAAACAGTTATCATTTCATCGTACGCCACAGGGCGTCATCTGTTTTCCACATCACTTCCAGCCATGCATATACCGCTGCTGCTCAAAAACAAGCAGCCGATGAAACAACGCGGCGTGTTTTCTTGAATTTTATTTTGCATTTATAGGTCGAACGCTACAAAAAGTTTAACTTTGGGCTCGTTTGAGCTCATTATGTTTTGACGGAAGAATATTTTTGGCAACTGGCAGGTTTGTCTGGGGATGGTTCAAGGTAGGAAAGTTGAGACACAGCAGTTAATTTTCAAGAAGTTGCTTTGTTTCTCGTGCTCATATCACAGGTTCTCGCGTAGCAATAGGTCAACAGTGTGCGGTTGTTACCGAAACCTTTGCAAGGAAAATGTTTGTAAACAAAGAAGCTGTCTTGTTCTCTCTGATAGCAAAGGCATACACGTTGTACCTCTGGTTATTACATACCTGTAGCTTTCGTTCACATCGTCTCTTGTGCTTCTCTTACAGGACGGCGTTATCAAGACCGTCTCGCACAGAGCGTGCAGCATTATTCCGGCCCGAACCAAACGTCGTGTGTGGCAGTTGGCCCAGGAAGTGAGTTGATTTAAACCCAATGCAAGCCTGATAGGAAGGGTAGCGTAGTGCAACATTTCTAAAAGCAACAGAAGTACACATTATCGACCAATTTCACTGAAAAAAGAAGTACCGTTTTGATCACAGCCGTTTTATCTTCTTACACAAGCAGTGATCGATAACACAATAGATAAAAGCGATGTAACCACACAAACACCATCAGAACCCATATGCAGAATAAAAAATTTGTTTTGAACGCTATCATTTCAAATCTCTCTAAGTTCTGACGCAGTTTTCTGTCGCACGTGCACGATGACAGCATCAGCAGTTCAGCAAAGTGGTTTTACGCAAGGAAATGTCAGTTGTCCGTGTCGTGGTTAAAACGATAACGTAATGAACTGATTGATAAGTAGTAGCGGAATGTGTAGGTCCAAAGGCGTCACAATTTTNTATCTCAATGGTTTTTAACGTTTTCTCTACCACGTCTCCCTTAAGTAATTGTCCTTTGCCTCAACTCCCCACTGAATTTAAATAAGCTTTGAAAGCAAATGTAATTACTGATGAATTTATTGATCAAGATTTACATGTGTAGACCCTGGAAATTTATTGACTCTCCCCTGGTGAGGCGCGTCCGTCCGGTTAAGAACCGCTCTTCTATCAAGACATTATTGAAGAATAAAGGTAAAGTGTCAAAAATGAGGTAATGGTAATAAGTTGTAGAAAAATTCGAAACCATTCACGATCAACCAAAAGAACAGATTGAATTGTCTTTTTGAGTCATTCCCTAGTCATTTGGACGGCTAGCTTGACTTAGAAGAATCGAGCAGCAATTTTTATTTGTGACGTTATCTTTGTTTTTGATTGATTTTCAACTATTCACGCTTTCTTGAAAATTAGCATCCTGTATTGGGCTTAAAGAAAAATAAATTGCATAAAAGATTGGAAAGAATGCAAAAATATTTTCAGCGCTTTATTTGATGTGAGCCATTCTTAGCCAGATCGTTACTCAATGTTAGGTGCTGCCTGATGGGTTTTTGCCTTCCAAAGTTAGTGTTATTGCTCCAAAATAGTGGCAATTTTAAAAATATGTTTTCGTTAGGAACCCTCGTTTCCTTGTTGTTTATATTGAAGTGTTCTACCTTTAAGTTCTTTAACTGTACAACAAAACGTCTAAAAGACGTCCAAAGTGTTGTTTTTGGATAAAGATGCTGCACTGCCAGTTCTTTCCATTGTGCTGTTCTTTGTTTTCGGCAAAAATTTTAGTGAATTTTCAAGTTGAGGTACGTATTGAATTGGGCTGCATTACATGACATCTACGTCATCACAGCTTGCTCAACTTTCACAGGTCATCTTCATTCGTTCTGTATAGTCTTTGTTAAAGAAATAGTAGCCCACAGATTTTTTATGGCAAGTTAATTATGATATTGCTTCGCCGATTGAAGAAATGAGACATTCAAGATTAGTGCAAGGTTGTGATAACCAGGGACATTTCAATATGATGCGGCCCCTTCCAAAATCACAAAGAGTCAATTTGTGGTAAAAAAGGTAATTAAAACTTGCAAAATATTTAAATTTGTTTGGACGCAAAATGTTTTGGTGTGAAGGTCCCCTCCTCAGAACCTTGTCACAAACCCGTGACAGCGGCGGGCAGTCGGGGGAAGTCCCCTTAAATTTTTGTGCCCAGAAAATTTTGTTTTAAACATATAATAAAAACAAAAATCTTGCCTGCTAAAAATATATTGCTCCCAAACCTTAAAACCTAGCTAAGGGCCTGCCTTGTCATCAGGGGGTCAAGGTCAGTTGGTGCGACACTGGTTGTAATCAGAATGGAAGTTACGAGTGCGGTGGCGTCCATGTCTGGCCTTTCGCGTTCAATGTTGCAGGTGACCTGAATCAGAAATATCGTTCGTAGTAGGCGTTCTCTCGACTTCGTTTGCTCGCGCTTTACTGGTAACCCATGATAAATTTTGCGCAAAACAATCCCGGCATCGAATACTCTGCTAAAGTACAAGTCGCAGACTTGTACGCCCACGACCAGGCATGTAGGAAACTTGACGTTTAGCACTGAAAGCAATGAATGCTGGGGCTTTGCATTCAAACGCGTTTATTACAACCACTAGCGTACGGAGGGGGGAGGCCACTGTGCCATGGCCAGCCCCTCAGACCCTAAAAATAAAAAAATGTAAAAACAGTAATGTCTAAAACTTGCTTCCACAATGCAAAAAAATGCGTCTTTGTGTAATTTTGCAAAATTTTCCCGGGGACATGCCCNCGGACCATCTAGACTGGTCGTGCTTTCGGCACTTTCTCTAAAGTTGATTTGTGACGTCACACGATTGTGACGAAACTTGCCCCCCCTCGGAAATTTTCTGCGTACACCACTCATTACAACACAAACAAACAAAAACTATCAGGCAATTTAATTCCTGGTCAAAGAGGAAAGTGGGGTAATCTGCCCTGCTTCTCTATTTTTTCAGCAAACCGCGACGATATCGCTGTAACGTAATTTCAGAAACAGTTTGAAAAATAACTTAAACGACTGAACAGAAAACAGATCTGCGGCAAAAGCAACTGTGTTCTAGTGCTTCCATTTATATTTTAGGGAGTTTAAACTTAGTTTAGGGGTTTTAAGACCCCAAAATCTCCCCGTGGTGACACATTCGGTGACATAAACTCACTCAAGCATCTGGCAACCCTGATTCCTGGGATTATGCTGGACATTTTGCAGCAGATTTCAAGTGGTTACCTTTCCAGCTGATCTAGCTCGATTTTGGGGCGCTATTTAGGGCATCTAGCGGGGGCCCCTCACCAATTAAAATGTCTGGCATTGGTCATTTAAGGTTGCTGGGATTATGCTGGACATACTGCAATAGGTTTCAAGTGGTTACCTTTCCAGCTGATCAAGCTCAATTTTGGGGCTACCGTTAATCACCCCTCATGACCACAACCACGAGGTGTGTCACGGCAGAACATCAGTTCCTTGTACAGGAAGCCATACCACATAACGTAATACCATTAGGAATTGTTACCTTTCCAGCACTTGGACTTTCTGGGCTCCCGCTCTATAGGCATGCATCATTGCATATTGGTACAGCGAAGAGCAGACTAAGAGGTTGTTCTTACTTAGGGATTTGGTCGTAAGCACATCAAATGTGCAATGAAGGACATTGAATATGCTACATATTTTTGTGTACGGTAGCTTCTCGTTGACTCCGAAGAATGTTGAAAATGGAATGCAACAATAAAAAGTCAGGAAGTCACCAAACCTCTTGGTACGTATTTTACGATTTGATATTACCAGGTTGTCAAAACGTAGCTTGAGAAGTTCTGCTCCGGAAACGAATATATTTAGCTAAAACACTCTACCGTTTTTGATTTTTTTAATTTATTGTAAACTGTATATGAATTGCTGATTCTGCAGTCTGAGTTTCGGACAATAGCAGTCAAGTTATTGAAAACAAGTCTTAAATTCTGTCTCTGAACTGATTGGAATATCTTCCAAGATGTAATATCTTCCAAGATGTATTGGAATATCTCAGGTGTGTAGTGCTAAAAATAAGTGTGAAAGGGCCCTCAAAAATTTAGCCATTTTCAAAAATCTAGCCAGCACATCAAACATATGTTTCAATCAGCATTTAATGAAATATTCACTTTCATTGCACTACAAACGAAAACATTCAGTTTCTTAAAGGTGCTACGCAAAAGATACCTTGTCATTTATTCATCTATGCGACGTCTGAAGCCATACACAGGAAATCTGAATAAAAATACTCATCTTCAAGCCATGTTACTATAAAAAAAAGTCCGTGAAAACGTTCCCACACCCAAAAATGTGGGAACGCCGTTCATACATGTTCTCACCCCACTACACCCCTGGAATATCTCTTCTAAGATTACACAAAAAATAGAAGTGTATTTTAATGAATACGCAGCGAATTGGAATGCCCATAACTCTTATAAGATTACGCAACATTTACGTAAACTGAAAATGTCTTAACCGCAATTTCTGCACTAACGCTGTGTTTTTGTGTTACCAAATGCAAGACATGAACCAAGAAGCGAAATTAAAAAGTCAAGAAGGTATTGAGTAGCGGGACGTCACTTGCCCTGCCACGACTGATGCAAATGCTTAGTTATCTCCGAGCTTTCTCTTGAAAGGAGGAAAGGAGATTACGCTTAAAACATGAGGCCAGCTTGTCTGGTACTATGTGGTTAAAGGTCTCCTGGGTCGGTTGAGCGGTTAAGATTGCTCTGTCATTTGAGCGTTGAACATTTTCAGCGGTAAAGCGTAATTTTGTTGACAGGATTTTTGGGGCAAGAAATAAAATATTTGGGTCTCTACACACCCTGATCGCTATCGTACGATAAACTGTCTTGTAAATTGCCACAGATTATGAAGCAAGTTACATCTGAAAAGGAATTTGCTTACAATAGGCTGATGAAAAGGGGTAAAAGTTTTGAAGTTATTTGGAGGAAATTGTTTACAAATAGTTCATAAATTTTTACAGACCTTTTCAACAATTATTAAAAAAGCCATAATTTATTTTGAAACGTAATTTTTTCTTATTTTGAATTGCATTCAACAAACCAAAAATGTCTTTTTTTCGTAATTTTGTTGACTCACTGAAAGCACTTTTCTAAGAGTTTTCTACACCGGTTTCATATTGCCTGAAATTAATATGCGTACATATAGCTTTATGTCTGACCGTCCCAAATATTCGTTGTACTTACTTTATCAGTAACATTGCTAAAGACACAGAGACTTCATGGAGCGAGGTGGTACACCCAAAAGCCTTTAACAAGCCAAGCAGTTTTATGCTGCCACACGTCAACAGGTCAAACGTGAACAAAAGCGCTGTACGATTTTTTGAGCGCTGTCGTCATTTCTTCTCTGTTATTCATTCGGATGTTGTACATGATAAACAAAGCAAAATTAGAAATGTCCAGTTAAAAAGAGCCCGATAGTTGTTAGTGCACATTAGTATGACAACTTAAAATAAACAACATTACAAAGATATTTTCAAAGAAATGTCTGCGAGTGCTATGCTGCATTGTGATACGTAGCGGTAACAACCGCAGATGAGGACTCAGATAAAGCACAAGTAGCGCATGAAACGTACTTGGATGAAAATATAGGCTACTGAGGCAAAAATTGCTTTCTGAGTCATTGATTAGTCGTCGGCGCGTTAAAAGAGATCCAACAAATACCTATACATTTTCGAACAATTTTTGACAGAAAAAATTGGTTACGTTTTTCGTGAAAAACCTGCAAAATTAAGTACAATCCTGCAGAGCAAACCAGAGTGGCTTTTGACAAACAGTGATTAACTGCTAACTGCAAGTCATCTCCATTATGTAGTGACGGCAATCTATGTTCAGCAGTGAACTAACACAGATGTTAACACGGTGTGGAGGTACAAGTGGAGAACCATGAGGCAAGGCTAACCTAAATAAGATGAAATAATGCTTCTTAATTTGGGTCAGCCTTATCGCGATTTCTACTAATAGAGAACCAAGAATATTACTTTATGACAGCACATCTTAAACACGCCAAGTTAAAAAAATCTACAGCTTTATTGCATTCTCGAAGTTGCGCTTATCGTTTTCTCCACATTTAACTCTTGACTTTGGTTATATTAGTGGATAAATAATGTTTTTGCGTTACTGACGTCTGCAATTGTGGGATATTTTGGTGAGCGAACAATTAAGTCAGCTGTTCTGACTGCAGCACTTGTGAAGTGAAAATAGTAAATCGCTAAGCTAATCATGTTTTAACAATCCCAGAACATTTATTATAAGGTAGCCTCTAGTGATTTTAGCTGAATCGGAAAAAAAGATATTTGCGTCACTTCTTGGCCACGCAAACCTACTTGTTTAAACAACGTACATTTGTGATTTTTAAACATGTTTGCAAACCGAAAATAGCTTTGCACTGACTACCAACAGTTTAGGCCAAATCTTATTCCTTTTGCAAGTTGGCCGGGAGTAGTGATCAACTGAGGGTTTTCGACTCTGTTCAGCTGCAAAAAATTCTGCTCGAGGTCAACGTTGACTGACGTGATGTAAGCGGCCAATGACAAACAACCAATTCGAACCGGAGTTCCTGAAACGATACTGCCTCATCCACTACGATGGCAGTGAAAGCATTCAAACGTCTTTCAGCAAAATTCCTTTAACTTAAGTGCGCTTCGATTTGAGCGCAGGAGTTTAAACAATCGTTTGAAATATCTGGTGCCAAAGCTACAGTAACAAATGCTCCATTAACGACACAGAACCTGTCATTTGCGTTAAATTTCGTGCTAGTACACTACAAAGTAAGATCGGCACTATTGGCCATTCTACGGTTTATTTAGATTTTGTGATACGATACAGTATAAATCGAACGCTCTCGGACTTGAACAATGTTGGAACAAGTTATTTATCTAGCTATTTGACACAAAATGCTTAAATAGCCCTGCTCTTCTTTAAGTCGAAGTCAGCATTTAAAAGCAATTGCGACAACATGAGGTCTTGTTTTCGTAACAAATTTTCCTGGTTAACGGATTTTTTAAGAAAAGAATCAGATGTCTTTCAGTCACTTATTTGGTATTTACTGAATATTTTTATTCTATGCAACTTTTCCGGTTGACTTATCTGTGATGTTGTGAGATACCTCTGGCAAAGAGTGGCATATTATATGTGCAGAGTGCACACCACGAGCTAGTCAAAAACAATTTAAAATGAGAATTTTGGGTTTATGAAGGTGTGAAAGCGAAACATTGGCAGACATGGGAGTGTTTTTAGAGTATGGTGTTGTAACAGCGTCATGGCTCCCTCGTAAGCAATGTTCTTTCCCTTCGTCGTGAACTTCTTTTGGATTTATGTCATCTTCTTGCAGGGAATTTCTATGAAAGAATGAACTCTTTAACGGGTTTTGAGCCAATTTTTTAGTTTTCGATGTGAATTACTGGATGAAATTGAGTTAGTAAGCACAAATTATTTGTAATGTAGTCTTTGGTAATAATAACGCAGTAAAATCAAAGGTAAAAATGTTTTTTTTGGTCAAAACAGAAGACAGAACTGACAACAAGCTCTCGCATGCAAAGAATAAGATAAAATTTGTTCATGACGTTTGCCACACAATGCAGTATTGATCGGAATCTTTGCTGTCATTTCAAAAACTTTTTGGACCACAAAAAGGTCCAACACTTCTCATAATTTTTCACGAAACACTGGAAGATTTTTTTCTATATATAAAACAATAAACAAAAAGGAAAAGCATTTTCAAAGCAAATAAAATTTCATCATTTTAATTTATCTGATAACAGTCCACAGCGCTAGAAAGAACCAGCATATGTTCTTTCCTTCATCATGAGCTTTCTTTGGGTTTTTCATATGCGGTCAGATATCCATATCCTCATTGATTCTCCATATCCTAGCAGTTTTTGCGATAAAAATAATAATCAATGAATCAGAATCGCCAAAGTTATCACCACTGGTTGGCCTAAACAGTTTTTAGACCAGCTATGTCCAACCGAAATTGCTTACTCAGCCAAAAATTATGTCAATATCTTAAACAGGGCCGCACATTGAATGACATATAAATGAGGGCCACACATCCATTGACTTACTTNGATCTTAGCAAATTAAAATTAGTTTAACCTAACCTAATCTGCTGAAAGCGTTCGAATCCTAACTGCAATGGGAATGGCTGCTTGGCACCTTTAACCACTCCGTAAGNGTGATTTCATGGGCACGTGTAGTGTCAATGCAACAAGGGTNGAAATCAGAAAACTAATAAACAGTTTTGCACCAAGGTGTCAGTGNAAACATGGAAATCTTCCAGCACGCATAGTACAGACATGATAATGTTATANTGAAGACCACCTACATCAAAAATGTCAAATTTAATATTATCAAAATAAANACAGGTTGTCAGTATGTAGGCTACTTATACTACAGCGAAAACCTANACTGGGCCGCCCAAAACCTCCGANGTCCGCGTGNCGCGGGTTGGACATAGCTGTTTTATGCTAATGAGCAACACGTACAGATGGGCAGATTACTTTGATCATTAACTGTACTGGTTTTCTGCATTAGAGCAGAACCACAATTCGGCCAAAAGCAAGTTAGGCATGATCAAAAATTATCTTTCATATTTCTGTTTATACTTGTGTTTCTCGTCTCCTCTCCATTTCTCTGGTTCTACTCGTTTTTCCTGTGTGCAGGCGGCAATTTTCTTTCTCAGTCGGTGTGGTTAAGTGCGAAATCTATTTAACGATAAAGAACCAATCGCTGTGTATGTCTCGACCACAGAAAAGATAGCCTGCGTTTGGTTCAACAACTTGTTTTCTTGTTGGTTTCTCAGTACTTGTGTCGCTCAGCAAAAATTTTCTATTGTCAAAAAGAGCAGGTGAGTGATCTTATGCGAGATTGCAACAATATGTTCACAGATCTCGTTCCCTAAGCATGTTCCATCGGCAGCTTGTTTGTTTTGTTAATGTGATAGCGAAATCGCAGGCAGGTCAGGTTTGAAAGTAAAACTGCACCTGCCAGATCGCAACTTGTACAAAAACGCCATGCTTCAAAACCTACTGCTGGCGGTCTGAAGTTGCAACGCTATACTACAGGATCGTGTATTTCTTTTACAAAACAACATGGCCCCATTCAACTTTAAAAACAATTTTATTCTTGAACAAAAATGTTCATAAAGCTTGGCCTAAAACTGTAGTGCGTATACAAGAATTTGCCACCTTCAGATTTTCCTGTTCACTGGGGTCTTCATCATGCACTTAATTGGTTATCTACTGCGTGCGACCAAACTCTAATAAAAATCAGCACTACAAAGACCTAGGTATATGGCTCTCTAGAAACCCCAAGTAAGTGTACGCTGCAAGCAAGCAACAATGTACTGCAGCAGGTAGAGATGTAGTTGAGTACCTTTGATGATATTCGCGAGTGACGGAAAACGGAACAGGGAGATTGGTACACAGATCGTTTTGATGAAGCAAATGCAGTTTTGCGTGAGCTTTATCGCTCTGTGGTCACAAAACGGGAGCTTTCAAGAATTGAAAAGCTGTCAGTTTTTTAAAGTGGTCTTTGTTTCGATCCTCACCTATCGTCATGAATCTTGGGTAATAACTGAAAGAGTTATGTCGCAAGTAAAAGCAGCAGAGATGGGATATTTGTGAATTATTCACGGTGTGACACTTCGGACAAAGCGCGCAGCTATGAAATTCGTAAAACCTTGAATTTACAACCACTTCTCAGCTACGATGGCTCGGTCATGTGATCAAAATATCCCAGGAAAAATTGGCGAGGCAAGCGTGCTGGTCAAGGACCAGGTGACGTGATTACATCCTTGCTTGGTTCCGTCTTGGTGTGGAGCCAGCAGAAGTAAATAAAAATGATGGAAACCGTGAGGTATTTCGAGACCTTCTAGAGCTGCTTCAACCGCGACCATGTCCGGAGGAAAACGAGGATGAAAACGAATGATGCTAATGAGTGAATGAAATCCTGTTCAGTGTTCGATATGGTTTTAGCTCAAATCGTGAGTAGAATGATTCATGCAACTGGAAGAATGTAACAAGCTCTCGCATGCAAAGAAAAATTTGAATGTGTACATGTCGTTTGCTACACAGTATTGATCGGACATTCCCAAAGACGTTTTGGACTGTAAGCCTTGAAAGCCTTAAACTCCTCAGAATTTTTTAGGAAGCATTGAAAGATTTTTTCAAAATGTAAAACAGTGAACAAAAATAAAAATATTTTGAAAGAACTTAAAAGTTTTGTTTTAATTTGTCTGAAAAGGGTCCACAACGCTGAAAAGAACCATTTTGTAGGGAAGCAAGGTTAATTTAAATCTGGTGTTTTCGCAATTCATTTGCGTATGCTTAAAAGCAAACCACGCACAATATAAACGTAATCTAGAGTCACTAGACCAGGCATGTGCAAGCTTTTTCACTGGCGGGCCACATCCGAATTTTTGAAAGTTATCGCGGGCCGCATCAATTTTTATTGGATGAAACTTTATTCATCCTTCAAAAATTAGTTTAAGTGGTCACTCAACAGATATGGAGTATATAGTGTAATTTCGCCTGTTTCAAACTACCAGCCACATGCCGGCGATAGGCCTATTGAAAATCTGTGAATTAGATGAGACATATGCAAAATTACTGACAGTCTCAATGGCTACATTTCGCGACAACAAACAAGCGCTATACGGCTTTTTTAGTATGTTCTTACAACTACCAATCCACCGCAAAACAGCATCACTATTCATGCAAAATTATTGTGTACGCTGGAAGCAGCCAAAGAAGCAAAAGTTGACGCTCTCATCTTCACAACACATGCACATTATCCAAGTTGAGATGTAACTTGTTAACTGGCAAACTTCCTGACATCAGAGCATTATTTAAAATTGTTTCGCCGTCCCAGAAGGCTTGTCCTTTCTCTGCTGTTGCTTCACTAAACTTGAAGCTCAATTCAATCCAAGCTGAGTGTGGTTTTTGTGAAGGGAAATCATTTTCTGTTGCCCGTGCATGACATCTTCAACTGATGGGCTTTATCCACCTACAACTGACTTAAACTCCCTTGTATTGTTCTGAATGCCTGGAGTTGTAATTCCGCTTGATATTAAATTCTTTCAGACAAGTGATGTTATTTCGACAAATCAAGCAAAGAGCCCTTTCATTTTGTTGAACAACAAAATACTTCACAAACAACTCGTTGTTAAACATCCGCCTTTCATGACGAATTTTTCGTTTTTGCAAACACGACATGCTTCGCATAAAATTGCCAATCTTTGAGACTAAATTACAGTTTAAATTGTTGATTTTATGAACTGGAAAACAAAGATTATTATTGTTATCGATTGCCAACCTTTTCAACATCCTCTTTCCCTTGTCCTGCAGCGAATTTTTCTCTTTCTGCCTGCATTCCCAACCCAACACTTGCACAGCCACAAACATCACCATCATAAATCGAGTTAGTGATGACTAGGGCAAGTTTTTGTTGACCTAAAAACTAAAAAAATTGACATAAAATTCAGAAAAATTGACTTTACTAATCTAACAAAATTTAGACTGAATAAATGATATTTATTCAGAATTTTTTGAGATTTTATATTAAAACAAACAATTATTAAACGAAAACACAAATTCTCAACGAAACTTGCGACACAAGTCTATGTGCTATTGCGAAATAAGTCTAAGTCTTGCGATATAACATTGTAAGCCAATCACCAGGTGGACGAATTAAAGTGTAAAATAATGTAATGTTATGCATTTTATAACTAATAATTATAAAAAATGACTTTATTGCCCTATAAAAAGAATATTGACCTAACGGTGAAAAATTGACTTTTTATTGACCTATCAATTTAAGAAGATGAAACTTACTCTTTCTATCCAGAGTTCTTGCAAAAAATCAGGGCATTAAAGCTTACTACCAAAAAATTGACTTTATTGAAAAAACTTGTCCTAATGACAACAGGCGAATCAACTGAAATCCTTGCTAACTACACTTCTCAAGCTAAAATCAAATCTAATAGCTCTCAGTTCGCATGAACAACTGTCTGCCAAGTCTTGACGAATTGTTCAAACAATTTTACGCAGCAAAGCCTCTGCAAGTCTCGCATTTGGATCATAGAGAAAAATTTTACATCACACAGAGCTTAATCTGGGCTGTAGCGTAACAATTACAAATGGCGCGAATATTTATATTCGCTTCGTGGTGTATGGTTCCCAGGTAATTAAAAAATGTTACAGTTCTTTGTTCCTGAACTTCAAAGGGCTGCAAACCTCTGATCAAGTGCAAAAGCTTGTGGTAAATGATTGTGAAATGAGTAGTACGAAAAATTGAGGAATATAATTTATTTGAAATACCATTTCAAGATCATGAACAAAACCACGCGGGCCGCACCAAACAACGTGGCGGGCCGCGGGTTGCATATGTCTGCACTAAACCTTCCATTACTTCAGTAAAAAGAAACACTCTTTCAGAAACCTGCTAAAGGAATAGGCAAAATGAAAATGTAAGCTATTGAAGGGTTTTTACGAAAGTATGCTGTATTTTGATAAAATGTTTGTGTTATTGTATGACCCACTCGTGTTTGCCCTATGCTTTTGACAACTGGAGTGAGCCCAAAATCTGATACCTTTTTGCATCATAAGCAGGGATTAGCAGATGCTTGAAATTCTAATGACCCAGATCAAGGTGTGTGCTTCGGGTTCACTTGCACAACAGTAACTGCTAGATATGTCGCTGCGGCCACGTTTTCCACCTAACCGAGAAAAAGGTGCCGGATATTCTGTTGAGGAAAGCATCTTTCATGCTGCACAATATTTAACAAAAGCATCGAAATTTAATACCAGGCAAGAACTCTTTTTCTGTATGTATCGTTATTTTCTTTAAATTTGCATGAGCTTTTAAAGCTGTCACTCCTGGAAAGAAGAGGAGCGACAGCTTTTAAAACTCTTTGGACATGTAGCGACTTTCAACAAATTTGTTCTCCCCTGCTGCTATAGTTATGCGCAAAGGCTTGAACTAAGCAGATAGCAGCAAGGCAAGGCATTCCACGAAATTAGATTGAATTTGAACGAGCTTTATCAGAGTATAACTAACAGCTGACATTCTCAAAGACTTCCTTGTGTATAGCTGCACTTCTAGAGGATCCTGCTCGCATTTAATTTGGCTTTTGGTTGGAACAGACCATTTTTCCTTTTCCTATTATTCCAATGAAATTAGTTCAGTTGTTTCAAATTGAACTGTTGGTGCTTGACATTCCACATTGTGGCGTAGAATTATGTAAGTTTCAACTTCGTTCACAAGGCTTCAGCCGGTCTCATGTTTAACTCACTTCTCAACGCAAATGTAATTTTTGTGTAGAAACGCAAAAATATTTGTCCGCACCATCTGTTTTGAAAAAATATCAATCAGCACTATCAGGATGATCTGAGTACGGGCGCAAGGGAGTGATAACGCAATTAATATCTCTCAAAATATCTGGCAGGTTGCAGCAACTGTTGGTAATTCTTCTCTCTCCACACTAAAGAGCAACCAGGCAAAGCAAGCTGAGGAAATTAGTATATAATCATGCTACGTGTTTTAACCGGCTTTCGCCTTATTTAAATAAAAGAACTCATCTCACCGACCTTTTCTGGGTTTTTGACAGCAACAAAATTTTGAGGCTGAGATTTTTCTATTCGGAGCAGTCGGTGACATGATTGCGACTTTATGAAGTTATTTATTTATTGATTATCAAACAGCCAATGATGGCAGGCCAAGGCCTGAAGAGGTCATTGGCATAATGAAGTCATTCAATATTTAACAAAAAACAACCTGCGTTGTGCAGACAGTGTGTGCTTGTACTATGGACTTCGTGTCTGATTGCAAAATTAAATTATATATATTATGAAGGGAAATGGCTGCAGACCACTTGGACATGCCCTGTCACAGTCCAACAACATGAATGTAACAACGGCTCTGATTAACCTGTGATAGCATGCACACAAGATTCTGGACAAAATACAGAGGTTTGATGGCTAATAGCAAGTTAGGATTTGCTGAAAAATAGCAATCTGCCTAAAAACAATAAGGAATCGTCTGGTGTAATTGTTTCAGTTACAAACGAGCTACCACAACAGGTTACTTTTTGCCATGATTAAAATAACGTAGAGCCCAGCAGTAAAATACACTGACAAAGCAACCTGAAAGAAATTTGTAAAAACAGTAGCGATTTGCACCATATGAGGCAAGTCATACTATTACTACGCTTTTATCTTATAACATTAAACTTCTGCTCAAAAATAGCCTTCGTTACAATTTTGTGGTAATTATGGAAGATTGACTCGCGGAGGTTTTCTGTACGTCTTTCTGCAGTTGTTTAGCGGTTTGCTCAGTTAACCAGGGTTGCGGCTGACCCCCCCCCTTTACGTTTTTTGTTTATTTTATTTTATACTTAAATGTTAGAAACCTGTGCTTCCATGACTTTTCCTGATTTTCAGACTAATGGAATGGTGCTGGAATTATTTTGCAAAAATGTCCCTGAAAGCCTATATAGGCGTATAGGGGTACCATGCCACCCATTGTTACCTGATATGCATCAAATTTCGGACAGCTTACGAAGCTAACATTTCAATGCAATTTTAAGTGCAAAACCTATTTGGCCAGATATGACCACCGATACCTCATATGTGAAGAACCTTCCTACACCATGACTTTTTATGAAAAAAAACGGGTGTGACACGTGCATGACGTTTTCTACGTACAAACAAAAAAAGCCACTTTTTTGGTGGTACCCTGCCTAAAATATGCATGATAATTACGTTTCGCTGGGTAGATAAAATTTTGTTGCGAAAGTGATTAACAATCGACATATGGAAGTAAGGAAGTGTTTTGGTATGGAAATAACGGATGTCACGTGTCCCAGGACGACCTATGCAAATTTGGGGTTGCGTTAGACCCTTGGTATCCTGGATCGGGTAGCATTTTTATGGTTACCTGAGCAGGGTTAACGGTTTATTTTAAAAAATCCAAAAACTGCATGCTTTTTCACAGCAAATTGTTTTCTATGAAAGAAACACAGTTCTTACAAAACCACCTCAGTTTCTTTGATACCAAAAGGACTGTATAGGTTTAGCAAAGGTTTAGTTTATAGCATAGCAACGCGGAAGCATGCACTGCTATAATGCACTCGAAACTAGGACGCCGAAAAAAACAATGTTGTTCAGTCGAGGCGCCCCAAAACTTAGTTGAATCAAACCCAGTGCCGCAATGTATAAACACATAAGCGTCGCAAATATTTAAATATTCTTTTCTTTATTTAATGGTATATCTTGCGTTGAGCTGCACTTGGGAGTCCGTGCTGTTTGTCAAGGGGCCAACATCTTCTCAAATTAACGTGCCTCTCGTCTTCAATCGCTTCACTACAGATAAATCTATGTTTGAGTTTGAACACTTCCACGTCATCTCTGCAATGTCTGTTACTATCTTCCGAACTCCGGGATCTTCTTGTCAGTTTCATTACTTTTCATATAATGGCTTTCTTCTAGTTGATACATCTTCTGTTCTGGTTGGTTTCCACTTCTTGCTTGCATATACCTTTAGTGCGAAGTCCATGCACTCTGTACTCTAGACCAGGGGTCACCAACCTTCTTGAAAGTGAGAGCTACTTCATGGTACAAATTCATGCGAAGGGCTACCAGTTTGATATACACACTTCTGAAATAAACTTTGCTAAATTTGCCTTCAATTATGTTATCATGAAGACAAATTAAAGCAGTGGTTCTCAAACTTTTTGAGACCGCGTACCACCTGATGTTTTTTTAATGTTGGAGTGTACACCCCTGGTTTCAGAAGAACGTAATTTACTCCA
>JGI24158J21664_10003459_pt1 | contig 19812 bp, 18 predicted proteins | sample Ectturendosymbi3_FD_21664 | JGI IMG/M metagenome (IMG submission 21664) | reverse complement strand
GATTGTATTCACCGCATGTCTTCCAATTGGTTCGTGGAAGAACCAGAAGATGAATGCAACACTCACTGCCACGTGGCTGGATCTAATTGGACAAATGCGGCTGACGCCCAATTCAACTGTTCCTCATCAATGTTTCACCCTCCTCCTAATGTTCACGACTTTACTTGCATTGCCAAAAAGGTGAGCTTCTTACGGAAGTAAGGAGCAAAACAGGTTTTCTCGTCGATGAAAGTGACATCTGTTTCTCACAATCGCGTTTATTTTGAATTCAAGAAACCGTGGAACTCAAGCACGTTTTCAGCAAACATGCATTTTATGTATGGCTCTGCTCAGCTTTGTTGTTCAATTGCAGACCTTCAACCCTTCAATCGGAAGCGGACTCGCGTTGCCTCAATGTCACTCGCAGTCATTGACGGAGGAGGACAGAGACAGATGTGATTTATGTTTCTACTGCACCATTGGTGGGATAAAGGGGATTTTACGTTCGCAGCTTTGTGATGGATTTCAAGATTGCATGACAATGGAGGACGAACGAAAATCTAGGTGCGCGACGAAGCCCGAGGAAAGGTTTTTTTGCAGCGCTTTGGGCGGAAGCAAGGTAATGAAGCATTTTACACTGCATCTTTGTGTATGTGCATTATCATGGACTCAGCAAGTTGAATAGTAAGCGCATCAACAAGGATATTATGCTGAACACATGTTTGTGATCCTGCGTCGAACTTCGATTCCTTTCCAACACATCATTGTCAAAATCGAAACTTCTTTCATTAAACTCACAACAAAAAACTTGCAGCAAACGACGTTCCGTTCTTGGTTTCGTTAAGCAAGCTTTTTTCAAACCTTGTTTCTACCCACTGCAACTAGAAAACAGTGTTTCGTGAATAACTAACTAAACCAGTGTTATCATTTTTAAACCAGAACAATGTTGTTTCCACGCACAACTGTTGTTTCGTAACCTATACTCAGGAAGTATGAGTTTTGCAATACTAGGTGCAGGAAATATTTCTTGGTGTACTTATTTTTAGCAGTACAGCAGGCACAGGTGGCGGAACCGGAAAGGTCGCATGGGCTTAGACCTCCTACTTCTTTTTCTTGGCGTCTGGCCTCCCAAATTTAAATTTTGGCTAAATAAGTTTAAGCAACACAATTACTAAGAACAACCAGTTACATTTATGTGCTCAACTCAGTGTAGCGTAGATAGATAGGATGTAGTGTAGATAGGGATCGTTGCGGGCTTATGAAACGTTGCGTAAAATTGCTTAAACATGCTGACAAAAGTTATTGACGTCATAATTCAATGTTGATGACGTCACATTTGCCAATTCAAACCACAAAACTTTCTGTATTTTTGACTTGCACTCGTTCCTCTCCACTTTGAAAAAAGTTCCGCCACCCATGACAGCATATCTTTTCTTTTCAATGGAATGTTTGAAAATTGAAGTAAAAGTTGCAAACTGCACAATCTTGCCTCATTTACCTCGCGACTCGTATCAATATGACGAATGTTATAAAAGAGAGGAGATTTGTTATTTCATTTGACTCAGCTAATAGGGAGATGCAATGCAAAAAGCCACCATGCAAAAAAGCAACCAATTTTCAGTGGAAATTAGAAGAGATCAAGACATACTGGCAAAGAACCGATCAACGTAAACAAAGATTGTCACTGTGTCTCATAAGATTGGCGAAAGACCTCGGTGATCATCTGGTCAACCAACCTTGTAAAGCAACAAACAGCAGTTGCAACAATTGTCTCAGCTCACAGGCCATGATAGGTGGAAGACGATGAAAATACATTTAGGAAGCTTTCTAAACTAGTGCGCTGGGGCAAAGCGCACCAGAATATTAATTTTTGGTATGTCGCATTAGAAACTCCTCACGTTATTAAAATATTTGCTTAACTCTTGTAAATTTAAAAACACTGACATTTCAACCAACTAACAGCAGACTTCCATCAGGGTGAATGGCAACGAGAACAGGAGAGCAGCAGAATTCACCGAACGCGCGTCATTACATGACGTAGTGGTGACGGCAATTAGAAAAGGCTAGAGGGTGTCCTTTCTAAATTGTCTTCGACTGACTGGGGTCGACTAGAAAATTTCTAGATAACTCTCAATCGACCGGTCGGTCATAAAGTCACAAGTACGAAATGTCATAAAATGCAACGTTTTTCCTGTAAATGAATTTGTATTTACTACACATTTACCATCGAGAGCCGTATTTTCATGTTGCGGTTAATTTAGTACTTCACAATAGTGTAGAAATGAACGTCTAACAATTTTCTTTTCACTCCATCAAATGAGTCAGTGAGATGTTTGAGTCATCATGTTGTTCACCAGCTTTCGTAATCAGGCGTATATCCTGTCAAAGACAGCTTAAGGCAGTCACCCAAGTGGCAGTATTGTTAGCACAGCAGGTTGTCTTGTTTTGTTTCGATCACGTTCATAAAGCAAAATACAGATTCACATAAATACGTTGAACCAAAAGAGGAATGGATGTATTCCGCGTAATTGTTGATATTGCAGTATTTGCCCCCAACAACTGTCCAGAAATCATTTTCGCATGCCCGAGCCTTCAGAAACACGTCAGTTTGCAATGGCAACATTTCCGTTTGAACTACATCTCTTTCCAATGAAAATACTTGACTGATTTGGTGAAAAACAATAAATACGTTTAAATCCGACTTGAACGGATATGATATGTATTCAACTATTTCTTCAATCTTTTGAAAATCTCTAAATCGAACTTCAAATTCATTAGAAACCATGTTTACTTCAGCAACATATTTCTCGGGGTCCCCAATACTATCCGGATGATTTTGCAAATGATTTTGATGTCTGGGAAAAACTCAAACGGTTTTTCTTCAAAACCGGAGATCAATGCAGGGATTTGCATCTTAAACACACTCGGACCCGTAGCCATGCCGGGGCAATGCCTACTCAATCTTTTTGATGACCCCGAATTTTGTTGTCCCCAGAAAAATTTGTTTTAAACATGTAAAAAAACAAAAATCATGCCCCCGAAAAATGTACAATGCCCCTTCAAGCCTTAAAACCTGGCTACGAGCCTGAACGCACCAATAGCACTGACCAATTCAATGATTGGTTTGCTCTTCCCTTGTCACTGCAAACAGGCACTCTACCAGTAAAATCAGCCAGAAAAGTCAAGTCATTCATCCAAACTAAATAATTTAACTTGAAATGGTTGTCACCTTTATTTTGAAGAAAAAGCTTGATTTCTTGCAAATAATCTCGGAACCTTTGAAGAAATTTGCCGCTACTGAGCCATCTTATATCAATGTGTAACAGAAGCTCTTGTTCCTTGAATTCCTGCCTGAAAAGACGGCGTGGAAAGGACTTCGTTCTGACTGAATTTGCAATTCTGAATGCAATATCCATTACCTCTTTTGTGTTTAATCGTTTGCTGCAGAAAACGTGTTGGTGAATTATGCAATGGTACTTCGAAAATTCCGGAAAATCGTTATCTTTCTCGCACAAGACAATGAAACCGTTTGCACTGCAGACCATTCATCTTGCTTCACCTGTTGTAACTGACACCTATTTCCACAGAGGCAACTTTTTTCAAAGCAGTAGTTTTGAAATGCATTAAAAATATCTATGCCTCTCGTCCTTTCAAACTTACAAAGCCAAACACTTCCTCTTTAATGCTCCAATCATGAAAAACCATACGAATGAGCACTATAACCTGTGTGGCATCCTTGATTTCTGGTGACTCATCAAGTTGAAGTGAAAAACACGCAGTTATTGAAATCACTGTAAAGTTGGTGGGTAACATCCTCGCTCATCTTCTCTTGTCTTCTCATCACGGTGTTTCTTGATAATTGTAGGTCTTTGATAGCACTTTTTAATTTCACTTTTACTACGGAAATCCTGAAAAAGGCTATATCGGTAATTTCTAAAAAGCATCCTTTTAGCAACTCCCTTACTGAAAATGCTTTTCCTTTTTTCGCTAAGAAGCAACTTGTTTTGAATGAGGCTATACCTATAGTAGTAGCTCTTGACGAAGTACAAAACTTTTTTAGACTCCTTTGCTGTCCAAATAAACTTGATTTAAGGTCCTTAATTTGCATTTTCCTTGCTTCACTTTCAAGAAAATAATCATCATTATATTTGGCATGGCGTGTCAAAGTGTCTTTCAAGATTTCCTTTCTTGGGCAAAGCAAGGGAAGCATTGCAGATAAGACAGGTGCAGTTCTCATTTACCATACAGTGGCGTAGCCAGCCCAGAAGCTTGGGAAGGGCAAAAAATTTTGCGGGACCAAAATGTTTGATTTTAGGCGAATTACACTATTTTGTTTGGAAAAACGCCTCTCAAAGCACAAAATGACTATATTTTATAAAAATTTGGGGGTGCCATGGCCCCTTTGACCCCCCTGGCTACGCCTATGTTACCATAATACAGAAGTAGTCAAGCTCCCATTTTTTATTGAAGTAATGTGTTTTCCTTCTCTTTAAAGCGCTCATTTTATAGGCGAAGACTTGGCTGCAACAAAGGTTGCTCCACCACTGAGACTAAAATACAGCAGCTACAACTCTTACTACTTTTGAGTAAAAGCATGTAATTTTCTCTTGCCACGGCTTAACAGTTTCATGCCTTTACCAAAAAGTCTATTCATTAAAGTAATGACTTTAATTTTTACGACTATCCTTTTACAGGTTCGGTCTTTCTCATCTTTTTTCAGGAGACTTTTAACACAATTCTGAATCACAAACAACACCTTAGTGAACGACCAGATGCTGGTGTAATTCAGGGAAATTTAACACACACATCTTTTATTGGACTCATGATAACCAACGTTCAAATATTCACAACACAACTTACAGTTTCTCAGTACAAGATCTCTTTCTTTCCCTGTCTTTCCACTCACTGTTACACTAAACACATTTATCAAATGGCTAGCCGCAATTGGTGCATTCCTTTTTGGTAAGCATTGCGACTTTCTTGAGGGTATCGACTGCTTGCGTATTGGAATGTCATTTTTAGTGCTATCTTTGTTTTTGTAGCACTCTCATTCAATTCGTTTCCAAACTTCGGGCCATCGGAAATCAATTAGTCACCGATTGGTCGACGTATTGCAATTGTGCTTGTGAACCAGTGTGTCCCTCTTAACACTGGCTGCCGGAGCATTCCCGAGTTTCACAGCACGAAACCTATTCGCTGTGGACCTGATGGTCCCAGATTTTGCATGCTGGGCGTGCCACCACTAGTGATGGCCAGTGTACGTCCAACCAACCCCTCTCCTATCACGAGATCAAGGAGCATAGATCAGTACAACACGTACCTGGCCTTCAGGCCGTCTGAGATCTTGTAGCTGATGACGCTCAATATATAGGCGTCAGATGACGATTTCGCAACATCACAAAACATCAAATATTCATACTTGGCTTCAATTCTTGAACTTCGCCTCTACTGTTATTACATATCACTTGACACACAACATATCACTTGACACACAACATATCACTTGACACACAACATATTGCGCACTTTGGCAATTATGTAAAAGTTTGGCAGTGGTTGATGAAATGCACTTGAGTTATTTCTTTCAATATTTTTGTAAGCTATAAAATCTGTTCCAGCAAGTGATTTTTGTTCAAACTTAATTTCTCACATGAATGTACAATATTTTGTATTTTTACAAATAAAGCGTTTTTACTGAACCTCGTTTTAGTGGTTTTAAGTGGGTTTATGCGTGTTTTTCGTTAATTGTGTTTTCGACTTCGCTAAAGCGCTTACGTCATCTCGTGCGCGTTCATGCAAGGTTGTGCAGATCTTGCGCTTCCGCGCCAGACTGCCTGCCTTTGCTGCACGGTTCCTCTTACGTAATTTCTTCAGAGTTCTTTTAAGTCAGGTTCTCTTCCTTCAGGAACCCCATGATTGTGTCCACGCAAGGTTTGCTGTCGATCACGTGAGGCACTTCTGGTTCGTCCCTCTTGGGCAGCCAATGTTCAATTAACTTGTCAAGCACAGGCATGTCATTGTATGCTTGTCTTGCAGTGGCCAATTGATTCATTTCTTGTGCTCTTGTCACACTGTTCTTTATTTCTTCAGCCGTCAAATTTGCAAAGGTGGTGTATGGTCTCCACACATGTGTTATTTGCTGTGGATGTGATGGCAAGTCATGCACATACAGTACGTAAATATGTCTTCTATGGGCTCGTAATCCCACGTAATGCATTATACCCTGACTATAGTCGTGCATTCGCAACTGCACCGTTGTCATTCTTCCCGTTTGTCCAGCTTACCATTTGTAGATCATTTGTAACCTCTTTGGGATCTACTTGTCCAAACGGTTTTTGCAGTTTGCTTTGGTCTTCTATTCTTGTTGCTTTGAGCACGGCGTAAACGCTTACTCCAGTGTTGACATAATCTTTTAACATTTGTATACCAGTCAGCTGTAACACACAATCACGCAGTTAAATGGTCGTATTCTTCTTGCACGGTTCGCGCGTAGTTCTCCACTTGCTTATGTATAAATCTTTGTAATTTGTTCGAGCCATCCCTTGGACTTCTTGTCTCTCGTGACTGATAAGTATTTCACTCTTTATTTCGGGCTCATAATCGTTCCTTTGTATCAGTTCTTTTAACCAATCTACAATTTTTTTAATATTTCAGATGTTTGTTCTGACGTCACATATTTTTCTATTGCTTGGAACAGATTGCAGTGTCCTAAAAATGCGTGATACAAGTCCACTAATGACGTTATTTCGCACGTGACGTCTGCAAATACATACACACGAATATAAATTTCGCAAGTATACTGAGGTGCTTTCAGACAACGCTACATCGCTTCACAATAATATTTTCACCGATCGCATTCAACGCTTGCTTCATTCTTTGCTTACAAATGTTACTTTTTTTATAATATATGTACACACGGTTGTAACAATTTCTCTCGCTTGGCCACTGCGCTTCACTCCGAGTCAGAGAGCGTGTCATTCATTATTTTAACTGTGATGGTTTCATCAGAACTTGACGCTGAAATCGGTTGCATTTCGGCAGTGCTTGATATTGCACTTTTGTCGTTATCGGTGTTAGGGGACGCAGTACCCCTAACACCTACAGCGCGTCTGTCTGCTCTCGCTACAACGCAAACTACTAACAGTAAAATCACTACTGATGACACAACAGAAAAGTAGACTATCTAACAATATTGAAAACAGTAAATCTGGCGGTGGGCCTGCCAAAGTTGAGTATCGCACTTGCGAATACAGTGCACCATCGCTTTGGCAAGTGATGCACAGATAGAAGGCAAAGAGTCTATTACGCCTTCATGACTGTCACGCAATAATAGAAAAACATATTGCAATACCTTCGCGGGATCTGCCGTGGTAGCCTGCGGTCAGCCATTGCAAGAGACATCAACAATATACGTGACCAATAAGGTTGCCAGACGTCCCTGAGCGCCAAGAATTGTCCTTACATTTGCTGTCAGATCTTGTTATCTTCTTGATTCTTGAAAAACATCTTGTTGTCCTTGAATGTTTTCCGGCGTCCTTGAAAATCCTTGAATAGTTTAACTGTTCATTTTTGACATTTAACATTCAAGAAGCAAGAGCAGACAATGTAAATAAACAGAACAATGTGTAGAATCGTTCCATCTTAAACAGTTGTGTAGTAACAGTCAACTATTCAAGAACGGTTGTGTCGTCTGAATACATATTGTTTAGTTTTCAATTTCGCACATGGCTAATTTAGCCTCATGTGCCCACACGTGAAAGCTTGCAGAAAGGGTTAAAGTAGCCATGGGGTTCCGCAGAAATTTTTAGCCAGGGGGGGCAACGTCGACAATTTGCTAATCGTTTTCAGGTTTCTGACGTTGCAATGCAAATGGTCGTTCACAAAACACTTTACTGTTTCTACACCGCAAAGAAAATTCCCCATGAAAGCACGCGCTCCATTCGCATCTATTTTGAAATCATTTTGAAGTGGAGCTGTAGGCTATGCGAATTTGACAAAAAGGTGTACTTTCTGTCATCTGGTACAACTTTTGCTGAATTGGAGCATAAAAGTCGTTACTATTGTGAACTCCACACAAATGAGTCTCAAATGGACTTGAACTATCAACAACTACGTTTGCGGCTCTCTCATTTGTCTGTGCTGGTTGAACAGAACTCACTCCTGAAATCTTTTCTCCAAATTGTTTTCTACACTTCGNNTATCAGAAATGCTTTTGCTTTTCATAAACTGCCTAATATCCATTTTTGCGAGCACTTTCTACAAACAAGTCATAATTACAGTAAGAACAATCAACGCTCAGATCAGCATTAGCGGTGAAGAATCAAGAAAGTTAGACACTCTCGCAAAACTGTTGCACTGTATCTTAGCACGACTATCAGGCAACTTAAGAACGTCCTGAAATTAGAACACCACGCAGGTACACAAACTGAACAGATGAATTAGGAAAACTCGCCAGTGTGAAAATAGCTTTGCACTTAGTACTCGTTCACAAGCCAGAACTAAGCCTTAACGATCAATACGTATTCCGACAACCCTTTTACAGGTAATTCTAACAAGCCACGTAGTTTTATACCGTGTGAAAAGAAGCTGCATAAGTGTAGCCGGATTAAGTTATTTACTCAGGCACATTGGAACTAAGCCTTAATGATTAAGACGTATTCCCACAAGCCTTTTACAGAGGTATTTCTAACAAGTCACGTACTGTAGTTTTATACTGTGTGAAAATAAGCTGCATAAGCGTAGCTTGATTAAGCTATTCACTCAGGCGCATTTGTCACACTCACAATATGATGGATTTTTTAAACTTGTGGAAGCGGAAGCATTGCACAAATTCACCCATGCTTCCTTTTACACAGTATAAAACAACGCGGCTAACCGTTATCAGCAGTCACTGCCTCGCAGCATCACCTGCGAAAGACGTCTGAGGTCAGCAGTCACATGCGGAAAGACGCATTAATTATCGTAACTTGAAGTGAATCTTTCAAGTTTCGTTGCCATGTTATTGTTACGCAACTAAGAGAAACAGTAGAACATGCGCTCACAAGTTTCGCAACGCGAGTCTGCAGGTGAAGGAGTAGACATGAGTGAACTGCAAGCTCATCACTGCATCACACCAGAACAGTGAAGTTGGCTTTTGTGTAGTGTGAGTGGCATACCGGTAAATAAAGTGTTATTGCAAGAATTAAATCAATGAATCGAAATTGAACTGCTGACTTCAGATTTTCTAACGTTTTTTGATTCTTAGTCCCAGTTTCCAGGGGGGCAAAAACCAAGTTAAAAGATATTACAAAAGGAATTGCTGTCGGCTGCACAAAAATCACCCATGAAAACTGCGGACCGGAAAACGTTGCACATAAGGTATTCAGGTACAGTGCACAAGCGATGGACACAAATGCTTGCGAAGCAATACATGTGGCATGCAGCACTTTTCTTCGATCTGACCTGTACTATGACATATTAAAGCCTCGATTGTTAAAAACAAGTCCCAAGAACATCTTCACATTCTGAACAGATTGAAAGCTAAAGTGTTGTCAAGTCGCAGTAGAAGCAAACAGGTAAAACTCTCGTAGGCTCGTACTTAAACAAAGTAGCCTGATGTTAGATGTGGATGGTTTGATTACACGAATTATTCAACATCTGCCTTTGCTTTCACAGCCTCCAACATGATTTATTTCAAATTTCTTTTTCTGTATTGTTGTTTGTACTCTTTATAACGCAGTCTTTGTTATAGACTGAACATTAATGTGTCGTAGATGTAATAAACAAGAGGCAAACAGACGTTTTTCACGACAACTCCTTACCAACAAAACCTGTCTTCAGTATTACCTCCTCTTGTTCTGATGTTCGCAGCGCCAATGTATGCATCACGATGTAGGTTTTCTGTGTGCTTGTGCAAAGTTAAACGCAAATTTCTTGGCAAGTGTTTCTTTTAAAAACATGTTTACGTCTTTTGGAGTAAAGCAATGATTCGTCATTTTTAGATTTCGATATCAAGGAGCGAGGTCTGCGATTTTACGATAAATTGTGACAATCAAGCAGATGAGATGAATTGTTCAACTGACAATCGCTTTTATTGCGAGAACAAGGAACCGTTATTTGTCCACAAGCATCAAGTGAGTTTCCACAGGGAAACAATTCATTCCTCCAGCTTTTACTGAGCCCATCAAGGGTGGATTTGTTGTAGGGTTGCCAGATGAAAAACTTTACAAAAATCCAAACAATATAAATAGAGCCCAGAAAATGGCCAAACCGATTTTTTAAAGACCAAAAGAAGCCAAACTTTGTGGTATTGCTATTCCTTTGTCACAAAGAAACATCTAAATTACAAGAACATAATGAGAAAATTTCTGCGAAATTCAAATTAAGTCTTGCTTGGCCTTGTATTACTTGTGCTTGTCTGACTTTTCAGGGTTTGTGAGATTGCACACTTTGGAAACAATAGTGCGACAGTTTGCATATTGATCCATTGGTACCTTTCTGCACCAATACGAAAGTAATCTCCCATTCACTCCTTGTACTTAAGACCAGAATCATGAAAGCCCTTCCACTTTCTTGACGTCATTGTCGCATTTCTATCGCGGAGGCACAGTCCTGTCTGTAAGCATTGAGCCAGGAGCCAGCCTCGTTCTTACATCACACTAGACCAGTGTTTCTCAACTTTTTAGTTCAATCGCCCCACTTTTCACTCTCGACACATCGTTGTCGGCCCCCCAAGCCTGATAAGGCAAACACAAGGTAGTGTTTTTAAAGAATTTTATTTAAAGAAATCCAGACATACAAATGGTCCCCAGTTAAGTGTGATGAATGTGCTTGGCGGCCTTCACCCAGCTTCGAAATATTGGGAGACATTTTAGTTTGGTATCAGTCGTAGATCACCTCGCTTATGAATCAACAAGCGGTTTCTTTGCTTTGAGAGCATTAAGGTCGCAGCCAAAGTTAACTCAATGATCGTTAACGGAAGTTAACTCATGATCAATTACTAATAGTGGTTGAGCGTTTTCGCCCCCTTTGTGTTGTTTTTCCCCCTATCGCCCACTTTGTTTTGTTCGCCCCTTACTCCTCAAAATCGCCCCCAAGGGGGCGAATCCGCCCACTTTGAGAACCACTGCACTAGACAGAGCACACATTTCCAGTGATTGCGCAGAAATTATTTCGAACCTCGCATACCTTAAATCCAACTAGCATCAGGATGCGGGCGTCGGTCTAATAACCAGCATTTATTACGAATATTTTGCAGATGGGCGCCCAACAGCAACTGTGTTGTGTAAGTAGTCTACTTTCAAAAGGGCCACAATAGCAACTGTAATGTGCAAAGTACCTTGCTTTCAAAGGGGCCCAACAGCAACTGCAATGTATAAGTAGGCTACATTGCTTTCGAGGGGGCCCCCAACAGCAGTTGTAAAATGTGTACATACCTTGCTTTCAAAGGGGACCCAAGTAACAGTAATGTATAAGCACTTTTCTTTCAAAGGGTCCCCAAAAGTAACTTTGTTCACCATGATTTTTTTTAAATTCGGGAAACAACATTCGCGATAGAATGCGATTTTTGTCGTCAATTCTTTTGTCACATCAGTGTTGTGACGTATTCTTCATTCCTCTTACAGTAACGAAGAAGCCACTATGAGACTTGGCTACCAAATACAGTACTACTGAAATCGCCCTCCCCCTTAACGCTACTGGTCGGATCCACCCCTGTCCTGACATCTTCTGTATTGTGGTCTTAAAACGCACGTTTGAAATCAAGCCTTAAGAATGATAAGTGAATCAAATGGACGACAATGTGTTGCTGAAAACGCATCTGCTCAGATGTTCAATGGCTATGCTGACTGCAGCGACTGGAGCGATGAATGTCCCTCCAACAACCAAGAATCGACGGCAAGCGTATTTTCCTCTAGGTACGAGCTGATTGGGAACCCAATTTTGCGAACAATCCTTTGGGTGTTTTGCATATTTGCTATCTTTGGAAATCTGGTAAGTACCACATCTTTTGGACTTGCTACAATCGCACCGCTTGTGGCCGTGTAGCTGAGAGTTGGGTGGGCGGATGGTTGATATTATTTGACAATCTGAGATTCTGAAGAGACATCCATTTGAACTTATGCAAACAAATTACATTTACGTTGATGACAAGCCTGGAAAGTTTGCAAATATTTATGGTCGAAAACTACTGTTTTTTCCACACGCATATCCTACGGATTTAATTTTAATATAAATTATACATAAGTTTTATTGTTATAATTTTATTGAAAAAGGCACAGCTTGACTTGCAAAGCTTATATCGAGACTAATGAGAATTGCAGTTCTCTACTTAAAACAAAGCACTACTTTCCCTTAAATGAAATCACTTGTGAGTCTGCGGCGTGTCATCCACAATTTAGTGATGGGTATACACGTCTCACTTTTCGTAATCAGACCGTAAAAAGAATGTAAAAACAGTTGCAAAACTAAACGACCCTGGAAATTCATCGCACATTTCAAATCTTTTCTGCATCAAACGGATTTTATGCCCAAAAATTGTTAAATAGAATGCAGTAAGTTAGAACACGACAAGAAAAGGTTTTCATTTTTCAATGTAAAATTCCTTTCTGAGTGTGTTAGTTTTTTATCTGTAAATTTTCAGTTTATTTACTTCAGAAATTATGACCCGAAGGTTTCTCGGGTCAGAAAAAGACTTTGTTTGGAAAGCAGTACCCTGTTAATTTTGAAGTAAGATTTGCTGAACAGCTTGTTACAGCTTCTACTGTGTCTTGATTTGCAGAGCGTTCTGGTGCGGGAAATTCGCTTCTTTGTCACGACCAAGGCAAAATCAGCAACCTTGACGAATAGCCACATGCTGATCATAAACCTTGCCTCAGCTGACATGCTGATGGGCGTCTACTTGGTTTTGCTAGAAGCAGCAAGCCTCAAGTTCCACAATTCTTACTGCTCGAACGACCACATTTGGAGAGCAAGTGGAATGTGTTCGGCGATGGGGATATTGGTTGTGCTGTCTACTGAAACGTCGGTAGTGACAATGGCGCTACTGACTGCACTTCGGCTTTACGCAGTTTTAAAGGCAAGTTCCTTTTGCTTCATCGAGGCATGAAGCTATGAGACGTTTGACTGTTTAGTACACTGTATTACAATCAGGGGCGTAACGAGGTTAGATGGCGCCCGGGGAAAGAAGCAAGTTTGGCGCCCCTGTGTTCGAACCTGAGATATTTCGGAAGCAAATGTACTGTACTGAAGAAAGTACTTGTGACAGTGGAACTTTTTGGTGCCCCCCAGTCATTTGGCGTCCCCATAGTGATTCGGCGCCCGGGAAATTGTACCCCTCTCTTGGTCCTCTTCGTTACGCCCCTGATAACAACAAAAGTTTAACCGGAAGAGGGAGCAATGGAGTAATTGGAACAAGAAATGAAGTCTAGCTAATATTGTCTGTCTGCCGGGATGGATAGAGTGTTGGCATCAAAACTCATCAAATGTTTTGCGTTTCAGCCTATCGCTGCATCGACAAAACCCAAATCGCGGGTAGTTCTTCTTCTAATATTTTTCACTTGGGTGTTTTCTGTCACCCTGGCGTTCGTCCCAATAGCAAAAAGTTTTCAGCACAAGTTTGTAACCAAAGCGGATATACCAGATCTACCTTTCTTCAACAGTTCCATTGTGGAATTTTCAAGTGAGTGTAAAACTTGAAATCTCTAAAATATTTAAATTTTCACAGTAAGTATATGCGGAAGCAATTATTATACGCAGTATATAGAACAAATCAACGACCAATCCCTTCCAAACATTTTATAAATAATGCTTTATGTTCTAACCCAGTCAACGAGGGTGCCACTGTTGGACACTGGATGATCAACCGTGTGACTAAGCTGGAATCTTCTCGAGAGGGCCTTCAACATGCGCTTCAGGGTCGGCCTTACGCCGATGCAACCGATGCAGCTGCATTGGGCCCCGCACCTCTTGGGGCATCCGCGCCATGGTGTTTGGGTAGATTGTTCATTTTTGCCAGTTACACCTTGAAAATTCAGTAAAAACGCCATATAAATTTCATTGTTAACAAACAACGCTCTCATCAGAACTAGCAAATTTCCTCTCAAACGTTAGCAAACGTGCTCAATTCTCGTGTTAGTGCTGTACTGCATATTTGCACTCTACCACGATCGTAGCACGGTTGACTGAACACGATGACGTCATGAAATCACTGCTCAAAGGGGCCCCGCGCCCAGATCTTGCATTGGGCCCCGCATCTGCTAGGGCCGGCCCTGATGCCCTTGATTGGTTTTTAGTTGCGTGCGACCAACCTGGAATGAAAATAATCACTGAAAAGACCGAGGTATTATGTATCTCCAGAAACAAAATGCAGTGTACGCTGCAAGTGAGCGGTAGAGCACTGCTGCAGGTGAAGTTCAAGTACCTTGGTATTCAAGAGAGACGGAAAGCAGAGCAAGGATATTGATTCACGGATTGGTAAAGCTAACGCAGTTCTGCGTGAGCTTTATCGCTCTGTGGTCACAAAACGGAAGCTTTCAAACACCGCAAAGCTGTGATTTTCAAATCGGTTTTTGTTTTGATTCTCACCTATGTTCATGAATTTTGGGCGATGAATGAAAGAAAACTCCCTCAAGTACAAGCGGTTGAGATGGAATTTTGCGAAGAGTTCACGGTGTGACATTTCGCGACAGTGCGCAACTGTGAAATTGGTAAGGACTTGGATGTCGAACCACTTCTCCGAATCTAGAGATCAAATTCCCCAGGAAAGATTGGCGAGGCAAGTCCTGTTGGCCACACCCAAAGGAAAGTGGCCCAGATGTCGTCCAAGGACCAGATGGAGTGACTACGATCTCCGACCTCGCTTTGTCCCTTGGTGTGGAGCAGGGCCGCAACCAGAAACGGGCAAACCGGGCAATTGCCCCCCCGAAATTTTTGCAAACATGATGGCATCCACGTCGCCTACTTCACACAAGTTATTTCTCTACGTGAACTTCTTCTCAAGACAATTTTTTCGCATACGTATGCGCTGCGTCATACGAGTATAGGATAAAACTATTAACCAATCAAGGCACCATGCTTCCAAAAACCCCCAGCACAGAACCGGAGAAAAGTTTGAAGTGCTAGTTGTGAAGTGAAACCATCCGTTTCATGAAAGTGACATTGTGGGTGCAAATGTGACCTCACAGAGCAGGAATTCATATGCTACCAATCGAGGCTACTGCTGCTCAGAGTTGCCATTTTAGATGATTTGCTGCTAAGTCTAGCAAGATTTTCTCACTGTTAGCTGTGTAATTTTCAACCTAGCAATTAGGTTGATTTTCTAGCAGGCACATTCAACAGCTACCTTCAATCATGTGTAATTTTTTGGTCTGTATGAATGCTGTTCTCTGTGTTATTTGTGTAATGTGTCATCTATTTTATGTTTTTATGTTATATTAAGTGATGTGTAAGATTGATTAATTTATTGGTTTTACATCTGAAAACTTCAAAAAAACTACTGCTAAATCATTAAAAAAAAGCTTTTAAATACCCTTTAACTCCCGCGCCGGCCACAAAAGTGATCGGTAAACCTTTGATCAGCCATAACTCCTGAACGGATTGGGCTAGAACGCCAGTGAAAATATCCCTGGATCCAGAAGACAGCATAGAATCCATTGAGAATAACAACAACATATATTTACATTTGAAATTTTTGAGAAAAATCCATATTTGTGCTTTTGCCGTGCTGAAATTTTAGCAAAATCCAGAGCAAACGCGAAAAAACGCACACCGCATCCAGTCTAGCCGATTCGGGCGTTTTTATCCGCTTCGCCGACCGCCAGAATACTTGGAAACAGGATCGGTTCGAAAAAACTTGATTTGGACCGTTTCGGGGGGGAAATTTGGGGTCCAAAAGTGGAAGTTGGAAAAGTTGACTTGTAGATCACAGTTCTAGGCCTAGAGAACCCCACAGTAGTGTTAGTGAGGCGTTGGATTGCTTAAAATGTTCAGGAAGCTGAACTGAAGCCATAGAGACCTTGGGAAGGCTGCTAGCCTAACAAGTTGGCAAGGTATGGCCAAAAATAGAGACTGAAAAGTGCTGAGCCACCTAGTGGAGATTTTGTTTTTTGGCCAAATAAAATTTTCCTGCCAAAATGTTGGCTTGAAATATGGTAGGATGTTGTAAAACACCATGATACACCTTTTCTGCAAGTTTGTGGGGGTTCATGCCTACCGACCGGAAGACAAGTGGCTTGAACTTCAAAATAGCCCCGAAATCCGAGGTTTTTGCCCCCTTGGCACCCTCAAGAAAGGAAGTGTCACCTTTTTTGATCATCACTGCAAAGATAAAGTCTTCCCAAACATTTTTTATGTAGAAAGTTTGTTTCCAGCCTGTTTGGTTTAGGCTCTGTAGCCTACTGAATGGACGCAAGTCGGTTTTCTGGCCTACGCGAAAAGCGTTTTTTCCCAATATATGACATCACAATGACGTCAAAGGTAGGAACGACCTATCTCAGAATGTGCAGGCATGTCTTACTGATCCAATGATACTTTCGGTGTCTTCCTAGCTCATTCCGTTCAGAAGTTATGGTCGCTCATAGGTTTACCGGCCACTACAGTGGCCGGCGCGGGAGTTAAAGGGAATTTTTAGTGAAACAGTATGTGTAATTGACATTAATCTCGAAGGAGCTTACGATTTTCAGAATTATCATTTCCTCTCTTTTAATTAGTAAACACAGGTGGCGGCCGCAATAGACTAGGCCTCCCGCTTTTACATTTCGAAATTTGCTTAAATATGATTAGCAACATAATTAGTATTCGGTGCATAGTTAAAGTAAATCATTCAATGAAAAAACTTCGTAAGTGTTTTTGACGTGCACTTGTGCCCCCATGGGCATCCGCAGAATTTTTCCAGTGGGTGGAAACGGCATTTTGCTTATTCTTTTCAGGTTGCTGACGATGCAACGCAAATTGACGCACACAAAACGCTTTGCCCTTTCTGCGCCCTAAAGAAAATGCCCAATGTTACGGCAACAGTTGCAAATAGTGTTCTCTCTAAGAAACTTTATATTAAGCAAATGTTTGTTTCAGTGAGCATGAATATCTTAATTCTTAAGACTGAATTAGCAAAACTTGTAAATTATTAGAAGCACGAAAGTTTATCAAAAATAACTTGGAGGGAACATTGGTTTTAAAAATGCGCTTTGTTGGCAGCAATGCTTCTTTTTCACTCATGCTCGTTTTCAGGCACGCCAGAGCAACGGTAGGGCAAGGGGAGCAGTAAAAATGTTGAGGGAAATGGAAACTTATAAAAAACAAGCAAATCATTACCAATATTTTTGTTTCTGTTCATCAACAATATTGACCTAAAAAATAATAACAGAAATGATTGAAAACCATTCCGAATTTTCTTGTTGTGCGAATAGCTGCAATAAATTTGTTTCAATTCAATCTTGTCAAACCATGAAATTAACCATGATACTGTGATGAAAAAGGCACCTCCTCCCCCTTTTGAAAGAGCAGGGGGGAAATGCCCTTGTCACTTTCCTGCTCTCCGGCGTCCTTGCTTGTATTCACACAGTATAAAATTATTTGGCTTACTGCTATCAGCAGTCACTGTCTCTCTGCATTGCTTGCCAAGATGTCTGCGTTCAACAGTCACAGGCGGCAAAATACCTATTGCCGCAACTTTAAGTGAACTTTTGAATATTTGTTGCCATGTTATTGTTACGCAATAAATGCTAAAAGTACAACAATCCGCTCCCAAGTTTCGCAATCTGCCTCTGCAGGCAAATGAGCGGACATGAGTGAACCGCAAGCTCACCACTGCACGGTACCAGAACAGTGAACCTGGCTCTTGGGCAGTGTGAGTGTCATACCTGGAAATAAACTGTCATTGCAATAATGAACTCAATTAATATCGGAATTAAACTGTTGACTTCAGGTTTTCTAAACATATGTGGTTCGTATCCCAATTTCCAAAGGGGTGGGAAACTCCCATTTTGCCCCCCCCCTGCGGACGCCCATGCCCCTCCCTCTATCAAAAGGGTTCCTCCACCACTGTTGGTAAGCTGATCATAGCAAAAAGTCGCGTCATGTTTGACTGCACATCAATGACGTCACAATCGTTGTCAAATGTGACTTCTTCCCCCGAAATTTTTCGCTGGTTGCGACCCTGGTGTGGAGCCAGTAAAACTATCAGAGTTTGCTGTAAACCTTGAGGTATTTCGAGTCCTACTACAATTGTAAACTTGTACCTTCCCCAGTAGCCCTCCGCAGAGGAATAGCGGGTGTGAATATTAGTGAGGGTCGTTCTTATCGCAGTGAAGATGGGATAATTTGGGGTGGGTTACAGTGGAGATTTTGATCGAAATGAATTCTGGTGAGATTGACTGCGGTCTCTAAAAGCGAATGATGGAGCAACCGTGCAATGGTATTATGGTGTGTTAAGCTTAGTTGGTTTTGTTGCCATATTCTGCAGCCAATATTGTTTTTTACCCCAGTTGACATTTCTCAAAGTCATTAGTCTTTTGCATAATTTTCTATGGACATTGGGGTAAAGCTTTTGCACTGATATGTAACCTTAACACTTTGGCGTCCGATAATATTTGAGGATTTTCGCGCCAAATTAACCGGATCGCATGTGGCTTTGCGCGAGCGTAACTCTAGCGCTGAAAGCGGTAGTGTTACAGGTATCTGCATCGCCTTGAACTACAGAGGCAAGCACAAGGGAAAGATGATAATTCGGGGCATTAAACTAACAGGAAAGCAACCAGCAGCAATAGAGATCCCTCGACGCAGTGCCGTATCAGCCCAATTCTGGTCCCCCCCAAAATGCTTACAGGGGCTCCCCTAATGGTGATTTATAAAAAAAAATTTCCACGTAATCTACATGTCAAGGCCGAATGGACTTCAAAACAAAATATTCTAATTGCAGACACAGTTTTAACAGGACCAGGCCCGTATCCAGGTATAAAGGCTTTGGGGGGCAAAATGCATTTTTATGGGGGAAAGATTTTAATATTTATCATATGTTTAAAACAAATTTTTCTGAGCACAACAAAATTTGGGGAGCACAAAAAGGATTTGGGAATAACTGTCCCCGAATGCCCCACCGTGTCTGCGGGCCTGGGCAGAACCGTCGCCAGAAAGTCTTCCATTGAGGGCTTCATGTTTGTGCAGGGGGTAGACATTCTGAAAATGTATTTCTAATTCACAACATGAACGGCATTTGCAGATTGTGCAAAATAATTATACATATTTTCCAGCAAATACGCATAATAGGCTCATAGTTTTCAACTAAAAATTTTTGAACGAGCTTAGCAAAAGGAATTGGGTCGTAAATCATTGTCATTTAATTGACGGCGAATATTTATAGATGTCGTAATGAAATGCCAATGTAAAAAAACTTGCAGGAAAGCAGAATCAATCCTATCGTTCAGTTATCAAAACATTATTACTGAAGAAGCAAACATGAGGCCAGTCAAAGCATGCTTGCCGCGATGAACGTTTTCTCTTATTAGTGCAAATTGATCAACTTTACCATGAGCTTAAGCTAAATATGTCTATGAAAAGAATTCCTTTCTCAGCACAGAATCAGACAATACGATCTTACAGAGTATATATTTCGCCTACAAAGTAGGGATCATCAGCTCTTATTCAAATAGAATCTGATTGATCTAAGTGAAAAATGCTTATGAAGCGTGCGCATTGGGCTTTTTACTGGCCAAATTACGCATGCATAAACCTTNCTAATGTCTGGACTGTTAATCTCCTGGTGCATGACACATGTTTAGATTAATAACATTTTGTATCTCAAATCGCCTATAAATGTTAACAAATATAGACTAAGGCCTACGTGGACGCAACGGTTAACAT
>JGI24158J21664_10003458_pt1 | contig 19812 bp, 8 predicted proteins | sample Ectturendosymbi3_FD_21664 | JGI IMG/M metagenome (IMG submission 21664) | reverse complement strand
GCATCTGTTTGTGCCTTACAATACGTAGAAGCGTCTAGTTACAGCATTTTGATAAAAAGTAATCTTTGCAAATTCACTCTTTGGACGCCCCCCTGCCTTAGATACCCGGGGCCGTCGCCCCGTTCGCACGGGGTGTGACTGACAGCAACCAATTTCTTGCTTTAGCGCGTTTGGCGCTCTACAATCCGGTGCGGCTGCAGCTAGTAAAGTTAGGGGCGTGATATTAGTAATATTTAATAGTAGTACAAGTGATGTTCATTTTTAACCTGCAAAATATGAAAAATTTGCATTAAATTATAGAATGGCGTGCTTGTCACATCCCCAAACACCGTCAATGTTAAATAAGCTCCAACATTTACAAATATTTCCTTTTTGCATCAAAATATACCAACAACGAAAAGTTCTCCACATGAGATTGGTTCAATATATTTTTTCACTTCCTTCTTTTTTACGATAAGTAGAAAACGGCAGATCAAATTCAAGCGAAGGGTTTCTGGGTCTCTCCTGTAATTGACATTTTGTTAGGCCATCAATATTAGAAATCAATTAAAAGTGACATCCAACGTCATTTTGTCGAATCATTTTGTCGAATAATGGCTATGCGATATCATTAAATTTGGAATGTTGCAAGTGCGCGAGAATGAGATTCCACTGCGCAAATGCGCTGGTGGTACATCGCAGGCCCGTAACCAGGGGGGCGAAGCCCCACCTGGAAGATTTTTCGCCATCCTGGAAAAATGTGTTGGATATATTTTAAAACTATTGGACTTAGCTTAAAACACTTGTGCCCCTCTCAGAAAACTGTTGGCCCCCCCTGATGTCCCAAGCTGGTTACGGGCCTGGTAATGCGCAGTTGCGCACCTTAGAGGGAACACTGGCATCAGCGTTGTCAGAATTAGGCCGAAGAAGCCATCCCCGCCCGAAATAAGTTTTACAAAAATTTTTGCTGATTCTTTGTAGCAAACTTTCCAACAATAACGTAAGTAGCGGACTCAATTAGCGACCAGTAAAAAGTGTAAATTTGGCGGGTTCTCATTAAGCAGCTTTTAACGTGGGAAGGACGAAAGTGCAATGAGGGCATGCGGTGTTATTGGCAAAAATTGTCGTATTTTTGACAACACTACCAGAGATTCAGCCAGAATAAAACCCATGAGTCCAGAACTACCACAAAGCAATTCAAACATTTTTTTGGCTTAGTATTTGTGTGAGGTATTGTGGAACCAAATGGGAATGAACAGACTTACTCTTACAGTACCAAGGACACTGTATCAAGGTATTGTGACAGAGACAGCCGTCAGAGTTTTAACACAATGCTTCTCATGAACGAGCATACACGTTTTGGCTGTAGATTTAGTTAATGTCGGTTGGTTGGATACTTTGCAGGGGCGGATCCAGCCAGTACGTTTAGGGTGGGCGATTTCAGTATGTTTGGCAGTCAAGTCTCATTATGAGTTCTCTATTGTAAGAGAGATGACGTGTACTTCACAACTCTGCTGTGACAAAACAATGGACGGCAAAATGGTCTTACATGGCGAATGCTGCTTTCCGAATTGTACAAAACCATGGTGAAAAAAGTTACTTTAGTAGGTTTTAGGGGGGGCGATCGCCCCCTGGATCCGCCCCTGATTCTTCGCGTCAGCATCAGGTGAAAGGAAGCAGAATGAAGCTTCGATCAATGGTAGAAACATTCATATTTTGTGGGCAACAGTGGCTGCCTTTATGGGGACACAGAGATCACGGACCTCTCGAAATGGAGGGACATTAGCACTACGAAGACACTTTCATAATTTCAGAGCATTGTTATGGTTCAGATTCAGGGCTGACTCGGATGATGTCAACGTCATCTTGACTCAGCAAACGCGAATGCAGACTAGTTTAGTTGGCAAACACAAAACGAGATTATCAATGAGTGCGGCACTATCGTTGTGCAAAAACTGGTCGAAGAAGTTAGAGTAGAAAAAATCGTTAGTTTGCATTTGGATAATACAACAGATGTAGCAACAAGAGAGCAGTGATCTGTTTCTGTGAAGTATCTCAAAGAGGCCAAAGCTGGTGAGAGATTTTTGGCATTTTGTACTGTTATAGTACAAACATGACTGCCAAAGTTTTCGCGGTTGCAGCTGTGAATATGTGGAGGGATTTTGGTCTGGATATAGGTGGGCCTGATTCTTGGTCAGAGGTATGATGATACAATCAACTCATCACCAGCGGCCAACGGAAAGGTGTTTAGGCAGAGTCGAGGAAAGGCACTCCAATTGCACCGTATGTGCATTGTGATGGCCATATGTTGGACCTTGCTCTACGAACAGCTTTTCCTCTTGCGCCAGGTCACAATCGTCGAGGTCCGGTACGCGACTTTTCGGTCTGGCGTTTGGGTCTGGGCGTTTCGGTTAAGCCGTTTCGGTCACGGGACATTTCGGTCTGGCCGCTGCAGTCTGGTAACATTTCGGTCGCGACATTTCTTTACACGAACAATAATTATATTTGTTTATTTAAATGATTGTATAGGCAGGCGAACTGTCACTTTAGCTGGTGTTATGCCAACTTCCTTTGATGTTGCAGCGAAGGGATAAACAGTCTGACAAGTGCAATGTCACGCCAACCGATGTTATACCCAGTGGCGATTCTAAGGGGTGGCCTGGGTGGGCCATGACCACCGCAGATTTTTGTCTGGACCCAGCTTGCCCCCCAGTTGTGTGCTCAATCTCGTGTTTAAGCACATAACTGGGGGGGTAGGTCTCCCCCGTTATGACAATTATTATGATTATGCGTTTGACGTATCTGTAATTAATGGCAAAATGTCGATAATGATTTAATTAGCTCGCTGATGATAATGAAAATCACGTGTTGATGCTGATTAACTGTTGGATCTTGGATCATGTTTGCAGTTTTTTTTTAATAAAACCTTTCGTTGATTTAAGTACGTTTGCATTAAAAAATTAATACGTAAGATGTCTGCAAGATTTAATAGTCTGACCGAAATGTTTCGAGACCGAAAAGCCCGGCGACCGAAACGGCTCAGACCGAAACAACCAGACCGAATCGGCCAGTCCTAAAAGTCCTATTCCGGTCGAGCTCAAGTGAAGTGAGAGAAATAGAAGTGTCCTTTCTAAGCTCAGCGAAACGAACAGCAGTACTACAAGCTCGTCTCCATTCCAGAAAAGCAATTGAAAAGGTTTGTCCAACTCGTTGAGTAGAACATCATGCGTCAATTGTGCAATTTACAGAAGTATTGGAGATTATTGTTAGGGCTTTGGAGACAATTTCTGCATGAAGGAATAAATCTGGAACAAGAGCAACTTCACTGCTGCGAGCAATTTGCGACGCAGTTTATTATTGCTCTTCAAGTCGTGAATGAAATGGCTCCTTTGTTTTTGGTTATTATCTATAACCTTTGGTTAGACGTCAGATAGGACACAACAAGCAACAGTATGGAAACGAACAACCAACCACTGAAAAATATTTGCCTTAGTCTTAGACCTCAATTATTTTTCTTTTTCTAACACTAAGCCCTAACCCCTAATCATCAGTTCTCAACATATCTGGTATCTCAATGAACAACCACCGCTTGCGACATGCATGAGCTGGAATATCACTCTGCGCATGCGCAGAGGCGTGAGGCTGGTGATTTTGCAAGTCCTATATTTAGCTTGACACCGGTTTAACCCCATGGTTGCGGGCCTGGAGATGCGGTTTCATCCTACGGAACAACTCTGTTTAAAGCTGCAGTTACTTGATTCCTGATTTCCTTACGCAAGGGAGTTTTCCTGCTCTTCAATGGGTACTTGATATATACAGATGTGACATCGATTCTTCTCCATCAGTCTTGAAGGTAGAAGACAACAGATGGATGTTTAAGTGGCCCAGCGTACCAGAGTCTGGATTACCAGGCAGTGTTATCGAGACACCATCCATTTGTGATTCCTTCTCTTTTGCAAACATTAACACATTGTTGCGCTTATTTGCAACGTTACCTGTCACAACCGCAGCAAGTGATCATTCGTTTTCAAGGCTTCGACGGCTTCTTAGCTATTTACGCAGCACTATGATGAGAAAGACCGTCTCAATGACTTGACCAATTTTACGACCAACCGTCACGTAACGATTGATGCTCAGCTGGTTATCAACGAGTTGTCCAAGAAGAAACGCAGATGAAGTTTATCTTGTAATCATTCACATAATTTTCTTGTAAAGAGAGAATATGACTATTGGCATGCTGTGCTTTGTGTTTACGAATTCAGATGAGTACTTTTCAGTTGACTTGATCGATAGGCACATTCAGTGACTCTTGGTCCCACGTCAGTTGGCGGTTCCTTTTATGTTGCTCTCAACATTCATCAAAGCTGTTTAGCCAACAACTGCTGGATAATAATCACTCCTAAAGCGTTAGCGTTCTTGCAAAAACATTTTGATGCCGGCTGTGACAAGCTCCTTGACGTCATATCGTCTTACAATGAACCAGAAATCGGGATGTGACATCATGGTGACCTTCGTGCAAAACAGTTAAAATAATATAATATCTTCGTTGACTTTAGTGACTGGTCGACATTTCCCAAACGAAATTCCTGGCTGCGCCAGTGCTCCTGTGTTAACAAAACGGCGTCACAACCATGCTCTGACCGTTCGTTCGAAATGCAATCCGTCGCTTTTTTGTGTTTCACATAAAAATCGAAGATTGACTGCGGTCTGCGTCCGTTAATTTTGCTGGCAAACTTTAAATGCACGTGTAATAGCTTACTGTAATAGTCTAATATCCAGCATACGTCACAATCAGCTGTGACAAAAGAGTTGTCGACGGATTGCCTCATATCGCAAACCATGAGAAAATTTGAACATGGTGAAGGACTTAGTCAGAACTGGTTTCGATATGTTGATTTCGAAATTGTACAAAAACATGGTTAATAAAGTTACTTTCTTCGGTTTTAAGGAGGGCGATTGTCCCAATCGCCCCCTCCCTTGGAATCGCCCCTGTCTTCAGCAGAGACATTAGGAAGGGTGGTCTGTCTGGTCTAAAAGGCGGTGTTTGTATACGTGCTTTCAAAATTAAGTTAGCTGGCGTAACCCTTTTCTTGCGACATGAAGTTTCTTCTTAGCAATCGAGGTTTTAAGCAGCTGACAAATGTCATCACTACATTAACTGACCTCTTCTTAATTTTTCAGCTTCTATTAGAACCTTGAAAAAATAAAGAAGTCTGTGACCAAACACATTTATGAAATTGGCTAACAAAGGTGAAGGAATCTTCAAAAAGACCAGCAAAAGGAAAAGGAAGCTTCTAAACTCAACCATAAAAGACGAATAAAGTTTATGATTTCACGAGTGGGTTGACCATTCACAAGTTGTTTTTGTTGATTTTGCCCACCTCCATTTTCAACAACTTAATTTTTGGAAAGGCAAATAAGCCATTGCCCCTCGACCTTGTTAAAGACAGCGTTGCTGTTTCACATGAAAGCTTTCCCAACAAATATTTTTGTTTACAAGATGTGGAAGTACGCAGAAAATACGGCTGTTTTCAGTAATGCTTATGTAGCACCACATAAAACACATGTGGTGGGATTGCAGTTTTGAGCGAAGTCAGTGCAACTCATAATTTTTGAAAGATTTGAATCGGAGAAACTTCCTTACAACATCAGAAGCAGTTGGAGAAAAAAAGGTTTTGTGAAAACTCATTGCTCGCACAACTTCAAAGTTTTAGCAACGCGATAAGCTAGCTAAGTTTTGCCGGTCCAGCAGTGGTCGCTATCCAAGCCTACAGCACGCAAGCAATCTCGCAAAGGAAACAGTACACAAGCTGCTAATACCGGTACTAATAGGGTTCTGCTATCCATAGCCTAACGTTGCCATGTTCAAGCAAATCAAAATGATTTCAGGCAAAATGATTGGTTTGCTGCGAACAAATCTTGACTATGACAAAAACTGGCAGACGCCTGAATTTCCACCAAGGGCGTACTTGGCGCCCGGGGCAAGAAACAAGTTTTTGCTCCTGCATGTTCGAATCTAAGGTCTTTCGGGAGCAAATGTACTGTATTAAAGGAAGTACTTGCGACATTGTTGGGACATTTCGCCGCCATCCAGTGATGCGGCGCCCGGGGCATTGTGCCCCACTTGCCCCCTGATTTCTACTGACCAGGCAGCAGTCGCATATCACCGGTGGAAGGAAAAAAACATTTGAACATTTGTTGAAAAACTTTTTGAACATTTGTTGAAAAAAAAACATTTGAACATTTGTTGAAAAAAAACATTTGTTGAAAAACAAAAACGAGGATTTTGCAAAACTACCGTGAAGTTGCTAAAAACAGTGAACTTCGGTTAATCAAAGCTTGTGAAAAAAACACTTTCCAACCACATTGGAAAATCTTAAGATCCACAATCGTGGGTCTGTAACACTTGCATAAGCACTTAAATAAGAAACTCACTACACGCCATCTACAGTACATTCAGTGAATATTATCTTGAAGATATTGCATCCTCCCTAACCTTGTAATCGATGCTGCATGATACTGCCTGAAAGAGGGGTAGCGAGTAGATCAGGAAATTCACCACGAGCTTGATGCGCCGACTTTTCTACATCGGTTCTGTTGGAAATGTATAACCAAAGGGTAGGACTGAAATAATGTTAGTCCTTCACTTTGCTCATTGCGATTTTGAAGTTACACCGACACGTTTTTGTTGGACATCGTCTTCAAATTGATATTTCCGATCCATTGTCCTGAGAAGCTTTCTGTCTCATGGTTGTTGTTATTTACACTCCAGGCTTGAACTCGGTTGACATCAATTAAAATTTTTCTCGTAACGGCAAGGTGACAGGGTCACTAGGTCACGGTTGATTAGCAATTAAAGTCACGAGGACAGTGACGGGTGAGATTGCTGTTAGCAAACTGCAGAAACATCGTCCTAGTAGAAAACATACAAAACGAAACAAGTTATCAAGCACTTCTGTAGTCAACTGAGTTCGACTTGAAGTCTCTATGCTTTTAAGCAAGTTGGCATTAAGTATCAAAACTTGTAACTGTAGTCGTCAGAGTTTGATTTTATTTATTCCCTCCATTAATTTTCAATTTTCCTGCGTTTATGAATGTACACAGACGAAAATGGAAATTAGCTAAACGGAAAGCTTTGATTTTAATGTGAACTTTTCGCCTTGCCCTCTACAGCACGAAAAACATCTCGCAAAAGAGTAAGAATGTATAGCAACAAAGGGGAGAAAACTGCAGAAAATCTAAAATCTTTGCAAGCTTCTACTCCATAACTAAACACCATTGACTTCATACACATGTTAGTCTTTTTCACGTCTCCTCATGTCACTGATTCTCTGGGTTCACTACCGAAAGGATTAAAAGCCTGGCAACTACTGGACCAGGCTCAACACCTGTACTGTACCTCCTGTCAGAGGGCAAGACGTCTAGCGTGGTGACCTTAAACGTGATAGGGGCATCTACAAAATAGCAACCACTTATAAATTTTGGGTATAGACTTACACCTGCAGGACAGACTTACAGTATATCGTGCTCCGTTAAAAGCGTATAGTAGCCTTTTTCACCAATGGAAGGCTTTTGGTATTATTGTAGGGTTGCGGAGTTTCTCAAATTATGTGACGTTGTCCGAAGTGGAAATGGCGGTCGATGTCATTTGTGACATTTGTTTTTTGAACAGCTGATCAAAAACAGTACGCGGTTTCACAAAATCGCGTATTAACAGAATGACCACCTTAAATCCGCGTTTACCGCACTTGTCGTTGTCAAGCCATGCATGGCCGATGGGATATGCATTTGTTCTTCGAGGGGCCTTTCCCTTGGGCGAAAAATTTCTAATGCCAAAGCTCCGAATAGTTTAATTCTGCAGCTTGCGTTCGCAAATAACCATGCTGAGTAAACACGTGATCAAACGGCGTAGTACAACGCTTTGTGCGCTAAAAACAACGCATTATGAATACAAGATCAGCCTATTTTGCCTAGTTTCATCTAGTAGCGGCATTAAGAAAAAATATTGCTGCCAGTAAGAGGGGACGGATGTTTGCGCTTTTACAACTAACCTTGGTAAAAAATATAGGTTTGTGAAGTTTGTTAAAAGCTGAGCACAACTTTTTGAAGCTTTGCAAAGCTTTTTCTTCACACCTGTTTTGAAAAGTTGAAATTCCGATTGTTCTCTAGGACTTACAAGCCGGAACTGCGGTGAAAGCGTCTTTGCAGATATCATGCTAGATTATGAAAGCGTATTTTGCATAATCATGGTGGAATAGAATATATTTACATAATTATGGTGTTACAATTGCTGGACGCGGTCTCAGTGAAGGCGGGACACGGGCGTACACTTATCTTTTCGCAGAGGTGCCCTTTCTCACAAACAAATTCGATATAAGTCCGTGCTCTGTCGATACCTACTTCAGAAAAATCAGTCGCTGCAGCTTGCGCACCTCCGAAATTAAAATGGTTTAGTACTTTATGATGTTGAGGTTGTTTCCAGCTGTATAAACAAGTGAGAAACATGGGCAAAACCAAGTAAAACTTGGCAACTCGTAACCAAATCGGGATACGTTTTTTTCTGTAGAAAGTTCCATACTTCGGCAAAATTCGCTGGGCAAAGGTGTAAAGATTACAATATTTTACTCGAGGAAAACAGGGAAAGCGGTTCAACAATATTTTTTGCCCTTCTGCCGCAACGAACTATTGTGGAAAACATACAAATGCAACAATCATGCCCAACATTTCAGCAGTGAATACTGTGCCTGAAGTGGCCATCAGTTGTGTACCATGTGGTTATGAGCATTAGCGCTAAAATACTAACAGTTTATCAATCACAATTGCTTGGGTAAGGGCTTCTTACCCTTCAATGGCTTCGATGCCCCTGAATGCTGCTGTGGGGCAACGTCAAAAAGTGTAAAAAACTGGGTAATTAATTGGGCTTCCCATTTCTGAATTTAGCTTCACCTAACGCCAAGCATGGTCCCCCCCGTTGAAAAATGCATTTGTCTACTGGAGTGGACCTTTGCGTAAATTTAGCCATGAATTAAGTCAATTTTTCGCATCAAAAATTGACTTGCTGCCCAACGGCAATGTGTCAAATCGCCTGTTCAACAAACTCAAATTTTAAACAAATACGTAAAACATGAGTCAGATGAAATCTCCACGTTAATCATAATTCGTATCATTTCCGGGTTCCTAATCCGGAATCCGCGGAATTTCTGTTTGTTAGAAAAATTTCCCCGAAACGGAAAACGAATACAGATTGCGTCTTCGACCTCATGCTGCAATTTATGCCAGACGAGTATCCACTGACAAAACTAAGATTTCGACAATATCAAAACACAAGCAGATCTTTTGACATCGAAAGCTGAAACCTTAAAGCAATGAATTTCATGCGCCACAAAACGTTAGCCGAACAATTAAGGCATGTGGATCTCCGGTGCCTTAACCAATCCTGGCTACGCCTTCTTTCCAGCCACACGCACGCACGAAAAACAATATACCACAAAGTAGATATGTATTTCGGAACGAAAGCACAGCACCGATGGCAACGCGCAGAAAGAGTGACAATTTAAAGAAACCACACACACCGACGCAAGAAACCGGAACGTCAGACCCACAGGTGAAAACTGTACGACATCATCTTCTCGCAGAAGATTCGAGACTCAACGTTTTCCGCTTCGGTTGAGCGCCCACGCGTAACGCGGTATCATACTTTGCAAATGCAGTGCTTCGTCCAAACACGATTGGGCTCGAGCAGGCGACAGCGCCTTGTGAAACCGATTCGGAGGGCACGCGAACAATACACGGACGTTGTTGTTCCCTGTATCGCAAGGCAAATGCCAGAAGTACGCATCGCATTACCGTGCGCGTGAAAGGATTTTATCAGCAATTTTATTATCAGCAGGGACGTTTCGTCTGATTCGGAAGTCACACTCTGAAGTAGCGACGCATAGAAAGGCGACTTCCGGCAACGGTTTAAGCGCTTATGCAAAAAGGGGTCTCGCGTCGGAGTCCAAACTTTACTCCTGCGAAACGCAACGGAATGAGCAACCAGAAAACGAGCGGCATGGTCACCGTTTCGATCAGAAATGATTGAATCAATCAAGCTCCGACAAAAAAAAACATTTTTTCACTTTTGCGGGGGAAACGCAGCGTACACGAAAGAATATGCATGACGGCACAGTCTGAAAGATCCAGCACAAGCAAGCCATTTCTTCATTCATCACTTAGTTAGTTTCGCTGAAAGCAAGAATATGACGAGGCAGAAAATAGATTTTTCAGCGAGCGAGCGAACGGACAAGGTGATACGGCTTCGATAGTCAGCGACGCATGCGGAATAGGAACTGGACAGGAATGACCTTGAAGACGACACACAGTACAGGGCAGTGGACAGCCTGACAGGTTTTCGTATCTGCCGATTATTATTGGAGATAGCAACTCTGAATGATTGCCGAGCAATTCTTGAAATTTCGAATCGTAACAAGTGTAAAAAGCGAAGAGCATCCAACATGCGGACAGACTGACATGGCTATTCGGTCAAACGGATGCGAACAGAACAGAATGGAAAACTTTTGCCCTGTTTTTTGGAGTGTTTTATGACTATGTGAGAGCTTTACAATCAAGTAGTACGGCGATTCCACAGTCGAGCGCGGATCCCATACACTTGGTGCAGAATGAGGTGTAACGTCAGTTGTTCATTCTGGTGATCATCTGGCGACCGAGACCGTAGGGCGTCATGCCTTTCTGAGACGCGACTTGATTCGTGCCCATCTGCAGAAAGACGCTGATTGTAAACAGTCGAAGCGGTGTTGACATGTAAACTTTGCGGTGGCAAACACAGAAAAACAGCGGAAGACGCGGCCGCGGATGACAATGATGCAGCGACTTGTGCCGCTGCAAAGCTAGACACTACAGCGCAGTCAAAGCACCGCGTTGACCTTAGAAGGCGGCGATGGCAGATTTATCAAAACTGCTGCTGAGATTCTAGCATGCGAAAACGGTTTTCACCCTATCTGTCTAAGTGAGCTTACAGTGATGAGCCGACATGTTTCCAAGTGATTACAAGACGCCACAATCGTCGTCGAAATGTATACAACTGTGCGCTTCGATAGCTTGACATCGTGAAATCTGACTAGCAGTGTGACCGTTTCTAAAGTGAAAATCGTGTTGTTTATTGTAGGGGCAGGACAATAAGGACAGAAACACAAGTAGAAGGTGCGTAACACAGCCATTCGTTATCACAGAAAGTTGTTTATTATCCACTGTCACAGATAAACTCATGACTTACAGTAATTTCATTCGGCTTACGGCACATGTGTTTGAAGTACAGTAAAATGTCAAGCGCGGCGTTTCTACACTCAAAACTATTAATCCTACCACATGAAGTTAGACGACGTTCAACTAACGTTGACAAAAACCGTTGGATGGACAAAAAAACATACGCATAACGTGGATAAGAAACCGCCTCATTTGTGTCTGAAGGAAGCTTTTGATAGTTCAGAGTCACTTCACTTCACTTCACTAATCTGCTTACTGCGGACGGCCATTGATGCTCTATGCGAAATTGTACCTGCTGGCGAGGCGGTGCAGCAGGAAGTCCACACTACCAACGTATGCTGCGATTTACATGTTGAGCGATCACAAACTGATCTGCGCATGGCCGTTTGCCCGCAACGCACACACACGCGGGAAAGCGTTTCAAAAAAGTAAGCACAGATCCGAGCGGTGCTTGATCACAGCAACAAGTTCTTGTGCGACATCGAACCAGTCATGGTCGCCTTTAAACATTTATAAGAATCTTCGAGACGCAGGCACGACGCGCGAAACCGATAACAGTTGCATTTTTTCTCCATAATAGGATCATGTCAAAAACCATGTAAACATGAACGTGTCGGTGGTTTTGTAGAGCATAAAACAAAGATATGCTGTACTTTTGTCGTGTGACGCTGTTTGCAGCAGAATCAAACGAACCAACGCAACGCTGACAGTTGTTGCGTTCTTCATGAAGAGCAAGAAACGTTTGATTTTCATCAAAAATTTAAGCGAAAAGTACCGCTTGTTTGCTTACACGGGTGCAGTAGCGTAGCCAGCCCAAAATTTTACGAGGGGCCGAATATTTTTGACTTCAAGAGAGCAACTGTATTTTGTTCGGGACAGCGACTCTCAAAGCACAAAACGGCCAAGAAATGCTAGGAATTTGGGGGTACTTAGCCCCATTGGCCTCCCCTGGCTACGCCTATGCACGGGCTGTAGACCGAATAGCTGCAGCCGGATGAATAGCAATCGAGTGAACAACCGAATGGAAAAAACTGCACTGCCCACACAACTGGAATGTTGAATTTCGAGGAGGGCTTTGAAAGAAAAAAATGCAAGAGCGTTGAAGTTTCCTCGGTAAACTTGCTGCACATGCAAGATCAAAGGACAAGCTGGGCATGGTCCGCGGCCCGTCGTACGGCGGAGGTGTGTTGATTCATGCCAGCGAGCGAGGACAAAGCAGCGTTCACGGAAATTTCGACCAGGCAACCACTTGAAAAAAATCTTCGTGCGCATCAGGCGGCGGCCTCGCAAACCGCCGACAAGGCGAAGCACGCTTGGCTTTCTGCAGTTTTTGCGCATGACTTGATATCGCGTTCAGTCGCCTCAAGGAACAAACTACTTCGGAGCTTTATCGGCACGCCCTTGTCGCATGCACCTGTCCATCTTTAGTCATGCGGCATTTGACCATGAATTGCGCCGAAAAACCCAGCCAAGCCACCTACACCGAGCGGCACGGTGTTCAGTATCTTTTGTGATCGCTGAGTGTTGCAGAAAATCTGGGGGTTTTGTGTATCGACGTTCGGATTTATGGTGACGAATTTAAATATGAGCATTAAAATGAACACAAGGTAGCAACACTTAAGGGGACTATATAATTGTACAGAAATGTGACCACAAGAACCAGAGCTGTTCACTATATGGTAGCAACGGATTGTGATTGTGCCGTACACCTAATGTTGTGGCCGCATCCGGGCCGGATTGCAAAAATGGGCAACCGGCTTCAATACAGAATATGCAACACCTTGTTTCTTTATTAAGAACAACTTAGGTTTGTGAGGTCATATACCTAAATTGACCATTGTTTGTATTTACGCGATTCATGAACATCATATCTCTGCTTCCATTATATTTCAATTTGTTTGTACTGAATAGCGCAACAAGGAGAATAAGCGTGCTTTCTCCTGCTGCTTTCGCGGCACGCGCAACTAAGCAATGATTTTTGATAATACTGCTGCAGTGGGACCGCACCCACACATGCTCAGGTTTCGATATTTTGTACAGCATCAAAGAGTTCGTGTCCATAAAATAAAATCTTATGCATTTTTACATCGGACCAACACTTTATGATGACTGTTGATCAGGGATCAGACTGGGTCAGCAAAACCTTCCAGCTTGAATCAGGAATTACTGTAAGCCAGAACCACGCAGCTTTGACAAGAAAAAACTATGGATCTGTGCTGCCACCTTACGGCTGTTTACTGCGCTGCGCCACTGACGGAAGGGCAATTACTACTGCACCTCGGCATCAGTCGTTTGCTTTATGTTTGTGGAAAACCACTTCTAGTTTTTCTGAATTCCTCTTGCTGGTACGACAGCATGGCTTAGCACAGGGTCTCCAAACTACGGCTCGCGAAGTCATTTCATCCGGCCGAAAAGACATTTTTATTAATATATTTACGAAAAATTTGTTGATTTGGTAGAATTTAACATATCCCAAAACAATCACATCATGTAAGATATCCAGCCTTCGAACTGTTGTGTAACAGCTTATGAGGCCCTCTGACAAAAAGTTACGAGGCCCCTGGCTTAGAAGATTAGCTAAAGTAACACTTGCACTTAGTCTCATCGTGCACTGTAGACAACGAGACGAGCTTTAGCTTCTCAGCAAGCTGTTTGAGGAATCTCCTGCCTGGTCCTTCCACCTTCTTGCGATGATTCAAGATTGTACTCTCATTTTGCAATAATAGTTAAGTCACAGCAGTAATCCACACAAACAAATCATATCGCAATTTATTTGCACAAGAAAAACTAGTTTGGTGTTTAACACAACTTCAGTCCTTTTTACTGGCTGCGCAGGACTGAAGATGTGTTAGACACGAAGCTAGTTTTCTTGTGCAAATAAATCGCGATATGATTCGCTTGTGTGGGTTACTGCTGTGACTTAACCAGTTTTGTTTTAAGGAAAATGTTAGGTACCCGATATGGGTCTGTAGGGACCCGATTTCTCTGATTCTAGGGACCCGATTTTCTCTGATTTTAGGGACCCGACGATATTTTCTCTGATTCTAGGAACCCGATTTGAAATTCTAGGGAGCCGAATCGGGTCCCTAAAATGCCTTAAAATACTCTGACTTAACTATTATTGTGTACTGTAAATATACGCTTCATGCAAGCCAGCTTGATAATTTCCCACCATATAAGCCTTGCAAACTAACATGGTAAAATACGTTTTTTGATCCCAGTTAAACACAAAGTGAAGTTTCTTTTCTGAGCAACTTACAATCTTTCTTACAGTTTGCATTTAAAAATAGTCAATAATTGATAAAATGAGAAGAAACTGCATGCACGTTTGTGGATTTCTGCATACTTTTTTTTACCTACGTTATTCAAAAAAGGCAAACGTTTAAAAAAAGCCAAGTCGCACCGTAGTTTAAACTGCAACACGGATTAACGATCCACTTGGATCAGGGTAAGTTGTCCTAAACATTGTTAATAGAGTGTACAAGTTAAAAATCCTACTGCGTAGAAAGTAGACATGGCAATTTTCTTATGCTGCATGCAGTGGAGGATCAATACCAGGCGTTTGGGGGGCAGTCATAAAGGGAGGTGCCAAAAAGGTCTTTACTTGTTTAAATACCAAAATTCTGTATGATAATCGTTGGAATTCACACAAAGGTCATTACCTTTAGTAGGCCAAGAAGTGGCTATTTTTTTGAACAACGCGATCTTTCAGGAAATCACATCAGCACAGTTGACAAGCGCCTTATACCATCAATTCACAAAACTTTTGAAGCGGTACACAAAAGATGGAACCCATTTTTCACAAGCTGTGTAGCAAATAAGAACACTGTTGGTGACCCAAACAATCTTTCTTCTTCAAAATGCATTTGAAAGATATGCCCTGCAGCATGATGCGGGGTGGTAGCGTTCGAAACTGTTTTGGCTATCCGTAGCGAGATCAGAAAAAAGCATGTCTGAAACGTATTCCCAACCTGGTTAAAAGTAGAATGGTTCTTCTTGCACTAACAAGTGACAACTCAAGTCCCACGATAGGAGTCGAGTAACGAGGTAACTGACAACCACGTTTCCAGACAAAGCTTTTGCACCTGCAGTTACGTGTGCATGGAAAGCATTTACATAGCTGAAGCGACAAATCAAAATGAAAAAAGTGAACAAGACACATTTCCCATTACATTACTCCCACTTTAGGTCGCTCTGCTGGCTGAAATGAAAAATCTTATAATCACATGATAAATTGACACTTGGCCCAGCACTTAAAAATACTTGTAACGCCACTAACAAAGTTGGGCACTATAATCTTAGGCCAACATTATATATCAGCACAAATATATACGACAACAGAAAGACCTGTGTTATTTTGGTATACACTGTACATTGAAAACTCACCGATTCAAAGCAAACCAGGAAAGCGCCGGGTTTTCCTAATAATCGTAGTACCAGATACTGTAGCTTACAAATTTTTGAAAGGGTAAGTCACGTTCAATAGTTTTTAGTTGTTTCAAATTTTCAGCTGCACGACCTGAGCAACGCGACGCTTGTCCCTGCAAAATCTGTCCAGTGTATAGCCAGTTGCATGCACAAGCTATGAGTTTGCTAGAATCTTGCGTCAGTTTCGTTGAGTTTGCCATATTGCATTCCTATTTTCACGACTGGTTTTCCTTTCAATGCTGCCATCAGGCATCAAGAAATAAACTTGTAACACAAAGAGACCAATTTTGCAGGCCAGCGGCAAATCGAGAACCGTGCTGTGTTAGAGAAAAGGGATTGCGTTTGTGATTACCTGACAAGGTTGGAAAGAAATAATAGAACAATAATATTATCATGAAAGAATAAGACTGTTGATACCATCCGATAATGGAGGCAGAATAAAAAGTCCGCCACGTAAATTATGCAGTTCAACGAAGTTTAAAAGGATTTTTTTGAGAGCAATGGTCCCTAACGTGGAGCGTATGCGCCCGACAGGGAGGCAATTGGGCGGACTGATGAGGTCTGGGTCCAAATTTTCGAATTTTTTAATTCATTCTTTTCATGTATGCTATGTTCTTTGGGCTTGTTTAAATTAAAGTATTGGTGTTTTAAGCTTCTTGGTTGAAACGGAGTTCACGTTTTACATAAGATTTATATATGACCATATGGAGGTTAATCAGAATTTCAGAGATGATTAGTTAGGACATGGGCAAAAAAAGGCTACGAACCACTCTAGAGTATTTTCAAATCTATTTCTACTTCGACAGGCTTCAAGAAGGGGCGGGGCGCATTGATGTAAAAGGGGCGCCACATACGTTTGGTGGGCAGCTGGCCCAAAGTACCCCCTGGAAACGCCAATGGCTGCTTAGTAACACGAAGGGCAAATTTTGCACGCGATATTCAGATGCCTTATTTTGACAACCCAGCGCTAATAACAAAACACGGCTATAAACGATCTGTAAGTTAAACAGTATGAAAAAACTTTCTAAAGGCCACACACGAAGTGCTGCTGACTAAAGTTTCGATTGGTATAAGGGACAGTGTCAAGCACGGTAGGCCATTTTCTTAACATTCCGCTTTTGGCTTGCCGGTATCAGACTTGATAGCAATAACACAGTGCAACCACCGCCACCACCTTTCACTAATCAGTCACAACTTGAGCAGAACTGAATGATAAATCTGCAGTGCCCGGGCCCACAACCAGGGGTGAAACTAGGCTTTTCCCCCCATGAAATTCAAGAACATTGTGAAAACGCTTATTAGTTTTAGTAGCAAGTTCATCATTTTGCGCCCCTCGAAAATTTCATCTGGTTGCGGTCCTGGCAGTGCTAACTGCAATTCACATTCCCTACATCGTCTACGAAAAACAACTGCATTGCACGTGTTTCGTCAATGTCTCTTCGACTTCGCGTAACTGGCTCAACAAGTCATGCGCTCCACGTGTGCGTCACTAGCCAGCCATGGGCAGTGCAACGGGGCAGACAATCGTGTGCAGTCGGTGGTCATGCGTAACGGCTGCAACACAGACCTACATGCTATTTGTTCTCGGCGTTTCTCAAAGTCTTTTTTTGCATATCGTCCCCCTGATATTTCAACAATCCCCTTTTTTTTATGAAGAAACTTGTGACAACTAATTTTTTTCAATATAAAGCTAAATTTGTTTGTTGCGACTGGTTTTGCTGAGAATAAGACATGAAAAGTGATTAAACCTTTGCCAGCACTCGTTTAAGATTATTATGTAATTAGAAACGTTTTGCTGTTTCGTGGGCGCTGAAGATCCTCAACTCGATACTTTTCCTGCAAACATTTTAACTTTCTGGAGGTTTATTTTGCAAAAAAGTCGTCTGCAACAGACAACCTCGCACAAACTACGCTGACGCTTATGAAATAACTTGAGGCTTATTGGTTCCCTGGGCAACGTGATGAGAATCAAATGCAAGGGCGAACTAGTTTTTGACTTAGCCTAACTTTTATAGCAGTGGTTCTTAACCGGGGGGCGCCAATAAATTTCAAGGGGAGCGCGAACCCTTATGCGCTCTGCAGTACGGAAAGTTTGATCAATAAATTAACCAATAAATGCATTTGTTTATTGTCAGGGAGGCTTGAAACAACGAACAATTACTTAAAGGCGTGGTAGAGAAGGTTAAGAACCACTGTTTTACAGGTAGTAATATTGGACGTGTCTCACTTTAAAAACAAAATACGTATCACGCTGATTCTTACAAACAACAAGACCAAGAAACAATCCCCGTAGCTTTCAAGCGTGACCAGAAAGCGCATCACTTCGAAATTGCCGTAATGATTTCTTGATCTATAGGTTTTGAAAAATAATCCCTGAAAATCAGCAAGGCGTGCACACCCATTTCTTAGCAGCAAGCTTGCTTGACAGGTGGAATCCTTACGCAAGGCAGTGCACAACACGTTTCAAAGACGCGCATTAAGGTGAGATTTTACTGCTGTAATTCAATCGTGAGCTGCTTTCACCGAGTTGTCAATATCCAAGGTTTTGCAAAGCCTGAACGACGGGACCACATTACAGATAGACTTTAGTTGCCCCAAGCATTAACAGAGGCGCCGAGCGTGCACATACAGTACAGCGAGCCACCAGCTTTTCAGGCCCGTAGGCAGGTTTTGAAATTTTGGGTTAAATAAATTTAGAGGCGCAAGATGTATGTTTTTATATGTTTAAAATTTAATAAAAAAGAAATAATTATAATAAAGAAATGTTCTGGGCACAACAAAATTTGGGAGGCACAAAAAAAATTAGAGGCACTTCCTCCTAGGAGCCTGGACCTACAACCAATTTAGATCTCGTAAGGGGTCATCTTAAGTTAAGCGATCGGGTAACAGCTTATGACACTTGATAACCACTCTTCCGTCTAGTGAAATGAGCTTGAACTTACATTTGAGGAGTCAAAAGCCTTCGGAGTATCCCTTGCCGAGGAAAACTCAGCCCAACAAATTTTCATTTGCGCTCGGCTGAACACAAAGTTAAGCAAGTAACGTGCCAAGTGTGCCAAGACGTGTGGAAGGTGCCAGACACAGATTTTTGTATAACAGAACCATGACACACACCACCAAGCTATGTAACATTGTGCTAAGACATCAAGTTGTGCTGAGCAGAATTGTGTTTGATAATAATAATAGCACGGCACATTCCTCCACACTATCTACAATTGTACGAGAGGAAACTAAGTCGACTTGCAAGAGGCCTTATCCAGAACACTCTAAATTTAATTTTTTGGGGAAAAATGTCAAAGATGTTGTAGCTGCGCGGAATATTGCAAAGAGCTCCACTCATTAAGACCATCGTGTTCGATAAAGTGACTGTCTGAAGGTTGGGTGCAGAATACAGGTAGAATTTGAAAATTTATGCGCAGTGGAGCAGGAGCTGGGGGTGCAAACGCACCCCAAAAGTTTTGATTTGTCGAAAATTCGGGCAAAACTGCAGGCACATGAACTTCGACATTTTTAACAATATCAGTGAAACTACAGCTTTTTGTTATTGAGTGTATAAACAGAACGTTATTATGTCACAGAAAACACTTTAAAAATAAAAATCACCAGTGTTTGTGGTTAACAACCGCTCCCAGAACTCGTTTACTTTTTCGGTTAATTTTTTCGTTTGGAAGGCTTTTTGGCAGTTGGGGTTTTGTCTGTCTGCACCCCCCCGATTGAGCACGCCTGATACCAATTGGAAACTTCTCATGCAAATACTTTCTAAGGCGGCGGGTAATGAACGGGACTGGATCTGCAGCTGTATTAATTAACAGAGGGTTCAATGACCCTGGACAAGATCAAGGGCGCACCCCAGCTTATCTGAGCACGCAAAACTCCTTCCCACACCAGCACAAACGCACCGCTGCTTCATGTCCGCGTGCCGAGTTGCTTCATACTGTCATTAAATAGAACGGGCTACGCAACGGATTTCGAAGTGGTCACAGGAAGACAGTTGTCGTGTGCAGAAACGGTGATCACGTTACGTGACCGTCAGTTTCATCGGGTCGTGGCGGTCACGTCACAAGAGACGAACAACAGCCACTTGATCGGCGGGCGTGTTGCAACTGCGCAACAGGTGTTGTGGAGTTAAGGGAGAGTCACGAA
>JGI24158J21664_10003457_pt1 | contig 19812 bp, 12 predicted proteins | sample Ectturendosymbi3_FD_21664 | JGI IMG/M metagenome (IMG submission 21664) | reverse complement strand
AAACTCTGCAGTTTCATGTCAAGTTTATCTGCATGCCCTGCTAGTTCAGCATCTATAGCAGGGATCACCAACCTTCTTGAAGCTGAGAGCTACTTCTAATGTGCCGATCAATGTAAAGAGCTGCCAGTTTGATGCACGCTTCTGAAATAACAATGTTGCTCAATTACCTTTAAGTATTTTAGTATTAACAATTGAGATATTCCTCAATGTGAAGACACTGATCATGCTAATGTTATTTTTAGAGCAGGCCCACGGGCACTAGCACAGCCAGCATGAAAATTGTTTTTGAGCCAAATATTTTGACTTTCAGCGAGCAACAGTATTTTGTTTGGGACAACACCTCTCAAAACGCAAAACGACAAGAAATGCTAGAAATTTGCTGGTCATGCCTTTTGGCTACGCCTATGCCCGTGGACAACCTGTTTGGTCCTTGTGGGCGACCTGGTGCCTGTGGGCACCACATTGGTGACCCCTGATTTTTAGAGTGTTTTTACAACATATGACTTGGCATGGTCCAAAATCAGAAAAGTTGATAGATGGACATAACGCAGAATATTGGTTAAAATATACTGATTGCGCACAGCTGAGAAAGATAACCATTACAAACTGTTTAATTTTTTTCAAATCCTTCAAATTTCATTGCTGTTCGTTTTGTTTGATTAAAAAAAGTCAAAGTTAAGTGTACAAGTGTCCGGCCTATTTTATTTTTTACTTCTTAGTATATTTTTAAAGAAAAAATAAAAAGCGTGTTCTTTGGTGGATTTTATTTTAAGTCGGCTTTAAAAAAAAAAAAAAACAGGTGGGTTTTTTGGGTCGATTTTTTTACAACAACCCTGGTAATAATTGCCCTAAACGAAAGAACGCGAAAAAATGGACAAATAACTGGGAATTAAAATACGGGACGAATAATAGTGAGTTGAAGTACGCCGCAAATAACTGCTCTTGCGATATCACACAATGCACAACTGTCGATCACCAATACCCTTCCCGTATTGCTTTCTAAACATTCTGTTTATCCATTTGTTCATTTCACAATGTCAACTGTTAAACACATTGTTCTGTAATGTCTGTGTTGCACAATGTTCCCTCTTTTCGTGTGCATTGATTTAGTGTGCGTTTTTATGGCATGGAACTTACAGTTGGTGTAACGAGAATAAATACGTAAATGAAGTGGCTCAAACACATGAAACACATGCTTGACCACAGTATCATAACAAGAACATTATCGATTTCGTCATTTTCCAGGCGCAACATTTGTGAGTGGCAGTGATGCAACTTTTGCCTTTTCTGAAGCACAGTCTGATTTTCATGCAAAAACCAACCGGTATTGGAAGGGTACGATAAATGATCCCAAGATAGGCAAAACACACTTTTCTAACGTGAGCTTCACGTGGCCCTTTGTAAAGTGGTTGTGTTTGCTAATTGGTTACATTTGATTGAACAATATGTTTATTTGTGCCATTTCGTTTCAACAAGCAGAGGCTGATTGTAGATTACATCAGTGATGGGCAAAGCAGGCCATTCGCCACTTTTAGTACGCCCAACAACCAACATAGCGATATCATTTCTTTCCCTACTTGGCGATCATTTCTGCCCGATTTTTAGCGATATTTTCTCTTGTTCACGGATGTGAATGAACGACTAAAAGGAAGAGCGAAATGGTCTCTATCCAAATTTTAAACATGTTTATCAGCGTTCCAGGCCCCTTTTCCGAGATTGCTGCAGTAATTCCCACAGTTTTTTATCACGCATAATATTTCCTCAGCGCGGTAATGCGTTGGACGTTATTTTTGTAAGGATGTGTTACAAAGTAACTCTATTCAGTAACAGAGCTAAGTTAGTTAGAAAGTAGTGTGTGTAATCTAGCTTTTTTAATTTTAACACAGTGCAGCGGTTTTACTAGAAGTGGTATCTATTGATTTAACATGTAACGAAACGAAATTGCTTTATCTTTTCTGTAAAGAGCTTATTGCCCGTTGTAAAATCTATCAGCAGTGGACTGCATTAATGAGACTATTTTGGAAATGAAGAATTAGAAATTGATATATGGCAAAAACATCAATTGTTGTTTGGCATTTGGCGTTTGCAGAACAGACATTCACGTAAGCTTCAGACGAATGCAAAACTTCAACTTCTGCTGTGTTCGTTAAAGGCAGTCGTTGATGTTTTCTTCCTCGTCCTGTGGAGGTGTCTCTTTTCTTCGGAAACAGATCTTAGGTTTCATCCCTCTGTGTTTGGCAACCAATTGAAAAATAAACATTTCCAGGTGTAAATTATAACCACGAGGCAGTCACATTCAGGCACTGCCAAAGAAGTGAAAAAAAGCGAGTGTTCTGCAAATTTCACTTCGAAATATTGTACTTTAAAATTAAGTTTCATGTTCGTTGCAAGTTGTGTTTCCCTGCTAACGACGTGTATAGAAAACGTGCGAAAAGATCTCATTCACCCACGTTTAAAGCAGAATTTTCGCACGGTAGAGTAAGGGACAACAGCCCAATAGATATCACAAAACACCTTAGGCACCTATTTTCAGAAACCTGTGATAGCGAATAAATCATAACGCGTCTTTTACGCTTTTCTGAGTTTATATCGCTTGAGCGAAAATACGGCGTGTCCCCGCTAAAAAATTTAAAAGGACGGTGAAAGACAAAGAGCTACACAGACATTGTTGAATGTTGGATTTGGCAAAAGTGCTGCATTTACTTTCTTGAGCAAAGAGCATGTCATAAACGAAAACAAGATGTAGTGTAGTGTAACGATGACAGTCGACAGCTATAATCGGCTCGAAATCGATCGAAACTCCGTGATGGCGGAAATGAAATATAAACTTGTCACCTCCTACACCACATTTTGGGAATGTTTTTTAGGGGTGTCTTTTGAGGTAAAAAGCTGAGTTCTTCTTTAAGAGGAAGGTTGCATTTCGCACGTAGAAAAACGTGAAGGCAAAAAATGTTCTCTAAGTGCCAAAATCACCAAAAAGACAACTGTAAAAGAGCGTTCAGATATGTGGCGTGCTTTCAAAGTTTATTGACAGCTTTTCTGTCACGAATGAACTTCCACGAAGACTGACAACTCACCCAGGCAANTTTTCCGCTTCTTTTATTGTCAGTGGAAGTTTGCGTCCTTGGGTTTCGGGAAGGAACGCGTATAAAACTGCACTGAATNTTACTGCAGCTGCGGTNCCGATNGATGGAGCAAGAGTGCTGCCGTTTCTTCCTGCACAAAACACAAAAATGCTCCTGTGCTTTAGTTGGNGTCACAGGTGCAAACTTGCAAAATGTGAAGTTAGTTTAAATTATTTCAAGGAAACCGACTGCAACAGGTAGCCCCAATCACCCAAATGACATTTGCAATGATTTTTCTTTCAAAAAACTGTCTGAAGTCCTTAACCTGAAGATGAAGCAGCTTCATAGCAACGACTGTGTATTGCTGGACAATGACCTGCAACAAAGTTGAAATCAAAGGGCTGAAGATAATAAACAAAACCGAAAGGGACCTACTTGAAATTGCAATTCTGTTCAAGTGGTACTGAACCAGGGTTTCGAATCTCAAATGACAATGTTTCAAACTTGAAAACTTTAATTTAATGGCTGCATTATTTTTTTTAGTTTCAATAGAAGAAATTTGAGAATGAAGCTGAAATGTTTTGCGTTTGCCTTTCTATAGACGTTGTCACTGTGCAAAGACCGGAAATTATAAAAAGCGTCGTGGTTTGGAGATAAATGCGAATCCGCCAGGTTATAATGACCATTCGATAACTTATTGTAATTTCGTAAAATGCTACCTTTGCCTTCAATTGATTTTATGAAGATTTATAGTTGGGGAGTCTTAGTTGTTAAACTTTTTTAACTGGCTCGAGACGAAAATGGATGAATCTTGTGAACTGGTGATGAGCAAACCGTGGCCTGTGAATGCAAACCCGATGACTTCCTGAAAATGGACGACCAAAAAGCAATGGGTCTCGAACGTTGAAAAACTCATATGGTGGAAGGCAAGGGAAATGACTCATAATACCTCCGCATCAAAAATAAATGGAAAAAAATATCGCAGGGTGAATTCGCTAGAAAATTGCGCTGTGACGCAATTTGTCCTTCTGCGCGTTTGCTTCCGGTCATGAAAATTGGCTGAGAAAAAACGGGAAAAGCAATTTGTGAATTTTTTGAAATTCAGCAAGAGCGTAAAAGTAGCTCGCAAAAGGGGCCAGCTGGCCATAAAAGTGGCGCGAAAGTACCAACTCCTAAATCGCGAAAATGCGCTGTAGCGTGCTTTTATTGCTGTTCCTCCGATTCGTCGTTTCGTTTCGAAGCGGAAGCCAATACTTACCGACGTAAATAAGAAACGGAGCCAGAAATCCACCCAACCTCGCGCCGATCATGTTTATGCCGAGAACTGATTGTCGCACTTTGGTTGGAAAAAGTTCGCCAGTGTAGACGTAAACGACGTTGAATGCCATCGATATTGAAAGCTGACAAATCATCGACAGTCCAACGGCCAAGCCTCCGTTGTCTGCAAACGCAGTGCCTTTTGCTTACTAGCAAGGTATTTTTAGAAACGTTGGTGCAAATAGAAAGAGTAACAACGTTAATTTTAGCAAACTCAAGTGAAACAAATTTTTTAAAAGATATCCTGGCCAACATTTTTTTTTCCGGTAAAATTTACATTAGAGCCCACACTGGTTTAGGACTGTTGAAATGCAAGAACCTGAAATAATCGGCGTTAAGCAATATCACCCTGTAAACTTGTTCATGCAAACTCGTGTTTACCTTACCCCCACAGCCAGCCCGGGATATTGCGACACTGCTACCTGCGCGGAAATGCTCTGGAACGGAAATTCCGTCACTTGTGCAAGATTCATTTGTCTAGCGTGCGTCTCGCTCTTGATACGTCTATCTGATGGGTTACACACGAATTTCACAGCGGGTACGTAAATTTCCTTTCANATACAACAAGCATCATCGCAGTATATTCGGCAAATTCTAGCGTCTTTTTCTGTTGAAAGCATGTTGTNGTAAAGAATCACATATGTCAATCGTTGTCGTCGACGTGTCGTTTGACTCGATTTTGTTTTGACGCCTCACAGCCAAGTTGCACTTCAGGGCATTCATTGAACCAGTTTTTGGTTTTATCATCTACAGTAAAGCCAGCAGACCGTATGCCTCATTTAGTGGTCGGTGTTTGGTTCATTCATACTTAAGTCACGTGACGTTGTTTTTGCTCTTAGTGGAGAACCCTGCAACCAGCCGTCAGATGCATACCTAATTTCCTGTTCTTTTCCCAGTAGCCCTACACCTGAATGGGAAATGTACTGTCGGCCTCTGAAAGATTATGAACTCATCGCAGACAATATTTGCAAAGCAATATATTCATGAAAGGAAAATGATGAGTTGGTTTGGAACCACAGATGATTTGCCCGCAACTTGCATGTATTTTAGACACTGGTGCTCTAACGTACACACAACTAATGCGAGGAGGAAGTGCTTGTTATAAAAAATAGGCAAGTGAACCTGTTACTTTTCTCAAATCAAGTCAAAGATAACTTTTTCTACAGAGCACCAGACATTAATGGACATTTGTTTCAACAAGCAAGTGACGGAAGTGACTTTACAAAACCACCCGTGACTATTGATATAAGTATACTCTTTTTATTGATATAAGTATACGCCGTAACGTACAAAAGCATGATTATCGCAAGTAGTTGCATATGCACGAAACTTTGACTTTTTTAAAGTAAGGCAAGTCAGACAAGCTTAATTTTGTTAATGATTGGCTTATTGTCGGCACATGTCGTATTTAGTTATGACAAAATTGCTCTAAACCTGCTTATCATGCTCAATGTAAACCACCGTTTCGAATGGAGCATTTTCTAAGGAAGCAAATAAGAAGTTTTAACCCGATAAAGTTTATCAGCTTGGCTGGTTGGGATAACACCAACGAAATAACAGGAAATCAACACGCCATGCATGAATGATTTATGAAAAGCGTTATAAGCGCAAAAGCAATATTAAATGCAACACGTTTACCTCCGAGATGCGACAGAGCTTCTCAGTGATTCACTGGTGAACACGATTTTTATTTTATTTCTTTTTTCGAAGGTCTTTGCTGAATTTGAGGATTACACCGAATCCGAATTTGATGTTATTTTTGCCGAACACATCACGTTTTTGAGATATCAAAAAACGCACTCAAAAAATAGATGTTTTTTGCCGCAAGTTAAAAATCTACACCTTTATGTGGAATAATGTTAGCAATAGAGAGCAGCTTCTCCTTCAGCAAAGCTTTCTCAAACCTACTTTCATTGTTGCACCCTTAGAGAGCGTTACTGACTACAGAATACAAAAGCCAAGTAAGTGAAACAAATATAAAAATACAATCTGGAGCATTTTGTCTATTACAGATAAGGCACCGTTGAAAAGCTAACTTTTTCTAGTCAGTTCTTTTTCTCTCGAAACAAAATTTGAAATTTAAACCAAAAACAAGTGAAAATGCATGAAAAGGTAACACTATCACTTCAAAACGATGAATACGAGTAGTTTTGCAACAATCGAAATCATATCTGGTAACAAAGACAGTCACTTTATGACATCTTACATTTTGGTTTTGTTGCTGATCTCTTATGGACTGCAGTCAGGGCATGTGACATCTATCAATGCACTCCAGAAGTAACATGCAATTATGTTGCAGTTTTATCGACCTTGGTAACGTTCTTCCGTCACTCTGATATCCTGATAGAAACGCTCGCCCTGCTTGTTAAGACGGTTTTATCGCCCGAAGTCAGAATTAACGTCTCCGCATGCATGATATTACGGCCGAAGAAATAAAGGGGGACGACGTGCCCAGAAACCGAGATGTGGACCCCACGCGCGCTACGTCACCATCCGAAGCCGCCGGTGCTTCCAGCNAACATGAACGTGCTGGCATCGATCATGGAAAGGAAACAAGNGCAGGAGCCCCCGCACAAAAGTCTTTGGCGATGGAGTTCATTACATCACACCTGAAAGGACAGCCGGATAACACTAATCTGATCTTAGTGCTGTGGTGTGCCCGCTATAAAAGGTTGCTGCTTCCCGTTCGCGTGGGAGATTTGAGTTTGGTCTCCCTACGCGCCGCTAGAAATTTATAGCAGCGAACGGTAATTACGCTGACGCAATTTCACAGTGTTCGCCCTCGGGTTTGATAATGAGTACACGCGATTCTTCAACTCTGAGCAGGAGACGTTATGAGTTGCGTAGAGGACGCTGTCGTCTTAAACGCCTCGCTCGCTCGTAAGAAAAATACGAGTAAACTATCAGCAAGAAGAAGCAGTGAGTTGTGACCCGGATGCTGTCATCTTCGTACCTTGTCTTATCAGAAAAACAAGGTCAATCTGCTCACGAAAGTTAGGTTGACCAGAAAATGGCGCTGTTGCCTTGTCAGTTAACAAAATTCCGTTGGCAATAAAATGTTGTCGCTGATCTGACGTCCTGTTATAACCTTGTCGTGCATCTTCCAAGAATAATTTGTACAGAGCCTTGTGTGGTTGTGATGTACACAACACATTCTCATGTAAGTTGTGTCTCTTCACTCAGGTTTTCCCTGCGTTACATTCACCTGTTGCTTATCTTTTCTTGGGCAAATACCCAACCGAGTTCGAACCTGCGAATGCCGTTGCTACGTTTGGTTTGGCGCTCAAAGAATACATTCAAGAATAGATCTCAAGCTCGCGTTTCGTGTCTACTATATTAATGTCAGAGTGGCTTAGATGAATTCTGTCATCGCGCAAAGGCTGCCTTGTAACTAAGACCCAAATTGTCCGTCATAAGTTTGCCACGCTTTTACCCTGGGTTTCTCTGTAATAGGCGCCAAGTGAAACCTAATGGGGCAGGTGGCTGGCATAACCAGACTTACAGTACGTTGGTTGATAAATTATGTTGTTAAACCAAACGGAGGCAGTCTACATTACATGCTCCTCACGTCGCCAAGGTTCTCTGGGAACTCGCTTAGATGGATGTGAATATGGTGCACCTTAATGCGCATCCTATGCTTCCTACTTCTTGCAGGCTGAGGGGAAGCTCCTCCACTATATCTTATGATTGGTAACTTTCGTATTGCCAGGGAAGTTATGAACAACATCACCAAACGCATTCCGAACACGAGCCTCAACAGCGGTCATTGCAGTCACGAAGTTGTGGTCCTTCGACAATGTTCGGGTTTGAGGCACATCAAATATCCCTGCTTTTTTCTTATAGCTAAGGCCAGAAAATGTTAAACCTATGCAGCCAAAGCAGTCTTCAGAACAATCAAGCGATTTGACAATCTGCTTCACTAGACCATGTTTTATGTTTAATGATGGTGAACTGAAGCTTTCTGATCAACCAAGGCGATGATTATGATATTTTTTTATCCAGGTTCCATTGTATTCCGTAGTGGCTATTTCTGTCTTTCTAACCCACCGCTTGTTGTTACCTCTACTATCCCAGTAGCATAAAAACAGGGATATTTCATGTGAACTCCTTGTTGTCCTAATCGCAATGTAAGAAGTTCACCTGTTTCAAATCCACGCAGATCAACCACTGGTAGTCGCAGTATTTCAATCTTTCAAGCACGACCTTGATGACTGCGTAGTCCTACTTCAGGATGATAGAGTGCACTGCAGGCATGGAATGTGACTTTAACTCACTGAAGGTTATCATTATGGAATAAGGCAATTGGAGGCGTCGTTTTGAGCTATCAATAAAAAGTCTCTAGTCACTTCAATAATATGTATGAAAACCCAAAACAAGAGGAAGATCCGCTACATCTGTACAGTAAGCAAGTTGGCTACCAGAGTGAAAGTAATTCATCAATTTCTGTTACGATGAACTGAAGCACTTAAACCGGTTTTAAGAGAAGGTTTCTCCTGTAGCCTGGAAGCCAACAGTTCAGCGGATTGTTGTGGCAAATTTAAATCTCAGATCAGATCGTTCACTTTGGACTAGCTATAAAACGAAACTAGATCAGCATCCCATTTGTCATGCATTTTATCCTCATCTTCTTCATCGGAAGTAGATGAAGACTTAAAAGAAGTAAACTAGTTCTCATCACGGTCTGGGAGTTTGGCGAAAATGTGTAGGGTATGGCATCACTGTGGGGAATAGGTCATAACTGAGCAACAATTGCATAATCCATTCCTGTGGAAAATGCAGCTTGCCAAAAACTTCGATGTGATAGAGGAAATGTGAACGCAGATTCGGATTCAGCCTCAATAAGATCCTAACTGTTTTCTCAAAGTCCATGCAAGAAAAGAGTTGAACATGGAGTCAATTTTTCTGCAGCCCACAAGGAACTTGAAAAAATGCTTCTTACCTTTTAGTAATCAGGAAAAATATGCTGCTGTTGACAGCGACCGTCTGCTGCACAAGATGTTATGAAGAACTGTTTTGAATTGCACATGCAAACGTACAATAGTCTTAAAATGAGACAATCTGTTTACATATTGCGCATTCATAACACAGTGCGTTTCATAACATTTCCAAGACATGTTTTTTAAAAAGTCAGAATACGATCATGGTTTAGCTCTAAACAGATTGCATTGTTGGAAACTGACCAAGTTTTTGGACCTGCTTTTGCTCAAAAGATATTTATAGGAGCGTGTTTGTCGTGCACTCGCCTGCGAATGCTACTAAACACTATCTGCAGAAATCCAGGCTTTAATTCACTAAGGACACCGCTCAATCATGGAGCTGAACAAGCTAGCAATGAAACTCTGAAACAAACACAACAGCGTGACTGATCAAATGCTTCCCAGGGCGGGCAAACTGCACTAAAAGAACACGTTGCAGTATTGCATTACGAAACCGCAAGCACAACGCAACAGCCGAGGGGCGAACACAGGGGCACAATCAAGGATTGCAAGATTGCAGGCGCCACTACGTGGCAAGGAAAAAGGTAATGATACATTCACCACAGTGTTAATCATTTTATTTCTATTTTTTCAGATTTGTTGCCCTTTTCTCCTTTTTTCGGTTTCCGTCCGCATCGAGCTTCAGTGAGTTAAAGTCGCATTCCAACTCTTCCAGATTTACAATTTGTTAATTCAGTTTTCACCAGACGAGCAGCAGAAATACTACTTCAGCGTTAAGTGCCTGTTTTATTTTGTCAATAAGCAAGAACCACGGTCGTATGTCCAAGCCAAAACATGGGTACATTTAGATGGTGTGTGCAACATCTCGGTAAAGCACTGAAAATAAATACGCGTTTTTCACTTGCTCAGAGTTTTTTCTAATGTGTCCCAAAGAAATTGAATTATTGCAGAGAATTTCAGAAGTACCTTTGACAAAAACAGGAAAAATGAATTTNAACGTGACCTTGCGGGACCTTTGAAGAAGTAAAAAAGCATTTGTAAGCAAAGACCAATGTCGAAATGTTTATCAACCTGATGCAAACGTCAATGCAGCTACTTTTGAAACACACAAAAAACACACGATTTAAAAAACACCGAAATGCCTTTTTTTCCATATTTATCTGCGTGGCACGTTTTTAAGCAGTTCCTACTCGGTTGACAAAAGTTTTGGAAACTATGATTATCTATTTTTGTAGCGGAAAGTGCGATACTTTTTGCTCCGAGTATTCATTTGGTAAAGAAGAAAACTAGCGAATGTAGGCAAAAATAATGTTATTTATGCATTTTCTTTGTTTGTTTATTGTATTATGAAATCAAAAACTAATGCTGCAACCAAAGCATCAAAGGTTCATGGATGACGTTGTAAATGCGTAAGAACCAACCTCAAAGCATNACCAAGAATGCATTAAATTATAATGACATGGAAACAGATAACCATAGAAACAGAAAACTAGAAAAGGAAGTGACAAGGCGANAATTCAAACTTACGTGCAGATGCAAAAGAAGCCATAACCATGGAAACGGCTGCCGCGGCCATGAACCCCATGTAACTTTGCTGGCGTCCTCGTCTTTCCACAACCACAGAAAACAGCAACAAGGCCCCCAACTCGGTGAGGCCCCCATAAAACATGTTGAGAAATCGATCGCCTGACAAGCTGTTCATGTTGAGTTTCATGGCATAGTAGGACAGGTTGACTGTGAACCTGTCAATGAAAAATTCTATATGTCAGAAAAAAATGTCCAAGGAAATCATTTTGAAATTCGCCGTTTGGCAAAACGTTAGTGACAATCTCGTAGCCGAAATTGCGGTTTCCCTGTTTTTGTGAAGCGGCCTCTTCTTTGACTATGTTGATTAGAAGGACGGCTCTCACGAGTTGTATATATTTTCTGAAAAGTGCACGGAGTTAGTCAGTAGCTTTTTAAAGTACAGTATCGGCAAAAGTCTTTATTCAATACACTTATCCAACCAAAAATTGTAGCTATTATACCACAAAATTAAACCTTTAGACTTGGTTTTTCTATTGAGCAATTTGTGAATCAAACGAAAAGATTTTTATTAGAGCAGCAATACAAAAATGTTTCTTTCAATAAAAGTTAGAAAACTGTAAAAAGCCTATGAAAAAACTTTTGATGAATGAATAATAATTTAAGAAGTAGACTTTGTGACCTCTGAATCGGCTCCTACTGACTGCAGGGGTATCAGGGCAGTTGACAAGTGGACTACTGCCAACCAAACAACTGCCTACTATGAAAATTGCTAACTAGGGAAAGAGGTGAAATTTCAGTTTGTATCATAACAATCATTCTCTTTTCTCAAGCAAAGTAATCATATTGGACAATGACTGTGCTTGTAAAAGGGGAACTTCCTAACGGTGTCCTTGCTCATTTAGTGCCTATATGTTGTGATTTGAAAGCTACGTAGCTTAATCAAACGTGCTGCATAGGTATAAAACAGAGTTTCCTTACCAAGATATAATGGTGATCAGACAACGAAACCTCATCGTACAACTCTGTGCCACCTCTTTGATCGCTTTGCAGAACCCAATCGAATCAGAATCAGACTTCTGTTCATCAGTCAAAGTCTTCTGCAAATCCATAATGTCTTGACAAGGCTTGTTGTTAACAGTAGCAATTTTTAGCAAAACCTCCTCAGCCTCAGAGTACCGGCCTGATGCTAGAAGCCAGTGCGGAGTTTCGTCTATCCACCTGTGAGCATAGCGTATGAAATAATTTAAAAAGAGCCGCTGACAATCTTTATATTTTCTTCTTTGCTTTCTTTACCTTTGAATTTCAATCGAAATTACATAAATATTTAGATAATTTATTGGCTAATTTTGTTTTTTTTAGCCGATTTCATTTCAAAAATTGAGAAAAGCGAAGTTCATTATCACACAAGTTCTCCAAAAGACATCTTTTCTTGTTCTAATCAATTTTCATACCAGCAGTATGGAATATAAATTACTCCAATGCCTCCTGTTACTCCCAGGAACCATCTCCAATCTCTGATGCAGTACGCTAAGATGGGGAAGATGAGGTTGCCGATGGCGAAACCGAGTATGACCGAGAAGAAGCCGAGTGAACGCAAACGTGGTGGCATCAACTCCGTTCCTGCCCACACAAGCCATCGATGCAGGAAATGTTTTTATTATCACATCATCACTGACCGCAAAAATAAACAAAATAAATTTACTACAGAAAGTCGTTAAGGAATGTTGAACTAAGTGAAATGCCGCTCAACTTGCTCGGCGTCGTTTTCGTTCATTGCGCCAGTATTTAAAATAAAGCATACAGTATTTAAACTGTCTACAGGAGGGGCGTACCGAGGTTAGTTGGCGCCCGGGCAAGAAACACGTTTGGCCCCCATGTTCGAACCTGAGGTCTTTCTGGAGCAAATGAACGCCAGGGTCATTGTACCCCTTTACCCGTTGCGCCCTTGTTTTACATCACTGTAAAACATCACCCGTTGCGCCCTTGTTTTACATCACTGCTGCCCTTATTACAGTATTAAAGACGAAAAATTTATTTGAGAGGAAAACAGAAAGCAATGCAACGAAATTTCGAAGAAAAAGCGCAAAACAAAAAATACCATTAAAGAACAAATTCGAAAACGTACTATACATGACAAAAACCACCACATCAATTGTTTGAAATTAACGTACGAAGGTAGAAAAATTGTAACCATAAGGGTTATTGCAATGACTGGTTGGTTCTAAATGCAAGATTTGTTGCTACTTAAATTAGACGATGTGAAGAAGCGCTTTTACAAACTTCCCGAACACCTCACTGACCCCCCTCACCTATCAGCACAGCGCACACGAAATTTCCCAAAGCCACTGTTCCCGTCAGGAAGGTCAATACAGCGAGGGAGGCCGGACCCCCTGAAAAAGCAGAGGCAGAGACGACGCCGAACTGTAGGAAAGTGAAGATAAGGAATGCGGTTCGCCTTCCCAGCCTGAAAGTTTCACAAATCGCGATTGTCAGAAAAGTAATTGATGAAAACATTGCATTTCTGTTTTATTAGTTTGTTTATCTGCATGCAAAGAGCATCTAAGTTTTGTGTCTGAAAACATTTGTGAGCTCTAGTTCGAAACATGAGCTTGACGCTCTTTGTTCCGGCTGAGCTATACAGTCAAGTTAGATTCAAAGCTCCAGTTCCATGCGCCAGGCTTGAATGACAAGATCCTCATATTGTGAGACACGAAGAGAAACGTAACAATGTTTGATGTAAAAATGTGATTTTTACAGTCTATCCTATTTCGAGAGAAAAGTTGTTCGCCTTTTCCAGAAACATCTAGATCTATTTACCGGGCTACTTTGTTAATAGTGGTTACTTTATACTCCTCTGAGCTTCCTACAAATAACCTGTGCAACCTGGCCAGTTGGTTGTGTGTTATGTGCGACTGTGGTCGCGAACTTCCGGCTGGTTTCCGGACACAAAGTTATTATATGCTTTACAAAAGCTGTCACGTGATGAGCTCGATGTTGTTCAAACATTTGCAAGATACCCAGGCACTAACGCGTATTTGTGTTCTAGACTTTTCGCGCAAAACAGTAATTTGACCATCAAGCATTAAGGTCTCTGTTCTACAAAACTGAATATTCCATGCTAAACTCATAGAAGATGTTGATGCTGAGCTTGAACTTCAAAACTTCCCTCGAGTCCATCAACGTTTTGTGTTGAAAACATGTTTCACGTGAAACCGAACCATATATTCACAAATGTGCACAAGTTGCTGTAATGGCAGATCCGTAGATTGACCCTCACCAGCACATGTCGTACTCCAATGGAACGCTACGCTGTCAAGTCTAGTCATTAAAAATTCTATAACGTTAGAGCGCTACGGTTGAACTTCACCGACGGAAAGTTAGGACTAACATCTTACGTTTCTTGGGCAAAAGCTGTTGTTGTGTGCTTCGTCGGATATACAAAAGCTTTTCATTCGCAAGCTCATTGGTCAAAGTACTTCAAGCCCTTCAACCAGTTTTCACTTCCCCTTATCACAATACTGCTGACTCTGCATGCTTTTTGCTGGCACGTGACGCTAAAGGCCAATCTACACTGAGAACGAGCCAGGAGTTGCCAGGCGCAAATCTTTGTTTCTTTTACTGCGTCCAGGAGTTGCCGTGCCGAGCCGTGCCCGGCGCAGAATTACCCGACGCAATAAAATAAACAAAGGATTACGACTGGCAACTCCTGGCACGTCCTCAGTGTAGATTGGCCTTTAGGATAGAACAGGGGTCACCAACCTTTATGTAACTGAGAGCTACTTCTTGGGAACTGATTAACGCTAAGGGTTACTAGTTTGATACACACTTCTGAAATACAAATTTAGTTCAATTTACCTTTAATTATGTTATCATATTATGTTAATCTATGTGACGATACTCATCATCTTAATGTTACAGTATTTCAAAACAGGCCCGCGGGTGACCAACGTGGTCCTTGCGGGCGACTTGGTGCCAGCGAGCACCGTGTTGGTGACCCCTGGGATAGAACAACAAACTTGCTTACGCGTCTGACGTAATTCCGCAGATGACGTTGCCAATAAGCAAGCCCAGCATGTACATTGAAGTCACTAGAGGCTTCTTCCAAGCTTCATCGCAAACCATTCCGAACTGCATGGAAATGAAGTTAAACGTTACAGCTGTTGCGCTTTTTTCTGGAGCAAACAATTACGTCGAACGTAAAACACATCACATGACTTGAAGGACAGCTATTTTCACAGGTGACAAAAAATTGTTCCCACATAAGTTACCGGTTCTCAAAATAGCAGATGATTGGCTCCTAGATGAAGACGATATCTTAGATACAGACGCTTCACCAGCTTTCTGTCTGCATCAGCACAGCCCATGAAACTATGTCATCGGAGACACTAGCTTTGATGAAGACAATGCATGCTGCCCCAACCTGCTACAATGATGTCATTAAAGTGAATAGCTTAGACTGCTAGCACTACTTTCAAAGAAAAAATAATGTTCCATTGTATGCGTTTTGTGTTGTCACGACTGATCTGCGGCGGCCATCTCCACATACTCTGTGCCGTGGGCTACGCCACTACTTTCGCGGTGAACGTTGCACTGGTGACAAGTGAATGGCAGCATCGCTTGTGAAGCTTTCAGTGCTGCCAAGCTTTCTCTTGCACCCGTCCATTCATGCCCGAACGCGAGGCTGGACAGGGCGCAAGTACCATGATTGGAATCACGCCTGCTAGCTTTAGCCGAGTTTTTTTCAGTTTGACGTTATTGTCATGTAACATCCCGCTGTTATCAACACTAAACTGAACAGAATATTGACAATTGTTGTTGCCCACGAGTGGTATTCCGCGTGTAAAATTTGATCAACTCGAAGACGCTGCACTACGTGCACCGATCTCTCGCACAGGCAAAACCTGCTGTTATAATGCATGTTGTAAAGGACGGTTGTAGGTGCGTAGCTCCAGCCACGGAAAATAAATAATTTGAAAAAGTGTTGCCAGTGCTGGATCTCTGCTGGAATTATTTTTAAATAATGTTGAAATTTCCCAAGCATTTTCCAGTAGCATATTATTGTGCTATATCAGTGTTTTTCAAACTGTTTTATTCCATCGCCCCTTTTTACTCTCGACACGTCGTTTTCGCTCACCAAGCCTGATAAAGCAAAGGCAAGGTAGTAAATTCAAAGAGTTTTATTTTTAAAGAAAGTATTAAATCGCTGAGCTAAGCAGTTGTATTACGACGCTAATATTACGTTCAGAATTCTTGGGAAAATAATCCACATTGTCGCTGGGCACATAAAAGATCTAGAGTAAAAATTTACATATGAATTGCTTTAGCAACAACCTCCAACGATTATCATAGAAAATTAAAATTAGCGAGAAACTAACAAGTCATAATAGTAGGCTACTGAAGTTTACTCAATGATCGATTAGTGGTTGAGCATTTTCAACCTCCATCGCCACGTTTGTTTTTTTTCACCCCCTGCTCTCTCAAAATCTCCCCCAAGGGGGTGATTCCACCCGCTTTGAGAACCACTGTGCTAGATGGTAGTTACGTTAGTGCAACATTGACGCGGGTAGTCTAACAGATAGATCAGTTCTCTTTGAACGAATGATATCATGCTTAACCATCGCCATTCAGTTCCCTCAGTATTTAAGTAAAGTCTACAACTAAATTTACAAACCTCAGTAACAGAAGATATCTCTCGACCTTCGTAAATCATCTGTTTGCACTTGATCGCATTGCAAGTGTCGTTGAGGCAAGAGTCTGTAAATAAGATTGGGGAGAAACTCCATCAGTAGGTTTCACTACACGAAGCATTTAGCAACACCGTCCGCAATAAACTTCATTTAAGCAAATGTGAAGGAACAGATCTAATCCGTCAAATAAAAGTCAAACAAAGTTGGCTTGCGTGTAATGGTTAGTGATAATATTTACTTTTGAAAGAATGCTGCAGAACTTTTATCTGCTTTGTACGAAAGCACTGCACATTCTAAGCTGCAGCTGTTGGTCAATTAGCGTTCAATCCGTAAGCTAGTCTGATTTTTCAATCTGTGAAATGCAATGCTTAAAAGCACTTTTCACAGAAGATGTGGATTTCTCATGTGCATTTTTTAAATATTCAAATGAATTAAAAAAGTCTGAAATATTTGTCCTACAACAATTGTTCTAAAATCATGGTAGGTAGGTTTCGTCATGATTTTTTGTGGCTAAAACTACCACGTAACAGAAATGCCATAAAAAGAGTAAAACACATAAAGGAAAGATTAAGTGCCTGTTAGTAAAATATGAAATGATAAAAGCAATCGAGTATATAGAGTTTCGCAAATTGTTGTGATCTACATATTTGAGACACAAATGGTTGGCAAAAGAACTTACGCGTCAATTACTCAGCCAGTTCTTTTGTTTGCATAAATCAGTACTAAACTGAATATGTTTCAAGTGAAGAGGAAAAATGATGAGACAAAATGCAATAATTTGAACGTTACACAGAAGTTGTAACAAAGCACAACATCAAAGTACTGTAAATCCAAAACGCAGGCGTGTAAAGCTTGTCTATTTTCTATGTACAGGGATGGGTGCGAACGTTAGGAAAGGTGAAGGGTGCTTCAGAAAGACGAGAGAGTACAAAATTACATAAAATTGTAATAAGAAAAAGTATGAAGAGTCAACTGTCATATTGGGCAGATAACAAAACATTTTTGTATTGTTTTCAAATGAAAAAGATGAAAGTGATGTCAAGTTCTCAGGAATTTTGGACCCAAGTTCGGGACCGACATACTTTAAAGAAAGCTGACTCAGAGATATTTTTATTGTGGGTAAATGGTATTTGGTTTAAAGGCAACGCAAACCGTTTGGTGAAGATAAACCAGTTACTTCATAAACCATGTGCAAATACATTTAATAAACGCAGAAAAACGGCACGCGAAAGGAATAATTCCAAGAAGAGCAGATCCAAGCATGATGAGACCGCACTAACTGTGCTAAAGCTTTCCGTTAAAATCAGTTACTCGTTGAGAAAAACAAACACAAAATCGCTGATCGGTGGCGATTTTATTTTTTATTTGCTCTAAGTCAGTCCAATGAATGATCAGAAATGTTATTTCTCAAAGATCTTACAAATCTAAGCTGGTTTTCTTGTGACAGAATCCATGGTGCCACAAAGGCAAGTCCAATAACACGAAAGAAAGGGGAATTCTGCGTTTTTCCATTTCAAAAGGGCGTACTCGTTTCGAAACAAATGATACCCTTGAAAACTTTAAAATTTGGACGTGTTTCTCACTGCAGGTTTTGAAATAATTTATTCCAATTTCCAACCGACATTAAATCTAGGTTATTAAATCTACCAGGGTTTAAATAAAAGGTGTGTATTTTGCCTCAGTGAAGGTGCAGCTTAAGCAAAAGTCTGTTTGTTAAGGTTAAGGTTTTGAAAATCAGTCAAATGCAAAATTAATTTTCTATTTTTTAAGATCATTACAGTGCCAGTGATGAAGCTACAAGCACTGATCACTATGAAGTATAGCAATACTCACACTTGTTCATGGTGTCATTTCTTGTTGTATTGTATATGTTACATTGATCAACACTCAAGGCTGCTCCTTCATTAGTCCGAGAGGGTATAGTCAAATTCATCAGTTCTTCTTTCCAGTTGTCAGACACATTCAAGTTCATGTTGAAAGCCTGAATCACATTTCGGTCGTATAAGCACTGCTGTTGATTTTAGAATACACAGAATGAACAAAACTCACCAACGTTTACAAATGTGTCATGCTTTACATTTTTCCAAACGAAAAAAGAACTTTAAAGGTTTCTTTTGGATCCGATTCTAATTTTTGCATAAATCACCCCCGAAAAACAGGTGTAAACAATTGCTTCTCACTTCAATCTTATCTGGGGTAACCACTGCAGAGAGATGTTGTTTGCATCAGCTGTCTGATAATGATATCCGATGGCCTGACTTGGTGTAGGTCTGCTGTCAAAAAGATCACCTTTTCCAATTTTTAATGCTAATCTATACGTTGCTAACAATACAAAAAGAAAACTTCAAATATTCTATCCGCACTGGCAACAACGTTCCGCAGAAACATTGTCTTAGTGGTGTAGCGCCAAAAAAGATCGGGAAATCTATGCGACGATGCGACGATGAGACCATCGGGAGTTTTTCCAATACAAGTATTCACGGGAAGTGACAGGAAAACGCATATTTATGAACTCAAAAAACACTGTTTTATGGCACAAAAATGCACAATTTTATACATCGCAAACCTCTGTTGAATGACATGAAAAAGGTATATAACAGAGCAGAAAAAGTCACTATCTTCAAAAAGTGCTACTGGCGTTTTTCGGCCTTTCTGCCCTGTTAGTAAATGTATCCACAGTTAAATTTGAGTAAACATTTCTGTCATGTTGTTAAAAGTTTTTAATGAAGGTGTGATTTTAAAGGAAGCAAGTCGGTGAACTTTCAAAGAAGTAAAGTGGAGTAAGACTTTGGCTACATCTTACATTTTTAAATATGTGGTCTATAACAGAGGTCCACAAATACTTTTTGGCGCCACCCTACAAAATAGTTCTCAATTCTCATGGTCCAAATATTTTGTGAGCATATGGTTTTATGGAAAATGCTTTATAAGTAAACATCAAATCTGAGACCGCTATTGACATTAGCGATTTTCATGCACAAAGTTGCATGGAACTTAGAGCATGAAACAGTAAGTGATTGCATTTATACTCGAGACCCACTTCCCCTAGCGTATAGTGTTGCAGCATCTCGGTCGGCGAGACGTCGCATACACGATGCGCCACATACGGGATGCGCGCTAAGAGTATCATCTATTTGTAAGTGGCGCAAAAAATCAGTGAGAGTGAAAATGGTGTGTGATTTCTATTCTTCGTTGGTGCCACAGTGTGAAGCTTTGCGCACTTGCCGCTTGGGTTCTCCGATCGCAACATTAGAAGAAATGTTCGAGCAGTTGAGCAAA
>JGI24158J21664_10003456_pt1 | contig 19814 bp, 11 predicted proteins | sample Ectturendosymbi3_FD_21664 | JGI IMG/M metagenome (IMG submission 21664) | reverse complement strand
TTCATGCAAAAATAAAATTAAGGCGCTGGGACACCGAAAAAAACCTGCAAAACAGGTTGTCTCGTCGGGCGCCCCTCGAAAGTTTCATAAAATTCTATCGTTAGGGTCACGCCTAATAAATGTGACCCATAGTAAAGTTTTACAACGGCAGCCTTAATTTACTTTTATGATCTCAAATTCGACATTTTCGATGCAGTGGTCTTTACTGCCTGTTTATCATGTTCCACGCACTGGTAGATTTCCACGTGTCCAATGACATATCAATGCAAAACTGATTTCTAGTTTTATCATTCTTATTCATGTGATCCTCTGCACTAAATTGATTTCTAACTACCCTTGTTCTTCCATTAGCACTAGCACTAAATTTGCCAATGGCATCATACTTTGCGAGTGATTTAAAAGTACCATACAGCCGCTGCCATTGCGATTAGTATGCAAATGCTTTCAGTAGCTTTAAACTAAATTTGCGTTTGCTAAGATGAAAGCAAGTCGTTCAATATGTAACCCTCACGAAGATACCTCACGAAAAAAAATTGTTATGGCATTTCGGTTTGGTATAGCTGCTACTGAGAGCATTCAGTAGCAGCTATACCAAACCGTAAGGCATTTCGGTTGTTTAGTAAGGCATTTCGGTTGGTATAGCCACTCTACACCTTCGTACCACAAGCTCGCTATAGCATAAATTTTTGCTAATGTTGCTTTCACATGCATTGAATCAACATTCAGTAACCCGTACAAAGAATTTTTTATCCTGCGCCCGCCTCGCACCAAGTTCAACCCGCGCCCGCCCCGCACACATAACTGGGGGTTCCCGCACCCGCCCCGCAAGTGGGGGTACCCACAACACGCGCGGGTTGACTCGCTCCGCGCAGGAGTCTACTGTCCACAAGTAGGGTGGGCCTACTAACTGCAAATGGATATCCCAGTACAGAGCCAACGGTCCCCACTGGTAACAGCACTGAAGTGCATGTTTATCAAACAACAAGCGCTGTTTCCGACAGTTTTCTGAAACATAAAAAACAAGCTTGCATAAATGTAAACTCCACTAATTTGGTCAACGTTAGGGTCACGCCTAATAAATCATACAATACCTTCGTAATCTTGTGTTGATCTCTTTTCAGAAACAAGAACAAAAATCTCTGCCCTCCCTCTTAGGAAAGAGAGCAAACGTGGAACCCAACTACTACTGCCGGAGAGATCAAACAGACTTGGAAAACGACTTAGTCCAAAAAGTGGATTTGGTGTCCAAAGAAGAAGGAGAGCTTATTGCCATTCCTGACGCACATAACGATATCGAAAAGTCAGTCCACAACCCCACAGTGGAAAACCTGGATCTGAATAGCGAGGGAAAAGATACCGTGAAGACTGAAATTTTGGACACCTCAGAACATTGTGCGATTAGCTTATTCAAGGAAACCAAGTCGGCAGTTGACTCTACGCCCGTTAATACTGAACCAATCGAGCGTGACGCTACCATTGCAACCCTCGAGTCCTTAGAAAGTAGAACGCGAATAGTTGCACAACAGAATCTCGACCAAAAACAGACGTTGCATAACTGCGCCCTTGGGCCATTCATACATTCGGTGGATTCTCGCGTTCGTCACGAACCCGAAGCTCATCGATCACTTGCCGCAGACGAAAACGCCGCTGAGGTCGAAATTCCCAGCTTGAACGGGTCGCAACCTTCTTCCTTCATTCCTTGTTATCAGCACCTTAACTGCAGTTGCTCGATGGTTGTCGCCTGCTCTTGCGGTTGTGGGAAGGAAGAGGTTTTATTTCTTCCACATCGGCCGTCCGAGGAAGAGTTGATGCGGCGACATCACAACCGCTTCGGCCTCAACACGTACAGAAACCAGGAAGCCGAATTCCAGCAGCAGGACAGTGACTGGGGTTGGGTATCGCCTGCAGGCACCAGACCTAGCGATGCTAGCGATTCCGGCTATGACACGCGCCGCACGCTTTGTCCGTCAAGAAGCAGCAACAACTCTCTTTGGCACCACTGCCGCTGCGCCACGACATCGCCGCATTGCATTCGAGGACCTGTCCCAAAGTCAACCCTAAGCCAAGCAAAAGAAAAGTGGCATCACTCTCAACCTCGCGGGATCCGGCATCGCTTTTCACGGTCTTCATCCTTTCGATGCAGAAACAAACAAGGAGCTACCTGCCACTTGCATCAGCGTTGCTGTCTTCCCTGCGCAGAGTGCTCCTCTGCGCACGCCCATGTCCCAACTAGGAGATTCCAGATTTCCACAAAGATTTTATTCACTATTGTTGACGAAGACGCTTTAGAACGACGCCCTCGCGTTCTGGAATTCGGATGTCACCCTGTTGCTGATAACAACCATGTGATGGATTCGGCCAATCCTTCTGCAAGTGAACCCTATAATGAATGTGTCCAAGGCGGGCTTGCGAACAACTGCGAGACAATGGAGTGGCTGGAAGATGAAAGAGGTAAGATGGAGTTTGCATCATCCTTCCCTTGACTGATGCATGAGTGCTGTGAATTTCCAAGTAAACAAGTTGTGCATTTTCCTACAGCATGTGATACAATTTACTGGTTAAATTCCATATATTTACTACTGTTTTATCGAATCATTTTTGGAAGTGTACCAGAAACGTTTCTCCTTTTGTGGGCGGTTTGCATCCAAATAAAGGCATATATTGACAAAATTAAACCGATGGACTATTTTCAAGTTCGAGTATTATAAATACCAAGCTTCATTTGCAATTGCGATGCACGCGATGCACTCCTATTATTCGTTTAGGTCGCAGTGTTGCAGCAACTTCGCAGTCAAGCATACTGCAGCCTTGCAAAATTCAGTAAAGGTTACCCACATAATTCTCCAAAATACTTGACGTGAATTACTGGTTCTTTGGAGTGTCATTGTTCTGATGAAATTCTAGCAGTACTTCTAAATGCTGATCGATTGAAGGTGTCGCTTTGGGAAAATGGTGATGAGCAGCTTTGCACGTTAGCACTACCTAGTGTGCAAAAGATCCTTTGCGACCATACCGCAAGTGCTTTTCCGAGCAGACTTGTAGTAGATATATTGTCGCATCTTACCCGCTGACTTTGCTAAATTGGCTGCGGCGTAATGTGACAAACGTTTTTTTACGTTTGTGACGTGACAAGGACTGATCCATAATAGCGACTTGTCGTGCTTGCTTGCTTGCATAAGTAAATGTAGCCACTTACTTTTATTAGGGTTTGTAGAGACCAAAGAAAATAATTGCTTGTTCCGGATGTTAGGCATGGGTACCTTGGCATTTCCGGGCAATGCAAAAATTCACAACGAAACAAAGAAGGTTATTTAAATTAGTGCTCTTTTGCCAGTGTATGAGCTTTACAATCACTTGAAATCTTGTCGAGATACCTTCAGATTTAGCACGTGAAATGTTGGTACCGGTGTCAAGCGAAATTTCTGACTTGCGAAATTTCTGACTTCACGTCATGTGCACATGCACTGAGTAATGTTCTGCATATGAAATACGCTGAGAAAACTGATGATTAGGGCTTATGGTTGGATGTTTAGGTAAGTGTGTCGGGTTAGGGTTTATGTTAGGGTTAGAAAAAGAAAAATAATTGAGGTTTAAGACTAAGTCCAATATTTTTTAGTGGTTATAATTATTCCCGTATTGTAACTTATTATGGGTATCTGACATCTAACCAAAAATTTTTAATTTATACAACACACATCAAAAAAGTAATCGCCAAACTTCATTCCTTTAATCTGAGAAGCAAAATTACCGACAAAAATTAATAGGTCAGAAATTTCGCAGAGGTCAGAAATTTCGCTTGACCCCTGGAAATAGGATATGCGAATTGCTGATGAGGCCCCTTGTGCCTGGTTCATGGTCATTTAATGTGTTAGTTGTGTTAACGGAATAATCAAAACTGCTGAATGGAAAACATCTTCCAAACAACACGTAGTTTTCGGACAAATGCAAAAAATCCTTAGACACTGGCTTAATAACTTGTTATTTCGACACAGTGCGTAAAGATAGAAAACCAACTGCAAACCAGTAACACCCATCAATACTGTTTATATTTGAAGAAAAAAGTGAAGAAACTCTGGGAAACCCAATAAGTACCAATATCTGGTATTAGAAAACTTGCCAAAAGCTGAGAGACCCGTGACAACGTATGCAAAGCACCGTCTTAAATACAGGAACAGTACATCCGAGAGTCGAACGGATTTTTAAACAGCTGTGAATATGTTTGGACAATAAACACGGGCGTTAGGTGCTGCAAAAAGTGACCGATATTGCCTTGCGGCATTTACACAGGCAACCATTGAACACGACGTGGGAACATTTAGTCCTTCCCTCTGTTTGATCACGAAAATAACCGAACGTCGAACTTGCCCAAATCAATCAGCATTTTAGCGTCTGTTTCGTGGAAATCACCTGCGCCAATCGAAAGTAGCTGTTTTCCACGAGGCAGTTAAATCAAGCGGTTTATTGTATTATACGTATATTAACTGAACGGCGGCGGCACTTGTCTAAGCCGCGTTGTTGTCACCACTTCCTGGTCTAGTGTGTGAAGAGACGTCATCATTCAGGTGAATGTCACATGAGTCGGGGCAACGCCGCAGTGAAGGCGTGCCGTATTTTCTTTCTCCAAATTAGAGAAAAGTCTGAGTAATGACTGCTTCAAAGTGTTTGCCCGTTACTCAAAAGAGCCTTTGGAAAGTAAGAGGCGTTCTTGTCACATGGATTGTAGCATTTGTAATGCAAATAAAACTTTGCAGGCCTGTATGTCCTGAACTTTGCAAATTTCCACATTTCAAAAAATTGCAGCTTATTTGGTGAGCGTCTCAACGCACGCAAACTTTTCCCTCCATATCATTCCCTACCACCATAACTTTAATAATATAAATTTTCCTTCCTAAGCACAATGCTCCGACTGAATTGATGTGTGTTTACGAATTATCATTTTCCGTCCTTTTCAGCAAAAATGTTGTTTCGGAGGGGCAAAGTTCTCTTATCGCAATGACTCAAGCGTTGGTAATGTCTCGTGCGTTTGTCTCAGCAGTTGTGCTGGCTGTTGCTGCAGAACCGAAAGTTAAGATCGGACTGAAAAAGTAAACCTCGTTCTTGACCTGTGTTCGTCGATGATGCCCAATGAATTCGCGTCAACCAATAAAACTGTTGCCTACCCAAAATATTTTTAAATCAGTTTTTTTCTCGTTATAGAAGCTAATGTATTAATAAATGCTACTTTTCGAACAGATGTGTCCCCGAATCACAGGTTTAAAATCTCGAGAAATTCTATCGTGTTGATTCGCCTTACATGAAATGGGTTGTGGTGCTCGAGGTTCGCGAGTGTTTAAACAAATTTTAAAAAAGCCAAACGTACGCAGCATATTTGAATAGTCAAGGTTAGCTGCGTCTTTTTGTTTGATTAAAAGGTATAGGTTAGCTCCAGCAGTAAGCAGTAACCTGGACATGGCGAGCTGCGCAGGGGCTAAGAGCTGGTAAGATGACGTACGAAGCAGTAAAATGCAATGCGTAAGTTTACAACCATAAGCATATTAGGCATTAAAAAGTGACTAGATGGTGACGAAATATTTCAAAGGTCTTGAGACCGCTTGTGTGGGTAAAACTGATAATTTAGCGGTAGCATCGTTGACAGCATCTTTTCATAATCCGACCCCGGCCAACCCAATTCATGACATCTTTCTTCGAACATTAGTAAACTGTTGACCGTAATCCATGAAATTGTCGAGAACATTACGTAAATGCAAACAAACTAAATAAAGTGCATCGTAAGATGAATGGTTTGCAAACGTGTTGGAAGAGAAAACGACAGCGTTCTGAACTGTACTTTTTACTCTACGCGCCTTGTAGAGTACCGTTCGCATCCTGTCAAATTTTATGTGATAAAATTTGTTGTGGTTTTGGCGTTTGAAGGTAACTTGTATTTTTATAAAATCCACATTGCAGGCCTCCTTCTCATTGGCAAACTTTTTTATAGCAATTAATTTCCCATTTTTACAAACCTAGATTCCCTTTCGAGTAATGAAGAGTGTATTTCGTTTAGCGATAAATTTCTCTGGAATATAATTCACCCCATTGGTCTTTCCACTTTGATGTGATTTGCTGGAAAACAATCATAACTGTTTGAAGTAAGACTGTAAACACTGTGATGAGTTTAAGGGAATTTGACTATTGCTTTGCTCCTAAAAGAATGGAACTCGTAGAAAAGATGCGTTAGAACTCAATTCTAAGCATCTCATGAGTTGCGTTTCGTACATCCATAGCTCATGTTTTTATGTTTGCATCACGATCGAGTGGGATAGGCCATCACTTTTATCGGGTAGCTGGTCTGGTCGGGGCTTAATTGTTTCATACTCTTGAACGGCCGAGGAGAACATCTTCCATGAAATTTGTAGGAAACAATTACATTCACGACCGCACGATGGCAATTTCCATGCTGCAGCTGGTCGGTCACGTTTACATTTGCGAAAGGACGTCTTTCCGTGAACAGGGACGATCAATCGTTTTTTTTGGAAAACATGAAATTCGTGTAGTGTCAGCGTTTCTGGGAACCAGAAATTTTGTGTAATGTCAGCTTTCAGCTTAAGCGGTCTGCTGCAACGTTTTTAAGCGCCTCTGAACAACTAACGCCTGGCAAAGGCATTTGGCCGCCTAGCACTTCAATGAGTAATCAAGCCTACATCCATAAACGACTGAGAAAAGCCATTGCATTGCATACATCTTTAAATAACCCATATTGAATATTTTTTTGACTTGAGTAGCCTAGAAGCATATAGTTCTGGTTCGCGTCCTTGTAGAATCCTACACAATTGAGAAAAATCTTTTATATACCAAAGTTGACTTAATTCTGCACCAAAAGTCAACACACCCTTGAGTTTTCATATCGTCGCTTCATGTGCTACAAATCAAAATTGTTAAACTAGTAGTTTAGTCTCTCTTTTCGCCCTTATTTGCATAACTCTTTTAAAACTGTTTAGCAATGGTTCGTGGTTTACGAACGACTTTGTAAATGGTTAACAGCTTTCGTCGAACTCACACACATCGCGAAATTTTGCGACGGCGTCTCGTTGTCTCAAACCTTCACATTACATTGTAAAGCATGCCGAACCAACCTGTTAATCAAACAGTCTATTTCACCGAACCTGTACCGGGAACGCAGTTAACAATTTCGTGGTTAGAGAAGGATGATCTCATGATTTTATACATATATAAAGAGGAGATTGGTGGCGTTGGCTGCCTTTGCTCATTGACGATGAAGTTAGACACTTGCTTACTGACGGACCTGTCTTAATACAAGACTGTGGCTGATGGCTGAAGTTTCTAACCGCGTGGTCCAAGTGGCCTTGAGGATAGTGGTGTAGTGCGTATCCCGCGTTGTAATGTGTGTATTAACCTGGGGCAAAAATTGTCGCAAGAAGGCTTTGCTTGCGCATTGGAAGCAGTTGAGTGTCATCTTTCACTAATTTGTTGAGACGACACAAGGAAAACAGTAGGGTGAATATCTTTGCAGCAGCTTTTCGAAACTGTGTCTGGAACTTAGTTGCCGAAGCGATTTAGATTTCGTTGTATGCACAAGAACGAAGTGGTAGAAGCAGCAAGAGTACATTATGAATGCAATTATTTATCCCCTGGTCAAGTATCTGTCATCGCAAGCCCTGTTTGATAACAGTCATATCACGTAATACGTGAACACATCACGAAATACTTGAAACATTTTGCGGTTATCTCATCATTTAGACTACTGGTTTCAGCCTACCATGAAAGAAAACGTTGCGCTCTTCGCATATTTGGGTTGTTAAACACGTCACCCGAGTGCAAACAGTCCAAACCGCAAGCATCTGTGAGGATTGAACTTGTGTGTTATGCTGCCAACGACACTTGTTCTTTTCCATTATTGCTCAGTGAAGCAGAGGAAAAACGATGCCAATCAGATAAAAATTTTCCATAGAAACAAGAAATCTTTGAAACACGTGGGGGCGTTTATACCAGCTAAATATGAGAACGATAGATAGTCACTCCATAGTATAGTAAAATTTACTTTACAAGAATGCAGAATAGAACTATTATAAAAACTTGTTTATTGAATTTGCAAATATGTTCCTTTGTTGCCTAGCAAAAGAGAAACATGTTTGCTTTGGTTTGCTATTGCTAAAGTCTTGTTGCTGTTTTATCTTAGTGTTTCAGAAAGGCGTAGCCTTTGATAAAGATTTGTTAATCTCTTTCAACAATTTAGTTCCGAGAAACAGCATATATGATATTTTTTTCTGTCGGCAGAACCCGTGTTTCCGCTGCGTAGCTTCTCCAGTTTATCAACCTCTGGTGCAGGAAACTGTTTCAATCATCACCAAAGCAAGGTAGCCACCCCCTTTGGAAATTTGACATCTGGCCATCAACCGTCCGACATGACGATCGCATTTAACGGCACCAGTGTTGCTGCATCTCCTTCTTCAACCCATCAGCTGCATTTCCGCAGTGGCTACCCTTCTTGTTGCGCAAGGCAGCCTAATCAAAGATCGTCTTGCAGAATGGGCATTGCTCACTCTTGCCACGAAGCCCATCCATCGCCCGTGTTGTGGGGAGAAAGCAACACTACACTGGCTCATTTTGAACTTTCCAAGCGTGCTTACGCCAAGCTGCTTGCCTACTGCCACTCGAAACAACTTTTATCAAACCTGTACTCCAGCCCTCCAACTTTGCCAGGCGGTTTGACACAAATGCCTAGCGTGCGTTTAGACGATGGAGTGGAACCACGTTCCTTGGATAAAGACGTGAATGCCGACAACGCTGGAGAACTTTCGCTTTCTCAATCTGGTGACCATTTTAAACCGTACGCTGCAGAAGAACTTTGCCGACTAGCACGTGTTTTCGAGACAGTAGAAGATTGCCCCTGGTATTTTGGTGCCATGTCTGGCCAAGAAGCTAAAATAAAACTGCGCGGCACACCGAACGGAACTTTCCTTCTCCGAGACAGCAGTGATTCTAGGTTTGTACAGTTTTTATACTTTTTATATATTTTATTAAATGTAGAACCGCGATTGCTGCAAACAATACAGCGAATATTCAAGTTAGAAAAGTAGACTTAAAAAGCTATTTTGCCTCCAGAGCACCACGTCCTTCTTGTTTCAGTGAAACTACGCCTACTGAATGTTGTTTAAACAGTTTTGTAATTATTTTATATTGGGAGAATAAAATTCAAACTATTATTATTTGATGACAGGAGCTGCAATTTACCTTCAATCAGTTCCGTCACAACAAACTTTCCGATTTAATAATCGCGATGTGCTTGCTTTGACTCTTCTGTGGCGTTGTTCTTTTACGAAAGATGCCTTAGGAAGCTGTATATCTCTCTTACAATTTTTTATCTTTTTCAAATATTTTTTCTTTTCTTTCTCCATTTTTTCTCGTATATTTCGCTATTTGTTGAAGTGTACGAACAAGGAGGTCTACGGTGATAATTGCCAGGTAATGGTAAAACAGAATTGCACTTGCGTTAGTGGAAATGTTCCACGCGAATAGAGATCCTCATTGATATTGCCAACACGTTTAATGAAACGAATTTAACGCGTTGTTCTACGTTAAATTTGCTGAAATGAACCACTTTACAACAACTTTATGTACAGTACCTATCAACGTTTATAATAGTAAATACTCTAATCAGTTAAAAAACAAAATTTACCATAACATAAATAGATTAACTATATAACAAAAGACTGGATGAATAGACATCGTTTGAACTTGGGAAAATGTGTCCTTGAACGCCAGTGACTGTTTTTCACCTTTTGTTCATATTTTGTCTAGAGTTCGGCGAAAAGCGAAACACTGAATTTTCGTCATAATCTTTGCGTAGAGTTCAACCGATCATAGCTGATTGTTTTACAGCTAAAAATAAAAAAAAACAAAGAACAGTGGCAGTCTGCAATGAATAGGACGCCTGAGTGTTATTGTAAAATTTCTGACGCTTGGCACATAACCGCCTTCGTTGTTTTCTCATATCTTTTTCCAAAGAAATAGTTAATCTTTGTTGTATAATATTGGGAATCTAAACGTAGCATCTGTTACCACTGCCACAATTATGAGTCTCAATACCATTGTCGATTTGTTTATTGGCAAAACCTCTCAGCCTTAATACAACTATAGCCTTGTTTAATTTTATCTGCCGTACCTTTGGAACACCCACGAAATTGCCATCCATAAGCACCAGGTTGTTGTAACTGACGTCACCGACAAGTAAAACACAAAGGATGATGCGTCTGAGTACAAGGCCAGCACTCAGACTGAACTAAAATCCTGCAATACGCGCCGTAGGAATAAACAATGAAGGCAGTTCCATTCTCATCTAATCTGTGGTGCTCAGCCGCTATCTTGTGATCCTGGAAGCGAGATGAGGTCTGTTGCTGACCAAGCGTCTCGTCAAAAGTATGCCCCGTATGTCACGTTCAGTTCTTTTCCGAGTGTATCGCTCATCAACGGGAATGTAATCTACGCCAAAGCTTGTGATCTCCAGCTCCGCAGGAACGTTTTCTAGGAAATGCTTTGCACTTTCTGAGCTGACGTAATGACCATCTCCGGTCACCAGATGAAGAAGGGAAATGATCGTTTGTTCCAGTGAAGTCGAGTGTTTATTTAATGCTTACGCCTATATGCGCTTTGCGATCTTGATTGGCGTAAAAGTAGAAAGAAAACTGACTTTGAGAAAAGAACCTGGTTTGCGGAACGTTTTTCTTCAGTCAAACGGAGGGTAGGCAGGCTCTGATTTCAAACAAATATAGGAACTGTCGGCATCGCGATTAAACAATAGTAATATACTTAGTCATTCAGTGTCCTGGACGTTACACAGGAGCCTGTCCAAGGAGTTTTTTTTAACAGTGAGCTTGACGCTGTCCGCTAATGATTAAATTTTGTGTTAATCATAATCTTCATATAAAAGTATTTCTTTGCTGTTAAAAGAAGTAGGAAACAAGTCTGTCCAGACCTTGCAATCAAAACTTTTGAATCTTGACGTTTACAATTCACTTTCACAAGCGTGCGGGTTTTACGTTTTGTAATATCAAAACATACAAAGAGGTAATGAGCAAGAAACGTAAGAGTTTGCAGCACTGTTTCAAAAGTGAACTTCAGTCACTGGAAGTTGCAACGTTTTTTCCACGCGATGAAAAAGACGCCAGCAGAGGGCATCACTAAAAATATATTTTAGAGGCACCACCAAGTATACACGCAATAATTCAAGAAGAAAATTCTCTTCTATTAACATTTGTGGTAACTGCAGATAATCCTGGTCATATGCTACAGAACATCTAGGGTTTTCTCGTAAGCTTCACATTTGTTTGCAAACATGTTGGAAATGATAAAGAAAGTTCAATTTAAATACGTTCTTCATACGTTCTACAGTGTCCGTTTAAAATGTCAGTTTTGCGAAATAAAATGTTTCACATTTCAAAACCTAGTTTGTTGCAAAAAATTCGCCAATCTTGTTAAAATTCAAAACTTTCAAAAGGTTATTTGAGCTATTCTTTTATTACCACTTTTCATTTGGAGATTATAGTTGAAAGGTTTAACAGCGTTTTCGACGGAGTTTACACAGTGGCAATATTTGATTAATCGTGGTCACAGTACTGACTGAAGCAGTAAATAAGACAGCACCTGCTGTCTCCTCCTCACTTGCTCGAAGAGTCACATTTAAATAACAACCAACTTTCGTTCTCCGAGAAGGTCTCCTTCTATGGAAACATTGTGCTTTTCGCAAGCAATGCGCTCCTCAAAATTGAGCTTTAATGGACCAGAGTGGAAAGTGAACGCAAGAAGCGTGTCCTTGCATGCAATTTCAGCCGACCTGTGCGATTTCTTGCTCGGCGTTTGGAGGCATATAATTGCTACTTAGAAACGTTTTGTCTTAAGACGTTGAAGCGTTTCAAAACAGGAACCTCGTGAAATCGCTAAAACCGCAGTGGCCTGCATAAGACTGTGCCTTTCCTTGGTGGAATCATGGCCGCCAGATCAGCAGTTATGTAACTGAAACCTACGAGGTCTTTGTGAAACGCACTCTCGAAGGATTAATGCCCTGGAGCAAAATCTTCGATTAACGACTTTTGCTATCCGGTTAGCCAGCCCTGCTTATGTTATATAAACTGTGCTTATGAAACGCGTATTGACGTCACTGAATCAGATAAATCTGTTTGCGATTACCGGTGTTCAGCAATTTTCAGGCGTGTTTCGCAAAGAGATTGAAAATAAGTGTGGACTTTGCTCCTTTAGAAGTAGAAGGACATTCCATCTTAGTGTTTACTAGAGCAATACGAATTCCTCCAGGGTTTCTGAAATCTAAACTTAATGCGCAGACAAGTGTGACGACTAGGCAAATCATCCTGAATTGATTGGGTGAGTGTTTAATGAATAAAGAATGAAAGATTATTATCATAATTTTGAAGTTAGCTTGGTGAAATAGGATTATTAGGGAGTGGTGGCCTGGTGGCCTAATGCACTTCACAGTGGCAACTGCTCACAAACGAAACACATTTTTGAAACTCTTATCATTTGTTGCTTTCCACAGCAATCTTTTCCTACAGGACACAATAACATTTTTGCCATGCCTAAAATTGCCATGTTACTGTATCACCTGCGAAAAACGTATGCTCAGAGAGGTGCCCGCGCTACGTCTTTGCTGAAAACATTCATAAGCCGTGCCTGGCATATTGTTTCGGATGCGGCTCATGCTTCACGTGATAACTTCCGCTATCAGTTCTCCGTTCTTTCAAGCCTAGCACGATATTGAGAACGCATCCTTACATGTATGCTCACTACATTGCAGATATCTCTTCAGCCTCAGTCTAATGACAGCTCGTGGGCCTACCAGCATCAGGATCGTTTACTCCGACGGTACCTTTCACTTCGAGTCCGAACAAGACGAGTCAACGGGCCCGGAGAAAAAAAGCACAGTATCGGATCGACGCAGTCGTTCTCGAAGAGAATGCGCGGTGCGCATGATCCTTCACTACACAAGTTGTATATCCCGCAGTATCGCAGCTCCTGCCTCAGTTCCAACACACAGTAACAGTAATCCTACTGAGAGCAGCCCCACAACGAGAACAGAAGATGGAACGGCATCAGAAAGTGGACGATTTATGTGCTATTGGATGGGTAGAGAGGGCAGAAGAGAAATCCCAGTCCAGCTTACTAGACCAATTGATAGTGGCATACCCAGTCTTCAACACTTGACTCGCACAAGCCTTAACCGGCACTGCCGTCTTTGGGAAAACCCGTTTACTATTGCAAACTTACCTTTGCCGTATGTGCTAAGAAACTACATTAGCAAATACCCCTATCCAGTGTAATGCACTTGGCAGCGCTTGTCTTGCCGTATTTATTCTTTTACAGGTGTTATACCCTGTGTCTGCCATCGTCAGCATCACCTCTTGCCTGAATTTGCGTAAATGGTTTGGTCTCGGTCATGGGCGTCGGACGGGATTAGGCAGGGCCCCTTGATTTTGAAATTTGCGATTTTCCTATAACATTTTACTAAAAACATATATTTCTCTTACTTTGAGTTGGTAAAGTTAAATTTCACCACTGCTGCCCCCTCCCTGGAAAAAAAACTTTCGGCAACTCCATAGAAAAATCCACTATTGTTCCCATGTAGAAAAAATCCTTCCGACGCCCATGGTCTCGGTCCTTAATTTGGGCAGGACCCATTTTGCGTCGTTGGTGACTTAATTGTTAAAAGTTCAGAAAGATGTAGTTTATCCCGATCTGCGGTCAAGTGCAAAGCATTTCATTGCTGTGGTAGGTGTGCTTTTGCTTTCTATCACATCAGGTTTGAATTGCATGTTCTGTTACTATACTCGTTAAAGATGGGTCAGAACGCTTTTTCTCGCGTCGGGGATTCAGTGTTGTGACCAGGAGCGTAACGAAGGGGGGCACGGGGGGCACAATTTCTCGGGCGCCGAATCACTATAGGGGCGCCGAAAAGTCCCAACAATGTCACAAGTACTTTCCTCAATACAGTTCATTTGCTTCCGACAGACCTCAGGTTCGAACAAGGAGACGCCAAACTTGCTTCTTGCCTCAAGCGTCATCTAACTTCGTTACGCCCCTGGTTGTGACATCTCGCCTTTGTCTTCCACTGTATCGCTGACGTTGTGTTTGAGACAAACACAAGTGTCCAAAAGATTTAGAAAAATGTTTTGGCAAAAACAAACTTTAAAACTATTTCGTTTAAAAATGTACCCTGAGTGTGAGTAGGGTCTTACAGTAGTACACCAGTGTCCGCTATTTGGTTTCTGTACAGCCGAACGAATTATTGTGCTTGTGGTGAAGTATTTCAGGCCTGAACAAATTTTTATATCATCATCAATGCTTTTGCTGTACGTTCTTCTGCTATGGATGAGCACATGCGCTTAATTTTACGGAACAAGCTATTTAGCACTAATCTAGTTGTTGAATGCACAGGCAAGTAACAGCAAATAGTAAGGTTCGTCCACCCGCTCATAGATTTCTCAAAGCAGAACACTTCGCGAGATTTCTAGGTTCGTACAACCTTAAATTGTTTCAAATCTTTTCCCACGGCAAATACCTGAAACCCTTAATATCCTCTGCAGATCAAAACATTTACAGCCACAAAAGCATTTTATATTTCTCCGAAACTGTTACTGATGCTCAGTCCTCCTGACAACACCAACGCCAATTAGCAGGCACGTCATGAGGAAATCCAACTTCCTGGGCATGAGGACAACGAAGCTTTCGCTTACTATGGTATGTATCTTGGAGCTTAAAGGACCAGGTTCGGACAAATCCCGTGCCTCAGAGTTGGTGCATACGCCGTACCACATTCGTTGGTCGGAAATTGCGCAAAAGTCCTATCACACATTGCTTATATGAGCATTGAAAAAGGGTATTCACAGTAAAATAAATACTGCTTTAATTTCTCCAATACAACAGAAACGTTTTCGATGATTTTTCGCGTATTTCAGCTCCAATACAATTGTGTCAACGTGGCGTGGAACAATGTTTAATTCGTGATGCTGCTGCTCTTTGTGTCCTTGCTATTGGTTTTAGAGTGTTGAATTCCCACAATAGCCACTACCTCAAAATCATGTAATGTATATGCTACCAGTCAATTGTTCGTGTGTTCTTTGTGACAATAGTTTGCTTCCATCTGACGTTGTATTGACCAGCGTTTCTAACCGTATATCTGTTGCGCTTAGTCACGGCGTGATTTGATTTGTTTTTTGATTTGTTTGTTTTTGTTTGTGCGTGATTTGATTTGTTTGTTTGATTTGTTTGTTTTTTCAAATAAAATGGTTGCACTTAAATAGAATGATACTGCAGTTGAATTACCCAAGCAATCACATTCGATTACGCAATAAATTCAGCTTGATTTTTCTATCAAGGAATTGAGCAAACATGCACTATTGAGCATAGTGATTAATGACCCATTAGGAAAAGTTACTGGAAAAGAAATGTGGAAACCGTAATACAATGCATCGCATTACATATGGAACATATAAACGGTTTCACGGATTTAATATCTTACAGAACGGATCAAAACGCCGGGGAAACATCCGAAATGAAAGAAACATTTAACACAGAGTCTTGGCTGCTATCAGGTGTCCCGCGCTCCCACCTCTGCAGTTCGTGTCGCCTGCTAGAAATATGGTATGACCTTTGTTTGATTTAGTCTTTTGGTGATAGTTCCGCCATGAATTAAAACCTGGAGTGGCGCCTACGGAGGGAGTAAAAATAATAACTGTCTTCAAATATGAACCCATTAGAATTAGATATTTTTACTAATCATAGGATATGACTAGTAGTAAAGTAACCTAACAAAAACGCGTCTAAACCAGTGTATTATCCTTAGAAAATAACCTCAGAATGACACTGTCAAACACACCACAGCAAAACAAACTATGTTTCTTCTGTCTAAACATCAAAGCTTTATTCCTGATGTGACTCTCAGTAGTTTTCGCCAGAGTGTAGTTGATATTTGCCAACACCCTGTCACACACACTGTAGGCATTTTGAAGCGAGAAACATCTGTGGTGCTAGGATAAGCGTGCTGGATCGAAACGCCAACAAAAGCGCAACTGTACGCAAACAGAGGAATATATCTTTTGTGCATGTGCAGTACAAAGTGTCTGAAAGGTGAAGCACCTTAATAATGGTTTTTAGTTTGCCACCATCCTCTAGGATAACATCCTGTCAGCAGTGATCAGTGGTGAACACCGAGTCTTAGCCAGGAAAACGTCGAAAGTACCTGATGTTACAGCGCATATAGTGAAGTCAGTGTGACGCTTAGAAAGGTATACAAACACATCAGGCGCGTAGCCAGGGGGACAATTGGGGCAACTATCCCCCGCCCAATTCCAAAAAGTTGCACCAAATTTTTCAGATTAAGCAAGCCATAACCAGCGAAATTTTAACTATTTTTTTCAAGATACTGATTAATTCGTTAGAGTGACATCAAGACTACTCATTTGTCACAAAAACAGATTTGAAAGCTAAGGCATATGTTATTAATGAGACGCAGTGAACTACTTGAAATCTATTCTCATTGTAATAAGGAAGTTGGCAAGTGTATGATCTCTGAAAGAAAATAAAAAATGGAACAGGGTCGGCATCGTGTGATTTCATTAGTCGTTGAGAAAGCGGAAATTGGAAAAAATGCCAAGCCAGCAAAAAGACTCTGGGATCAACTGCTCTTCATGTCATTTTCCTAAAGCTTCTAAAGTTACAGGTAACTGTAGCAGCAAGGCACCATGCCGGCGCTTTTGATCTGATTGTCTGCCTGAGCACTCTCACGCAATATTTTAATCAACCAGAAATTGTATTTTAGAAAGGTAGCAGCTTTACATCTCATAAGCACAAGATTGCTTCGGTATTAGCAGTCAAAATATTGTTTGCGTGTGATTAACTTCATAATTTAATATTTTCAAAAACAGTTGCGTGATTCATGAGGTGAGAAGTCATACCCAGGCATTAGGTGAACACTATGACTATGGGTTTACCATACCGTCCTTATTTCTGAATTTGTCATTTTTTATAAAGGACTGTGTGTCAAAAAATAGTTTTGTTTTTATTTCCAAGAAAAGTCCATATTTGTCTTTCGTACTTAGTTTGAAGATGTTCATCGAAGATAGCATGCTAGAGTGAGATACATATACACCAATATTGTTAATGCTCAACTTCCAACAAAAACATTCGCGTAACCTAGCTAGACGTATTAATGGAGTCACCTGTGCAGCGATCATTATTTTCTTGTTTTGTTTTAGTTGTGGTTATGACAAAATCTGTCAAGAAAAAAATAAAGAACACAGTGCAGAACGCACATTTTTCAGTTTGATTGTATTTGAAAAAACTGGCAACTATTTAAATTTCACCTATAGGTTTTAACGTTTATGTATGTTAACGTAGATATACAAAAACTGTGACGCAATCAGAGTAAATGAGTTTCGCATTTTTACGCAAGTTTACTTTTCGCCTAATTTTCTAGGCGCGATCATAGGGATGCAAGGTCACATAAAATGAAGTTACTGTATTACAGTTGTACAAACCGTTCATCTTTGAGTAATGCGGATCTGAAAACCGATCAGAGCAGAATACATTTTGTGGTGTTTTTCAAAATCTTTGACTTGCACGAATTATGGCGGGAACTCTGTGATATGCACATGTTGCAGGTACTGGGTCTATAGGACTTGAACACAGAAAAAAACTCGGAATCGTTCAAGGTACAAATTTTTTGAGTGACTTGATTTTTCACCTTGATTTTGTCTTCCAGTCTGCGCAATCTTTTAAATTTATGCATATTATCGGTCTACGCGCAAGCAGGGAGGTATCGTGTTTCGTTATTATTGCGTATAAATCACACGACTTACTTTGGTGTGGCTGGTTATTTATTTATTTCACAGTGGGGTCCGAGTGCTAATTCTGCTAAGCTTAACACTGTGGGCGACATGCGAGGAGACGTTCAACAACATTTCGCAAGTACAATCAACTATTCACCATGTTCACAAACAGCACTGGAGGTCTTTGACCGATATCAATCCATCACAACTTCTTCGTGCCAGATACATCTAGGCGTTATTCTGAGGGCACATCCCGTTCGTGGTGCATGGCGCATGCAACGCTGCTCCGACCAAGAGGCCTCAACAATATCCTCTCCTGTTTACAACAAACAGCACCGATCGCAGATTCTTTTTGTGAAGGTTGCACCTGGCATTGCCTTCACATTCTGATCACAGCGTCATTTTGTTGACGTGTCTCATTTTGCAAATAAATATAGCTTGAATCAATGAATCTGATTCACTCTGGCCTGTGAGACGCCGAAGGCGTCACTCGCAGGCTCGCAGCTGCTTGAGGCAATATATTGCCTTCGATTTTCCGTTGCTTTCAAGAGCACACAACGGCAACTCCAATTGACCATTGAAACACAAAGATAATCAAGGCGGCTGTTCTTTGTCACGGTTACGAGACTAACTCGTAGCAAAATGGTAGAGANCAGCCGAAAGCGGGGACAGAAACAGAAACGCACGGACCAACTCACTAACTGAATGAGAGCCCGCGAGGTGAGCATGCNAGGTCGTAAATGCACGCGAAATAATGTCAACAGAAAAACGCTTTCAGCACACAGGTGAAACTAATAAGTCACGTAATTCATACGAACGCTGTATGAAAATGTGAATAGTTGATACCCAGCAAGAAGGCTCAATGAGCAGTCTATCATAAATGCGTTGATTCTTGTCTATATGTACTTGTCCATATAAGTGGGCCACTGGCCGCAAAAGTGCAATCAACACAAAGCTAACTGACCTCGAAAATGTTACCACCTATCAGAAATTTCTGCTGTGATCATTTCATTTTAAATTCAAATTGATGCCAAAGTTAAGAAACCGCAAATTCATAGGGAGACTCAACGAAGAGACTAGATTATTTCTTATTCCCTGAGGAGAGCACTTTTAATTTAACACAGCAATTGTTTTACGTTTGATTGTGCATTTATAGGGAGAACATTAGTTTGTGGCCAACGCTTTTGTCACATTTCATACCCCAGCGGCGATGTTTCTGTGTCGCAAACATTTTATTGCAATTCGCACAGGTTCAGAGCACTCGAAATAATACTTGACAGTTCACACCGCGAAGACTGGTGTGCGTACTTGCATTTGATGAAATCGAAAGTTTTGGCAAACTCCAGTAAATTTGTCACATATTTACGGGAGTTTGCCAAACCTTTATCTGGCGCCACTATACAGACACTACTTGACGTTAGTTTTGCCCACAACCCAGAGCTGGAGGAAAGAGTCCCCGTACCCCCGACCGGGGGGGTCTGGTAAAATAGGGCCCCAAATCTGACAGAAGACCTTTGTTAGGGCATATAGACACACCAAAACTGCACTCACCAGGTACTGATTTCACACGTTTCCCCTTTCAAATCCATATTCATCACAAACGTCAAAGAAATGAATCTTCTCACGACCCATAGCTTCCTGTTATTTTAGCCATTCACTGCTCATTGCGAAGTGCATTGTGGATAGCTAGTCAGCATTTGCCTTGGTAAGCTGGCAATTGTGTAGTGTAGGTAACTTTGTTGAATCCACGGTGACTGTAAGCATTTTAGTACAGTCTAGTTGAGTTGATTTTATTTTGGCGATAATTAATATTCAGCTAGTAAAAACACTAATCAGTGCAAGGACGCCAGGGCATTGAAGGAACCGGAAGGTTGTCGATTCGATGCCCCTCAGCAGTTAAATTAGTTTTGTTACTGTCCAGTTTCAACTCGTGGTGGTGCATATATGTGGGAAGGAGCTGCTAGATGATCAACACAGTTG
>JGI24158J21664_10003454_pt1 | contig 19820 bp, 7 predicted proteins | sample Ectturendosymbi3_FD_21664 | JGI IMG/M metagenome (IMG submission 21664) | reverse complement strand
TAGACGTCTGCGGGTTCGGGATGGGCGCGGGCAAGAATTTTCAAATTCCTGAGGGTGTCGGGAGCGGGCAAAATTTCAACCCGCGCAGGGCTCTATGTTCTCACCAATTGTGTGTGGAGAACCACTCTTGGAAATAATTTTGCTGATACCGTGCGAAGATACATGGCATTCACCTTCCCTGAAAGCTGCTGCAGTGCAGTTGCGTTTACAAAACAATTTCTTTTAATTCTGGAAAAAAATGTATCTACTTTCATTTTGTGTGTTTTCCAGTTACCGTTCTTTTGTCTGGGTTTCTTTCCTTTTGTCTGGTTGTTTTTATTTTTCAAAATGCTCTTTCAGACGGGACTGTTTCATGGTTTCATTTGACTTGGTCCTTTCGCAAATAAGACCAAAACTGGTAACCTGGTATCGGATGGGCCGAAAATACTGTAGACCATATTTTAATTGCGTGACGAAACAGTGTCTGCACTTCGTTGCTGAAACAGTCTTTTTTATGGAAATCTTCCTGATATGGAAGCACGCTCGTGAAACTCGCCAACTAGCAGGAATATTAATTATTAATTTGCATGTATTGAACATCCCGGTAGTGGCAACTGTGAAGTCAGAATCCGGCCATCGTTAAAATGGTGTTTATGACGAAAACCAGAAACGTAGATGCACACTTTGAGCTCGTGTGACAAATGCAAAGATTGGGGTACTCTTTACCTGACGGCTTGAGGAGTTTTGTGAGTCAACAATTGCGAGTGCAAAGACGAATACATGAACATCTTTCTGCAATCTGTAACGACCCCTTTTAATTTTTTATCGTCACCTGGACAATCATGCATCGAAAACCCTGCTTGAAATTCCAAAACACTTGGGGGTACTAGGGACAATGTTGAAAAAAAAACTGGATTAAACTGAAAGAAAAATATATTTCAAGGAAAAGCTCAGTACTCCTTCGATTTTTGTGTACAGAAGGCAAAAAGTTAATAAAGCTTTTCTTTAAACTCATTTCGTTCAAAAGATGAAAGGGGTCTCAGAGAAACTACCAGGTTTGTGATTAATCGTATCTTCGCACAGTGGCGTTCAAGAGCCACAACCGTTTTAGGCAGGAATAGTAGCGAAAACTCTTATTTGGCCTCTGGTTGCAAGCACAATCACAACAAAGTCTAACTCATGGGTTCTTAACGTTTGCCTTAATAACCCAGGGGGTGTTGAGATTAGATTTGTCGGTATTGAACATTTCATTTCAGAATAAGAGATGTTTTGTACAGTGAAACCTCATCAAAACACGATCGTCAGGGTCCAAAAACGCCATCGAAACAATTTCCAATGGTGAAACTATGATTGATATAAACATCCCAATTTTTTTCAATTATCTCGTGTATTATCAAATGTTTTGAATTTTTTGTTCGACTAGGTTAGGAGTATTGAGGCTTGGAACTTTAGGGACCACTGCTAACCAGTGGCGCCATTGCAGCCAGCAAAGCTACCGTTTGTGTAGCAGATCCGGGTTCACTCTGCTGAAGTGAGTCTGCTGCAATGTGTTTCGTTTAAAAAAAAAACAGGTTTTGTATGTTTGATGTTCAGTATGACAAATCCTTGATGCTTGAAGCCTGCAAGTTTGCGTAAAACGCTTTTTATAATTAGACATTTCTTCTTTGTGCTTGTCTGCGAAATACGTTTCATAGATTTTCATACATTTTAGCCAGTTAAAGTTCATCAGTTTCATCTTAACTTCCACAATGACCAAAACTTTTGTTTCTTCTTCTACTATACGTACAGTAGAAAAACTATAGCAGCAAGAAAACACGATAGCTGTCACCAGGCCTGTGTTTATCAAATGGCACGGGAAAACGTTTTGGGCTTGTCTATAAAGGTCAAAATTATTTCCACAAAGCTATGCTCACGCAGCAGCAAAGTAAAGATGTTACGGGAGATATATGTTTGACGCGTAAAATTGAGATCTGAAAACCACACAGGTATTTAAAAACTATTTTCAGTGAAAGATTTTCGCCCTCAACGATTTAGTCAAGTATTAGCAAACCGTGTATATTCGATAAGCGCTCGGTACTTGTCATCCACAAACAGTATGAAGAAAGCCAGACCGCAAAACCAAAGTATGCTGAACACACTTGCCACACATGGTGCGAAGGAACAAGCCATCGTCCGGATTCTCCTCTTTCCAGGATGTAAACCCAGCAAAAAACAGAACGAGACATCTGCTTGCTTCCCAAAAACCTCTACTTTGAACTGGATGCGGTTCAACGCTGACAGTAAATGCCTTAAGTGGCCACAAATATGCTTGACCTTTCTCTGCGAGGAAGACCTGCGTCGATACTCACGATGTGCTGTAATGTAATTATTCAAATCGTTTCACGATTTTCGTTCATTGCGATGATTCCAGATATGAGTTGTAAGTTAAAGCTGCAAAACGCAGAGATTTTCAGAAGTAGCAGGTTATGTGATACTGCAGCTATAGCTTTTAGAAATTGCACATACTAATTGGACTGTGCCTTTAGTCTGTGCATCAAATATAAAATCATCTTGAAATATGTTAGTCAAAAAATGTTGTTTTCTAATTTTCCAAACTCCACGTATAGTCAAAAATGTTGTGAAAAAGACATTTTTCTTCTTTATCCGTGACAAGATGTAAAATACTATACACCCCCATTTTGGTGAGGGAGGTAACCTTACGGAAGGGTAAGCTGAACGTTTTTCGGTGGAAAACTACGTAATGTACACTAACTAATGTGCGTTGGCTACACCAGTAAGAATAATCGGAAAGGCTGCTGTAACTGTAAACAAATTTGGTTGTGTTAATCTTTACATAGTTTAGACAAAAGGGTTACTTGGAAAGTGTCACATTTTACATTTGTTGAGAAATAGTTAGGATATTGATTTATTCTAAATTAAATCAGCAACGACAATTTCCATCAGATATTTCGTCTTTTTTGTGTGAGTGTAATTTTGATGAATAATTTTTTGTTAGAAATATTTAAAAGCTGGACGTTAAACTTGATTTGGAAACAATCTGTGTTTAGGGTAGTTTATCATATACAAGATTTGCAAATATACAAAATGAGTTAGACAGATAAGCAAACACTCATACTGAAAAACAAAGTGGTTATCANAAACAGAGTTTGTTCTNTGCTATCTTGTGTAAAATTCTCCCGAATTATAAAAGTTTTATTGAGTCTTTCAAAATCAAGTATAAAAACTGGCTNCAATCAACGTTTTTTACGGTCGNTTACAACTTGATGACGTGAGTCGAGAATAGATTTTCATGGACGTGAATTTGACAAGTCGTAATTAAAACATGCTTNGCTGTGCATGACGGGATAAAATCTACCTTCGGAAACCCAGTATTACTGATTAAGCGCCAATTACCACGGATATAAAAGAAATATATTAACTACAATAAAACAACCGATTTACCCAAATTGGATCCATTCAAAAATGCAAAACTGCAAAGGTTGTGTGCAGACTCAATACAATTTTTTAACAGACATCTGTGAAACATGGTTTTATGAGTGATACAAGGTTACTGCAACAAATCAAGCATTGACAAAAAGTCCAACCAAAGGCTGCATGGTCGTCAGCTTTGGCCTGTGTCAGCACAGTCATTGAAGAAGCAAATCACCCAGTGTTTACTGTTCCACTGTCTCCATATTTTACTCCTAACTTAATAGTTTGTCAAAAGCTGCGACCTGCAGAAGTCCAAAGTCGCACTCTCGTCTTTCGTGGCTTTCCTTTATTGCCAATGGCTCGCGGATACAATTGCTTTGCAGGTGCATCGTTATAACTCCGATGTAATCTTTGTTCAAAATCATGAGCACTTGCGTTAGAAACAAGACAACAATTTCAAAATCTGCTCATTGACCTTTGCTAAAAGCGAAGCAGCTGTGTTTCGAAATGCTGAGCATGACTTCATTCGAATCTATGGCTTTGTGTCGTTGTTTATGAAATGAAAGTTTTTTCTGATGTTCCTTTTAAAAAACGAGTTATTTTTTAATAGGAAGAACTTCAAAGAACTACTGTACGTTGTTTGAAAAACCGTTTAGGCAATCCCAATTAACGTTTTAGTTGAACTTTCAAACGTCTAGTCACTTATTCGCAGGTAGCAACCAAAAAACTGAATGTTGACTTTGCATTTGCCAATAATAGATTTTGCTGGCGCAGACAAAACCGACAGTTACGTGTTCGTTGGTGCTTTCCCCGCACGCCATATAAGGAAACGAAACACATCTGTCGTGACAAGCAATATTGCGTGAAGCTGTCATCATAGGATTACGCAGCATGTTGCAGCTCAAAGCAGCTTCAGGACTTTAATAGCGCAGCCATTATTTTTGCTTAGAGCTATGCGCATTTTCGAGTAATTGTAACTTGCCAAAGACGTGTACGTTTTGCTTTAAAGTTTGATTTAATTTTGCAAATTGCGGTTATATTGTAAACGCCATTGATCAACACCTACATTTTATAGTTTTGTAAAAACTGTCGGACGTCCTGACCTAGAGCACTCAAATGAGTAGGCTACTACTGGCTACCCTCCACAATGGGGGTAAGCAGAGAATCGATCGGCAAATTTTTAATAGGAAATCGATTTCACGTAAAACTGCGCATCCTCAGTCCTGACATCTTATTCAAATAGAACACTAAAACACTCACTAAGATTAAAAAGCGTTTATGTGGCAGTTGCAATCGACATAAGCTCCATGACTGAAGTGTGCGTTTGGACTTTCATAAAAAACCGCCTGGCAAGATCCGCACGTCAGACTTGAGGGTTGCTAAGGCCTCTTTCCCACATAAAAGCGTCAGTTCTTTCTTCACTTTTCTTTGTGGATTTTACATCACTACCACATGCAATTCAACACGATCTGCACGTTTTATACATAATGTAATGCTGCTTTTGACAACAACAGTCTCTTAGAAAAAATGTTCAAGTCCTGCACAACAGCAATTAATAATTGTTCTCCTTTTTTATCTTGGCAGGATAAATATTTCTGAAGTACTGTAAACACGACCTACAGCAGTTACTTCCAAGTATGTTGTAAGCCTAGGTTTTCCAACATCCAGTTGTTTTCTATACATAGGTTTCAAAACTGTCGCGCCGTTCGTTTCGGCTGCTTTTTTTCTTAGGTCTCGCGTTACTTCTTTTCACTCTGTTGCAAAATACACAACCAGCAGTGTGTCACTATTCACTACTTCTATAGAAATTTTTGTAGTTACCAGTTGGCATGGTTACATCCACAAAATCCTAAACGTCTTTTTTCTTTGAAACTTGCAACAAAATATTTAAAAACGAACATGCTAATTAAAACGGATACCACGCTTCATTGCACTATAACCACTGACGTTTCTTTTGTCACAGTGTAGTTGATAATTTTGCTTGGATGATGATACATGGCAGTTGTTAAGATTTGCAGGTGCCCAAAGAAATGTTGGAAAGTGAACTGTTAAAATGTTGAATGTACCAAGGCTATGACGATAGGCCATATTGCCGATATTTGTATCATATGTAATTATTCTTCCAAGTTTCATATCTCACTGATCAGTAGATGTTCGTGCAAATACTGCAGGTTATTGGTCTTTGCAGCTTGAGTAGTGTAGTTGTGAAGTGCAATTTGATAATTTCGTACCTATTGCCTGCCAATGTATACTTGCCGATTGTGGAACGAATACAGGCTAGCATCAAACGCTTACGAATTGCCTGCAACAATGCCTGAGGAATTATGTATTACATACCCAGAAATATAAGTGTTCGCCCACACCAAGGTACCCATTGCGACAGGACGTTTGATGCCTTGTTTTAGAAACAATCTGTATGTTTTTTCTCAACGCTGTGCATCTTCATCTAATTTTTTTATCCGGTCGCTCCAAATGTCTGATCGATTTTACAAATCTTCATTTTTCCTTTATTATTTAGCGCTCCTGTGTGAGGGTGACCAACTGCAGTAGTTTTTGTTGCGTTGTTTCGATGTCGGCGTTTCATCAGTATTGCATTTGTGCAGCAACCAAAACGTTCGGCAATTATTTTTTTGGGGAACTGCAAATAGAACCGTGTTAGATTGTCTAGTTAAACTGAATAACCGAGCTAAGCGCGATTTTTACAAAATTCACACCAACGAACAAATACCCTTCTAAGATATGCAGCTTCACACTTATATCCTCGAGATAAAAAAACATATAAATACTAACTTGCTAAATACATGTACAAGATATTTAATCAGATGTGACCTAACGAAATTGCCAAAGATCATCAATACACATCAAACTATCATAATTATCACACAAGACAACTGGATAATAAGATACGAACCATTCCTTTATGCAAATCCGTTAAACAACAACGCCATTCTGTTTACAGAGGCTCTAAGCTGAGAAATTGCATTCCAAAGACATATGCAATAGGCCACATCATTCATTCATCAAATTATATAAACAGTTCCTCTTTCAAACATAATTTTCATTGCTTCCCGGTAGAATATACATATTTGCTTCATTCGAACTATGCAGTTTTCGAAAAATGCTGTTCTTTTTGCTACCCATGTTGTTATTTCGTAGCAATGTATGCCTTGAAGCTCTTTCTTCGTTTCTTTTTCAGCGATTGGTTTATGTTGTGACGCTGTTATGTTGTGACGTATATGTTGTGACGCTGTTCGTTGCAGTCCGGATGCTTGTGACGTTTTTGCACTCGGTGTGTTGCGGTGTGTTGTAAGTCTTGTGTTTTTTTATTGTGTGTGTGTGTTTTTCCTTTTGCTTTTCTTTATGATAATCACAATCCTTGTATTTCCTTTCTGTTTGTTCCTGTTTAAGTTGACTGACGTGTAGACCTCGCGGCCAATTCGCCATTCCTCGTAATCTTTTTTGTTGAACGACGACATATATAAATATCGTGAAAAAATACTAATTGATTGATTGATTCCGTGTGCTTCGTGGCGCTTCATGCTTTTCTTGTGATTCGTCTAACACCCCCAGCATGTCGACGATGTGTACAAGCAAACATGTAAAAAGTGAGTATATATAGCTAGCTAGGCACCAGACGACAAATCTTGCTTTAAATTCAGTGAAAACAAACAGTTGTCAGTCTCAAGCTAACAAGAACATTTGAAACCTTGATCAAAACAATTTACATGCTTTTGTGCGCCGCTGAGCACCTCCATCCGATTTTATGTTAGCCGTTTACTTCAAATCCTGATGTTAGAATGCATTCATTTGTCTCCCAGTGCCGGATTGCTTTAAGATTAGTGAATGCGGTTATAGTTGGGGCGCTGTGTCAGTGTTTTGCTCCTGTCTCAGTGTCGACTGTGTTTATCAACTTACACCTAATCTGTGATGGGCTACTAACCATTGCAGTGCTCTTGTGTTATTCGATTACCCTTGTGATATGGACCATGAGACTGAGGCAAATACATAAATAAAAAAATAGGAATAAAAGATAAGATTATCGTCTATTGGTGCGGTTGCTGAGTATCCGACAGCATGTTTCAAAAACATCACATTTGATCCGCTCCTCTGCACGAAAAGCGCGATGGTGGCGCATTGAACATGTAAAAATGTTGCAATTGTTCAGCTATAAGCCATTTTGCTTCTTTCTACCAATCTGCTTGTCCTTCCGATTTCACGCCTATCGCGAGATGCCTGGGGCCAAATTCGCATTTGCGATTTTGTTTTTCCTAATGTTTGAACCAGCTCATTCTCGTTTGTAAACGATTTTGTTCCACTTGTGACAGCAGGGTCGGTATCGCAAAAATATCTGTTTCAAACACTTTCATCAGGGATAGAAGAGAAGTTGACTTAGTTATAAAGTATCTAGTCTGTTTTTTGCAAGCGTTCAGAGCAAGAGGGTATGTCTATCATGATCATGGAAATATGTTGAGGCGCAAGTACAGTATTCAACTAAATACAAGAACACGCTTTAAGATATCTACACAAAAAGGACCTGAGGATGGTAACAATTAAAACATCTCAAAAATCGGTATTGTTTAATGTGGAAACCAACAACCTAGCAAGAAATTCACATGATTTCGTGTAATGCTGGAAGAAAGAGCAATATTCAACTTCTCTTTTCGTTTATTACCCTAAATATTCTTTGGAACCTGCTTTGCTCAATCATTTTTACGTTTGTGATTGTGGGCATTTAGACGCTTTACCTTGCAGAAAAAGCAAAACATGTTGTTGCAAGATTGTTCAGTTGTGCAACATCTTACATTTGTTAACCTCATGACAGTGCTTTTGTCTAAAACACAATGAGCTTTACATACTCTTTTCACTTTGTCAAAAAACACTGAAGTATATACATTTTTTCAATGCTACGAAACCCAAACAACTTCAAACAAATGTTTTACAACACTTTCAAAAGAAGATAAAACTTCGTACTTTGCAAATTGATAGATTTAAAAAAACTTTGCGTTGACAGTTAAGCAGACTAAACAAACTTCAAATATAAAAATTGGAGCAGAATGAAACTTGGAAGTCTCACAAAATCTTATAAGAAATAGCAACGCAGTTAACAAGGAATGAAATGAAAATATTCGAACGTTCCGAAATATAACATCTTCAGCGAGACTCGAATGAAGTGACGCATTAGAGAATAGAGCATGCCAACGACGCGTAAACGCAAAAAGCTGGCAGGAACTGCAACAATCGATCTATGCGGTAAGTGGCTACTCAAAAACAAAATTCACTGTATCTGAGTCAAAATCTATATTGCTGGTTTCCTCAAACCTTCCTGTTTACAGCTTCTTAAAACAGCCATGTCATGTTCATTGAATGTCGTTAAAAAATTGAACTCTCTGAAATGAGCAATTTCAGGTACGCTTTCTTTCCAATGCCTTACACATTGCTCGAGGACAAGGAAAATACAGCTTCCAGGTCAAAATTGCGAAGCTTTCATGGGCAACGCCGCTGGTCACGAACGCCACCCAACGGGAAACGTTTCACGCACAAAAATATTTTTGTCAACAACTTCAATAAATTGGCAACTAAACTTTTGAGCACGGCAGATTTTAAACAAAAAGATTCATACGAAAGTCGTTCTATAGATGAACTCATATAGATCCTGCTGTCATAAAATCTCTTCCGTGCAGGTACTTTGAATCAGTTGCCCAATGGCATCAGTCTGAACGACTGCGTTTTGTTTTTTTTGCAACCACCACGGGAAACAGATGGAAATGACCTTCCGGTAAATCAAAAATATTAACAGCAAATTCTTCACTAGTGAAGCTGTAATGTTTTACGTACAACTTCCATCATCAATCACCAACAAGGTTTCCAATATTAAGTAGAATTTTAACATTCTAAATATTAGGTTCAAGCAATGGAGCATGGAGTGGTTGAGCGGTTACTGCTTATATTGTGTACGATTTTCATATTTGTTTACATTTTTATATTTTTATCAAAATAAAGACAATTCGAAGCAGGTTGATGCCTGAATAAAAACTGAAAAGTCTACTTCTCTTCAATTTATCCTGATCTCCACTATGCAATTTTGACCTGGGCTAAAGTCTCTGCAACGTATTTAACTCATCTGAAGGTACTTCGTAACCGTTGGATACGCTGTATTTGTAAAATATCTAAAGCTGCTCAAATCCGTCACTCCTGCAAAATATTTCAAATTTATCAAATATATGAATATGAACTAGGAAAATTTATGTACAAAATAGTTCACAATTTCTTTCCAAGTTTTAGCGAAAGGCATAATTATCCCACTAGTAACAACCTCACCAAAACTTCATCAAAAAATCTCTAACACGAAGATCTATACAATACACAAGGCCAAGACTCCGAAACAATACACCCAAAGATTTAAGAATACATCATTCCTAGTTTTTGGTCTTTTGTCCGACATACAAAAGATACTTAGTGGATCAAGTTATGTTGTAACATATCTATTTCCAATGCCTTATCATCTGGGAAATACTTTTAATTTTTGCTTCTGGGCTCCAATTCTGTTTAGTGCTAACGATTTAACCTCGAGTCAAAGATTTTTATTTTTATTTTTTCTTGAATTACCATGACCTTAGTGTACTTTTTAGGACTCTACTGTCGTTAACATGCACCTATTTCATTTTTCAAACGATTCATTACGGGGTGATAATGTTATTATTCTACTGTTTTGTCTGTGTGCATTTGGTGTTAGTTGTGTCGACACTGATGAGATAACACTTATGTGACTGAAATAAGATGTCGTAGTGAAGGTCCAGAATATTATGATGGCGCTCTGTTATGCTACGACGTGACGTTAATTATAACGTTACATAATGCAGTGCTTACTGTTTATTTGTATTGCTTACTTATAAGATTTGTTAATACACGTGTCCAGTTAGTTACGTGTCCAGTTAATTGCCTTGTCCAGTTAATTGCCTTTTGATTTTGTTAGTTGACGCAGTTAATTTTTCACTAACCTAATACCTAACAATAGGAACGTGCTCCATTTGCCTCATATATATGTCCTGTTTTCAAATATTTACCGGTGACTCCCCCTTGGTCGGTTCAATATGCTAAATTACATTGCCGTCTGTTATCGAGTTTCCTCTGAGATAATCGGCTGTTGCTGCTGACGTTGCTGATGCTTTTCCATGTCTTTTGTTTGCGTGTTGCGTTATTTATGTGGTTGCTTGTGGGGCTCGACCCAATGACCTTGCGGTCCGTCGCCCCATAAGAAAAATTCAAACTTCATCGCGTCACCGCAAGTGAGGTTACTCAAGTAAATACACGTGCAATGCAGCAGCACAATGAAAAACAATTTTAATGAATAACACGAGATTGTTAGGAGCAGATAGCAAAAGATTGCAAAAATTATTTGCAGGACGTAACAAATTTGCAAAGCCTACAAACGCAAAACGTAGCATTAAAAATGTATAGGAGGTCGCCCGCTCTATAAGTAAATGATCAACAATTTTGACAACAAAAAATAAATGATCAACAATTTAAAAATTGTTGTTCAGAATAGACGACAGTTCTGTAAATTCTATCACTAACGTTTGAAGCAAAGCTTAACTAAACTATATTAAATTGATGTTGTTAATGAAACAAGTTTAAATCAGTCTCAATAAAACCACAAGGACAATATTGGTAACACTCCTGATTTATATTTAAAAGACAGTGTTGAAGTCGATATATGTACTTTATATATTATTTTTATATTGTGTGTCGCAGTCAATATATTGAAAATAACTTTACATTCAACACTCTAAGTAATGAATGCTGAGGTTTTGCGATCAAATGTGCTTATTGCATCACAAACGTACCAAAAATGTTCAGACGATGTAATTCTTGTTTAGGAAAGTACTTATCTGCACCTGCTTCCTATTTTTTACGCACTGCAATAATATCGCGTCATTGTGTTTACACGTTTTTTTGCAATATCAAGCGCAGTGACTCACTCTCTACAAAAAAAGAAAAATGTTGGTTTCTTTTTTAGTTTACGCATAAAATTTCCTCTGAAAGACATGCGGTGTAGAGAATCCTAGCAAGCGATGCTTCATAGCTGCTTGCGCAAAACTTTTTCTGTAGCATTTTAGTCGAATTATATGATTTATCTACAATTAGGTGCTGGCAACCTTTCTACGTCAACGGGCCGAATCCTGCACCCGTTAGTGATTGGTGGCCACTGGGTCGCATTGTCTTACTATTCTTATATCGATTCAAATTAATATTAAAAGTACTGTGAATAATTCTAACATTTGTCAATAAGTAATAAATAGTTTTGGTTGACCAGATGACCCATATTCCTTCACTATTCCTAAGTGACACTGACACTCTTTGTTAGCATTAGTCAATTCACTTTGCTGCTGTGTTTCCGTTGGTCAATTCACTTGCTGTTGTGTTTCCATTGGTCAATTCACTTGCTGTTGTGTTTTCATTGGTCAATTAATTCACTTGCTGTTGTGTTTTCATTTATTCCGAATTTAACTGATGATTGGCTACTTTTTTGCAATATGGTTTTTGCATTGTTTCTTTTTATAAGCTGAGTAATATGAACTAACAAATCAATCAATCTTTTTTGCATTGTTTCTTATTATAAGCTGAGTCATATGAAACAACAAATCAATCAAATCAATGGATGTCAGGTTTTTGAAAGCTTTATGTCAGTCTTCTCATTATAGTTCAAACAGGTTTCTTATTCCACACGTATCATGTTTACTGCTATTGAAAGAAAAATGACTGAGGACAAACGTTGTACTATAGCTCGTAACCTAAATGTCAATGGAGGACAAGGAACTACTTCTGGTGACAGTATTTACCCCGTTTCATGCTTACTTTGCTAAGATAATTTAGTTGAAGTACATCATGAAATGCAATTAGCATTTAATTACATTTAACATTAGCAGCGGGTGAGAGTTCATTATAGAGTTCACTTCACAAAATATTTTTGTAGCGTACTGGCATAACCTGATTAGTGATTATTAAACAGAAAAACATGCTTTTAACAACAGCATTTTTCTTCAACAACTGTAACTGGTTTTGCGTTCTAATACTGTAACTGAATCTGGCGGAATAGCCAATCTAATCGAAAACGTCCTGGGGTGATAAGTTAACTCTATCCAAGTGCGTAGAAAAAAGATTAACAACGGTGAAATGTACTGCCACTGATACGGTCCTAGAATGCGACTGTGGAAATATGATTTGGTTAATACAAAGCAAAGCAAGCGTATTCGTCATAATAGTTTCGCATAAATAGGCAAAGCAAAGCAGGCAGAACACACACCGATTCCATTACTTTGTTTTTTCTAACAAGTAGCTGCACAATTAATCCTGCGCGGGTTGAAAATTCTTGCCCGCCCCGCACCCGCAAACATATACCCGCCCGCAACCGCAGACTTTAAGCCATGGCTTGGAACTTGTTTTTTGGGGGGAATTGTGAAAATTTGGCCCTTTTCGGAAGTAGTTTAGCCGCAGTATATTCGTTTGGTCTTTTGGCTTTCTTTCCGAATTTTTATAAATTTGGCCGAATTTGGCCTAATGTGCGTGTGGTACCACATTCTGGAATTTAGACACTCAAAATGTCTTCATGTACACTCTCACAAGCACGCTTCCCTTCCCGACAGTTGAAATCACCCACCTTCCAAACCAACAGTACGGAAATATTAACAATGCATAGTGATCATTGTTATTGTAATCTATCGACCGAATTTCTAATCTGCAGTTTATTTCCTGATCGCAATTGCTGAAACTCACGCTGATTCGCTAAGCAGTATAGCAACTTGATGGTAAGTTTTGGGCATGGTGAGATCAGTCAAATGGTTGGTCTCTAACATGTATAGATCAGGTATTTGCAATTGAATGGCTTAGCGGAATGTCGCCTCCGATAAAAAAGCACAATGCAGAATCGGAAAACGACTTCCCATCGGCAAAATAGGCTGTGATAAACGGGATTGAAAGTGCTTACTGCAAACTATGCATGAAATCATTTCGTCCTAAGAAAAAAACTTTGAGATTGGATGCGTTATTTGCGGAGCACAAACGCAATGAAAATGCAGTTAGCGTTATGTTGGCCTTTAAACCTGCAAAGTCATGATCTTTTCCGACCGGCTAAAAGATACGGACTTGTAATTAGCTGTCAGTATTTCTTTTTGCTTCCATAACTCTCTGTCAAAGCTCACATACACATGTATATAGCTAGATTTGCTCTCCAGTATCAAAATCGGCAAAGGCTCGATCCTGTTATTACTTGTATCCGTAAACTTTTGTGACTTTTGCCTTTGGATTTTCATACGCTGCGATTTGTTTATTGGTAACCCCAATTGCCAGTTGATGTACACTTTACACTATGAACCACATGCAGAAAAATTGGTTAAAGGTGTTTGGTTTGGCTATGAAGTCGCGGAGTACGCCAGTAGCCTGAATTGGATGGAGAAATGAAAATCTCGTCGATTTAGGAATATTAGCTTTCTAAATTATGTCCACAAAATATTTGTTTATAAAAGTACATGAAAACGACGTTTGGCCTTCAGCAAGAAGCATCAGCCGTTATAAGAATTTGCCTGGCCATTTACGCTGACGAAATATGTACCAACCCAGACAGCGCGATCTAGAACTGCGGTTGTCGCATGGTATATTAGCTTACTTTCTTCTCTCACGCAGTCGCGTGATGGCGGCATGCAGTCGCATAATGCGTAAACGTAATGCCTCAACGATTTCAAGCCAATGCTGCAATGTTGCTGTCGCATTAGTGAGTATTCATGCGTTATATTGACCGTTCAACTGTGTTACATTAACCAATTTCAATTCACACCTGCCGAAACGCCAGCATTATTGCCGTTGTAGTCTAGTTAACCAGTCAGATTTAGATTATAGGACACACAACCTTAATTTATGTAACAAAGTGATACCAGCTGGCACGCAACATAACCAACACTGGTGACCTTCGCAAACGTCAGAGCTTTGTTCCAGTCCCGTCGCCACGAGTGGGCTTTGGTGGGCTTAGCCACCTCAAACAAAACTCCAACCCCCAAATTGAAATATGAAACAGTATAAGTCAGTGCAATACCAAATTTTCAGATGTCAAGCCTCCCTGCGCAAACGTAAAGCCCCCTTATTGAAGACTTTCTGGCGACGGTTCTGCCTTGTTGTGCATGTAGAACGTCGTCGATTCTTATGATACCAGACTGTAAAAAGTTTTCGAGGCCTATGCTAGAATTTTTGTTTATGTGAATGCTGTAACGCCTGTTACTTGTGTAGATAATATTTTGATGAAATTGGTGTTCAAATGAACTCGGCATGCATCGAATAAATTAGTTTGATGTGAAAAAATCGTCCTCAAAATTGTCTTTTGGGTGGAGGGGTGCTGGAATGAACCTTGCCTAGGACGCACCGGCAAATTTAAGATGTACAAGGAGCAACGAGAATGTGTTTGCTTACGTTTAAACAGATCGTGTCATGGTTGATTGAGCAGGATAACGTCATACGCTGTAAGGGGGAGCTGAAATGGATCTTGCTTATAAGCTGGAATGGTTTGCGCCAGCCCTGCATCCAGTTGTGTAACATTTGTGTCTTCCACCAGGTCCGTAACCAGCTCGGGACATCGGGGGGGGGGCAAAAAGCTTTCTAAGAGGGACCCAAATTTTTGAACTATGTCCAATAGTTTTAAATTATGTCCAACACATTTTTCCAGGCGGAGGGGGAATTTTTAAGTGTGACTTCGCCCCCCTGCGCCCCGCTAGTTACGGGGCTGTCTTCCACCGTTCAAGGAGGTCAAATGGTTCGTTGTTTTTGGTTGTCAGTTCTGAAACACTTCGATCTTTTGGGATTTTTTCCTTGTCCTATACCTTCATCATGATGCTTGCCAGTTCTTGAATCCTCTAATAGTTGATGTTGGGAAACAAAAAGGGTCACAGCATTTTTGTAAACTCGATATTGTCATAAACTTCATTTTACTCCAGTTATCTTCCGAATGGTTTATTACACTGTAAAACGCAGTCGCCACATACGGGAGTACAACACAGGCCTGATTAAGGGTACTAGAGGCCTAAGGGTGTTTACTAGAGAAGGGCTTATAATTTTGCAAACTAAGCTACAAAAAGTAATAGAAATGCACACATGCAATGTTAAATGAAAGAATCTTGCAAAAGAACTGTATTGCTTTAGTTAGTGTGATCAGATATTTTGTCAAATTTGATAAATTTTTGGAGATAATTCGTTAGTTACTTGTAATAAAAACCATAGATAAAAAAAATTCATGGCCGGATTTTCCAGAGCCTAAGGACGGGTGTAAACAATCGCGAAGTCTTGCGAAGTTCTACAAACGTAAACCACGTTGTGGTTCACACACTTACGAAATCAGAGGAAGTTCAGTGTCCAACTTCGGGTGATTCCCCAACCTTGGGAAAGAATGTAAGATGGGAATAGCGACGCCTACACTTGCAGCTTAACGCCATGGCAAGGTTTTTTGACACGAATACATTGGTGGAGCTAGCTTAACCTTGCTGAATAGCACATTTCACTTTTTCTCATTCGTCTGTGTGTCGGTCATGAGGTTTTCAGTGGTTAGCTTTTTAGGCAAGAAGTAAGGCTACAGCCATAGTAGCCTAATGGTTAATCCGGCATTTAGTACAGCACGGGAAATCTTATGTTACCTGACCATTGGAAGCATCTCCATATTGAGCTTCGTACTTGTTGATGCCAATAACAAGACGTCATACCAGAGGCGTAAGTTTGTTTTGGGGATGAAATAGGGAAACAGGATTCTGCGTTTACGAGTATGCAGATTATGTTTCCAATTCTTCAAAATTCTGTTCGGACTTGTATTTATTCAAGAATGTTTTTGTGTTACCAAAAACTTCATGACTTGCCGTTATGCATAAACTTTTGCGTTTATCAAACCTAATTTAGATTTTTTGAAATCACTTAATATAACAAAACTGTAAAGGAATATAGCACCGAAAAGAGTTCCCCAGAAAGAAAACTAATTTTCCACCTCTTATCAAATAATAGAATAGCTACTAGCTGTTAACTGAGGCATTTTGCATTATCAACCATTTGTTGCACTGCGACGCTTCTTCAAAATAACTGTGTTGTGAGTTTATGTTTTGCATTTTCTTGAAAAACAGATAAATACATTCAACCATAAAAACAAATGCCACATTTGTAGTCAGAAAATACACAATCTGTTATCAAAAATAAAGTGAGTTTAAACCTCACACAATGAACTGCGGGCGACACGATGCAGTTGCAGCAAATTCGTTGCTTAACTGAGGCCGTGAGCAAGATGTTCACTTCGAGTAGCAGTAAACCTTCTAGCCGGCTTTCATTTATTCCGGACATAATGGCTGTGAGGGTTTATTCACGTTTTGAAAAGAAACGCCATTTTTGCTTGTGGTCGCAGCCAAAGTAGCCAGAAGTTGAAGCAGGTGTGAAATACTGGGAAAGAAAACACTGCATTTATTCAACACTGAGAGTGTTGTTTTTTGTCCTTTCTCAGTTTCCACCTGCAAACGTGTTCTTTCAACAAAAAAATTCAGTCTTTGTCACCGCCTTGGAAACACCAAATGCATCGATAGCAATCTATGGCTACTTTCTTTGTTCGGATAGCATCTCACATCTCCTGGTTCCAACACGGGTTACTTGTTTGCTACTACTTGTCACACCGAGTCGTTTCCGTCCGCATATCCGAGCAACAGATGAAATCACAGCTGATTTGAACAGCCACTACTCCACACCATGTTCGCTGTGCATTTCATGTGTTATTCGTTAATAATTGTTTGTTGCTGTGTTGCAGCATTGNACGTGTATTTTTCGAAGTTAGTTGCAAAANACTCAAAACGTAGCCTTTCAGACTGATGCAATTTATCAGCTGATTCATGATACGTGGNAGGAATATCATCGAAACAAGATCTATATGATTGCAGCAGTAGAAAGTCTTTCGTATGAGTTTTGTCGTTTGAAATGTTCGTGGGTAATGAAGAGGTTGGTTGCCAATTTGTTAAAGTTATTGACAAAAATATTTTCGTGCATGAAACGTCTGCCGTTAGGTGGCGTACGTGACCAGCGACGTTGCCCATAAAGCTTTCTGAGTTAATTTGTCAAGTAAACAGTCATATTTCTGGAAGCAGTATATACCTTGCCTTCAAGTAATGTCTAAGTTACTGGAAAGGAAGTATATTTGCAACTCTTGATTTCAGAGAATTTAATTTTTAACGATATTCAATAAAAATTAAAAGCTTGTTTTATAAAGCTGTAAGCAGGAAGGTTTCAAGAAACCTGAGCAGCAAGAAGCAATAAAGGTTTTTACTCAGATACAGTGAGTTTCGTTGTTAATTAGCCACTTACTGTATAGAATAGATCAACTTTTGCACTTTATTCCAGTTTTTTTGCGTTTACGCGTCGCTGGCAGGCTTTGTTCTGTAAAGCGTCACTTCATTCCAACTTCGTTGAAGCTGAATGCAGATGTGTTTGGAAATGCCCAAACTGATTTCATTTCAATCGTTAATTACTGCGTTCGTGTTTCTTATATGACTTTGCAAGACTTTCAGGTTTCACTCTGTTCCAAACTTTTTCACGTATTTGATAGACGTTGTTCGCTGACAGCTGAAAAGTTTTGCCAATATATGACATTGACAAAGTGCAAAGTTTCAGCTTTTCTTAAAGACAATAAAAATATTTATTTGGAGAAGTTTGGTTTCCATAGCATTAAAAAAAATAAATTAAAACTTCATAGTTTTTCTGACAAAATCTCTGTTACTGTTTTACATTTTTGATGTGTGATTTTCTCCAACGGCGGTGTAATTAGTGCATAATCAGCATGTGCGCCTATGCATTTGCCAATTTTTCCCATTTTCGAGACGGTATGCTCGAACATAGGCGGTTTTCGGTGTGCTTCGTGGAAAACTTATTAAATCAAGCTTTGTTGCTTTGCACAGGTACTAGTATCGTTATACTAGTTTCTTAAAGCCAAAATATCCTGGTCGTAAACCTGTTTTATTGCAGTTATGCGCTTCAAAAAGTCAAGATGTTGCAAAACTAAACAATCTTGCAATAACATGTTTTGCTTTACTGCAAGGTACAGCGTAAAGCACCCACATTTATAAAAATGACTGAACACAGCCGATCACGAAGAACATCTACAGCAGTAAATGATATCAGAAAAAAGGAAAATGTCTTCACTGCTTCCCGCGTTTTACAAAATCTTCTGAATGTATTGGAAAGGGTTTGGTTTCTACGCTACGAAACATCGCTTCTATTGATGTTTCAATTGCTACCTTGTTCAGGTCTATTTTAAGTAGCTATATAAAATGTTTTTTCGTATTTAGTTACTCGACACACTTCCAAGCTCTGTCAGTACACATGATGCAAATCAAGTCTAATCATTACTTCGAAGCATCAATGTTGTATGACCGGATGTAAAGAAGCAATCGTTTTTGTTGAAATAAGGATGATTTTGGCCTACAACAAAACAAGCCCTCGACATTAACAAAAATCGCATTTATCAGACTTAAAAACCGCATTGCATCACAGCATAATTATTAAATGAAAAAAGAAAACAGTGGAAAACTGATACAACTTCGTTATCTTGCATTGTTTCCCTTGAAGTGCTCTGAAAAGATTTTACCTTTCAAAAATAAGTTGAAAAGAGGGTATTTCTGGAACAGTGACAGCAGTTAAGTTCTCTAAATGCACTCATGCAATGTTTTAAAAATGCCTACGTGTTTTTGTGTTACATCTTTAACAAAACTATTTATAACTGCGCCGCAGAAAGCAAAAATGGCTGGTGTTTTCGAAATCTGAACAGAAGATGCAAATTTAACAATAATATCAGTGAGTAAAGTAAATCTGACAATTTGGGTATTTGCAGTATTCTTTCAATTATCATCAAAAAGTTATAAACAAACCTCCAGCAAGTGCTGTCAAACCCTCCAAGGGCAAAAATACCCCAAAACGTGTTTTAGAATGCATCAAATTAAAGAATAAAATCTCGAACTCAATTCCTTTTCATACAAAACCCAAAAAACAAGATTTTACGGTCCTAATCAAATTTGTTGCTATACCAACTCACAACGCATAGTTTATGTGGAACTGTTAGACGTTCCTAACAGGAGACTGGACTGTCGCACTGCGCAGAGCCGTGATAGGCAAAGATTACTAAACGTCGTTGTAACCAGCGACAGTTCGTGTGTTTTTCTTTACTTGTGTTCAAGTGCCAACATTTCGCCTGTAAGATTTGTCTTACATTTACAGGACTGATGATGCGTTAGCATACAAATTGAACAGTCATTTTCCAGAAGTTTTTCAAAAATGTTGCACCTCAGTGTGTTAAGTTTCTCACTGAGACAACATTTATTGTAACTGATAGTAAACCTTGAGCTATCCATAAACGTCGTATTATAAAAAATCCTTTT
>JGI24158J21664_10003450_pt1 | contig 19826 bp, 15 predicted proteins | sample Ectturendosymbi3_FD_21664 | JGI IMG/M metagenome (IMG submission 21664) | reverse complement strand
GGATGGCTGCGGCAAGACGTTGTTGTTGTACAGGGCGTCGGCGCAGATTTGTATGGTTTCAGCAAGCGGAACGTTGGTGAAGAGGCTGGAAATGTCAAAGGCGTGAAGTAGTGAATCTCCTACTTCACGCCACCATCAAGTAGTTGCTACAATGTCACTCTCATACTGTAAATTTCTTTGATTTTTCTGCATTATTTTACAATAGCCTGTAGTAGTTCAGACAACTCCACCTGCGCTGGTTTCACGGTTAATTGCTAAAAAATGCTCATGCAGATCACGTTCAAGACGGAGTATGGTAAATATGACTTAAAAACGGAACAGAGAAAACAAAGAGACAGTATTGTCGAGTTACAAGCAGGGGTTTAGTGGGGCGGGAACGACGTTCCCACACCTTTTTCATGTTATGGTTTAAAATGAATTGGAAGCTGTTTTAAAATGGCTAGCTTTTTTTGGGTGCGTTCCCACATCTTTTTTGTTAGCACTACATCCCTGGTTACAAGTAACAAAAATTTGCCCCCGTCTTGGATTTAAATGAACTTCGCTGAAGGAACTGTCCTGACAAGTTTCACTACTAAAGTCAATATAATTTGAGAAGTTGTGCGTTAGTTCTTTTTGGTGTTACTCCAATGCATTTTCTTTTCAATAAATCGGCTTCAGGCACAGATTTGCAAAATACCGGCTTCTTGCCGGCCTCTGCTAAATTAGCAGTAAAATACCGGCCATCTGGCAACCCTAAGTAAAGTACATCAAGCTCGGCTTTATTAAATGTCCCTCTGATGTTACTAAGCCTCACTGTTTAGTATCTTGCAAAACATTGTCAAATGAAGGTATGAAATCAGCCAAGTTGAAGCGGCATTTGATGACTCAACATCCTGAGTTAACTGGAAAGCCCCAGACTTTTTTCGAAAGAGAGAATATTTGAAGCAGAAAAAAGCTTTCATAAAAATTTTGGTGTCAAAGAAAAATTAATGAAAGCGTCTTATTTAGTGGCGCTAAGAGTGGCTCGAACCAAGAAAGCTCACACATTTGCCGAAAATTACATTCTTCCAACATTTGCCATGTGCGAAGCAGTTTTAGATGGCGAATGTTCAGCGAAGCTTAAAGAAATTCCTTCGTCGAACAACACGATTTGAAGAATAGATGAGATTTCAAACAACATAAAGACACAGTTGCTTACGAGATTGAAACAATTTTCCTCTAAGAGCACAATGCGAACTTAGCTTCATAACAGCTGATTAAATTTGGCTTAGGAATCTTGCATACCCGGCAGACATGTTTAACCTACTCAACCAGCTATGTTCAACTAGGGTTGCCAGATGCGTTTTGTAAAAATACCGGCCATTCTGTCAATAGTGCCAGACCCAGATCTAAGCTTGTCGTAATTCGTAAGCGGCACAGGGAAAACAGAGAGACCATCAGTATTGTTAAGCATCAATTATAATTTGCCGGTATTTTGCCAGGCTTATTACATTTCGGTGTGTAAGTGACGTCACAATCGCACCAAGGATTGCGATAACAGCAGCAAATAAACATCGCTGAAGGAACTGTCACGAAAAGATTCACTACTATAGTCATAATTTGAGAAATACTGCGTTAGTTCTTGTTAAAGTTACGGCAAAATATTTATTTTCAAAATACCGGCTTCGGGAACTTATTTCCAAAATACCGGCCTCTGCTAAATTAGCAGTAAAATACCGGCCATCTGGCAACCCTATGTCCAACCGACAGTGCCTACTGAGCCAAAAATTATGTCACTATCTTGACCAGGGCCGCACATTAAATGACATATTAATGAGGGCCGCACACTGCATGATTTACTTTGGTCTTAGCAAACTAAATTTAGTTTAAGCTAGTGCATTGACAGAGTTTAAATCCTAACTGCATTGGTAACGACTGTTTGGCACCTTTAACTACTCCGTATTTAAAGTGTGATTTCTTAGGCAAGTTTAGTGCCAATGGAACAAGGGTAGAAATCAGAAAACTAGTACAGTACAAGTTTTGCACCAAGATGTCAGTGGACATATGGAAATCTCCCAGCACGCAGTACAGATGTTATAAATTGGCACTGAAGACCACCTCAATGTCAAGCTTAGGATTTTATCAAAAGGACAGGTTGTCAGCATGTAGGTTAGTTAAACTACAACGAAAAGTAAATTAGGTCGCATGCAGCCCGCGGGTTGGACATAGCTGTAGTGAACTAACTGAACTTGTCACTTCAAGGAAGAGATGCCAACATTTTACTTATTAGTCAAAACAAAACACTAGCATTAATAAGACCTCAACATATGGAAAACTAGAATAAATGATGACGTTGTGGATGTTTCCAGTTCTGTGTAACTACATTGCTAACAAATCCAGAATTAATACCGAATTGATTGTGTGTGACATTCAACAACATTTGGAATTGTTATCTGAGCATTTACAAAGTATTTCTAAAAAAGACACGATAATTTTGATTGCTTTCTAAACAGTGGCGACTCTAGAATTAAAAAAGTGGGGGGGCCACTTAGGGGCCAACAAAGTTATCTACTGTATATGTATAGGACCTATGTCAACCAAATGAACTTGAACGGTATATTAAGAAAAAAACTGGGGGGGCCATGGCCCCCCCTTAGAATCGCCACTGAAAACTGATGTCTGCGTCCGAAATTCGACCCCGCATTTTCGGGTCACCCATCACGAAGCTCACAAAAACATTCTACTGGTCACAAGTTTTTTCTAAGATTGTTAGAAAATGTTTTATTTTTGGTCAATAACAAACAGTTTACGCTGTTGATAGATCATATGAGCCACAATGTGTAACAGACGTAAACGATACATTTGGTTGCGGCGGGTCATTGTGGTCAACGTCACTTACGTAATGTGGTCGTGATTAAATCAATAAAAATATAACAATAAAAACCAAAAAAAAGCAGAAAGGAAAAGCAAAATAGGCAAACATGGAACGCAGCAAGATATGTTAGAAGTCGGCATCGAGAGTGAATTTCATGTCTTCAGCCTTGGCCATGACCCCAGCTTTCTGGTATTCTCCTACTCGCTTTTCGAAGAAATTCGTTTTGCCCTCCAGAGAAATGAGCTCCATGAAGTCGAATGGATTTTCGGAAAGGTAAACCTAAAATAAAAAACAATTAAATGAACGTGAAAGGCGACGGTCAGTTAAAACACTGAATCGAAAGTGTGGCTTCCTTGGTTTGGTAGAAGTCCACATTTGAAATTCAGTTGGGCTATACACGAAATCTCTAGCCCTTTTTCCCAAAAAAATTTGCAATCTTTGCGAAGTGACACCACATCCAGAAGGGTTAACACGTAACGACCATCAGACAAGGCACTGAAATACGTGAATACGGTAGCAGTTTCTGCTTTCGGTAACACAAACATTGTGATAAAAGCCATGCACATGGCTGCATCGGAACTACACACAGGGCCGTCGCCAGGGAGGTCAGTGGTGCCCGCCCCCCTCCCCCCATTTAAATTATGTGCTCCTAATTCATGTTTGACATTCCGGTTGCTGCATACATCCAATATTGTATTTAAAATATGTGCCCCCCCTGCTGCGAAATTCTGGCGACGGGCCTGACTACATATACAAATCAAGATCTATTTCCGATTCCAGTTGTGTCTGTAATGAGCGACATGAAAACTGCTCCCACATTTTACGGTTTCTTGTTTTCAGAAAACACGTTTGTTTTCATAATTTACTCGAAGTAGTAAAACCACAGTAAAATCATATTGTACAAAAACGCAAAATCAAATTATTTTATTTTAATTAAAAAATACAAATTATTTCGCACTGAAAATCTTATATTTGAACGTTACAAACAAGTATTCCACTACGCAGTACATATTAAAGGCTTGGATGTTTCAGCTCATTTGTTCCAAATGCCAAATGGAACGTAACCGCAGCTATAGAACAAAGTATAATACAATAATCCCAATTTCAAACGGATTTTTTTCCAGCTCAATCCGGTTCTGCCTAGAAATAAGAATTTTGATTCCGGTGCACGTTTCCACTTCAGCCGTGTGCGAACAAGCGACCCAAATGGAATACAGTTGTTTAGACAGGTGTGGAAAATGGCGCTGTGAAAGCAGCGAATCAAGGCAGGGATTTGTGGGTTAACATGCACCGTCCCATAGAAATCTACAACATGTTGCTATCGGTCCTGAGTAATACAATATGATATATCGGTCCAGGAAATTATCTTCTCAGCTCGCAGCATATTCAGAGTCGTGGCGCTACTACAGCAAAATCATGGGAGTGATGACACTACCTATAACCTTATACTTATCACAAAGTGACGTCCAAAGACCAAGAAGAGGCATCCAAGGGGGGGCATGGTCCCCTAGTTTTCGAAGAAAAAAATGTACCTCAGTACAAGAACGAAAACTAGTACGTCTTTCGCTTCCCAAGCGGTTGTACCGCTGAGGCGGTACGTGTTTTGGAGAGATCTGGGTTCGGAAAACAATCAAGTTTTTTCCGTATTTCTCCTCTTTTCCAGTGAAGAATAAACGTTAGCAATTTGGTGATATTTCTTCAGATTGAATAGGTGCCGCTTGTTAAACTGACGTATTTCTTTGAATGAATTTGTACTGACGTAATTTCGTTTGGTGAGCGCGTACTTTATCCCCCCAACAAAAAATAAGCCACTTGGTTTTGTGTGTAGGCTTTCTTCTTTCAAGGTCTTAACTGGAAAATAATAGGTCGTACAGATCTTTTCAATCATGCTTGGATATAATCAAACAAACCACAAAAATTATTTTCCCGTTAAATACAGATAGTTGTAGTGCAATTAACTGTTCCTCGCCTCGTTCCTTCGACGAACAAATCGCCATTTTTTTCCATATAAACATCTAGATACTTAAGGACTACAACACCAGCGTTCTTACTTTAGGACATTCCAGTTCGACTAGCAGGCGATCAGCGACGAATTCGATGTATTGCTTCATTAATTTGTTGTTCATTCCGATAAGTGCAACGGGCAAAGCTTGTGTCAAGAATTCCTGTAACAAAAAAAGGTAAAGTAGTTTTTTTTAAACGATGGGTAATTACTAAACTACCAATAACTCACTTGTTCTATTTGGACAGCATCTTTGATGATTTCGATCACTCTTGAGGGCTTAGGTTTTTGGACTAAATGCTTGAACATCAAACAGGCAAAGTCACAGTGCAAACCCTGCGAAGAAAAAAACTACCGTCAAACATCGATGATTTTGCGGCATCCAAACATCAAATGCGTACAGCGACCCGAGTCAAGATTAGTGAAACACGATTACCCAGCAAGAAATAGCACATTATTAACGGATATACAGGAAGCAGGCATATTTGCGACAAGCGTACACACTACATGCATCGCACAAACGAGTCTTCAGCGCTACCTCGTCTCTGCTGATAAGTTCGTTTGAGAACGTGAGGCCAGGCATCAAGCCACGTTTTTTTAACCAAAAGATGGCGGCGAAGGAACCACTGAAGAAGATGCCTTCGACAGCGGCGAATGCAATAACTCTTTCGGCGTAAGAAGACTTCTTGTCTCCAATCCATTTTAAAGCCCACTCTGCCTTCTTCCGCACACAGGGCATAGTCTCAATCGCATTAAAGAGGAACTCTCTGGAAAAAAAGTTTACCGTTCGACACAAATGTCGTAGTGTCACGCGTGAAGCATCCATGCTTGTGATTCCGGCAAGTGTTGGAGTGGAAATTTAACAAATCTTTTCGGAACTCTTTGGCTGAAAGGTAATCCAACAAATAACTTCGTATCACTAAGCCCGTGGTGCTTAACCTGCGTTCGATTGAACCCCTAGGTTTCGACGGAGCCGTTTCTAGGGATCGACGAACGTCATTTGAAACAAACTAAGCGTGGTTATATCAAAATAAGCTAACCATGGTCACCTTTGTAGTAAGCCATTTTTATTTTATGTTACCTTGGGCAAAAATGGTTTCGACAAAAGCTTGGAAAACTACGTATTGTTTGTAAAGGTTAAGAATCACTGCTCTAAGCTTTAAACAAGACCTTGTCCTTTGATAACTTTTGCCTTAAGTACTTGATGAAGACGTACCAGGGCTTTTTTAAAGCCGTTTTATGGACCCACTTCCGGTTCCTACAATTGAAAATCGGGTCCCTAGAATCAGAGAAAATTATCGAGTTCCTAGAATCAGAAAATCGGGTTCCTAGAATCCAGGAAATCGGGACCCTACACGTCCGTACCGGGTACCTAACATTTTCCTTAAAAAAAACTGCATACACAATCAATCAAAACACTTGTCATTCGAAATTAACCACGTACATGAATAGAAGACATTGCAGACATAAGTGGTGATAATGAAAACCAAGATTCATGTTTTTCCCTTAAAAACGGCTAATCAGGATATCGAACAGGATGTTTACGATAAACCGTGCGCTTTAAAGAGAATAGGTTGCCACTCACCTTTCATCTTTGTCTCGTACGTAAGTGTTGATCAGCAAAGAATACATTTCCGAATGAATATTTTCGATTGCTATTTGAAAACCATAGAAGAATCGCGCCTCTGTCACTTGGATTTCTTGGGCGAATCTTTCAACCTACATTGCATTTTGTATGACATGTTATGCAGGGTTCCCACATATTTCTAAAATCATTTTCCATACTTTTTCAATACCTCTTCAATACCAAATTAGAAAAGTTCAATACTATTACTTCTCTTCATTTTTCAAAATTCTTATTCATAAAACTCAATTTTACACATTGCACAACACTGCATAAATAACGAAGTGTTTCGCCTTCACTAAAATTCTGCTTAGGGACTTCTGGTTTCTTTTCCATTTAGAATCTCCAAACTTTTTTAATACCTAATGCATATATTGGCCAAATTTAATACTTTGTCAAAGTCTTGAAAACCAGTTTTGAAATTCCATACCGCGTGGGAACCTTGGTTATCATAACACCCCTGTCGCCAAACACCTATGGACACAATTCCAGGTTTAACCAACAGGTAAATGAGGTAACTAACCATTTCTACTTCCTTACAAAGACAACACAAACATATGTAACTAATGATACGAATTCTACGTGGGTTAAGCAAAAAATCTTACCAGGTTTTCATTAACAATTCCATCTGAAGCGGCGAAAAATGCCAGGACATGTTTGATAAACTTTCTTTCATTTGGTTTCAGCAATTCCCAATGTTTCATGTCCTTGGAAAGGTCAACCTGACGCAAAAAAGACAAGTTGATACGGGTAGGATCCAATACAACAACTAAAGTAATGGGAGAGACACGGTAAATACCTCCTCAACTGTCCAGAAGGACGCCTCAGCTTTTTTGTACATTCTCCAAATATCATGGTACTGGATCGGAAAAATTACAAAACGTCGAGGGTTGTCTTGCAGTAGTGGTTCAACTTGCTTCTCCTTCTGAGCAAGGAAAAAGTAATGGCAAGTTCAACGCAGGTCATTTCAGTTACGCACGACACAACGCAATAATAGCTCACGTGCTTTCTACACAGAAGCAGTTGCATACAAGCTATATGCTGGCCGTAGGAAGATTTAATCAACACGTTATAACAGAGAATCGCTAAAGTTTACAAGTTTGGTTAAATTCTAACATAACGCATAGTTTCAGATGAGGAAAAAGACCATCGGGGAGTGATTATAGGCAGAACGAGACAAAATGAAGTAGAGCAGCGATGAGCATGCTTTGAAATTTTACAAATATCAGTGCCTAATGTTACACCAGCAACAACGAGAAGAGCGCTTGAGGCCCTACACCGAGCCGACGTCTTTGCCTGATAAACAGCTGCTGTACAGCGTCTTACCTTAGAAGCACCGCAAGTGCAACGGCAGCAGCACCGCAACCGCGGCCATTTTACATCGTTAACTGTGGAAGGCTGACTGTACTCAACAGAATCAATTGATCTAGCCTCGCTCATAAACTCCGAAAATACCATTAGGAATGGCCGAATTCTTCACCAGTTTGTGCCGAGCATCAAACTACTACTTGCCTCTAGCCAGCAACAACAAACCAAACCGTCGTAGCGTCAAATCATTCGTTTCAACATGGCGCAGTGTAGAGAATACGCGCATCACGCGGTGGCACGAACAGCTGCGTCGCACGGTTGAGTGATTTGAGGTCGTGGTTACGCAATCATGCCTGGTGAGATCAGCATTTAGCAACCAGCTACTAAATAAAATGCCGTATTGTTAATAAAGTCAAACTACCAATGTTAACTTACCTGCTGCTCCTTAATAGATTGCTTGTCTTTCACCTACGAAAAAAAGAAACTATGACTGCAACACAAAACCGCTAATTCTTAGGGAGAAACGACACAAGCAACAAAGAACCTGAAGACAATGGTTGGGTTTTGTGCTGACATATCCTGCATGACTTGATTAAATTTTGTGCACCATATTGTCTTGTTTACGTAACTGTACAGACCTGATCTCAGTAAGCACTAGCATAGCAAAATGTATTCAGCTGCTTTCTTGAAGACGTTTTTTGGCCTTGATATTATATTTTCCTTATTGATTTGTAGTCCACGGTTGTTTCATTTTTTTATTTTAATGTTTGAACCAGACACGAAGTCCATAGAGCACAAGCACACATTGTCTGCACAACGCAAACTAAATTTAGATCAAGCTAAAGTACCGAAAGCGTTTGAATCCTAACTGCAATGGTAATAGACGTGATGAAGTGGCAGTGAGGACCACCTGCATCAAAAATGTCATAGTCAAGATTATCAAAATAAGGACAGGTTGTTAGTATTTGGGATACTTTTACTACACCAAAAACCTAAACTGGGTCACACAAAACCTTAACCTGCGCCACATGCAGCCCGAGGGTTGGACATAGCTGGATTAAAGTACACGCCACAGTGGAAGTAAGCAAGGAATCTAACTGCAAATTTTTCTAAATAGGAAATGGATTTCACATAATACTACACATCCTTAGACGTAAAAGCTTAGTTTAAAAAATGTAAGCTAAGAAGATTCGACAAAGCACTGGACTACAAGTTCGTTTGTATTTGCAATAGACCAGATCACAGCACTCATGAAATAAATCTGGTTTTCTCAGATAATTCAACACACTGAAGTCAGTTGTAATAGCCAGGCTTTTCCACTTACCGCCATTTGTTCACTCTTGGGATTAGAAGTCAAATTTTGCACCTCTCCCAATACACGTTTTCCAGATTTCCTAGCCAACATCTTTGTTGCCATAATATCACACTGCAAAAACATGGATGTCAATATACTAACAGTCCTGAACCTTATGGTGAAGGAAAAACCATGCAACAGTTACGTATTGTTTGATCTTCAGTACTATTGTATTGTGTAACGTCTTCACTCCCACACGGAAGGCGCTAGACTTTAAACATGCATTACAAGGAATACACAAATACATGAAAGACGAGGATATACGCATAGTGGTAGTAGAGGATATACACATAGCGGTAGTAGAGATAATACACTTGATGGTGTTAATACACTTCGTTTCATGAAACACAAGCTTTTAAGACACCATCATGATTATTATGTAGTACTGCGATGACTTCCAAGTACATCAATTAATAACATGCATGAGGGAATGGGAGGCTGCGAAGGAGAAAGGGTCACAAAAAAACACCTGTTTTATTTTAAAAAGCCCACTTAAAAGAAACCAATAAAACCTACTCTTTACTTTTCCTTTGAAAAATGTACTGAGTAAAAATAAAATAAAGAGGACACTTGTACAATTAACTATAATTTTTTTTAGTCAAACAAAACGAACAGCAACAAAATTTGAAGGACTTGAAAAAAAAGAGAAGAATAAATCGAATAGTTTTAGTAAATTCTAATGGTTACCTGTTTTTCAGCCTTCTCTGCATCTATATTTTTCTTGATTTTGGACCATACCAAATCATTTGTTGGAAAAGACATTCTATAGATGCTGAACTAGTGGAGCATGCACATAAACTTGACATGAAACTGCAGAGTTTGTGTGGGAATGGTTTTCCTCTGTTTGCTGTGTGCATGCTTGCCAAGTCATACCACTTAGGAGTGAAGTGACCAACAACACTTGGTGAAAACAAAGATGGAGTACATTTTTTACCCTCAATTTTGATAATGCCATAATAGGTATAACAAGTTATTATTTGTGTGATTCTGAAGATGGTGTATTGCATGATCATGATGCAATAAAAACAATTCAGAATGGGGTTTTTCCGTTTTCTTGAAAAGAAAAAAATTTTGTTTCTTTTAAAAAAAAACTGGTGGGTTGTTTTTTTTTTTAAAAAACAGGTTTTTCTCAACCCTGAATCAAGGGCTCTGAAGATGCAGATTTTCACCTAGTTTATTTTAACAGTAAAAACAAGTAAATTGTTACTTGAATTTTTTTCTCAGATCCTAATGATGTCATCTCAAAATCCCTTGTTCTCCATCAGTTTTGATGTCACACCAAAAAGTTCAAACCCAAAACTTTCCAATTTTTTAAATCCAAAAGTAGAAGTTTTCACATTTTTATAGCATTAGAATGGCTCTCCAGCTCTATCAGTTGGCAAGTTATGGTNGAATGTGTNTAAGCCACTATTGTGACTTGCACATGTATTAAAGGGTTAAACAAAAGAAATTNCAGGGATACCAGCGTATATATGGAATTCCAATGACAGAAATTAACATATTCTTNGGAAGTCGGTATTGGCAAGGATTTGAAAGCTTCAGCAGGAAGTCTCAAACACCAGTCTTTGCAGAATTGCTGAAATGTTTTTAGCTTGTTGCTGTCCAACACATGACATTGTTTGCAAAGCATTGGCATCTAGTTTTAGGGATGAAAAAGGATGTGGTTCTTCTGAATACAGTATATAGATTCTTTACTTTTCGGGATCTGGATTTCAGATGCCTTGCAGCTGAGGATATGCACTTCTTCAACACAAGAGAAATCACTCAGTGATACTGTTTCTTCTACTTGCTAGCTACAGTAGAATTTGCCTATATTGACAGTTTGCCCATAACAATGCTTTTTTGTCAGTCCCTGCAGAATACCAATTTTTTGTATGCATTTGAGTTTGGCTATAATAACTTCGCCTATTAACGATGCTTTTTCACAGTCACCACAGTGTATTTCGTCCTTAATAACGACAGTTGCAAGTTTTCTTCACAGTTTAAAGTGTAAGCTCAGCTACATGGAGCCACCATACAAGTCATTTATGACCGAATAAGGCAGTTAAATGACCAATCATTGAGCTATGATATGTTTGACATGAGAATGGTATTGAGGATTGTGCCATCAGCAGCAATGGAACAGGGATGAACATGGACCTGGATTTAATTTCGGCCAGATTTTAGTATTTTGATGGATCTGGATTGGATTTTATAATGTCTGCTCAACCGGATTTAGATTAGATAATTTTGTTTCAAACTTATAACTTTCGGTTCAGTTTCAGGTCTACAGATTGCTGTATCTAATTTGTTAAGTTTGGTTCAGTGGAGCTGCTCACACATGTAAGGGTTGTACATTGTGATTGTTTAAATCTGACCTTTGACTATGACCAATGATACAATTCTGTTCTCTTACAAGGATCATGCTATCAAAGTTGCAGAATTGGTGTGACTTCCATTGATTAAGTCCCTTTTCTTGGTTGTTATATTATGCCCATGTGTAGTAATACTTATACCTAGTAACATTTAGCAGAGTTCATCATTATTTGCATGGAGCCTAGTACTAATGAGTTGCCATGTTGTATACGTTTTAATCTTTCTGGTTTGATATCTTGAACACTTTCAGTGTCAGGTTAATTCAAGCAGTTCACACATGGCTTTGCGCCAGCATAATCTGGTGCCGAAAGTGCTAGAGGTCTGTTCAAACGCTCAAAAGACTCAGCAAGTGTTGTAGTTAGAGATGAAAAAAATTTGTTTTTGGATTTTTTGTGAGTTATAATCATAGAAGTGGAGCACTTTTAGGCCATTTTGGCCCATTTCATCTGGCTTTAGGCCCAAACCGCTAGATCAGTGGTTCCCAACCATTTTATGCTTGCGGTACCCCATAAAAGAGAAATACAATTTGCAGCACCTAGTGGCAAAATCACAGCAATTTGGTTTGGTGACATTTTGAAAGCATCTTTTCAATGATATATTCTTCTTTTGAGCGAGTTCTTGAAACCACTGCTTGGCTGCACTAGATCTCAGGGCAGGTGTCGAGCAGCCATTCAATTGTCTCATCGTCCAGAACCATCAGGCCATGCAATGCAGTCCATGGGGAGGTTGATGGATTGGACATTGGAGGACAACATGGTCAACAGTTTGTTATTCTGCGCCACACTCACAGGCCACAAAAGAGGCCATACCCTATTTGTACAAGCAGGAGTGGAAATGTCCAACACCAGTGCGGAGGCAGTTAAGCAGGACCCAGGCTCTTCTTGGGAGGGTCATTCCAGGGGGGGTGGGTACTGGTGATGAAAATGCAGAGTCTTGTGGAACTGGCTGTCCACTCCACATTCCATTGATAATCTGCCCAATGTGCCACATGTATGTTGTTGTTGTTGTCAGATAAACTGATGAAAATGTTGTGTGGTGGGTACAAATGGGTGTCTCGATTTTAGGTGACGTGTGTTTGCACTCGATGGGTGAAGATGTCCAGACTCCATGGCAAGGCGTGCTGGAGAGTGTGGCTCCAATGTGACAAAGCTCAGCAGGTTGGAAGGTTGTCCGCTGGTGTAGGACGCAGGCATCCAGTCACAATTCACCAAGGCATCAATGAGGCACGTATAAGCAAGGCTAGGGTGGCTATTCGTAGAGTTGTTGCTCCACCACCCCAGCAACCCGCCTCAGGAGCGCGACACATGATGTCAGCTTCTTGCGAATGATATATTGAAAAACATATTAGCTCACAGTTCAACAGGGATGATCTAATGTAAACAAATTAATTGATTAATCCCATAATTAGATAATTAATTTGGTTATAATTTTAGTTCATAACTTTTGAACCAGAATTGCTAGAAAGTCAATCAAAGTCTCAAAAGACTCTGATTCTAGCATAGTTTCCAATCAAATCTTCAGCGAAATACTCCAGTCTAGCAATTTGACCTTAGGCCAGGTATCATAAGCCAAAATGGCTAAAATCCTACCTCACTTATGACATCACTCACAAAAAAAATGAAACCTAAAGTTTTTTCATTGCAGACGAGAAGACTTGCCAAATCTTTTGAGCACAATCGGCGGAGGAGCTATGCAGTTGGTTAGACAATTGAAATATCATGGTTGATTTTAGCTTGATTTCCAGGTACAATATATTCGCACCCAAGGTGTTACGTACTTGCACAGTATTACTGAGCTTCTCATTGCATTGCTGCTGATAGTGATTATCTTGAAGTCTCTGATGTGTTATTTATTATTATCATGTAAGCCAAAGGCCCAGCTTAAGTTAACTTGAATTAGTTTCAGTGTCTGTTTTGCTTCATGCAGCAAAAGCAGCACTGCTGGGGCTATTTTGCCTTTAGCTAAACACGATTATAGTTGAAGTGATCACATGACAAATTCAGAGCACATGAACTGTTTAGTTGACCATGACATATGTAACAGCTCAGTCTGACAGGCATGGACAAGTTTTGTCATGGTTTCAGAGCTGGCAAGCTATTAGCAGCTTCTTCTGTGTTGTGTGAACTGTAGGCTAAACCTTGACCTTAAAGCTTAACCCTAACACAGTGCTTTGTTGCATATCACACTTGTCCTGTGACCACTTAAATAAATCGTGTTAGACTAAAGGCAAAATACCTCTAGTAGTAGTGCTTTTGATTCATAAGGATAGGTCAAAATGGACACTACCTTACATACAGCCTAATAACAGTGATAGGATTTTGGATTTAAACAGTATTTGGATTTGAAATAAAATTGTTGGATCAGATTTGGAAAGCATTAAATCTGTTCATCTCTGCAACGGAGGCAAATTGTTAGGCCTATGAGTTTTGTTGCACAATATTAGGGATTGTTGCAACTATAGTGTCTAGTGAGTTTGATCAATAGTCTTGGTGGAGAAGTGCATAAATTGTCAAACAAAAGAAGCAGTAACCCATTATGGGAAGAAGAGTATGACATTATTGATTTGCTCAATAATGAAAAAGATACCAAAATGGCAAAACTTGCAAAATTCCAACGATATTGACTACCTACAGTTTTGAAAAATAAAAACAAAATGATTTCTCACTTTTTATCAGAGTATACGCAAAAACATGACAAAAATACAATAAGTGGCAATTCTAATGAGAGAACACTGAGCCCCTACCAAGCTTTGGAAATGAACTAAAAAAATACTTAAGTACTTTTCACAACTTTAGGGACACCTTGACAAGGTAATCATCAGGTTTTTTGGTGTCCCAGCACCATGTTCATTTTTTGATGTTCTTGTGTGTTTAAAATGTTTATACTGGTGGCTAAACTTATATAGCCTACAATACAAAATAATTAATTATGTTGTAGATACTATACTGTAGCAAAATAAGCTAGTAATGAGTTCGTCATAAACTTTAAAAGCTGTCATTTATTACATGAAAGATGTTTAATTGGTTTACTGTATTACTGTATGTATGCATCTCCCGATCTTGCAAATGGACAATTCAAACACCAAATTCTAAAGTTGTTTAATGACACATTTAGTACACTGTACAAAAATCACAACACAAATTGTAAGCACCCAGAACAAATACAAAGGTCTGAACCTGCAGCTTGCAAGCCACATTGACTCTCCCATGGAAGTTGAACAGCCTAGCTGGTAAAGTTAAAATATCATATTACAATGCAGCTCCACTTTGTGTCACAACAAATTATCAAAAGTATGATTTTTATTGAATATTCATGTATCATATTTGTTGACTAGTAAAAGATATTCAACATTAATTTTGCTTTTACTTCAGCACATTTACAGTAATACTTTTATCTGCAGATTGAAAGAGATAACTACCTTTTTGGCATATGGACCTGTGCTCTATTATAGTCTATGTCTATATATCCACTGGTTTTGTAGACATTTTGCCCAAAAAAAATTGTGAAACTCTCAACCCTGGCGTAAGCCATGCTAACAAAACTACTTTTAGTACTTAATATGAACTATAAGTAAGATCATTTGCCATCTTTCGAAAGTTAACTGAAAACCGTATGTAGCATTGCAGTTTGCAATTCTTAAACTGTACAGTAGTTAGGTTTCTAGTTCAGACTACATACCGCGTTTTCATCCATTGATGCATTTTCCATTCTGAGGGTGAGGTTGTTCATTTTTCTGATAGATGTACTGACCAGCACGATAGAAATTCCACTGAGTGACTGTGCTATAGCTCACAGTTGATCACGTTTTCAAGTCTTCTTTCTGTAGATTTCTTTCTTTGCGATTTCTGGCGCCAACCATAACAACGACCCTGAAGAGATTTTGCGCGAAAGAGAGAACTCAAGTTTCGCGCGTGTCGCTGTTTCGCGTGTGCACCAATCAGATCCGAACTATCTGTTCCATGTGAATGGATGTCATGCGTCACAGCAACCCAACACTCGGCAAACAGCTGATCCATTCAGTATGAAAGCGCGCGCGGGCACCCAAGTCCCGCTCTTATCCACATTCCACATATGTTGCGCTGTAGAATGTCGCTGAAGTTACGGCTTCATCAGTTTAAGCACACACAATTGGTTGAGCCAGGTGTTATTAAACGGTAGCCTACTTGTGACAATAGTTACGCGCAGTAATATTGCTCATCAGCCGCTAGGTCTGTTAAAGCACAAGATTAAATGGTTATCGCAACAGAAAAATGTTTTGACGTATCAATGCGCGAAATCCCCGCGTATAGCCCTTACAGTCATGGGCGCAATGTTGTTGTAAAATGTGGGGGGACAGCTTGTGGTGTGAAACCAAAATTAGTTGCTGGACACGGTACTGTAGTTCAGATTCCTTGCATTAGTATCATATTTGTATACAAACAAGCACAACAATATAGTAGAATACACCAATTGGGTTTTATCAAATCTGTCAGTTGGGGCACACCACGGCGAACGGTTGTGATTTAACCCCGCCAACAAGGACACCGATTGTGAGCAGGAATACAGTGACTTGACGGCCAGCAACAGCAGGTCGCCAACACCATACTCCCGCAACACCCCAAAGCTGTTCACGAGGAACCCGGATGTATACTTTCCCGAGGTCGACAAAACATGTGTATACGTCTTTGACATGTTCGCAAGATTTCTCGAAAATTTGTTTGAGAGTGGAATTTTGTTCTGCTGCGCTGCGACCCCGACGAAAACCGCACTGTGCATCATCCAGCTTTGGTCCAATTATTTCGCGGCAACTGTCTACAAGGCACTTGGTGTACACTCTTCTAGGAAAGCTAAGGAGAGAGATGCCCCAGTAGTTGGTGCATTCACTCCTGTCTGCCTTTCTGTGTATGGGTATGATCAGTTTGCCAACATTTCGGTGCCCTTCCAAAACGCCATGCCACTTGACACGCACACGAGTCAGCCAAACCACCCGGCGTTCTAATTTCCCCTAATACACTCTCAAACCTTTCCAAATCAGTTTTAAGCTCGGATTTGGCAGCGGCATCAGAGACCTTATTGATGCACAGTGCTACGGAAGCTTTCATCTGTGCTAAGTTAAAACATCCCGCCTGAAAATTTTTGCTCAGTTCTGTCAGGTGAGGTAGCAATATTGGAAAAAAGAAAGCACGATAATGAAATTTTTTGTTTTCACAAGCACAATGAAACAATGCCATTCCATCATTTTTAGTTTGTCACAGTTGCTTCAGTGCTGTCCAATAGCCAAAATCGCACTCTTTGCTCTCACAGTTGCCTCACTCGACAACTATCTTGTTTTGCATGCGCATTGCAACTGCCGACCTTTTGTCTTCATTGTAGTCTACTGCAGTGCTTCTCAACCTTTTTCGGTTTCGTTCACCCCTGTCATCGATTGCTGCATTCCCATTCACCCCACTGCGACTGCATGTCCCATGTGACAATAATAGGCTAACTAGGCTACTGTATGTAAAATGTTATTACTGCGTTTGATTTTTGTACAACATCTGCATAAGCTAAGTAACTCATTTAAAGACAGCCGATTCCGCATCAACTGTCAAGAAATGGGAAGCTACAGAAGAAACAAAGTCGTCATCCGATGTTTTTTAACGAGCGACGGCACAGAACCTGAAAACTACGGGCTCAGTAAGGATCAAACACCAGACCTCTGCTACTGCAAACACAACAACAAAACACAAAAAAGCGAGAGGAAACCAGCTATTTACAACAGGAAGCCGTTTAATAATTACTGCACTGCTCCCGAACTTTAGTGATCAACGTTTCAAACTGCAGATGAATTAATTTCTCCAATGGCACCCTGAGCAACGAGTCAATGCATTCCAGCGCATGTCGCGTTTTAGTTTTTCGCTCAACCATGGGCCTCCGAAGGATATTTTCCAGAGCGGCCAACTATGGTAAAATTTCATTTTATCAACTTAAAAATAGCAGGAAAACATTTTTCTACAAACAAATGTATCGGGAAATATCAAATTTCAAAATATATTGGGCTCAAGGCACCCCTGCTTCCCTTCCGACGCCCATGAGCTCGACCAAATACGAAAAGCATTTCTCTGACATGTTCGTGGTAGTCATGAACACCAGTTGTCGCAAGGCTTTTAATGCAATTTCCTCATACTCCGGGGATTCAAGCAAACCAATCGAAAAATCCCCATGATAAAGATATATTTCGAAAGACGTTCTGATACAATCCTGCTGAAGGAAGCATATTCTCCTCTTCCTTTAAAAATCTGGTTCTATAAACTGCGAAGCTAATGTGCCGGCGTGTCTTGATCGATTTCATCTACAGATTTACATTTACTTTCATCAAACCAAACGTGTTTTTGTACGTATTTCTTAGACTTTCCGCAGGTACTATCTGCAATATGGAGTCCAATACCAAAGTGGTAACAAATAAATATCACAATAGGCTATTTCTGTACTTCGACTGGTAAGGTTACTGTGATCAGTGTTCATAAGTCTGGTTTTCACTCGAGATTGAGAATGAAACTTTTCAAAGTACTGCCATTCTATCAAGTAACCTTCGTACAGGGGTACAGGACGCTAATCCAGACACAGCAGAGATTCCATCATTCGAGCGAATAAAACATGGCATTTCTCGGCAAAATCTATCCCTATTACTGTATATCATAGTGGTAGTTACATGCACCATAGTACAGTTTTCTAAAAGTGGCAAGTTACTGACTGCTTTAGACGTAACCTAAAGTTAGAACGCTTGAAGTACGCCCTTTTATTCACGATTGGTGATATGTGTTGGGTAAAAATCCAAAAACCAAAGGATGCAAAACTAAGCAACAGAAATTTCATTCACCCCTGTTCTTTTATTCACCCTTGGAAAAATTTCATTCACCCGGTTAAGAAGTACTGGTCTAATACATCGCCAGGCAAGCCGATCGCAACGGTGAAACAGTGAAACACTTCCATTGAAGTACTTTTACATTTTCGTACACTGTGCAAATCTGCGGCAGTATGGCAACAGGCCGAAGCGAGGCGGTGTGCATGACAATGCACAGATACCTTCTTGTAATTTCCACCTCCAACTTCTGCGCCAGAGAAATGTGTTGGCCTATCATTGCAGTCACTGTTGAAATAGCCATGTGCAGGAAAACATGCTGTCCGCAAATCGTTTTATTTCAATACAAGGCAAAGCCATATCTTCTTGGCTTTGAGAATTTAGGGTGTCATTGCAAAATTTTAGGGTTTAACTTTGACACCCATAAACGGCTTAAAAATACTGGTAAAAACTGTTGTTGACAAAAAAACAAGTTACGAAAATTTAAATCTATGCAGCATGTCTTTATAGCCTCACAACAGAAAAATCGTCTAGTTGCAACATTTTGATTTTTGTAATTTCACTTTTTGGATGCCCCCCTTCCTTGAATGCCCGGTGCCATCGCTCAAAACCGTCGCCAGGAAGTCGACAATAGGGGGCTTTACGTTTGTGCGGGGGCAATTTACGTTCGTGCAGGGGGGGCTTGACATTCAAATTTGAAAGAAATTCCACTAATTTATTGTGTTTCATATTGCAATTTGGGGGGTCTTGGAGTTTTGTTTGAGGGAGATAAACCCACCAAAGCCCCCTGTGGCGACGGGACTGCCGCCACCCCGTTCGCTCCTCCTCTGCACGCCACTGGTGGCGGCATAAAGATGTTAAAGCACAAAGTGAGGACCACGGCTGTAAAAATGTCACACACACTAGCAAGACACGTCAAGTAAAACGCACCTAAATGGTTGCAACTGCTAGGTTCAGGATTCGCAAGTTTGTTACTTTTTCAGACTGCTAAGAACCAAACGCAACGAAACCATCGCGCAAAATGATGTTAGGTTTAAACCAGAACCGTAGCAATAAAGTTTTCAACAGGTGGCTTTACATTTGCGCAGTGGGACTTGACATTCTAAAAATTTGATAAAATCTCCACTGATTCAAGGGCGGATCCAGAGGGGGGAGATTGGGGCGATCGCCGCCCCTAAAACCTTCGAAAGTTACTTATTTTACCTTGATTTTGTACAATTCGGAAAACAGCATTCGCGATATAAGGCCATTTTGCAGTCCACTGTTTTGTCAAAGCAGTGTTGTGAAATATACTTCATCTCTCTTGCAATAGTGAACTCGTAATGAGACTGAGCTACTACATATTACTGAAATCGCCCCCTTTAACCTTACGGGCTGGACCCGCCTCTGCACTGATTTATAGTGTTTCACATAGGCGTACGAGGCGGGGGGGCGGGGGGGCGGCCGCCCCCACGGGCTTGAAAAATTTCAGGGCAAACTCTGTTTTCAGGGCAACCGCAAGTTCCTCAAAAATCCTGAATAATAAAATAT
>JGI24158J21664_10003448_pt1 | contig 19831 bp, 10 predicted proteins | sample Ectturendosymbi3_FD_21664 | JGI IMG/M metagenome (IMG submission 21664) | reverse complement strand
CAATGTGGAGCTTCGGGCAAGCATAGAATATGGTTATCTGATTTGCTCGCGGGCCTAACGCGTTGTCAATTGCTCAGCATCTACAGCTGTTCAATCAAGAGTATTTCTTACTTTCCTTCTATGCACAAAACCACATCTGCATGCCGCAATATTTCCTCGACTCGAATGACCCTTCGCAGTATCTCATACTGTTTGCATTGTGCTTCAACTTTGCTGGATTTATGTACGTGTTGCTGGCGTATGTGTTTATTTTTTACAAAGTGTCGGGGGGGAAACGCGCACCACGTCGAGCGAGAGGGGCGGAAGCACATGGCAACCAGGGTGCTGAGTTGAGAGAGAAAGAAAATGCCGCGATGCAAACAAAAATTCAGCTTATCATTGCTTCTGACTTCGTAAGTGTGGTACCGATGGCCATATTGGCTTTTGCTCATTACATATATTTCTATAATCCCCAAGTTAGAGAAAGCTGTGATGAATATCTTGAGCTAACCTTAACAAGGTCTGTGCTTTCAACAATTATGCTGCCCATAAATAGTGCACTGAATCCTTTTATTTACGCATTATCTTCTCTTCATCGTTTGAAGAGTGGCTGTCGCCGATTATGGCGCAGTTCAGCAAATACTGAAAGTGACGAAAAGCGTCTCCCACATTCAGGTAGTTCTCGAGGTTGCGAGATTCCACAGAGTCTCTAAATCAGCTATGTCCAACCCAAATAGGTTACCTAATTGAAAATTGTCATTATCTTAAGCAGGGCAGCACACCGAATGATATATTAACGAGGGCTGCGAAATGAATGGCTGACTTTCATCTTGGCAAGCTAAATTTACCTAAAACCAAGATACTGAAAGTATTCGAATACTTACTGCAGTGGTAAGAGAAGTGTTAAAGTGGCACTGAGGACCACCTGCCTCAAAATAGTCAATAACGAAATTGTCAAAATAAGTACAGGCTGTCAGTATTTGGGATACTTTTACCACACCGGAAACCTAAACTGGACCGTACAAAACCTTTGAGTGGGCCGCGGGTTGGGCATAGCTGCTCTTAATTTTAAACTGTGTTGTTCCAGAGTTTCATGAAATTGTAAATGTCGTTTAGTATTCTGGCAGATGCTCATTTTTTTATCGCATGTTACACACGCATTGAACTTTTTTTGAAAGAGGATACGATATTTATGAAATAAAAGCATTCTTAGGTACAAATTACTAGTGATTTTTTTGATGCAGCCAATTATATTAGGATATATTTGGTAGCGAGTGTAGTGCGAACATTACCTTCATACATATATTTTCTAACCTATTTCTTAAAATATATCCACACGAAGTCTGCACTACTACTAGCGGAGTGTGCGTATCTTTTCTGCGAGCACATGGCATATAGAAAAGCTGGGTAGAGGGCATCAGTTCAAGAACTACTCACTCACTCTGCCTAAAATGATATAACAACGTGGACAGAAGGAATTGCACCAAGAGACTAAGCCCATTTCTACAGTTTGATTGTTTTTCATTAATGCATTAAGTTTGAAACAAATGTTTTACCCCACATTTTGAACAATTTGTGGTTTTTGCTTCTATGTAAGAGGATAAGTGTGAGACATAGTGACTAAGACATTTGTATTTTTTCACTTTTCCAGGCCTCACTCAAGAACCACTTGCCAAAAAAATGTTGTTGGTTTTATACTAAACTATCGCTGCGTAAACGTTATCAATATAAATATTGTCACCTTAGTTTGAACTAAAGATTCACTGTTTCAATGTGTCACAACATGCAGTCGTTACATTGCTTGACTCCATTTTGAATTAACTAGACGTACTGCATTTGTTTAGAATAATTTTGGTTTTAAACCAATGATATGAGTCTGCAAATTTATGAAAAACTTACACTTATCCGTTGGAAATTAATTCATTCTCCTCTTTCACAAGGAAAACTATTTGTAAACAGTACATTGATAATTTGTTCAACCATCCGACAAATAGAACAAATCATATATTTTGTTATATTTAGTGGCCACCTCAAGGTCCGGACAAAAAGTTAGCCAATTTTAACTCGTCACGCATGGTCGAGTTGTGTTGACTGTACGGTAGCTTGCAAAATGTAGATTGATTTATTTATTTAGCGGTACTCAGTGTATTACGCCAGATGTACTCTCTGAAACAGCTAACGCCAAGGCACCGAAAAAATACAGAGGTTGTCTAGTCAGGTGCACCATAAATGAGCTGAGATTGACAAAATTTCCATGATGAAAGGTTGTGCTGACCGCAAGACGTGATGTCGCAATCCGATGTACACGTTGCGGGATTAATGACCAAATTGTGAAGAGGTTCTCTTGTCGGGTACAAATGGCAATAACGTTTCATTGTGATGGATCGCAAGGTTCCAGACGAAGAGGAAAAGCCTAACCCAATGAAAAGAAATCCTCTTAGAGTTGCCATAACCCTTTCCTGATCCACTCATTCCTATTACAAAGATGGATTATTGATTCTGGCCATGATGCAACTCTAGGGATTTTGAAGAGTTTGTTTTTGGAGACAGCCTTCGTGTAAAAATTCGTCTTGTAATGGTACATAACATGTACCATCACATGTGGAAATCCTCAGAAAATGATGCTATGCCGTATGCAAGGGAATCACCTGATAAAGAGAAAACGAACCACAAATACAAAAACAAGATACGGCAAAAGTATATAAAAACGGCCGATCCAAACAGTAGTAGAGTGATCATGGCATGTGATTTCTATTGCTCCTTGTAATATCATTGTGATGTCACCAGACCTTCCCGACCACAAAAGTCTACTTCTTCTGCATGTGCTTTTGATATTCTGCAAAGACAACTGAATCGAATCAGAAATGTATTCACGAACTAGTAAGCCATAGTGAAACACGCAGAAAGAATAATGCTGCAAACACACAAATACGAGCGCATTAATCATTATTAACATGCATTGACAGGCAATCGAATCATATAACGTAGTTAAAGCTTGCGAGAGATCGATGCCGAGTTTCGAGGTGGTTCTTGGGCTGCGACCAAGAGGACAACATACTGAAAACTTTATGATGATTCTTGTGACTTTCAATAATCGAGTTTCTGTATCATTTTTTGAAGGTTTTTGTTAGCAATACTTTAAAGGAGGAATATATTTGCTGCCACATTCTTGGGTCTTTGAACCTGATTGATCTATTTACAAATTGGGAGCAGAGTGAGTGACAGAAGTGTTGACCAGTAAAAGAACGTCTTCGTACCCCAATATTGTTCTTACATGAATAAATAGATCATTGAAGACAGCGGTGAACAATTGCGGGCACGCGGGCCAGATGTGGCCCGCCATGGCGTTTTTAGTGACCTGCGGAATCAGTCAGGAAAATCGTCAAATCTGAAAATTCTTCCAAATTAATAGAGCGAATGTTAGTGCTGAGGCTAACGTGAACCGTGAATTATTTCAATGTCCATCGGCTTGGTTCTATCTCTGTGTCAGAACAATGCTTTTAACCTTTTTTTCCATATCACTCACTTCCAGTTGAGACTGCATCTTCATTTCCCACAACTTAAAATTTAATTAAACCCTTTGCACTAGCTCTAACGAAGTCGAAAGAAAATAGCGTGTTCAACAAATAGACTAATTACCAACATGCAACCTTTATAATTCCCCACTAATGGTAATTCTGCACAGGTTAAGAACCACTGCATTAAAAGATACGGTCCTCCACTAAACACGCCCTTCTCAAAGTGGTTCCCGAGCCAAATAACTTGCCCAGCCATGATCTAAGACTTAGATCTTAGATTTCGTTTACTTAGATTCTAAGATCCTTAGTAAACGAGAACAAAGATTGTAGTAAACGAGTAGCAAGATTCTAGTAAAGATTCTAGTACTTAGATTCTAAGTAAACGAAAAAAAAGCATTGCGACAACGAAGTCATGTTCCTAACTTCGAATTGCACCTGTCAAGAAACAAACTTTCATCATCATGCTTTGCTTTTCTTCATTCAAAGTTGGCAACTGAGGTTAGACGTAATACTAAATCCGGCTTTTTGCGCTGCTTCAATATAAAAACCACCTGCTATGTTGAAACATTATTTTTCCGGCAGGTTTTTGTTCTTTAGTTGGGGTTAAACTGGAACGGATGCACCACATTTTTAAATGAAATCTCAACCGTTGCAGTGACACAAACCTTGTAGAAGAAAAGAGAGGAGAACAACTTATTGTCCATGTTCGCCCAAATTCCATGAAGTTTCAGCGAATCACTGCAAAAGCATGTTACAGTACCACTATTAAATACCAAAATGGCACCGAATTCAGAAAAAGGTGTCAAAATGTTCAAAATCAAAGCCGTAGCCCACCAGTGCGCTGAGTACCCCACCAAAGCTGAGAACCTGTTTGATTGCCCTCGACTTTCAGTCGGTCTGGTCAGGCCGGCAATTTGAAGAACGGAACTAGCGATCTGCCCAGCATCCCAATCACTGCAGCGACGTAGTATAAATGCGCAATTGTGGGTTGGTGTGTTGATATCAAGGAAACGTTCACGCACAGTACTGCCATCCACATATTACCAGTTGCTAACGAAAGTATACGCGTGGCCCACCACTCAAGCAAGCGTAGATGGTCATCACAATTTGGTTACTATGTTTTCACACCAAAAGCGAAGAAACAATTTTAATAAAAATTATGAACATTTGGACATCACAAAGCTTTTGCTATATGCTTCCACCTTTAAATTCGATGCACTTTAAATTTTTTTCAAGAATCAAGCCGCATTAGCGTACATTTTATTTTAACTGTTTAAAACGTAAAAAGGGAAAAATTTGGGCATTTTGAAAGGTTCTTCTTGGAGTACTAATTATTTCTCATTAAAAAGGAGGTCGTGTCGTCCGAAAAGNAGGACGTATGGTGAAACCCTTGCCCAGATGACTCTTGAAGCTTCAAAAGGAANGCAGAAGCAAGTACTGTGTATTAGTGAACGGAGACGTATCACCCGCCCTTCATACTCCCACCTGGGGGAGCCAATGCTATCACATGGGGCCCAAAATTGTGTCTGCAAGTGGAACTAAGAAAATAATGAAATAAAAAAATAGAATAATTGGATATTTTAAAAATTCAATTCTGCTTCCAGATGTACCATAATTTCTTCGTGTGCCAGGGCTGGGGGAGAGCTTCATAAAAAAACATGATTGTTGTTATTGCAATGATGTGCACGTTTATGACCTCATCGTTCTTTTTTTCAGAAAAGTAGAATATAATTATCACAGCAAGTTAACAACACTATCATGAAATAAAACGTGTTGAAAGTGGTTCGCAGAAAAGATAAAAGTTACAACCGGAAGAGAAGCTGTTGCTAAACTGTAAAAGCTGACAAGTTTTTTCAACGGTTTGAGCAGAGTAGTAGGTCGAACAGCACTATCAACAACAAGTATAAGGGTCATAACGATGATGGTCAAGAACTACTTGGTGATGGAGATTATGACCAATGTGAATGTGAACAAGTAAAATATCCAACTAGCGTTGCAGATGCTGTCATTAATTAACCAACCATTAACTACAGCACAATCACAAGGTGATGCCGTAGTGTCACATTCAAATCCATCCTTCAATCCTGCTTCTGTTGCGATCGGAAAGGCCGAGCGGCAAGTGCGCAAAGCTTTGCACTGTGGCAACAAACAACAATAGAGTTCACCCGACGAGATCACTCTGTTATTGCTTGTTCACGCCACATACATATGGTGTTGTTCTTCGTGCACATTTCGTTCGTGGAGAAACGCGCATTCAGTGCAACGCCAGCGGAGAGGTTGCAACACTTCTCATGATCCAGATAATTGGGTAGAAAAAATCGATGATATACAGCAATGTGATCTAGTCAAGCGTGGACCACTACAGCTTGTTATAGATCTTCCATTTTCTGACGAAATACCAAGACGACGTTTTTTTCTGCCAATAATAAGCCGGTGTTAGTCAATGGAGAATGTGTGAAACGGTCATGGCTATTTATTTTGTGGAATCAAACAGTGTTCTGCTTTTGCTGTAGCCTAAGCTGTTTGGAAGTAAACTCCAAACCCGTTTTGCAATGGTCTAAATCAGCGGTTCTTGGCCGGGAGGGCATACCTCCCCAGTGGGCGTCAATGAATGTCCAAGGGGGGGCGCGAGACCTTGTGCGCTGAAGTATCTCACTAATGCGTAATGAATAAATTTGCCAAGACACACATTTGCTTTCAAAACTTATTTAAAGTCAGCGCGCTTGAAACAACGGACAGTTACTTAAGGGAGGTGTGGTAGAGAAAAGGTTAGGAAACACTATTCTAAATAAATAGAGAGATTTGTCAAAAAAATGAAAATCAGAGAACAGTGAATGGATGTTGCTAGTTGAGGGAATGAGCAAAGCATCCACTATAGACGAACGTGCGAAGAGTGATTTTCTGGAAGAGAAAACGTTCTGGAGGAATGTTTTGGAGAGTGATTCATATTGTTGTGTTTCTGTCCGAAAGAATATTGACTTTCGGGGATCTAAAGAGAATCTCGGTTCACCTCACAATGGAAACTTTTGTGGCCTGTTTGAATTTATGGCGAAAAGTGATTTTTTGAAAGAACTGCATAACAGTATTACCAGCAATAATCGTAAAGGACAAAATAACTAGTTGAGCAGTGGCATTTCCAATGAACTGAATTTTTTAACAGGAAAAAAAGTGAAAAAGCAAATGTAAGACAACTGAAGTTGGCGGAATATTTCCCAATAATTCTGGACTGCACTCCCGATGTATCGCATCATTAATAAATGTCTGTCATTCTCCGGTATGTGCAGAGTGATAGAGAGAAAGAAGGTTAGGTGAGAGAAATGTTTTTTGGTTACCTTAGAGTAAATGACAGCTCTGGAAAGTTTTTTTTGTTGAATACGTTCATGGAACGAGCAAAAGAACTGCAACTTGATCTGTCAGATTGTAGGGGACAATCGTATTACAATGGTGCAAACATGCAAAAGAAACGCTCTAGGGTCCTAGCAAGAATATTGGAGATGAATCACAAATTTGTGCTTGTGTCATGTGCGTATTTTAAACGTGGTTGTGGTTGACAGTGACATGCTATCCACTTGTGCCTTGACATTTTCTGGAGTATCAACAAGGTTTTATGTATTGTTTTTTTTTCAACGTTGGGTCATTCTGAAACAACAAATAAAGTTGTCTTTTAAGTCCCAGTCAGATGTTCGATCAGAAAGTCGTATTAAAGCCACTTCGTTACATTGTGAAAGATGTTTTGTTGGCATAACAAGAACATGACGCCTTCTGTCTTTGATGGCAAGAGTCAGACGCCTACAGGGATTTGTTTTGTTTTGCTTTTTGACCACGGCCCGCTAGACGAGTAGCCCTACGATAGATAAATGACAACGACAACTAAATCATGAAAAATAATACCACTAATACAGCAACGCTTTGGAGTTTTTTTAGAAATCACCAGGCCCGTAATTAGGGTTTGGGCGAAGACCCCGAATCAAACTTTTCGCCCCCACCTGGAAAAATGTGCTCGACATAGTTTAACACTATTGGACATATGCTGTGGCACGGATAATGAAACTGAAATGTGAATTTAGCAAAATCCCAACTTTAAGTCGGATTTCTATACAAAATTAAATCATCACTTGGACGTTGTTCGATTGGTTTTTCGAAAAAAGTTAGCACTCTTACGGTGGCTGATGTAAGCACCACAGCTGCTGAGGTAGTCATCACTTTTTCTTGACAGGTTTTGAGTTATTGCAGGATTTACTGGGAAGAAAACTGGAGGATTGCTGCACTAAGAGACTGGACGTCCTTTAATTTAACATAGGTAAGGCGTTATAAATCCTTTTTGCGTTGATGCCAACCTCGCATATTCACAGCTCTGTGTGAAGAGCTAAACTGCATCATGTTCTCTAGTACAACTCCTTTATCTTGCACTTTACTTTAACTTGAAGAATTTCACAGCGATTTTTTGCACAAATTTTTATTAATCCAAATACTGGTTCATGTGCGGCCTGCTAATAGCAGTGGTTTATTGATGCATTTTTGTGACTCGAATCATGAAGCAACACAAATGCAACAAGAGGAAAAACAGCAACATCAAAGACCAGGAAATAACTGCATGTGATGAGAATATGAAAACATCACAAACTCCAGGTTCAGCAAATTGATGATTGTTTTCTAACATGTTTGAATCACAAAGGGTTTGCGAAAGACCATATGTGTCAAGTTCTTAGCCAGCCCTGTTGCTAGCACACATCAAATTTTAATTGAAGGCGCTTCACATGTAATAAAAAGAAAAGTAACATCATGCATCGAATCCACGTCAGATAAAATAAGTAAACAGAACAACAACAAAAAGCACAGGGAGAAAAGCATGCCTACGTACAGGGGAGCCTGGCAATTGCAATAAAAAAGCACAAGGTTAAAGTTCTCAACAGCCACAAAATAATTGTGCCAGAACAATGTAATTGCCACGAAGGACAATACCACTTGATGGACGATGCCGGGAGTAGCGAAAACAGGATGATCTACCAATTAGTGGTAAATCGAAGCATAAATTGCAAGAACTAAAAGAAAGCTTCACAATCGGGGGCTAAAAACTGAAAAGGTCGACTACAGCACTAAATGGTCTATTCACAAGAATGTGTAGGTGAACAAATGTGGCTCACTAAGATGATACCTTTGCAGTAGCCAATACATAAAAAAGCAACAAGTAACGCGAAATCATGTCAGCATGTCGGCACAGCAGGGCCAAATTTCAACTATCCAGCATTCCACAGCTCTAAAAACTGATGTAGTCAAGCCGAACTTAACCGAGGGACCTCAGTGAGTGAATCCAAATAGTTACTGCACAAATATTGCCGCAGTGAGAAAAACCTTTCGCAGTATTAGAAGCAACGAGGCAGAGAATCATCTTAAATCTGTTTTTTGATGAATTTTTAAACACTCCTGCCGAAATCTGGTCTTTGTTGAATGTTTTAAACACTTCTGTCAGATTACAAGCAGCTTGTGTTTATGTGTTATGTAGAATGTCACCTTGTGAACGCGGATATGCGTGAAATTAGAGAGGCACACAGAAACAAAGCCTGGTTATTATGCACGATGCTTGTCCGCAGTATTGTGGCAATGCGTCAGGAATTTTGGTATTGAACTTTCGGTCCGCAAATAATGCACCCTGCTCATGTAATGCTAGATACATCAGACTAAGTCAGTTTTCAACTAAATTTAAAATAAACTTAAAACACAATTATTAACCTGATTCTCTCAGTAGCTGATTTTTCCGAGGCGTTCTGTCGAGTGGTGTTATCGAAATATGCATAAGTTTTGTATTTTTCGAGTAAGGGTGGTGTTACTGCCAAGATGGCAGTGCGTTCCTCACGCGTGATACAAAAGCTGTGACGTAGGTGAACATCTGGTTTCCAATGCCATTTTTTTCAGATTGGTGACTTCCAGGGAAGATATGTCTATATATATTTTTTTTTAAATCGAAATGCCTCAAGTTTGCATTTTAGGGTCAGATAAGCTTGAAAATGATTGCTGCGTTGTTGGAACATGCGCCTCTGCTCCTAAAACGTCATTTGCCATTTTCGTTGGTTTTGGTTGCCATTTTGGTTACCTGTACATTCAGGTTACCTGAGCAGGTCTCAAATGTCTGGAATTTTGGCAGTTAGCAGATTATGAATAAATAATTGAATGTTTAGGACAGGAGGAGAAAAACACGGACTATTTGCATTTTATTGCTTGTGGTTTAACGATTCTGTGATATTTTTCTTCTGTGATTGTGATGCTGTTTTGCTGTGGGTTTGTAGTTGTAAAAACATACCGAAAAATGTTCTATAGCGGTTATTTGTTGTCGCGAAAAGTAGTCATAGAGATTTTCAGGGATTTTGCCTCTACAGATATTGTAGCCCTATTCTACAGCAAAGTTTTTTGTATCTTACGAGTTCTTTGCTTCTGTCTTGCTGGATTCGACAAAGCTCGTCTATTATAGCGGGAAGCATGAAGAGTGAACGTTTGAATAGTTAGCCTACGTAACAATTAAAAGTAGCTCATTGTTTAGATGGAGTGATTACTTTGCAATTAAGTCTTTCAATTTGTCCACGTTCATGTAAGCCAAGCCTATAATTTATTCGATTCAACGGGTGGTTTTGATTGCAAGTTTAATGAACAAATCATTTTCTAAACCCACTAAAGCGCGAGCTGCTTCGTAGGGATGGTTGCCATTTTTTAACCGAGTACCTGTCATACATTCTCAAGGTTTGCTTAGCTGGTGTGTGAAAGAGATTTCAACCCGAATGAATTGTAACCCTTGACCACGCTGTACCAACAATGTTTTCTTTTATTGTGGTCATTCAGCGCTGGTTGGTATTATGTTCCCCCCGAATGATTTGACGTAGCTGAGACAGAACACCATAACGTTTTTGTATTAACGCCTGAAGAGCGAAAACAGCCCCCGGTGTACGTGACCATTTCATAAGGATGGCAAGGTCTTTGAAAGTGATAAGTGTGTTAACTCAATATTGCGATAAGTGGATATCAATCTATTGCAGTGTTGATCTGCGTCCACAGAAGCGTGAGACGAAGCGTTGTACTTTTAACGTGAGTGCAAGCTGCTTTTCGTTTGAGCAGTTATCTGGTTTCTATCCGATTATTCAGGAGAAATCTACCAAAAAATGAAGTAAAATCACCCCGAAATCTTCCTGATCTTGCCTGTAGATTAGATCAGGGGTTTCTGAACTATGTCCCGTGGGCCGAATCTGCCGCGCAAAGCCATTCCATCCGGCGCGCGAAGTCATTTCATCCGCAAAGACATTTTGTCAATAATGAAAATATAAAAACATGCGAAAAGGTTGATGGTTTGGTAGAATGCAACGTATGCCGAAACAATCACATGAAGTAAAATGTCCGGCCCGTGAACTGTTGTCTAACAGCTTATGTGTCCCTCTGGCAAAAACGTTTGAGAGGCCCCTGGATTAGATTAACCGTTGAAAAATGAGACAGCAGTTGTCACTTGCAGCGGTTGTCAGATATTGGGATTTGAGTCTCGTCTGCTTGGTGTGAGTTGTGCATCACCCTTTGTAATGTTTGTTTGTTTCAACTTGATAGCAGGCAAAAAAGCAGAGAATGCAGCTAGAGTAGGGGTGAGCAGGTTTTGAGTCAGTTTCGTCGAGAAACAAGGATACATTCTAGTGGATGAATTGGATTAAACTAAATACGACTATTTCTATTGACACGTCATTGGTCATGTGTGACTTGGATGTTTCATTGGTCATTTTCTTGCATTGAATGTGTGTTTACACTTTGATAACTGGCACTTCTTTTCTTTATGTCATCATTCGCTTTGGCAAAATTCAAGAAATAGTCTGAAACACTAAGGGCAAAATCACGCTACTGTACTTTCTAGGCACTTTTCGACAAACGCCAGTCACTTAAATTGTCCCGGTTTAGCTCTTATTGAACGTCTCAAAGACGAAAGTAAAACCTACGTGGGTTTTGTGACAACCAGCAACATTTTGCAACATCTGCACTGTTTGAAGATTACTTGCACTTATAGTTTCACGTACAAGTACACATCGTCAGTCCTACACCCTTACTCAAAGTTGCATTCGTTCCAAGCACACAGGCTCGTCACTAAAAACAGTGTTGCTTCATCACAATGTTTTATTCACACAAGTGATCCACTGCAGCGCCTTATCCAGGGCAGACAAGTTTTCTTATCTTTGTTCTGTGGTTTCCGGTAGAAATTTTTTGGACACCGAGGTTCACGACCGGTGCTAAGCGACATTTCTGACTTGCGAAATCGTTGATTTCACACTAGGACCGTAACCAGGGGGGGCGCAAGGGGGAGAAACCCCCTGCAAAAATTTCCCCTCGCCTGGAAAAATGTGTTGGACATAGTTTTAAACTATTGGTCATAGTTTAAAAATTTTGGGTCGCTTTCAGAAAACTCTTCGCTCTCCCTAGTGTCCCAAGCTGGTTGCGGGTCTGCTTCACACCATCTGCGCATGCGCAGAGGGATATTCCAGGTCATTATTTCGCAAGCGGTGGCTGTTTACTGAGATGTCAAATATGCTGAGAACTGATGATTAGGGTTACGGCTTTAGAGCTTAGGGTTAGAAAAAGAAAGAACTGACGACTATGACTAAGTCAAATATTTTTCAGTGGTTAGTTATTCCCAAACTGTCGCTTATTGCGTACTATCTGACATCTAAACAAAACTTTTAACTTCTGCAGCGGACATCAAAAAATTAATCGCCAAAGTTTATGTTTTTACTCTGAGAAGNAAAATAACTTACATACAAGAATAGGTCAAAAAATTCCCAGATGACAGAAATGTCGCTTGACACCGGAAAGGGAAAGCTTCAACTGTTTTCGGTCAACTGCGTTCACGAGTGTGGAACATTCACAATCTTCCACTTCGCCTAACAACTCGTNTTTACGAGTNCTGGCTTCTAAGTGTCCTGTACTTTTCGGAAACCTGCTCCATCTATACTGCCGTCTTAAACATCGTCTGAATGCCTTCCGCTTTCGTCGTTTGGGTTCTATATATTAGGCGTCTTGCGGCATGATCGTGTAACAAACACCTATGTGACGAGCTACATGGACATCACTGACATTTACACGATGCTAAAGTCGCGCATCTCCGCGTCTGCTGGACAGGTCATTTGTAGAGGCAGGAAGATGTTCGACTACGAATAGATCTTTACAGTGCAGTCTCCTGCCGTTGTTTTTTTTATTTTTATTTTTTTAATTCTTTTGATCAGCCCTGAAAGATTAATGGCCTTCACAAAAATACGAGCGCGTGTAAAGAAAAAATATGATTTAGCTTTCCATCGACTCAGCTCCGAACCTTGATCTCAGGATGTGGTCCGATAGATGTTTCGCCAAAAACTTTTGTCCCTGCTTAGGTAACCTTCCGACTCAAACACCGTTGTTGTCCTTGCCCAAAAGAGGCAGTTTTTGTTTATTCGCCTATGCTGGGCTAACTGACAGGTTTAGACGAGCGCGGGTTATACTACAACTTAGCAAGTCTTCTCAAGCTTATCTGATCAGGAAAAAACAATGTGTTGATTTTGGAAAATTTTTTATATGACAAAGATTTCTTTGTCATATAAAGATTATCTTTTCTTCACTTTCCCAAACAAAAGTGTGGGGAGTGCTCTTAACAAAGAACGAAAACGTAGAGAAAAATCCTAAAATTCCATCAGACGCCATTGGTGGTCGGTTGAAGATTTAAATCGAACCTCACTTCAAGCTTGTGTTTCTACCTGCAATAAAAGTAAATTAGGTTAAGACATGAAATTCTTTCTATTTTTACTGCAATTTTCAGCCACATAAATCAACCTTGCCCAAAATGGGCAAAATTTTACGACAATCGGGCACATAAGGTAAACTTGCCCAAAATGGTCAAATGCCTTACGACAATTGTTGGGAAATCAGTTTGACCTCGGCACTGCTATTGACATCCATGTCTCATATACGGCACTCGACAAAGTACTTGGACACATAGCGCGTGCAGAACATCTTCTTCTACGCAATGCTAACGCTCAATTGTGCTTTACAACAGAATGCAAAATGCATGCCAGCGCTTATCTGTCAGCAATCTTCGCAGAAAACTTGAAAGTGATCAGTGCAGAGAGGAGCTCCGCATCGTTGGCACGTGAACCTCGTTTTGTTCCGTTTTGATGGTGAACAGGTTCCGCAACATTGTCTCAAGGTTCACGTCCTCAATAAAATGCTTTGACCTCTTACCACAAGTGCACACACAACAAGGAGCAGGCCATTTTTGGCAAACCCAAAGTTTTAGAAACTTGCATTAGGAAAAGAGAAGTACAAGGTTCATGTCCTCAGTAAAATGCTCTGACCTTGTACCGCAAGCGCACACACAACAAGGTGCACGCCCCAGGGACGCAACGAGGTGAGATGGTGCCCGGGGCAAGAAGCAAGTTTGGCGCCCCCATGTCCGAACCTGAGGTCTTCTGGAAGCAATCGCACTGTATTGAAGAAAGTACTTGTGACATGGTTGGGATTTTTTGGCTCCCCACTCAGTCATTCGGCGCCCCCATAGTGATTCGGCGCCCGGGGAATTGTGCTCCCTTGACCCCCTTGCTACGCCCCTGGCAGTACCTTTCTGGTTGACCAAAAGCAATTTCTTTCTTTCCTCTGGCGTATCAGGCATCATATATCTCCTGCCTGTTTCTCAATGAAAACCACGAGATGAACAGGAGCCATTCGAGCCAGATTGATTTGTGTGGTCAGGGCTTGCACTCGTGTGATCTACTCCTCTGCTGGCTTCGGTCAAAGGTTGCTGGCATGGCTTACCAGCGCACGTACATGCTCTAACACGTTTTGTCCAAATTGGTCAAAGTTATCTTAAAAAATAACTTTGTGTACGAATATTGTTACACCACACGAAACCATGGATCATTATTTTATTCAACGTTTCGGCTTATTCGTAAGCCATCATCTGGAATGGAATGAAACGGTTGGAACGAAAAACAAGAATGAAATTTGAAGGCATTCGTGATGATGGCTTGCGAGTAAGCCAAACGTTGAATAACATAATGCATTCGATAATTGTGGTTATTTTGTTCGCAATAAGAATCTACAGCAACTTCGTGCATTGTTTACCAAACCACGGATCAGTTTGGACAAATTTTCGTTCCCCATCGAAAACTGCAAACCTTTTGCAGATTTTGATAGGACTGCCCAAAACAGCGCCTAAAATATGCAGCTACTGAAAGAACCAGCTTTCTACGTGAACGTTAACTACTTTTAAAATTAAGTTGAAGAACGGTTTGCTCAAATCAGGGGCGGGTTAAGGTTGTGTGGGGCCCCTGGCTGAAACTTAGAAATTTCTAAATATATATATATATAATTTTCTATATACTGTATATATAAAACCATCGTTAATAGGGAAACGTAAATGAACGAACCTAAGTATTTGTATTATTGAACAAAAGAGCTTGACGAAAAAAAACGAATCGTTAACTTATATGGACGTCACAAACTCGTTGATTTCAAGTCTCCATTTCTTGCTGGAGACTTGAAACCATATCGATAAATGTTCACAAAACACCGGTGGAATGTTTTGAATATACAGTGACACCTCATCGACGACCACCCCGCTATCACGACCGCTTCAACGGGCTCTTCACTATGCTAATGCATCACCTTTTGTTTCACTAACGCGACCAACCCGGTATCCAGACCGCGACCACAGTCCAGCTGTTACAAAACTGCTGATCCAGCACCGCGTAACACGACCGCCATATTCTATCGGTATCCTTACGCTGGAAAACTAGTAACCTGTCAGCAGCAATTTACTCAGCTGCATCACGCCCTGAAGCATCGTGGATACAGAGATTTTGGTGTAAGTGCAAGTGCAGTAAATGACAATGTGACGTAACAAACTCCCACTGTAAACTCTTCTTATATTTGCACTGCCGACATCGACTTTTTCTGTTGTGGGATTTTATAGTACAGTAACGATGGGCTATGGCAGCACGTAAGACAAAGCTAAATAACTTTCAATCAAGGAAAGAATTGTAGAAATGAAGTGATCGCGATAATATATGAAACCTTTAGGAATGCTAGGGTGATGCGACCACCACCCCCCCAATACATCCAACTGAGTGCCGTCCAGTGGGTGGTCGTGCTAGCGGAGTTCCACTGTATATATATATCAAAATGACATTTTTGAGGTAGATAAAATTTTATTTAAAAATTATTTTCAGAAAAATCAGTTTTCCATACCAGATTCCCGACAAAAATAACACTTACCTAACCAAAATTTAGCCTTACCTACCACAATAGCCCAGTTTGATATGTCATAAATTGATATGGTGTAAATGATAATTGTACTCATTGCAATTCAGTATTCTATTTTTCTGTTGACAATCACGGATAAATCAGTAAGACTGTTAGTAAGATCAAGAGCATGCACTCACTTATCAATAATTGTTGTGAAACTCACTTTCACGTATTACGTGTGGTTTTACGTTTATTCATAAGACGTAACAGTGTTGAATTGTTTTTATTTTTCTACTGCACTTAGAGTATAAAATGGCACACAACAAAATTCTTAACTAAAAGCGCATCTTTCGACTTACTAAATTCGTAAATCGAATGAGTCATTGAGTTTAGCGTGAGCAAGCTTAAAGTTACTTGAACGAAATGTAAACAGAACTAAGACGTGGTTGATACGTTTTAATTCTTGCTGTTAGTTAACGTTTTAAGCAACTCGATATCTGCCGACTTTTCTTTTTATTATTGCGTTTGTTCTGTTTTAAGTCAGTTATCAAGAATTGTACCAAATAATGGCGATTCACATAAAAGTAGTAAGCACCAAAATGTCCGAACTTGCATCTTGGAAGTAAATAGTATCAGAATTGGTATTAAACTACCAGTTGACATGACATGGTGAATTGTGTAAAGTCTTCACTTCTACACGCAACGCGCTAGACTTCAAGCATGCATCGCAGTAACAAAGAATGCACAAATACATGAAAGTACACGAGGACATATACGTGACGTATATACCAACTCTGGCAGTCCTGCCTTATAACACCATGATTTATTATCCTAAGCTAAAATCTAATTGCGTTCACCATTGCTGAGGGATTTGACACCACTTAAGTTCACAACTTCCTTCGGGGCTGTCTGCAGGACCGATGTTCAAATGACGTGGATGCCGCATGCGCATCTGAAACCAATATAAGAAGCCGATGGAATACCTTAATTTTTTAGACCTTGCAGTACTAACTTGTTAGTGAGTGTCGGCCAGACCACAACCCAAAAAATCATCTACTCTTATGCCAACGAAGCAATTTCACTGAGTGAGCACAGAGCGCCTAGTTATTAGTTCCAATTGGCGATGGTATTTTCTACAGCGCATTGTGTATTGTTCACATATCACACTTTTTACCGACCTAGAGATTGGGGGCCCCTGGCTGTAGCCCAGTCAGAACCCCCCTAATCCGCCACTGGCCCAAATTGATCAATGGTTGCCTGAGCCGAGCTCGCTTACGCTTGTTCATTTTGCCGGGTCAGCGAAAACACTGCTATACAACCGGCCTTTTTTCCTAAACAGTTCTTCTTCGAGATACACGCAATGTATGCACAGTGCACACAAGGCAACAGACTTATTACGCAATCTTGAGATTGCGAGGAAGCAAGTCGTTGAACGTTACGAAAGAACCTTTCAGCCTACAGTTTGAAGTTTATTTTTTGCTTTTTCAGTGAAACATTTCATATCTGGGACTGTAAAGATCTTCTGAAAGATTCAAAACTTTGCTCCAGTCTTCGATAAAGAGATATAGAAAGGACTGCGGTATTGGCCGAGTATTGCTTGATCTTTAAGTGGCAGAAATAGGAAAAGTCTTTCTTGCATTTTCTAGGAATATCTACCGCTGCATTTCCACAACTTTTGAAATTAGGAAACACACTTTTTAAGGTACCCTTTCATAAGCGTAGCCAGGAGGGGCCCAGGGGGCCATGCGCTTTGAGAAGCGGTATATCAAACAACAATAGTGTTGCTCGCCTAAAATAAAACGTTTCTTCCCCCAAAAATTATTCTAGTCTGGCTACGCCACTGTACCTATCCCAACACCACTGCACTTGCCACATTCAACAATTTTTTACCATGAGTTGGCTTATCTCAGGGTTGAAATGCTCTCAAATAAATTGTTTTCAATTGTTGAGCAGAAAAACTAGGACATATTTTAAATGCATATTTGCATAAGGATTTTAAAAACAATGAAAGTTTTATCATCTGGGAAGTCTTGTATTTTTTTCTTGCCCAAAGTTTTACATCTAAAATTCTAAATCCCTGTGCACTATTTATGAATATAAACAGCCCTCTTGGATTTTCAGCGGCAATTCGTGTATTTTGTTTTTATTTTTTCTTGATGTTTTACTGATGCTTTTTTATTAGTATGATACTCTTTAGGGTCGGTTGGCAAGATGACAATCTTGTGCTGCTGACCACTTTTTGTGATTTGGTGGCAAATCAGTTTTAATCATAGGGCTGAATCTAAAATTCATTTTCATTTTGTCCTGTTGCAAGTCGTTCTTGTACTTTTTTTGTAGTTTTACCACCGCGCTTTGTCATATCATCACTATTATAATTTTGATTTGATTAATTATTTCCTGAGTGGCGGCTGAATAACATATAAGAGGTTAAGCTTCAACTTGTGCACTTTTCGTCTTGTAGCGTTTACATTTTGATTAGACGAATTGAAAACAAATAGAAGGAAAATGTCATTAATGTACTAAAAACTCTCCCAATAGCCAACAAAGTTGAGCTGACATGCTTAGGATATTGACAGACAAAGCAGAGAGAGATGTTGAAGCAAAATGAACGGCAACCATGGGCATAAATAACACATGATTTGATGCAAGCCGTTTATAACTGCGTGTTGCAGCCCACAACCAAGCTAATCTTTGTACTGCTCCGATGCCAAACTTTTGAAATGTTCTTACCCAAAGCCCGTCAGACCATAACTTTTTCAAAGCAAATATACATATTAGCTTCTACCCTTTATTAACAATGGATACGAATCGCGACAAAAGTACCAGCCAAACGTCACTTCTCGTCGCTTATTTTACAAAAAGCCACTGACGTTTGCTAGCGGTGGCATTTGCACAGTTATCAGATGGTGGTGTGGCTCAATTAAAAGAGCTCTACAAAGACCTCTATGTAAACAGACGGCCCGGCCCGGGTTCCACGAAATAGATGCGCATTTCGCCTCAGCACGTTGTCGCGGCGAGCAGCTCTGCAACATGCGAGCGAATTGCCGCATCAACAGGTTGACAGTCGCGAGACTTGATTAAATGTAATTCATAGGCCAAGTCGGTCCAGCGGCGAGAAATTAATGGCGGTTTGCGAACATTTTTGTCACTTGTGCTTTCTCGTGCAAGGCCGACGCTCTTGTAGCAGTAGCATATGGAGACGTAATAAGGGACAATTCAAAAGAAGAAAAACGTGGAACGCTGTGCTGACAAACCGTCTGATACAGTGCAGGGCAAGTCAGCGTTTGGGTCATGAGCAAATTAACGCAAGTGAAAGTTGCGCTCGAGCCAATTGCATTTAAGTGTACGAATACTTTATTTTCTCCAACGTTGCTCTGTACTTAGTAACCTCTTTGAAATGCTCTGCCGATTCCCGCCTTTGGTTAGTTGTTTATTTTACTTTTAATGCTGAACATCAGTGCGATCATGCGCGGAGTAAGTTTTCATCAGTGATGATGGCCAGATTTTTTGCCCCCCTACTCCTTGCTCGTGCTCAAGTGCTATTTACGAGAGCATCATGCGTCATGTTGCTTCGGTTGGTTCAGTTGAGCTTTCTTCGACCGTACAGGTTTTCTACCGCTTGGTTTCGAGAAGGTCCATCCAGCTTGTGATAAATTATGCATTGCTGGAGATCGTTCCGGCACGCGTATTTTATTGAGCTTTGTATGAAATATTTCCGCAATAGTAACTGCGAGAAGGAAGGCATACCAAAAAAACAAACTGAAAGAAGTTAGAAATGCAGCAATAAGGCACTTCCAACATATGTATATATGTATATTTTAGATTAGCTTGGAAAAGAGTAACAAATAAACGTTTAAAAGACAAGTGGATTTTTTGCAATACCTGCGCACAATCTCCAGCATTGTTGCTCTAAATTTCGTTCCTGCAGAATATTTCGTTAAGTCTTGCTCAAACTGTTTCGCTAAATGTGCGAACGGACCCACGTTAATCAAGTTAGAAGACAGTCATCAGACCTTTCGTGTGCTTTCTGTCTGTTTTATACATCTGCTAATGTGGTGTGCAGACTAGAGATGGCACGGGCCGCTAACAGTCCAGTCTTCGGGCCG
>JGI24158J21664_10003447_pt1 | contig 19833 bp, 11 predicted proteins | sample Ectturendosymbi3_FD_21664 | JGI IMG/M metagenome (IMG submission 21664) | reverse complement strand
AAATACAAAAAAGTAAATACACACATACAATAAAACAGAGTTACAGAATACTAGAAATCACAGTAGTTTGTTAGACAAATGAAATGTTGCTAAAGTGTACTGACACTTCCCCCTGCACCCTATGTACTGACACTTCCCCCGTGCCCCCACCTAATTGTACCCATGCCTGTAAGTACCCGGGTCTAAAAAAACAAGTACCCGAATTCAGTAACTCAGCTACATAATTTAATTGATAATGACTCATTGCCTGTTGCTTATGAATCACAAATAATCATCTAATTACAATTGGCTTGATATGGTGTGATTCTTATGCACCACACTTTAGACTGTGCAAAGACTCGGTTTAATCGTGGAAGTCATTGGTTGGTTAATGGTTCAATTTGGCTAACAGAAAGTTTTGTAAAAATTATCTGTTTAGTGTGAAAAGTTTGTGAGCACCCTTATGAACCCTTTCTTAGTGGTGCACCCCACGCATATTTTGATGCACCCTTGAGTGCACCGTGCACATCGGTTCAAGAGCGCTGGCTTACACCACTACAATTGCCTTCTGTTTATCATATCTGTTTATCATAATCACTCCTGTGACGGATGTGCACGTGATGCTGCAGAAAATTGAATGCAAAAGAAGAATTTGGTCGACAAAACGTAGCCAAGGAATGACTAAGCGTCATCCATAGCTTTCGATAAAGCATAAAAAATGTAAGCCGCCCTTGATTGTAAGCCGCATGAAATGATGAAAAAAATTTATAAGCCAAGGCTTGCAATCGAATAAATACGGTGCTCAACTGCACATACAGTTAGCTCCGAGAAGAGAGTTGATGATATAAACACTACAGTGTATTCTTACTAAGAAAAAATATTTTCACAGGCTAGAGAGTGACTCGGCAAGAAACAACATTCACCCGAACGATAAACAGAAACCAGAGAGTACAAACAAAAACACCGGAAAAATAACATGTCAATATTTGGCCAGCCAGTTTTAGTGTGAAAGGTGCTCCAAAGCTTATGCCGTGATTTTCAGCTACATTTTCAGGTGCTCTGGTTAATGCCACTGTTTAACGTTGCTGCTTAAAAGCTTTGCTCGAAAAAAAACATTTCAGTCGAGGCGTTTTGCCTACACTGCCAGATTCTTGCGCTTTTTCTCTTTTTAGTAACTTTGCCAATGCTCCTGATGGCATTACAGATTTCGGCATCGCGTTAGCTAAACAGTGCTTTCTGTTCTTTCGTTGTACAAGCCGACTGATCAAAAATTTTTTCTATCGGAACACGCAACAACATGTGGCTTGACCAACTTTATATGTTTGCCAGATGGCCGAGAATTTCACCGGCCTGTCCGATATATTACTGCTAGTTTAGCCAAGGCCGGTGAGAAGCCGGTATTTTGAAAATCTCTGCCTGGAGCCGGTATTTTGAATATAAATGCATTGGAGCAGTGTTTTTTTCAAGCCGTTTTTGGGTGTCAAAATGACACCCTAAAATTTTGCAATGACACCCTAAAATCTGAAAGCCTAGATATGGTTTTGCCTTCTGTTGAAGTGAAAGGATTTGAGGAAAGCGTATTTCCCTGCACGTGGCTATTGCAACAGATGGCTGAAATGTTATAGGCCGACATCATTTTCTGGCGCAGAAGTTGGAAGCGGATATTGTAAGTATGGTATCTGTGCACTGCGATGCGCACCGCTTTGCTTCGGCCTCTCATTATACTGCCGCAAGTTTGCACAGTATGGTGTACGAAACTGCGAAAACACTTTAATGCAATTATGGAAGTGTTTTGCTGTTTCATCATTCGATCGACTTGGCTGGCGATGCATCAGACTACAATGAAGACAAAAGGTCGGCAGTTGAGAGCTTGCAGCGCCAGAACCGTCGCCAGAAAGTCGTCAACAGGGAGGCTTTGCGCTTGTGCGGTGGGGGCTTTACGTTCGTGCATGGGGGGGCTTGACATTAAAAATTGACAAAAATTCCACTGATTTATAGTGTTTCAAATTTCAATTTGGGGGGCTTGGAGCTTTGTTTGGGGTGACTTAGCCCACCAAAGACCCTCGGGGCGACGGGACTGTGCAGCGCACATGTAAAACAAGGTTGTCGAGTGAGATCTAGGAGTTAGATTTTGGTTGTTTGGGCCGCATTGAAGCAGCTGTTAGAAAATAAAAATGAAGCAATGTGCGTTGCTTCACTGCGACTTATAAAAACAAAAGAATTCAGCATGGTGCTTTCCTTCTGTCAACACTGGTACCTCACCTGACAGAAATGAGCAAAGTTTTTCAGGCCGGATGTTTTGATTTTGCTCAGATGAAAGCTTCCGTAAAACTGCGCAATCAATAAGCTCTCTGATTCCGCTGCTAAATCCGACCTTAAAGATATTTGCGAAAAGTTTGATAGTGTATTAGGGGAACTTGGAAATCTGGATGGTTTGGCCGACCCGTGTGCAGAGCCGGATTAAAGGGTAGGGGGCCAGGGGCAATTTTTACTGGAGGGCCCCTATGACGTAATTAATGGCGTCATCGTTTGTAAAAGTTTTGTTTTCGCTGATTCGCAAGGTTCCTGTTTGTTTTTCCGGGAGTCGAGAATGTGCTTACTCAAATACAGTTAGCTGTGAGAAGTAAGTACTAGAGTGTATTTTTACTAAGAAAAATATTTCACAGGCTAGAGAGTGGCTCAAAAGAAACAGCATTCACCCGAACAAGGCACCAGGGATTAGAAACAGAAACACCAGAAAACGAACATGTCAAAATGGCCAGCCAGGCGGAGTGTGAAAGTTGTTTGCAAGCTAATGTCTTGATTTTCACCTTCTTTTTCAGGTGCTCTGGTTAACGCCACTGTTTCAACGCTGCTGCTTGAATGTTTTGCTAGAAAATGTGATTCAGTCGCGGCGTTTTAGCCAACACTGACAGATCCTTGCGCTTTTTCTTCTATGAAGCTTTGCGCATTTCATAGCTCCTGATGGCATTAGAGATTTCGGCATCGCGCTAGCTGAACACTGCAATCTCGTTTTCTGCTCTTTCGTTCTACTAATCGACTGATTAAGACAGGGTTGCCAGATCTACTTTTTGCCGAGGGGTCAAATCTACCCCAGAAAATAGCCAAAAAAAGAATTCTGAGAAAAATAGTTGGCCCTATTTTTGGGCCCTTGTCTTGAATTCTGAGACAAGGGCCCAAAAATAGGGCCAACTATTTTTTCCAAATTTATCAGCAATTACAAAGTCATATGAACCCATACTTAGCAATTTATTAAATGGCAATGTTCCTCAATCACAACTGTAGCACAACAGCAAAACAAGTACATGATGAAAGATCACAAGAGAACAACTTAATTTCCTTGTGTAGCCATAAACTGAGATAAACTTACCATTCCCGAAAAGTACTAAAGCGATCAAGAACAATCTGGACAAAACCAACATACACGTGCACCACCTGAATAACTGTAAGTTAGGTAACGTAATAGTTCTCACTTATACCTCAACAACTGCAGCAAGTAACAGGTATTCTGATGAACGTACTTTCACATTAACTCAGAAAATCTAAATATCGTAACAAAATTTTGTAAGTGGAAACCTTCAAAATATAGGAATTTGGTGAAAATCTGCAATCAATTAGTCAAAACAGAGAAAAAATATGGCTTCTCAGACAGGTCCAAGGATGGTCAGATCTAATTCTTGAAAGGGGCCAGTCTATCCTGGAAAAGGGCCAAAAAGAGCCAAAGGGCCAAACAAAAATTTTGGGGCCAAGTTTAAGAAATTTTGCCCCAAGAGGGCCAACATGGCAACCCTGGATTAAAACCTTTTCTGACGGACCACGCAATGACGTGTGGCGTAAATGGCTTAACACAACGATAGTAACCATAACCATCGGAAGAAAAGTGTGTTGCTACAAACTTTACCCTTTACAACGAATCAAAGGTGCAGTTCGGCTGCGGCTACCTCGAGACTGCATCATAAGTTCGGGATCATTGATACCAGTGTTGCCGCTTCTGATATATTAACATGACATCAGATGTGATGTTCTCAGATAAATTTCTGATGTCTGATGTCTTGTCGACAAATGTGATGTTTACTGGGTTGTTGTTTTTGTTTTCCACATTTCTTCTCATTTCAGGATGAAAATAAGTCAGATTCATGATTTTGAGTTCTTTTCATCAATTTCTCACGCCAATGCGTGTTTGGTTATCGTTTCAAACTAAAGAAACTCTCTTCGGTGCGTTGAGACTGACATTTTACGTAAATTATAAACGACTTCTCTATTAATGGCGATATTTAGCTCTGTTCCGCATTCAACGAGGGTAATCGCGCTTTGTCAGGTTTGCTAATAGAAGCATTTAACTTACTGAAACTGTAGCGTAAAAACGTGATGTTATCTGATGTTGAAAAAGACAGCAATCTGATGTTAACGAGACTGACCCCAGTGGCAACATCGATTGATACTAAACAGCAGTCAGCAACCACTAGTTTTAGCACGCAAATAGTAAAATTTTCTTGACATTTGTGCAATAGGCGTGATGCACGAGTAGTGAGTCATACCCATGCCAAAAGAACGATTATTTAGGAAAACGTTACTAGCGAAATCAAATCTATTTGCATTGAGCAAAACCGAAAATACTTATAGGCTATTCAGTAGCAATTACTAAAATTGGCAGACAGACAAACTTGCAGAGAAATCAGTTGTTGTTGGGAGCCCTTTGCAGGGTTACCAGATGAAAATTTCAATAAAAAGCCAAACAATGCTAAAAAGAGGCCAAAAAAAGGCCAAACACCCTTCTCAAAGGTCAGAAAAAAGCCAAACCTTATTTGCGGTATTGCCATTCCTTTGTCACAAAAATATCTAAATTGAGAATATCAAAAAAAATCTCTTTGAAATTAAGATTAAATCTCGCAAGGCATTGTACTGGAGCACTGATCTTCCCTGACTTTTCATGGTTTTTAAAATTGCACACTTTGGGTACAATGGTGCCATAGTTTGCATATTGATCCTTCGGCAGCTTTCTGCACGAAACTCTCTCCCATTCACTCCTGTACTTACGTTTAGAATCATAAGAGTCCTTCCACTTCGACGTAGTTATCGCATTTCTGTCACGGAGACCCAGACCTGTCAGCAAGCGTTGAGAGACAGTTTAGTGCTTACAGCACAATAGACACTACACAGTGCAGTGAGTGCGCATATTTCCAGTGATTACGCAAAAACTTAATTTCGAACCTAGCATCCCTCAAATACTACTAATATCAGAAAGCGGGCGTCTTATATAGAATTTATTCCAAAAATTTTGCAAATGTGTCGCCGAAAAAAATGGAATAGCAATAATTTCTTTCATAAGCACCTGTTTCAGCGTGAAAAAGGCCAAAAGAGAGCCAAATGGCTAAATACATTTTTAAGGCCAACCAACTTGAGATGAGGCCAAAAAAAGCCAAAAGGCAACTAAAATTTTTACAACAACCAACTTGAAACGAGGCCAAGTTTCTGAAATTTGGCCTAAAAAGGGCCAATCTGGCAACCCTGGCCCCTGATACTTAATTTAACATAGGAATATAATATAGAGTTGTATTGTTGTATCGCTTCTGAATCACAAACTTTTTTCAAACGAGTGTTTTATTTGAAACCAACAAATTTAATCACGGGGTCACCCTTGAAGCAGTGGCCGGGGCAATTGCCCCCGTTGCCCCCCTTAATTCGGCCCTGCCCATGTGTGTCAAGTGGCATGGCGTTTTGGAAGGGTGCCGAAAGATTAGCAAATTGATCGTCCTCATACACAAAACGGGAGAGAGGAGTGAATGAACCAACTACCAACTGTCTTTTTGCCAAGCGTCGCAAGAAGGCTGGATGCCAAGATGCCGTGAAAGTAATTGAACCAAAGTTGGACGATACCCAATGCGGTTTTCGCCGCGGCCGCAGCACTGCAGAAGAATTTCCACTCTCCAGAAAATTTTCGAGAAATCCTGGGAGCATGCCAAAGACTTATACAGATGTTTTGTCGACCTCGGAACAGTATATGACCTATGTTGCCGGGTTCTTCGTAAAAAGCTTTGTGGGGTCTTGTGGGAGTACGGTGTTGATGGGTACCTCTTGCTGGCCGTCAAGTCACTGTATTCCTGCTCAGAAGATTGTGTCCGTGTCAGGAAAGTTAAATCACGACCGTTCAGCGTTGGTGTCAGACTCAATTACTACGTTTACATGGTCAGTTTCTCGTTGTCTCGTTATCATATATGGATAACGAGCGATCTGGTTCTGAACGTGATTTGCTATACCCCCACCCACCTACCATTTCAATCATCTCATAAAAGTATATAAAACAGCATGCATATAATAGCCTACTTTAATGTCAAGCTGAAGTTCAAAATATTGGATCATGTTACAGCTGGAGTGGACTGAAGCTGGCAAAAAAGATTTGCATTGGCCTGCTATCTATTTCTTTACTGTAAATAGTCACAGTTTATTGTAATTTGCTGATGAATGGCTTATTCAGAGCTTTAGCTCTTTAGAAACTAATATTGTTATAAAGTAAACTTTCTTCATCTGGTGTACTTAACTACATATGTGTTTTACATATTTATTTATACCAATAAGTTAATTGTCTGATAGCTGCAGTATTATTAATATGGACTGTATTTATCAATATACTACTAGTATTATAGTACATGAGCACATTGCTATCACATGAACACATAAACATGTCTATAAAATAAACTGAATAACACAAGTTGGAACTCATCTTCATTACATGAATCACATGGTACTGAGTTACTTTATGTTGATGTACAGCATTTCATTAATTAAGTGATGGACGAAGCACTCGCATGTTTATTGAATTGCATCCAAATTCTTCAAAATAAGTACATACTAGTATTTTTTATTTAGTCTATTCCTTTTGGTGCAAAAATTAATAGTACCGTACATTGTAAAGGTTTACTACACAGTAACACTTGTGTATTGGTTTAACTCTGGAATTTTGGTTTGGATTCAGCACCTTCACATTTTTGAGAAACAGATAGTATTGTGTTACAGTACACTGAGTAAAATGTTTTCATAGACTAATATTATTAAGTGATCAAAGACTTAAAACTGTTCTTTTGTGAGATATTAATGGGCCTCTCAATCAGTGTTCAGTTAAAATATTAGTGATAGCTGAGGCCTGAGATCCTGTTTTATTAGTGTAACTGTGAGGGTTCTCATATGAAAACTTTAGCAGTAGCTCAGGAAATTGATGCTTATAGAATACACTCATACAAAACTACATCCTCAAATTGACAGATTGTTAAGATAGCATGCTGAATCAAAAAATATTTAGTCAACAGTTACTGACATATTATGTCACTTGCTGAAATTATTTTTTTAACCATTTTAAAAAATATGTCAGTGTTTGGAAGGTGGAGAAGAATCGGTTTGTAATAGCTTGTTTGAATTGCATTGTAGTGAGAAGTTTCAAACAGCTCTGTTCGATGAACTTTTGATATTACTGTAGAAGTTCAAACACATGAAAACCTTATACAACACAGGCTTGATTAGCTACAGGGAAGGAATGATACTGAGAGATGTTGGATGCGTATTAGCAAAGAGCTTAACAAACCAGGTAAATATAAGTTAGGCTGTTGCACAACTTGGACTTTTCAAAAAATAATCAGGTGTTGTCTGTAAAAGCTATATGTCCAACAATCTGCAAAATGTTGATATTTCTTAGGTGTAGTTTGATTTTAACATCTTAACATTGCTTTCTATTGCTTTGGTCATGCAACTGTTGTTCAAATTCTTTATTTTTCAAGTGAGATGGTTGCAGTTGCAGCAAAGTGTAAAAAGCAGTGGAAAGCACTAGCAGACTAGTATGCTTGCTTAAAAAAGAATCAACAACAGCTGCAGATCAGGTTCTCTTGCATATACTTTTGCCAACAGTTTATTCCCATCACTGACTTTCTTGGGTGCTCATTAAAAAATTGAAGGTGCAAAAATAACTGTTTCGCATTTGTATTTTTTGAACAGTAGGATTTCTGCATAACTTGCACTACAAAAATCGAGATTAGATTTGTGTCCACATGCTTTCCTTCAATCTCAAAATGTGGGTTAGCCTTATTTCTTTGTATTGAGTTTATTATGTCCCATATGTCATATGCTTGCAAGTAAAAATAAACTTTTGTCTGCAGACATACTGGATGACATACTGGATGCAATAATCAGTCAAAAATTGCCAGGTAATGCACACGTACTGCTTTCCTGCTTGACTAGATGCGTTTGATCAGATGAACGTAGTAAAACTGGGGTAAAACTCAGTTGGTGATCCGCACCACACTGCAAGTTATTTTGTTTCAGAAGTCGCAATGATCTCAAAAGATCCAATGGTACTTCTCTTCGAAAGTGTGGCAGGTGTTGCCAAAAAGGAAGGCTACAACACGGAAGAAAACTACAAATGTTATCTTGAAACTGATGACAACACTACAAACTGAACACGATCAGCGTGGGACTTCAAACAAGTGAAGCGAGGAACACAATCAGAAGTTACAGCTATGGAAGCAGCAACCAAGGAATGAAAAAACGCCGTGAATGATAGAACATGCAAACAAGCTGAATTAACAGCAAAGCCACTAAACATCTTAGAAAACATCGTGCTTTTACTTCAGCCCGTTAATTGCCGTTTGACCGCCTTGTATTTTTGGTATATTGCTGGTTTGGTGCAGCCTTATTATGGAACAGAGCTGCATTTGCGTGATGACTTGTATGCGTGTCGCAGTAGATCACCAATCAAAATGCGTTTGCTCAACGACTGATAGCAAAGCATTAAAGAAATAAATTTTGCTGTCACGGCACAACACCATTACTGCTTAAAAGTGCGGCAAATCGTTCTCTTACATCCGCTGCTCCACAGGGATGAAATCTGCCTGAGCGATTGAGTAGAGCAAAGGCAGTGGCGCCCTTTTCATACATCCACGTTCCATCGTGAAATTCTGTTTCTATCCTCGATATAACCCATGATTTCCTCGCGGTACGCCGAGTCGTTTTGTAACATGTTGTGCAATACTGTGCAGGCTTTCACTACTTCGTCAGCGGTGCTGCGTTTCACGGCCATCGGTCTTCTAAAAACCCTGAAGCAAGAGGACACGATCCCAAAAGCATTTTCTACTGTTTTTCTGGCTCGATAATTGAATATTCGCTTCTCCGGTGGCTGCTGCTGTGTACGTAACAGTCTCATTGAATTATCCTTGAGAGGAAATCTCCGTCACCCCCAAAAACGTGGTAGTGCTTCTTCCGTTCAAGAAAGAGGTTTACAGGGTGGAAGATCTGAACTATTTTTATTCAAACATTGGGCAAGGCTACAGTTTGCAAACACGTTGCGATCGCTTTGTTTTTCGTATGAATCGACGTCAGTAAATGCAAACCTTTGCTGTGCGTCTGCTACAGCCATCAGCAGTTTTTTCGTCGTCGAAACACAATGAGCCACTTAGTGCAGGTTCTTCAGGGATATTACGTGCTTTTCATCGATAGAACCATCACAGTTTGGGACGTTCCACCGCATTTCAAAATCATTGACCAAGTTGCACAGATTTATCCGATTGCTTTGCACGTGTCTGGTACGACTGTAGACACCGTTGACTTATGTGTTTGGTAGAAGGCAATTTTTCGGTCAAATATGTAGGAGCAGGCGAATTTTTGGGGGTGTAAAGGATATTCGGACAGACAATGTTGTGAGACTCACAGCATAGTTATAATATGATACATACCACGTATGTCTTCGGAGAATGAAGCAGCTTTAGGCTGCTTTGCATAGCAGCGCATTATCAGGAGGGTATAAAAATCAATGTAAACAAATGTGGACTTTTCTTGAAGTTTTCTTCTGTGGAAAAAATCTGTTTTCAGCACGGTAAAGATCAGTCTTATTTTCTCCTAAGCTTAGCGTGTTAAATTGTACTTTACTTTGCGATTCATCACTGCTTATGATGAGTGCAAAAGATAAGAAATCAAGTGTTTTCAGCAAAACTCAAATGATAATTTCTTGCTAAAAGTCATACTATTTCTTTGTACAAAGGGCTTTTAAACACATCTTCGCGTTTGGGTTAATGCAAATGTGTGGGTGTTTGAAAGAACACATGGGAGTCGACTGTGTTTTGCGCTCTTTGTTTGGTTTGCCCGGGCAGCGCTGTTAGCTGGAATCGCAAAGACTGCAACAGGCAAAGCATAAAACGAGTGCAAATCACTTGGTCAATTGGGCTGGTCTGTGCTTGATTGCTCGGACACAAATGTAGTTTTCCAAACAGCCATTTTCTTGGTTCTGTCGTAAGAAATAACAAAAGGTCCTCAGGCATTGAAGGCAAAACCAGCGACTGCCTTTCCAGAAATTGTTTATATTACCGTTATACTCAGGGCCGGCGCCAACGGGGGGGCCGATGGTGCCCGGCTCCCCCATTTGAAATCGGTGCCCCTCATTTCACGTTTGTCCCACCGGTTGCTGCATACATCCAATACTGTATTTTAAAAATGTGCCCCCCCTGCTGCTACATCCTGGCGACGGGCCTGGTTATACTGAGTTGCGTTTCTGCTGGGAACTGTTCTCTGAATCATCTGAACCTGTGATTGTTATTTTTTCGATGATTTCCTCATGGTACCATCGCTGCTTGTGAAAAACTATCCGATTAGATTACTCAACAAGGTTTGGTATATTCTCCTGGTTTTGTGTACTTGATTTAGTTCATTTTCCATTCAACTTGAAGCACACCAAGACAATTGAAATATCAATGTGTGAAAATGAACAGAAGCCGGAGCTGGAGTCTGAGCCATGAAAAAAAGAGTTCCGGAGCCGGAACCAAACTCATGAAAACCAAGAGCTCCGGAGCTGGAGCCGTGTTCATGAAAAGAAGAGCCTCCGGAGCCGGAGCTGTGACATTTTAACGACGACTTTGCAGCCCTGAAATAATCCAAACTGTAGCCGGGCACATAGACAATCCAGAGTAAAAATTCAACAGATAAATTGCTTTAGCAACAACCTCAAACGATTATCATAGTAAATTAAAATATGCAAGGAACCAAGAAGTCATATTAGTAGGATACTGAAGTTAACTCAGTGATCGATTAGTGGTTGAGCATTTTCACCCCCTTTGATTTTTTCGCTCCCTTGCCCATCAAAATCGCCCCTAAGGGGGCGATTCCGCCCACTTTGAGAAACACTGGTCTACACCCATCGGAAAGCGGCCCAAAGTTCGTCCAAGGATCAGGTGGCGTGATTACATCTCTGCCCTTTCTTGGTCCCATCTTGGTGTGGAGCTCCCAACTGGCTCCCATCTTGGTGTGGAGCCAGCAGAACTGGCTAATTGAGATTGATGTTGAGCATGGGGTATTTCGGAGTCCTCCTAGACCTGCTGCCGTGGCTCTTACCAAAGGAAAATTGGGCACGAAAATGAGTGACTGAATGAATATGTAGGCCTACACTGAATCTTTCTATTTACGAAATTGTCTTTAGTTTGTTTGCCAAAAGTGAATGTCGTATTCAAATAATTAATCGTATTTGGACGGAAACTTGCGTTTTTGTGAAAATGAGTTAAAAGTATCAGACATAGAAGGGAAAATGGTGTTGACACCCTAAAGCTCCACCACGACACCCTTTTGAAAAACTTGAAAAAACACTGCACTGGAGTAACTCAAAAAAGAATTAACGCAGAACTTCTCAAATTATAATGATTCCAGTGGTGAGACTGGCCAGGACAGTTCTTTAAGCGAAGTTCATTTAAGTCGAAAATGGGGGCAAATTATATTATTACATGTACCTTAAAAATACTCATAGTCTCTTTTCTCCTTTGTTTAGCCATACTTACCATACTCCTTCGTCTTAAACGTGATCTGTATGAGCATTTTTTGGCAATTAACTGTGAAACCAACGCAGGTGTTGTCTGAACTATGGTCGACTATTGCAGAAGCATGCAGGAAGATTGTAGAAATGGAAGGGAAGAGCGACTATTGAACCTTATATTCCATTGCGTAAAAGTAGAAATTGTCAAATTGTATTCTTAGTAAATCTTACCAATTTTCGTTGATTCAATGTTTTCTTAAATTTCTTTTCGTACAAAGCAATTTTCATCGTTAATGTGATTAATGCACAAAGATCAATCTCTCGGATAAAGTTTTTACCTCAGTCACTGTTACTATGCCAGTGGCAAAGACATGGATAGGCTGTGTTTTAATGCGCAATGTTCACTAATAACTGCAACTTGGCCTACGNCTTATTTCTATTATTTTTTCGATGATACGATGNTTATCAGTGTTGATAAAAAGGCCGGTATTTTTACAAAACACATCTGGCACCGCTATATGTTTATGGTGTAACGCAAGAATATCGGAAGTTGCCGTCGGAAGAAATGTGCGTTTCCACCAGGCGTGGCCCTTTATGACGAAACAAAATCACAGTTCGGCTGCCGCTACCTCGAGACGACACAAGAAGTTACGGAATCATTGACACTAAACAGCAACCACAGCAGAACTAGCTTTGCTGCTTAAGCACGCAAAGTATCGTTTTCGCGTCATTTGTGCAGTAGGCGTGATGCATGAGAAGATGCCAAATTTAATTTTGTTTGTAATTTTTCCTAATAATCTTTCTTTTGGCATAAACCCATGCAAATATATTTGCATGGAACACAACCGTAAATATTTATATTCAGTAGTGATTACTAACACTGGCAGAAAGTGAAACTTTCAGAGAAATCATTAATGGTACTCAACGCAACATCTCAATATAGAGTTGTATTCTTGTATCTCTGCTGAATCACGACAATTTTTAAACCACTTTTTTTAAAAACAAATAAATGCCACCACGAGGGGTCCCCTTGGAGCGGAGGGCCCGGGGCAATTGCCCCCGTTGCCTCCTCTTAATCCGACCCTGTCTCTGACACAGTTGTACCTCGACAGGGTACAGCCCAAAAGTCGCCACTATCGAAATCCTTTAGAAAATCATTCTTAGTTCGTTTTTATCCTTCCAAGAAATGAAAGAAAGAGAGTAGTAGTCCATGCTTACGTCACTGTGTAGGTGAAATTATATCATTATCATCAATGGTCACGAGCCGAAACCGGAAGTGAGGCAAAGATACAAGAGAAACAACCAAGCTATAGCCAAAGCTGTTGAGCATTTTCTTTCTGTAAAGATTCACAAAGAATCATAGCAACAGTGCCATAATTGCGGTAGCATTATAGAATATTAGTTGGAATGGAAGTGTCCCACCTCGAAACGATTGGTAGACCATGTTTCTACCCATTCCACCCAGCTGCACAACCGACTAATACTCGTCTTTGGGTAGTATGTCTTCTTATCATGAAAAAGTTAACGTAAGTGCGAGCTATAGCCACTCATCATTTCGTTTAAAATATCAAAAGTGTTTTATCACTGTAGAACTATTTGCGAAAGCATTTATTGCCCACAAATGCTTTGGAAATATTTTATCTGATTGTTGGGATTTCAAACACAAATTCGTTTTCTTGCTGGAAGTAAATCGATAACTTGGTGATAGGTAGTTTGATCAGCATGCGCAGTGTGGGTGTTTCTTTTTTCAGAACGATCTTCTGTTGACTATATCTAGTGCTGCTAGTTTATGCGTAAGAATGTAAAAGTTAACTGACTTGTACTAACTTTATCTCACAGTTTTACCATGTGACCAAATGAACGTCCTTTGCAATTTACGTTTTAACCGAACGATACTACATAATGATGCTAAGCAACTGTTGTATTGAAAATATCCAACCTGGGAAACATTGCACGGAGGTAGAAATGACGCCTAGACGTGAATTTTCACGAGTTTGCGCTACTAATTGCATAACAGAGAACTGTGCAAACAATTCCACATCCTTGAAAACGATTTACAGGTTCGCGAATGGTTGGTTTACTTCATGCGATGGGTTTTTTGGTGCTTCTGCTTGTTGGCTGAGTCATATGAAACAATAAACCATTACCACTACTTCAAAACAGTACTCAAATGTTAGTCTTGCGGATGACTTTGGTTAGTTTCGTTGATGCTTAGCAACAGTTCTAATAAAAACATCCATCACGCGGAAGATTTGGTAAATGATCTGGGAATTACGCCTACACGTGAATTTTTGCAAGTTTGTGCTACGAATTTGCATAACAGAGAACTGTGAAATAATCCCACTCCCCAATACAATATAAAGCCTTGAAGACATTATTTGCCATGGCTTTTCCACAGGGATCTTTGGTCTTGCTTGAAAAAAGCAAAATATGCTTGGTTCGTGAGAGAAAACCCTTCTGAAGCTTTTGAAATGCTCCTACTGTTCCTTTGATAGTCGAGGTTTTCTGAAAGGTTTACTCAACAGAAAAATAACAACAAAATGCTGTGCAAACCTTCAAATCAAAGTTGACCCTAGGGTGGATTTCCTTTGTTCGTGGAACTACAGTATCTGCACTGTTATCAGTGTTTGTACGTCCATATTTGTACAAATAAAGAAGCTCAGTTAACCTAAAGACATTTTTAATCATCAACAACATATGGTAAAAGAGGTCAGGAAGGAATTTACGAGGTCAGTGAGTTCGTTGTCAGTCGGCGTAAGTTCTTAAGAGAGAGTTGAAATGGCAATCCGTGGCTGAAGAGGAAAGGTTGAATTGAGGCATTTCCCATCGTTGAGCTATTTCAAGCGTAAGGGTTCGGTGATTGGGTCAATACAAACCTGGCGTTTCCGCAGTTTTAGTGTCAGAGAAACGTACCAGGTGCAAGCTGGTGTATACCGTGGACTTTTGCAGGCTGCATTTGTTTCCAAGTGCAAGATTTGCGTGAGCAACGGCCTTACGGAAAATAAAATGGGCTTCGCCAGAAAGCAAAAAAACAAATAGTTTGTTTTGGGAATGTATTCATAAATGTATACGGTTGCGTTCTGCAGCATGCTTATTTTAATTTAGACATTTCAAGCCTTCAGTATGTATTTGTAAATAAGAAAATTCCTCAAAATAGCACTAGATTAAATAAAATATAAATGCCTAACTTTTCAAAAAATATTTTTACACTACAGTGTTACTAAAGGTTACATATATCATCCATAAAAATAAACCGTAACTTCCGACTAAAAATAGCAACCATGGGAATTGCAACAACAATGACGTTCTTCACTAAATTTTGGATCAGTGATATCTGGTGTACGTTTTTTCGAAGATTTCTGCAAAAAAATATGCTTTGCTAGATTTCAAAAGCAATTTTTCGTAGTTAGGAAATTATGATAAAATATTTGTGAAAAAAAATCATTCGTATTATGAAACAACACAAAACATGGTTTGATGTACTTACAATTGTGTTTGATGAACTATTTTTAGTGCAGGTAAGAATGTTGGCGTTTGATGACAATACGTTTTTGGTGTATCTGTATATAGTTGCACTAGGTCAGTGGTTCTCAAATTTTTCTTCACGTTGACACCCATTTAAAGTACACAATTTTCTGTAGACCCCGTGGCCTAGCCCAGCAGTTACTAATACAAGGAAAGTATGTGTTAAAATAAATTTCAGTACTCTTCATTTGAAATGCAGAATAAAACAATACACAATCTGAAAATATGATTAGAACTATGGATGTAAGCATAACATAAAACAACGGTCACAATGGATGATAAAATAAACAACTATTTGAATCGAATGTACTTTTAAACTAATGCAGCTAAGATTTGATCAGCCCTCTTAATTTTGTTTGATTTGTTGAAAAACGCCGTTTGCATTCCTTGCCCGATTAACAATAATTTTGTAATGGAAGCTTCATTGCTCCAACAGACCCCAGCAGTTGTTCATTGACCCCCTGGCCATTCAGTGACCCCCATTCGACCCCATGACTATTTATCGACCGTTGGATAGTCCAATTGACCCCTGGGAGTCGATATAGACTTCTTTGAGAACCACTGCACTAGCTTAAAATATCAAAACCGTTTATTCCAAACCTCATGAAATTTGGATATTTTTATGGGTTAATTTCAAAGCTTGTTTTATTTCCCCAAAGCAAACAAGTGAAGTAAGTGACAAAGTGGGCGTAGTTGAAACGCATCACATATTGAAAAAAGGCTTTCAGCGGCAGTTTGCAATTATTTAGTTTTTTATTACAGATCTTCCAGCGGCAAAGTAAATTATAACCGTACACAGAGGACGCGCTTTGCTTAAAATCTATTTGGACGTTTGCGTGCTTGCATACATGTGTGAGCAGGTACATTGTTTTAAAGCAGTGGTATTTTAAAGTGGTGGTATGACGTGGAAACCACATGTTTTCGAATTGCAGACTCCTTTTTCTTGCGTGCAACTTGCAGCTCTGATAATTTCCGCCCGTGCTATCCAGCATTATTGAACCAAACCACTGGTGTCGAGACTGCAATTGACCGAATCGGGTTTCCGATGCTCTTCTTAATACGGCGAGTGTAAGAGGAAGTAGTAACGCTCTGGAGCTGCGTTGCGAAAGCAGAAGTATATAGGTGCTCGCTCGAAGCCTGGATTTCAGAGAAGTGTTGTGGAAAACTGAAGCTTTAGCAAAGAGATAAGACAGTCAGTTCTACAAAATTATATTCGACTAATGTCCCGCTGATATATTCAATTTTTGTAGATAGCGCAAAAAGCAGGGCCATGGAACTGGTGCTCAAATTTCAGGCTCCGGGTCCAGCTCCGGGCATCTTTTTTTTTGGCTCCAGCTCAAACATTTTGAGATTTTTGGCTCCGAACCCGGCTCCAAAATAACTTAGTCCAAACAACAGAAAAAGCGTTGTATTATTTGTATGACTCGCTTGAACCGGAACCCAAATTTCAGGCTCCGGCTCCTCCACCTGAAAAAATGTTGGCTCCAGCCATCCAAAATTGCTTGGGCCCCGGCTCCACAGCCCTGGTAAAACGTTTGCGTGCACCCACTCAGGCTACCATTAAAATTATTTGTTTTTTGCTGAATATTTTCCAAAACAAAACGGCCATTCTGTTATAAGTAACCAAGATGTTGTGTTTTGCAAGGACAATTGGCGTTGCATATGTGCTCTGAATAGCAAAAGTAAAAGCATTTTGTCATAAGCAAGCACAAGCATCTTTTGTCGCAAAGTTCTATGCAAGACAAGTTCAAAAACGTTTTCTGCAAACTTGAAATTAGTTAGGTAATGTGCAAAACAAGTCATGAAGCACATCTGTAACAGCTGTTTTATAAAGTGTTTTATAACTAAATATCCTGAGATTTTTGAGGAATGGGAGCCCATTTTTGTGGAATCTTGCTAGCCTTAGTGTGTGGAAGCACAACAGAAGTCATGCAATTAAGTAGAAATATCTTGAAATTACTGGCGGCCGTAATTCATAAAAATAGACGTAATGCGGTCGGCAACAGCCAAAACGCTATGCCCCCTGCTCTAGGCAAATAAAGTTATTCTCTCTTCCGTGAATCCGCTTTGTTACTGCAAGCATGTTGACGTTATAACATTTTAGTAGGCCCCTACGTTTTCATTAGTTCGAAGCAAACAAATTCAAATTTTAAACTTGGAGGACGTGATCATTGATATAGCTTTCGGAAAAGCAGTTTCAGCAAGACTTGCAATGTTTTTCTTAGGTTATTTTAGGTTTATTGGTTTGAACTTCTGCAAATTGAACAGAACATATAGATATTTTTTGCTTAGTTCTAATAAAGATGAAATTTGAGCTTCTTCCAAACAATATATCACCCAAACTTCACACATTCTTCAATCAGTATCATCAGTTGTTGGTCTTGTGAAGTAAACCTAACCGTACGAATGCTACGCGCAAGCCACAACAGCTTTTGCGTCTGTAAATATAAGCGAAAGGTTAGGTGTCGGTCTAGAAACTACTGCATGCTGAAATGTACGTTGGGCACGAATCGTTTTGTTTGAACATTGCCCTGCTTTGCTGAGTTGTAATGTTAACAACGATAAGGCTGGTAAATTTTCAAGTTCAGGTTCAACGCAATTGTATTTATTTTCAAAAACTTATTCTCGCAAGAGATGAGAAAGTATGCGACAAACCAAATCAACCGTGCTGAAAATTCTATGTATAGTTTTACACAATCACAACGAGCAAGTATTCTGGCCTTCCACAGCTTCAAAAACGCCAACTATTCTAAAAGATACTTGATAATTTTATGTTACGCATGATGACCACAAGGTTATGTTATGCATAATGATCACGGCTGGTTTCGAAGACGCAGGAAAACATATATCGTGGAAGATATGCAGTAGTTTTGTCCGCAACCTTAGGTGCAGACACGTAACTTGCAACGAGGCTATTTGATACAACTTTCGAGTCCCAAACGCTGAAAATATCTTTTTCTGAAAAATTTTTCGAAGTTGCAATTGCGTATAGGTATGTTTCAAATTTAGAAAGAGTCAAAGTCGCAAGGTTAATGCTGGGAGCCCACAGAATTCAATTAATGCTGTCCACGGGCTTCTGGAATTTCATTTGTTCTCGCTTGGCAAATGAGATGTCCGTTCAAAAGAGACCTGTTCATAACAGACCACTCATAACAGACCACGTTCATAATAGAACACGTTCATAACAGAACACGTTCATAACAGACCCGTTCATAACACACTACATTCATAACAGACCCATTATGAAAGTTGTCTGTTATGAACGGGTCTTTCGTCAACGTGGTCTGTTTCGAATGGTCTGTTATGAGTGGTCTGTTATGAACAGGCATGTTTCGAAAGGGAACCTTTTCAGAAATCCTCGCTCAGCATGCATTGCAGGCGTACTCGTCAATAAGCAAGTCCGGTGGGATCAGCATCCATGATGAATTCTCCTTCTGAGTTCTTTAAATAATTATAAAATTCATTCGCATTATCCTGAATTGACAATTACGATTAATAATTGCAGAAAACCACGAGACCGAAGTTTCTGAAAAGCACGGGTGTCTAAATGAAAAGAAGCTTCTTATCGTTCTATTGGACGAAAGTTGCTGCACTGCCGCGCTCAACATCCATAATGGCAGAATTATTTACATGCATATATAAATATAACAGCATGGTTTTCAGATTTTATGTTACTTTTGTGCAGTCAAATAGTTTTAAAGTATAACACGCTCATCAAGCATTGACGTATTGATTGAACAAGAAGCTAAGTGCGTGATTAGCGCGTTAATGAAACTACGACTTCGTAAAATATTTTTACGTGTTTTTGTCAAAAATTAAAAAAATTATTTCTTCTATACCTTATGTGTTTGGCTCGAAACTGCATTTCAGAAGAGATACATGCGATTGTAAACAGGTGCGTAGCCAGAGGGGAGGCGATGGGGTCAATTTCTCCCCCCCCCCAGTTCCGAAAGTTGCACCAAACGTTTTCAGGTTAATGAAGCTTTTGATGTGTAAGCCAAAGAAATACTTCAGGGCAAATCAACGAAACTGCTTCAAGAAACCTTTGCTACTTCAGTCTTTGTTACAGGGGTCTCAAACACGCGGCCCGCGGGCCACATGTCCGCGAGGACATTTTGTGCGGCCCGCGATGCTTTTTGGGAATAGGGTTAAAATTTAAGTTATTTAGTTTATTCACCGGTGTTTGAAAGTGTTCGGCAATCGAGTGAACAAGTTTCTGTTAAAAGAACACGTTTCTGTTAAAAAATACAGACGGCTATAAATTATTTGCCCATAGGAAGTAAGATGTGAAAGCTGTTTCTAGTAAGGAGGTTGAGATACCACCATTGTTGCGTCAGTGTCATAATGCGGCCGTGGGGTTACTTTATGAATCCTCATTTGGCCCCAGGAGCAATTTGAATTTGAGTTCCCTACTTTAGTCGAATTTGATCAAAGCAGTGCCGTTTGCCAATCGCCCATGATTGATCAACTGTTGTGTACATGGGGGTCGGAAGGATTTTTTCCAGGTGGGCATTAGTGGATTTTTCCAGGGGAAGCCAAGGATTTTACTAGGT
>JGI24158J21664_10003444_pt1 | contig 19841 bp, 11 predicted proteins | sample Ectturendosymbi3_FD_21664 | JGI IMG/M metagenome (IMG submission 21664) | reverse complement strand
TGGCCTGCAAGAAAAATATGTCTGAAGTGTAATCATTAAAGAAAAGAAGTACCATGTACTCTGACGTGCGGACCTAACTGAAATTTCTTTTCTTTTCTTTAGTGAAAGTTAAAAGGTAAAGGACACAGTTAATTTGTACAAAATTTTGTTCTCCACTATTGCTTTCAGAGAACATATGTTTTTAGAAAACTGATATTTTACAATTTGCTGCAAAACAATTGTCAATTTTCTTTCAGTTCACATGAAGCATTATTTGCCATTCAAAACAAATGTAGATATGTTACAGCTCTTACCGGAATAAAGCCAAAAACGCCTTCTTTAGCAGCTTGTTTCTTAGCGCTCTCGTCAATGTATTTCTGAAAAAGTTCCTGATTTAAACATCACAAACTCTAATCCATTAGCATGATTTTAAAAGATAATCATTCTATTTTACTGCAAATAATTTTTAAATAGGCTGCCGGATACACAAATTTTTCCTGTTTATAAAACGTATAATTTTTCAACTCTGTTATGTGCCAACATCATCATTATATTCTTACTAAATGTAACGTTCGCAGAATCGTTGCGTGTCTTTGCCTGCCTGTAGCCCTGGCGTGACGTTTTTCCCTAATTGTGTTAATTGCGGTGACTAGGCCTCGGGTAATTGACGGGCCGCGTTTTTTTGTTAAATCCGCGTACCTTGGCGAATGTTGTTTTTTCCGAGAGATTGGAACGGGGAAGTGGGTCTGTATACGAATTGAGGACTGAGAGGAGGTCCTTTAGTTTTTGGAAGACGTATAGGTCTTTGCAGCACAATGCTGATCTAGCATAAGGCTATTTATAATACAGGACATAAGGTCCTCACAGCATAAGGCTGGGTTTCATAATTTTCGTTAATCACGTTTTGTTGACGCGTTTCTTGGCCAAGTTTGTGGGCTCGTTGAATTGAAGTAACGTGAATTAACGAATTTCGTGGCTGTCTGTTTTCTTGATGTGGACCTGTCAGTCAGGAAGCTACACTAAAAGTAATTATCACATTTACCTTAATGTCTCCATCTTCCGTCTTACAAACTCCCACTTCCAGGTTGGCTTCTTTGCTGAGTTTCTGCAAAACACATTAGAGAAACAAACTTTTAAGAAAACTGGCGCAGATAAAACAAGTAAATACTCAGATATATAAAGTAATGCAGTCAACTTGCCTTCGTTGGTCTTCGCATTCGATAGGTGCATGAATAAGTCTCAGTGTTGAAGGATACCTTCAAGGAAAAATACGAAAACCTTTAAAACAGCCCGCTAGAGTGCTACCTCTCATACTTTACTGTTCCTCTCGGTGTTAGTTATCTGTTGCAGTTATTTATAGCACTGTGCGAAAAAGCCGTCCGATGTTTGATTTGCGCAAACTTTTTGTTTTTATTGCGGCAATACCAAAGACCCTTGACTTTTATATTTACTATCATAATTAGAATCAAACTTTGTGTTTTGTTGGTCCTACGTTGTTATTTAACTTAAATCAATTCTAATGTGGCGTAAGAAAAAAGGAAGCAGTGTTCATGCTATTTCCATATGTCAAGAAGTGCTGAAGTGCTTCAACTCAAAGGTATCAATGCCGCACAGCAAAAACGTTCTCAAGTGTTTTTATCTCGTGCAAGAACTGAACAATGCTCTTTGTTGGTAAATAATACCATTCCATCATCCCTAGTCACAGCACGCAATTAACAACAACTCCCGTACAGGCATTAAGCGTCCTGGCGGTTTGCAAACATTTAAACATAAAACCGCGCTGTATTTCATGCAAGTTTAATGAACAAACACATTTCTTGTTGCAACAGATCGTTGAAGCCAGTTTAGCTTATTGCAAAACTGTTTGCCATGAAAGGGCTAGTTTTTAATCTGCATGTTTGAGAAAGGTCTACTAGAGCGAGTGAAAGTGCTGTCAGGGGATGACTTTGTCGATTTATCAACGAGGTTTTCGGTAGCTGTGATAATGAAGTCCCCAAGCAACAAAAAAACAGTTAACCACAAATATGCAAACAAAACGAGTTGTACAACCTTTTGCGACGACGATCGTCTGCTTCCAGGCATCTGTGTGAAAATTAAAGAGGTCTTAACTTTTCCAGTTTTATTTCGAATGGCCAATAGCGCAGGGGTTTTTAATTCTGGCTCAAAATATTTGCAGCAAAACATTGGGTATCATTTATTAAACATTTAGTACGTTTGGTGTAACAACGTTTCGAGTAACTCAACAGTTTTATTGGTCGCTGTGTAAGTGCAACTGATTGCAGTATGTTGATTTGGTTGCTTTATAACAACTTACCCCAAAGATATCAACGATATCTCCGTTGAGTTTCATGCTTCGTAGTCCACTCAACTGGAAAAGTATTGCAAAGTTATTGAGAAAATTAGGCAAGAAGTAGACAATTGCATATTGTCCCTGCAATTACATAATAAAACAAGTTATTTTCTATCTGGTACATTGCTAATATTCTTGCAATTTCAGTCACTTTTTCTTCAAATCAAGGTCAAAAAATCCCGTTCGTTCATCATACTATTGATTCAGGCAAATGGACGCAACTTCGTGCAGAAATATCTGGCGTACATGAAGCTACCAGTGATTACGATTTTTAGCACATCAGTGATTACGATTTTTCTCAGAAGTTGTCACAATGAAGTGTGTTACGCAAAAAAATTTCAGTCGAAGGAAGGTGTAGAAAGGAACCAATTATTTTTGCCCGGAACCCTCTGAAGACTTCATACGTGTTGGGTGTTTCGAATACATGCTAATCAAACATGAGCTTGATAGAAGGTTTAACAACTGAAAGGTCTGAAGCATAACTACAGTAGAAAAGAAACATGACAAACCACATCCATATTGCGAGCATGGCCGCAGGACGAGACATGCGGCAGCAACACAAAACACTGCAGCAGGCGGTGAACTATGGATTTGCAGCAAGGCGAAAAATCAGTGCAGACGTTCTGGTATCTGGAGTTGAAGATCATGCGCATCTTATGACTTGTGATAAGAAATGAGCTGACTATACAATATTCGCCTCTCGCCTGAAACCTTAACCCTATATATACAGTATTTTGTAAGTATATTTCAAAATGCAATATAATTCATAAGTCGGTCTGGTTAGCGTACGACTGAGATGGACGGCTAATAAATTTAGATTCGTAAGAATCGAACAATTCAGATTGCGTGTTTTATACAATAGTATCATTACAATAGTATCATTTATACCGTATCTCCTGCATCGCTATCTGGCCAGGGGTGTAGCAAGGGGGATGGGCGAAAGGCGCGGTCTCCACCCAAACTTCTGAACGGCAATTTTTGGACCGCTGAGCGAAAATTGTCATGAACGTCTGAAGCAGTGGTTTCTAACCTTTTCTCCACCACGCCACCCTTTAAGTAATTTTTCTTTGTTTCACGCCCCACTGACTTTAAATAGGTTGTGAAAACAAAGGTATTTCTTAGCAAATTTTGTTTAATGTTTTTAATTTCAAGGTTATTATGACAGACACGAAGTCCATAGAGTACAAACACACAGTCTGCAGAATCCAGATTGATAAAAGCAGACACAGCAAAACAATTAATAGCCAGTTTAGAGGCAGAACAACAGGGTTACACACTTTCTTAACACTGTTATTCGCTAACCCATAACACTTGGTACAACACTACATCCAGAGTAGGACACTGAGTCCAATTCTGGACGACAAGGCCAGGTAAAGTACGAAAGTATTGTGGCATGTACACACCCTCGAACAAACACTGTAACGTCCGAGTACTCAGTCGCAAATAAAATGCGGTTGTAGTGTTCAAAGAATAAGGACGAATATAAACAACCTGAATGCATCAAAGCGCGCAACCATACGTTGTTAGACTTTCTGCATCGTTGAAGAAAGAGCTAGGCTACATCTTTTTTCACAATAAGGCCTCAAGGGTAGGAACGTTGCATTGAACCTGATGACCAGTGGCGTAGCCAGCCCAAAACTTTGGGGGGGGCAAAATGTATGATTTTAGGCGAATAACACTATTTTGTTTGGAAAAACGCCTCTCAAAGCACAAAATGACTACATTTTCCAAAAATTTAAGGGGGGGCATGGCCCCTTTGGCCCCCTGGCTACACCTATGCTGATGACTACTAACACTCGCTCGCCACGGAAGGTTGTATAGAGCCCTGCACCCAAAATTATAGGACACTGATTACTTGTCAAGTTTTGGCCAACATATGGTGCAACATTATTTTGCAGCATTAGATGGAAAACGCTTTCTTTCAAGCGACACTGCGCAAGATTTAACGGTACTCACAGATATGCATGTTCCCACTCTAACCAGCATGCTCAATGTGTTGCAGTTGCTTGTTTTAGACTTATGCCAACTTTAGCAAATTCTTTGTTTTATTCACTCTTCATAGCCTTGCAAACGCACACTACAGTACTTCGCAGAGTGAATACAGATTACTCCAACTATTTGTATATCGGTTAAACGCTATAACCGCGTTTTCGCATAAGATTCCAGAATTTCAAACCAAAACCATTCATACGTGAAAAACATAGCACGGTTAATCGCATAAACCGAATATTCTAATATAAATGTTGTTTTTGTTTGTAGACTTAAACACTTCCGCACCGCTTAGTGTGCTGAGTGAAAGACACGGTTCCGAGAGTAAGCAGCTGGGTATCGCCATTGTGATAGCCAGAAAGCAAAGTTACTATCTTTCTTTGGCCGAGAAGTCGACATCGTATGGCGGCCTGCAGCTGCTAAGCCGCATTTAAAAACTTAGTCTCACATTCAACAAGAGTGTGACACAAGTGCAGTTGAATTGTCGTAAATACACATCGTCGCATCACAGAACACGGTGGGAGCACTGTAGAAAATGAGTATCATGCAAGTGTAAGGCCACACTGCAGAAAGCTCGTCGAATTACAGAAAGCAGTTCAAAGAGTGTATATTCATGTTTGTTTGGAATTAGGCGAGCCGCTCTGCGATGCAGTTGGCTACCTTGAAATTCTGTGTGCACCACGCTGCTCTTAGATACGAGAACGGCACAGATTTTATTGTTAAAGGGGCTTGGCATGCCGATTAAATTTTTTGACGCCCCCCAGTTAAGAACTGCTGGTCCAAAGCCAATCATTTATTAGAGTTCACAATTCTCGTCCCACCAAAATATTTTTTCTGCTAACACGCCTGTGTCTGGCACGTCTGTTTGTACCTTGGAAGACACTTCTAAAGAACTGTGGTCAGAAGCTTTTTCACACTTGTTCACTCAAAAAACTCGGTTCGTCCTTGGGAGGTCTGCAGCCTAAATGACCGCTGATCCTTCGCAGCCTCCCACTCCCCATCCATTTTTAAATTGGTCTCTTTGGAATTCATCGCAGTACTGTATTACTGTATAGGAACCGTGATGGCGCCATTTATGCGTGTGACCTTTACCATTATCACCATGGGCGTCCGCAGGGGGGAGGGGAAAACGGGTATCCATAAGGCGTGGGACATGGTAATGCGCAGATATAAAGCTCAGCATGAGAATTGAGCACATCTTATAAGTTCGATAATTAGCGGAAATTCCTCGTTCGTTCAAACGAGACAATGGTTTGCTAACAATGAAATTTATAAACCTTTTCCACAATTCACGAGCGCAAGGAGTATCTGGCCAAAATGAACACCTTGACCAAACACCATGGCGCGGGGCCCAATGCAGCTGCATCGGTTGCATCGGCTTAAGGCCGGCCGTGAGGCCTATTGGCTGGTGACCATGTATTTATTTCTTTCAGCAGAAAGAAGCGGGGTTTTAAAGTCAATGCTCAGGCATTTTACTAGCGGCTTTGATTGAACGCATCTCAGACGGTTTACTTACAAAGTATGGATTTTACCTCACCAGATATTTTAAACATAACTATCAATCTGCAAGCTCATTCAATCGAAAAGGACATAATTTTTGCTTTCACGTAATGATGCTTTCCAGTAACACAAAAGATGCGTATGTGACAATGTCATATACATAAGCCTTGACAAAGCTGAGTAATAAATGCTAGATAAGGTATTTGGCAAAGTGTTATATTTTCGGACCGGCAAAAGACCTTGCAATGGAACTGCATCAGTTCCAATGTTAGGCGCAGACTTTTTGCTTTACTTGTTCAGATTTTTGTTATCGAATATGTATAGATCTTTGATCGGTCATGAGTCTGAAACGGCGTTTCCAAATGTTTTTCAAAAATAGCTGTCGCTTCGTTTTCGATCCTTGGCAAAGGTTGAGGTCGCTGTCGTTGAAAGACGTCGAATGAAAAGCAACAGGCCTATTTTGATTCAATTGCGCTGAGATTGCAATATCCCATTCGTCGGATTTTACAAAAGAAACATCTCCTTTTATCACACCGAGCAACATTTCAGCAAGTTCTGTTGTAAACCTTTGGAAGGTTGACAAGACCTTTTGGTGGAAATCTGGTTATTTTGATCAAAGGTTTAACTTCATACGAGCAACCTGATATTCATTGGGCATAGTACGCGAAAAAGTCAGCAATTTTCTGCTCTTTTTTCGTTTCCATCTTTTATCCCTTGGCAACTTCCAAAAAAGAGCACAAAAATCGAGTACAACGAAAATGAACTGAATTCTACGCATTCATAAAATGAGTCAAGCGATAAAAATGTTTTGGGAAATAAACTAATGAATAAGTGCACAACCATTTAACTTGAATCTAAATAACTGTAGCAAAACACACAAGAATGTCAATCAAAAAAAATAACTTGTACTTGACTACGAATAATGCAACCCACACGAATTGCTGTCAAACCTACATTGCCGTGTAGAGAGCAGTGGGAATGACCAAAATTTAGCATTAAGCACACATTTAAATCATAATCCAGAGCATAAAGTCCGGACTTTGATGATTAAAAATATTCGATTGCGATCATGAATCAGTAAATTTATCTCCTTGGTACGTGAGATCTACTTCTAGGGGGGAGTTCATTCCCGGTTAAAGAGTCCCTGGTTTAAACGAAACAAGATCCACATTAAATTGCTTGGACTAAATGGTTAATACACGCTCGTGCTCACAACACTGGCTGCCACAACGAGTTAACCGTTGGAATGTATCATAGAGGATCAGGCGATACTTTTCAAACTATTTTCGATAGCAACTCAAAAGTTACAGCAGATTTGCCTCAAATCCACTGTTGACCCATTTGATATATATGCAAGATGTTCAGGAAACTGATTCTAGCATAGGACCAGTGAGGTTATGTTCGTCCCTGGAAGATTTTGCCAAAGTCAATGCAAAGCAACTACTACAATCAGTCATTTCATTCATTCATTTTCATGACCGCTTTCCTTCTCGGTAGGGTAACAGTGACAGCATCCCTATAAGGAATTGAAAAACATCACGGTCAACACCAGTATCAGATGCTTCTGCTTGCTCCACACCAAGACTCGACCAAGCAAGGTCTGAGATGTAATCACGCCACCTGATGCTTGGACGACCACTGGGCCACTATCCTTTGGGTGTAGCCAGCAGGACTTGCCTCACCAATCTTAATGGGGACATTCAACGTAGCAAGGATTTCTCGATTCCGACGATAAGATGCGCGACATCTTAGGGCTTCACGAGTTTCATAGCTGCGCAATTTTTCGCGAAATGCCACACCGTGAACCCTCCGCAAAAATCCTATCTTTTGCACTTGGGATAGTATTCTTTCAGTCATTACCCAACATTCGTGACCATAGGTGAGGATCGGAACACAGGCCAATTTAAAACTGACTGCTTTGCAGCGTTTGAAAGCTCCGATTTTGTAACCACAGAGCGATAAATCTCACGCAGAACCGCGTTTGTTTTACTAATCCGTGAATCAATATCCTTCTTCCGCCTTGCTTCACTTGCGAGTGCCACCACAGGGTACTTGAACTTCTCCTCCTNCAGTGCATTGCCGCTGACTTGCAGAGTGCACCGGCTTGGGTTTCCGGAGAGACATAATACCACCGGCTTTTNAGTGCTAATTTTTATCACGCCCTAAAAACTGATCAAGTGCATGTGTAATGCCTTGTTCAGCAGAACCAAGCAGCACCAAATCGTCTTAAAAAATCAAAGACATTTCTTGTATCTTTAGCCACCAATGTATCCTACGTTATTCAGTAGGAATTTCTGGTCCTGCACGTTTGAGTAGAAACTGGTGGCTTTTCCAGATGCAAGTTGCAGACCAACAGCTGGTGATCGGTGGACAGTTCAACACCACACTTGACACGAATATATAACGGTGATTAGAACAAGTCAGCTGAAATTATGTAGAAATTGATGAGTGACTGTTGACCCAAGGAATCTCTGCACCAGGTGTATTTGTGCAAATCTCTGTGTTGTAAGAAAGTGCTCATGTTTAACAGTGCGTTGTTACAGCACAGTTATAGCAGGTGCCTTCCGTTATCATTTACGTCAGCATCACAATTTCGGTCGATCACATCCCTGCATATCGTTCTCAACATGTGTCCATTGAAGTCTCCAAAAAGGATCGTGGATTTGTTAGTCTTAACCCTTCGCAGGTCATCACTAATTTTTTCGACGAATTTCGGGTTTTTAAGTTTTTTTTAATTTAAGTTTTTTCCCGGTGAGCGAAGTGAGTTTCCGGGGCTAACACTAACAAAACACTAACAGTTTCCGGGCTAATACTTTCCCGTGGATAACACTCACAAAACATAATTTTCTTACGGTGCAAAAACATTTTTCAATCCGCCCAACATTTAAATATTACTCCAGTGCCCTGTCCGAGACAAACGTCTACGGTTGTGGTTCTCAAACTTTTTGTTGCTGCAGACCCCTTTCACTGCACCCAAAACTGCTGAGGACCCTTTCGCTTTGTCAACATTGTTTCGATTATTAAAACATTAGAATTGGTCGCTTCGTAGCATAAGCAGTTTCTTAACCGCCACGGGAAGAAGCAAATTTCAGTCTTCGACCTGCCCCCAATTGCAGTCAGCAAAACCGAATAAAAAAGGTCAGTCGACTTTCAACATGAACATGTCAGACGACAGTTGTGGTGCGATTAAGTTTAGTAATGGCCCAAATTGGTGGTTAAAACTAGCGATATTTCCTCACTGGATTTTGATTTACGGTCTCTCCCAGAACACATTCATGGATCCCTAAGGCTTTCACGGAGCGCAAGATAAGAATCCATGGTCGACAGGAATGAAAGAGGAAATTTGTCCTAGTGTTCTTTGCTATAAAACAACTATGCAGATTCGGAATCTTTCATTTGCTACTTGATGATAACAGAAACCGGCACAAGTACTCCATTCTCGCACCGCATCGACCCAACCACGCAGTATTTATTTGAGCTGCGATTGTCGTGTACCCCCACATGCAACAACCTACCACTTCCCACACCTGCACCAGCGAAAGCGCTAATTCGCATTTAAACGATATTTAATTCACTTGCCAGAGGACATGGGCCAGTGCTCTTGTTGCGTTATTAATCTTTTAGATCTTTTAGTTACAGTAGTTTTCGCTTGTGTTTTCAAAAAGCTGTCATTGCGACCATTCCCGGTTTTTATGCGTGGTTAGTGGGAGGCCCGGTATTCGTGGAAACCAACTAGCCTGTCAGTTGGTAGCTCGGTTAAAGTCGGATATTGAGTGTCAGCAAAACGTACCGCTCCAGAGCTTGAAGTTGCGTTGGATGAGCTTTGTGATGCATCGGAAGAAAAAGAAGTGTCTCTATGAAGTAGTTGGTACATCTACAAAAAGCACAAAACAATACTTGATCGGAATACAGTTTGTTGCTTGTACATGGAAGGCTATGCAAGTAGTGGATGTCCGCAGGTACCTGTGGTGCTCGATAGTTGTGAATGAGTACCTAGGACTTATCAGCGGGGCTACCTCCTTCTCCCAGAAGCACAACAAAGCGATTGCTTTTCGTGAAATGTTGCACTCACATAAAAAGTCCTTGATTTCTGGCATGCACTTTTAAAAACCAAGAAAATAAAAAAAATTTAAAAATGAATCAAAAAATGTGAAGTTTCACGACAGTTTTGAACGCTTCACAACATTTTAATCAAATACGCATGGCAGCACCCCCGGGATTAGGGATTTGTTCGGTGCGACCCTGCATTTTAGTTTGCTTGAGCTAGCGTCAAAACATAAAAAAATATATGATTAGAATGTTGCATTGGAGAAAATATATGCAGAGGACCAGTACATCTGCAGGCGTCTTCTTTTCAAACTACTTTTCTATTTTCATGTTTCCATTCTGCATTGTAGGTTTCAAAGTACACTTTCCTTGAATTGTCCACGATTAGAATATTCTTGAGACTATAACAGTCGGGTATTCAATGACAAAAAGTCGTGCCAACTTTTGGTGTATGCTACTGAAAAACTGGTGCAAAATGACACTGTTAAGATGCAATGCGGAAGTTCCGAACACGTGGGGGAAATCAAAAGCAAGTGGTCCATAAGCTTGCTTAAATCGAACAAGAAAAAGGACTAATAGAAACTCACCATGGAGTTGTCTGAGGAGTTGTTTCTCAAGCTTTCGAAGGAATTAATGTTGAATCTTGAGAATCGCATTGTCTGAAACGATAAATTAATTTTCTCAGCAGGTGGGTTGCTTAATCAGCAACACGCATGATATTTCTATTTAGTCTTAAACCTTTATTTAGCGAGTGTTTGTCTGGGAATTGGCAGTGGCGAGCAAATAAAAGGAATGGCTTTCTACCGGATTTAAAATTATGACATGCTTCATACGTTATACTTTAATATTTTCAAACAGAAACGCTCTGGCAAACTTTGCAAGAAAACTGCAGTTAAACCGAAGGTATACGGCGTGCAATACCACTGCAACAATTTTAAAAATCCAAATTGGACGGGAAAGCTTTTAGCAAAAAACGAATCCATATCAAAATATTTTTAAATAGAATTTGCCACTTCGTATTTGTTTCAACAATGCGCTTTGAATGCGATGAAGTTACTCCCACATTTCCACTTTAATCACGTTTTCGTACTTCCACTTCCCTTGTGCAAAGGAAATTGTGTTTTTGACGGTAAATGAAAATAAAACAGTGCCATCAAGGCATTATCAGTTGCAGAATGAAATGTGGGCAATTCGAAAAGTTCCGTTAGTTATGATCGCCTTGCGGCAAACAAATAATTACAACTTTGACTAACAGTACATGATATGTCTATTCTCCCACTTCCCGCATATTTTGCAGTAACTGTCAAACACTTTCATATTTTACGTCTTGTTTGTATTGCTAAGACCAGTATGAGCATGTTTTTTTTTCTGAAAATCAACACGCCATGTCTTCAACCACGAGGGTAAGTTTAGCTTTAGACTCTCGCTTGCTTCAGGTTTGGCTATAGTTTTGAGCGTCTTCATCTGCAGGTACATACAACAGACAGCATAATAGCAGTGCTGAATGTTTTCTGGTTAAGGAAATTTACTGCAACAAACTTGAGACAAACACAGCGCATAGCATTATTATATTCATTTTGTAACTACAATCACAAAGTATGCAGTAAATGATGTGAGTTCAAAGAGAGAAGTGCAGTACAGTAAACATCACTTAACAAATCCACGGATAAATTAATCCGCCGCCTATTAAATCCAAATCGAGTTGGGACGGAATTTTAGCATTGAAAAAACGCCAGTTTAGAAATCCAGTATTCTTTCCATTTTCTCATTTTTGGTCGCCGAACTGCTAGAAATTAAGCACGCGTAAAGCATGCGTAGAGAGCACGTGTTTCACGTAGAGAGCTGTTGCAGAAATGCGAGAGTCTCTGCGACGTCTGGCCAATGGCCACTGGATTTTAGTAAACGAAAATCAAAGAAAAAGTCCTTTTTTCTTCAATAAAAAAAAACATAGATGGTCACCTTAGACTAGAGACATATTTTCACCAAAACAAACAACGATGCTCCAATTTTTTCGTACTGTGTTAATAAATGTGCTGTACTGTATTTTCTGTCTCTAATCTTTGCGGCGGTAGCTTTTAAGCCTCTTATTAAAATCCGAAAACGCTTGGTATGGAGATGGATTTATTAAGCGGGGTCTACTTCATTTCTTGTTCCGTAGGTTGCTTAGCACTCTTGGCAACACACTAATACCTCTCAGAGTTGTTTCTAATAAACTTTCTAGTCTAACACAGAGCTTCCAAACCTGTTTCAGCTTGCGACCCACTTTTACTGACTATTTTTGTGGGGCCCATGCTGCGGTAAATCAACAATGAAAAAATTGAGATATGAGAAAGCAATCATATCTCAGCAAACTATATTAACAACACATACTCAGTGGTGCACCTACAGGTTTTATCCAGGGGAATAACTTAGCTGAATGGGGGCCATTGGCCTCCGTAGGGTGCCCCACGTGTTAAAGCTCACAAAAAGTTGAGAAATGATAGTGAATCCCGATGTGCATGGCTATACTAAAACCCTGAATCACTAGAAAACACTCCGAAAACTTTCGAAAAATGCACAAAGAAAACCAACTGAAAACCAAGAGAATAATTAATGAAAACCAATATATAACTAAGTGAGGGTCCGGTTGTTACATTTAGCTTGCCACGTGGGGCGGTTCGAACCACGACCCAACCGTCAGCTACGCCACTGCACATTACTATTTACTGTTGATAGGAAGCATGATCTTGCTTATTAGAAGATATGATAGAATGAAGTCCAGGGTTGATAGGAGACAAACTGACACGCAACGTAGTATTCAGAGTGACAGTTTTAAGACTGAAGTTCTAGTCTCGTTCACAATGATCAATCACAAAATTATACAGCCCACTCTTTGTGTGACCGCACCTTCATTGTTAACGCGAAATAAAGCATAATCGCCGAGGCGACAATGGGCGGGTTTTTTATCACCATTTCTCGACCTAATCAACATAAAATCGGCTAGATTTTAGGAAACGCTTTAGTTGAACCATAAAATCTCAACATCTCGAAATGCTTCGCGTCCCACTGGTTGGAAAGCACTGGTATAACTGCAACAAATGTTACGAGACTTCAGGGTCAACCACATACGAAACAGTTGTTTTTCCGAGTTGTATATATTCTTTTCTATGTTGGGTGACGGAACTTGGCGACAGGATGTGGCCTGAATTCGATTTTTTACCGAGGCGGTTAAGGTGAGCTTTCTTGCCCAAAGAGCGCTACGGCGAGTGACTCAATGGTCGTGGAACGATCACCCAACCTTTCGATTGAGACACGGACACTACCACTGAGCTGTGGCGCTATAAAACAGCTATGAAGAAAAAATACATCTTTCGGTTTACTCAAGAGTTTTATGCGATATGGAAACCAGCAAAAGCACCAACACTTCAGAAAATTAAAAGTGATCATCCCTATAGGTAAGACGTTGAAAGCACTGCGCTAAATACCGCAATATGATTCTCCTTAGCCATCGTAAACAAACACAGAAATCATCACCGGAGCAGCGGTAGGGGCAGTAAAAGAGTGGAGGGAAATGAAAACTTATAAAAAGAAAAAAATATTTGCCGTGTGTGCTTGCTTCTGGTCAGCAAAAATATTGACCTCAAAAATAATAGCAAAAATTATGGAAAACCATTCCGAATTTTCTGGGTGCGCGAATAGCTGCAATAAATTTGTTTCAAGTCATTCTTTATAAACCATGAAATGACCTAATGATACTGAGTTAAAAAGGCACCTCCGTCCGCGTTTCCCCCCTTAGGAAAGGACAGGGGGCAATTCCTGCGTCATTCCCGCGCTCTCCGGCGTCCCCAGTGTCAGCAGCAATGTTTTCATGTAGATTGATAAAAATGTTAAGTCAAACTGAAGTTTGAAGACGGTTTCTGGGCAAGAGTTCTGAAATCGGACAAACTATTCGATATTCAACAAACTTTGGTGAATTCCTGGGAATGTACGAGTCCCGCCCGTGCTTTCTTAGTTCGTCGCATGCAGAGATGTAAACCTCCCCCTTATTGAAGCGCGAGCCCGTCATTTCTTTTTGAAGCCCGATTTAGGCCTTAAAGCCAAATTTACCGAGTTAGTCAATATATGCGCAACTGCGGGGTATTGAAGTCCTAGCAAAGAAAACATGACTAAATAATTCACAATTAATTATTTCTTATTGAAGGTGTAATCAACTCGATTGCCTCACAAAAGTGTCCGTTTTTGCGATGCTGCTAATAAACGTTGTTTCAAGAACTCTCGCATGAGTAAGTTTCTTCCAAAACGCTGATTGTCGAAATAAAAAAATGTGTCATTTTAGCACTTCAAAGGAAATCATAATCCCTTGCCTGCTGCTAAATCTAGCGAAATCGTTTCTTAAAACAAATCAAGAATCGCGTAAGGGATTGATGTTTTCGACGCAACTTCATCGCGTGCTAATTTCCTCCATTTATGTCACCTTCTCAAAGAGAGTATGACACTAATCCGAACAGAGAACAAAAGAACGCAGCTGTGTTTGCACTTCTAAAATTGGCTGAAGAAACATCGCACTTTACTTACAGATGTCACTGCGGTCTACATAACAAATCTACATAACGAACATAAAAAGTCGTTACTTTGAACATTGTAGAGTTTTGCATGCAGACGTGAAATCGGCCCAACATATTTACGCCCGAACCCAGCCCGAAACCATGCCCTTAAAGCCCGGCCCGACTTTGATCTCTGCACTGCAAAGCCGATAGTGTCTTTCATTTGCAGAGAAATATTAAGTCTCTGGGAGTATGTTGCAAAAAGTACCAAAAAACATCGTCCACCCTGTCCTTTAATAAAAGTGACAGCGCACACTTTAGCCTCCCTTCTTCAGGTGTAATGGTTGCTGCATAAATGCGCTTGTAGCAGACTCAATGCAATACCTATCCAAAGCCAATGTTTTCGCAGCAACACCTTTCCGTGTTATTCCCGAACAACGCAAAAGTTGGCGCGACCGCTCCAATGTCAAACAATTTAACATGAGCAGTTATTATCATGAAATAAATAAAATTAATCAAAGCATCGCGCACCGGTCGTCGTGCGCGGGACCAAGTATAGCGTTCGGAATTTGGCAGAGCTCAGAAATTTCGAAAGTCTCCCCATCAGCTATTCAAAACTGGAAGCCCAACGTTGTGCTCGTTGTGGAAGCTGATGGGTACAGGGCTGAGTGCTTCTACTCTAACGAACTTAAAAACCACGTGTAAACCACAATTTTGCCATAAGCTGACTCATCGTTCGAGCTAGTTCTTGTTATCTGGTGCTACGTCCCACTAAATCTGGGGACAGGTCTTGAGCAGCCATGCCGCAAAAGAGGCCATACGCTGTAAGTGTAAGCAGAAGCGGAAACGTGCGACACCGGTGCAAAGGCGGTTAAGATGGACTCACGCTGTTCTTGGCAGAGTCATTCCAAGAGGATGTGTGCCGATGTCGGGGATAAAAGTGCGGAGCCTCCGGACTTCAATTATTGACAGGCCAACAAAGTGTTCTGGCAAACCATCCGGCGATTCCGCGGAAAAGCATGTGATATTGCTAGATCTATCAAAGACCAAAATGGTATCTTGCTCAGAAATGAGGACATTCTTGGCAGCTGGACAGAGTATTTCAAAGATCTTTTGAACCCGGCCAATATCAGACCATCGAACATACTGGAGGATACATTTGTGGGAGGAAAAATACCGTCACAGTCGAGGTCGTATTAGCTGTCAAAACACTGAAGGTTGGGAAAACTGGAGGTTGCGATGAAATCCGACTTGAAATACTCAAAGCTTTGAACAGGCCAAAGAACTCCAGCGTTTCAAGTGAAACAGGGTTCTGGAAGGGCACCGAAAGATCCGAAAGCCGGCATGGTCATCCCCATGGATGGACAGGTGCTGCTTGAATCTTCTGAACAGGGCCTTGCACTTGATCGGTTTTCAGGTGCATGCTACAAAGTGGGAATGAAAATGTGCTCCAAAACAGACATGTGCAACCCGCGGCCCGCCGAGTTGTTTGGTGCGGCCCGCTTGGTTTTATTCATGATCCTGAAATGGTATTTCAAATGCATTGTATTCTTCAATTTTTGTGACACTCATTTCACAATCATTCACGAACAAAAAAATGTAACAATTTTCAAATATCTGGGAACCATAGATCACGAAGCGAATGCAACTTTTCGCGCCATTTCTAATTGTCGCGCTACAACCCAGATTCAGCTCTTTGTGATGTAAAAAACTTTCTTTGTGATTCATATACGAGGCTTTGCTGTGTAAAATTGTTCGAACAATTCGTCAGCACCTGACAGGCAGTTGTACGTGTGAACTGAGTACTGTTAGTTTTGAATTTAGCTTGGGAAATGTAGTTAAAAAGGATTTCAGTTGATTCGCCTAACATCATTGACTCAATACATGATGTGGTGTTGGTATTGGTTTTGGGATTGTAGGTAGAGTGATAAAAATTCGCAGCAGGACAAGGGAAAGGAGTTGTTGAAAGGGTTGGCAATCAATAATAATAATAATATTTGTTTTGCAGTTCATGAAAGGAGCACTTTTAGCTGTAATTTAATCTCCAGGGTGTTCAAAAAACGAAACACTCTTGATGAAGGGAGAATGTTTAACGACGAGTGGTTTATGAAGTATTTTATTGTTCAACGAAATGAAAGGGCTCTTTTCTTGATTTGCCAAACTAAAATTGCTTGTCTGAAAAAATTTAATATGAAGCGGTACTACAACTCCAGGCATTCAGTACAATACGAGGGAATTTTAGGTCAGTTGTGGTTGGATAAACCCATCAATTGAAGAGGTTATTGTAAGGGGCAACAGAAAATGATACCTCTTTGCAAAAACGACACTCACCTTGGACTAAATTGAGCTTCAATTTTAGCGAAGCAATAGCACAGAAAGGAAAAGCCTTCAGTGACGGTGAAATAATTGTTAAAATGCTTTGTTGTCCGGAAGTTTTCCAGTTTGCAAATTACGTTTTAACTTGAAACAATGTGCATGTGCTGTGAAGATGAGAGTTTCAACTTTTGCTTCTTTGGCTGTTTCCAGCGTCCACAATAGTTTTGCTTGAATAGTGATAGTGATGCTGTTTTGCGGTGAATTGAAAGTTGTAAGAACATTCTGAAAAATGCCCGTATCGCGCTTGTTTGTTGTCGCGAAAAGTAGCCATTGAGACTGCCAGGAATTTTGCTTCTGCAGATGTAGTAACCCTATCAAATGTCTCATCTAATTCACAGTTTTTCAATAAGCCTGTCGTCAGCATGTGGTTGGTTTGAAACAGAGAAAATTACACCATATACTCCATATCTGTTGAGTGACCGCTTGAACTAATATTTAAGGGAATGAATAATGTTTCAAGTTTCATCCAATAAAAATTGATGCGGCCCGCGATAACTTTCCAAAATTCGAAAGTGGCCCGCTAGTGAAAGAAGTTGCACATAACTGCTCTAAAAAGACGGAGGTATTATGTCTCCCACGACACGCCCGCTAGGGCGTGCTGCAAGTACACCGCAATACACTGCAGCATGTGAAGTTCAACTACCATGTGGTAGTATTCACAAGTGAGGGAAGGCGGAAGGACATTGATACACGGGTTGGTAAAACCGACGCAATTCTGCATGAGCTTAATCGATCATGGGTCACAAAACGGGAGTTGCCAAAAACCACATCGCTGCCAGTTTTTCAGTTTGCTTTTATTTCGATCCTCACTACCGTCATGAATTATGGGTAATGACTGAAAGAGTGCTATCTCATTTCACGACGCGTGACGCTTTGCGACAAAGTGCACAGCTGTGAAATTTGTAAAGGCCTGAATTTTAAGTCATATCTTCTCTGAATAGCGAGATCTTAGATACGATAATTTCTCCACATGAGCAGAATGTCGCAGGAAAGATCAGCGAGGCGAATCCTCCTAGCTACACCAACTGGAAAGCGGCCCAGATGCCGACTAAAGACCAGATGGCATGAGTACATCTCAGACCTAGATTGGTCCCGTCTTGGTGTGGAGCCAGCAGAACATTACGCATTGCTGACAATCGTGAGGCATTTTGAGCCCGACGGTTGTTGCCCCGCTAACTTTATGAGAGGAAAGGATAGGTGTGAAAATGAATGAATGAATAAAAGTCTCTCGCAATTGGTCAACAAGTACCTCCTTGCATAATCAAAATTTAATAGGCTACACTTACAAACTCCATTACAATTAATCTGAGCTGCTCGTTTTAGACCCTGTTGTTGTCGTAATTCTGTATTATCTGTATGATCCGCTATCATATTTTCAACCAGGTACGCGAATACTTCTTAGTGAAAAACTAAGATCAACTGCTTGGTATAGCGGTTGACTGCTATTGTTTGTTTTTTATGAACGTGACCTACCGCAAGCAGTCGACTGACTGCAACTCCTTGCTATTAGGCTGGAATGAAATCCAGCACACGGAACATCGAAGTACGAATAGTATGTGTTCAAAGAAATCCATCCTATTTAACACTGCAAGCGGGTGAGGAAAAGTTGGAGTAGGTAAAGAGGTTTCAGTGTCTTCGAGGAAATTTGAAAAGACACAGACGAGTTCCTGAGCTACAAAAACAAACCAAGTAATACTCGATTTTCAGCCAATAATTTTCACAAACGAGAATTCACCAGCACCACAAAGCTCTCAGACGTTAAGTTAGTCTGTTTGTTCATCCTCATTCGTGGCTTGAATTCTGGATAATGATTAAATAATTGTTCTCTCTAATACGAACGGCTGATACTAAACTTTTTCCAAGAATTCAAGGCGTCCTGCTGTGCAACACCACTTACTACAGTGAAATTAGCTACCTGAACATCGAAGCTGTTCTTCGAATGGATAAGTCTTAGATATAGTGTTCCTAGATAGTGGTTTGGCAGTTTAAACGAAATGCTTCACCAAAACATCAGAATGGTACGGTTTGTTAGCCATCTACTGACAAGCGAAGTATTGCGTTATCAAGAACAAACGGCTCGAATAAGGCGCATAACTGACCTAATCGTCGATTAATCTATCACAAACATGAAACCCTTGAGGATTCGGGGCTGCTGATAAATCTTCCACCAATTCAAAACAAAATCCTGACTTAGAAAGCGACCTAACTGACAGGTGTTTGTCAAACGTGTGTTACAGTACATCTTACTTTGCTGAGAAATTTGGTGAAGTACCGTTTCGACTTGACAGAAGCTGTCTCAAACAATTCAGAAAAATTAAGGATTGCAAAAATGCCAGGAAGGCAACCAGGCAGCCGCCAAGTTAATCCTGTAAAGATTGCTATTCTAAGAGGGGGCCAATACATACCATTTTTGCAGGATTTCTATAAATTCTAGAGTTTTTGCGTGCTGAACTGCACTGAACAGGAAGAAACTTTCAATTGTTTGCATTAGTGAACGTCACTTTCACCTGTTATATCTAAAATGCTCAGCAAGCTAACGTAATCTGCTAACTTTTTGTTTTTACCGGACGAAATTGCAACATGCAAGTTATGGTAAAACAACTTATTTACGTTTTCGATTTTTTACAACTGTCATGTCTGCAGTGAAGTGTTTCTCATGTCATGTATGATGGCGTCATAGGAAGTTTTTTTTTCTGTAGCGCATTGTGTTCTTTTTTAGCAAAGGAAGAGTTTAGTGAAAGTAAAATACAATCTTAGCTTGAACATTTCCCACAATTAAGATGACTTCTACCGGGCTAATTGCAACAGAGAATTTGAGAAAAAAGGTGGTGCAAGTTGCAAAGTACGATCCTTCAAAGTAATAAAAGTAACATAACTGACGTCAACGAAGAGAAATTGTTTCACTTACTTCGAACCTAGAATTGCAATCAGCGCTACAATCGCGGTAATATATTGTCTTGTATTGCGATTGTTTCTACTACAGCTTTTCACAGACAGATCAGGTTAATTGGTTCCTGCTTCACGGAAACTGTTCGCAAGCTGCCACTCAAACCATTAAATAAAAATACGTACTTGTG